>Ga0308021_10001536_pt1 | contig 10552 bp, 7 predicted proteins | sample Neamet351_FD_201296 | JGI IMG/M metagenome (GOLD analysis project Ga0308021, IMG submission 201296) | Marine microbial communities from water near the shore, Antarctic Ocean - #351 | ecosystem: Environmental > Aquatic > Marine > Unclassified | place: Southern Ocean | collected 2014-10-02
CGCTCGAGGCGGGGCCGCTTGGCCTTGAGTTTGGCAAGGTCGGCGAGGACCTTTGGTTCATCGAAGCGGTCAATGGCCAGGCGGCTGCCACAAACAAACTGGCCCCAGGCTTAATTCTGCTCAGCGTTAACGCTCAAACGGTTTCTGGGCTGCAACATTTCGAAGGTGTCCGCGAGCTCCTTGTGGGCGCGAAGCGCCCGGTCACTTTGCTCTTTCGGCCACCGCCTGACTGGGCACTGGCCAGTGCGGACGCAGACGATCCACAAAAGCAGAAGCAGCAGCAGCAGCAGCACGAGGAGGAGCAGGAGGGGGTGAGTGGCGGCAAAGGGCACATGAAGATAGACGCCTCGGGTGAGAGCGCAGCTGCAGCACCTAATGCGGCCGTTTCAGCATTCTCGTTTGCGGCGGCTGCCATGCAGGGCTTGCGACTGCGCAGTACGCAATCGTCCTCCACCAGCGGTGCCTCTGCAAACGCAGACTACGAAAGACTGGAGCAGCAGCTGGCTGCTGCTCAGCACGACGCTGATGAGCAACGCGAGCGCGCAGCTATCGCAGAGGGTGCGCTTGCCGAGGTCAAAGCCGAGCTGAGTGCTGCTCGAGCAGCCCATCCGGAGCAACCGGGCAACGATGGTGCCGCACCGGGGCCGACGCCTTCAACGGAAATCGCCGAGCTGCATAAGGCTCTCGAGCTTGAAAAGAGTAGGGTAGCTGAGCATGCCTCCTCGTTGAAAGAGACCATGCAGCGCTCGAGCGAAGCGGAATCGCATATGCGCGCAGCTTTAAGTGAAGCCGAGGACAAAACCGTTGCAGCGAAGGCCGACTGGCAGTCTGCAGCCACTGCTGCAGAGGACGCGCAGCAGCAACTGAAAAAAGCAGAGCGAGCGCAAGAACAGGCTGAAAGCCTGGTAAGACGCGGTCTTAAGTCGCGCAAGGCAGCAGATGCGAGGGTTTCCGATGTTGAAGCTGAACTTCTACAGCTGCGAGGCCGTGGTGCTGAGCTGCAGTCGCAATTGCAAAGTGCCGGGGTGCATGCGCGCGAATTGGAAGAGCAGCTGGATAGGCGCAGCGAACACTCGCTGCGTCACGAACAGCACAGCACCGCACTCCAATCAGAGCTCGAGCACGTCAGAGCCGGTATGGAAGCGTTTGCGGCGGACCAGCGTGTATGGTCGGAAGCTTCTGCCGCCGCATCAAAAGTTGGTTTCGAGCTGCGCGCAGCAGTCGAGAGCCAGGAAGCGCTTGATTCAGCCTGGGATGAGCTCGCTTGGATCTGCAAACATTCCAACTGTGTGACACGGGCCGGTGCGAGCGGGGCGACTGAAGCGGATGACCACTTGCAGCAGTGCTCGAATGCTATTCCACAGCAGTCATGCGGTGCCGATTTTGAGATTGCGGCCTCCCTGTGGTGCCGTCGTCGACAGCGTCGTGCGAGTGCTCGTGCGCGGTCTTTGGCCAAATGCAGGGCCGTGGCACTTCTGCGACAGCGCCCGATGGCAGGCGTAACACAGCGTGGCGCGCCTGCGAGCACTGCGGCTATTGGCGAGCTGCATGCGCCGAGTGTCGAAGAGCGTGTTGCAGAGCACAGGGGGTGTGGTGCTCGCGTCCTCCTGCGAGAAGCAGCAATCCAGGTGCTGGGCCAATTTGAGAAGATCGATGCCTGGCTGTCGGAGCAAGGAGGTGCAAAGGAGGTGGGCAGTGGTAGTGGAGTGCAGGCGGCACACAGTCTCGACGGTTCGATCTCTCTTGGAGTTGTGCGCGCAAAGGTAAACCATTGCCGAGAGCTCGCTGCATCCGCGTGCCAAGTGCATGCGGCCAAATTGGCGCAGATAGGCTGTTGTGGATCCCAATCAGCGGCGCAGACAAGCGAGTACGCGAGCGGACCGAGCAAACAGGTGACGACTCTCGTGCCAGCGCAGCCAGCTGTCGTGCTCGCTGAGTACGAACGGCTGCTGCGCTTTCCGTCCGATGTTGATGTCGGCTTGGGTATCGGTGCTGGTGTGAGCGCAGCTGAAGTGGAGCTTCGCCGCGAGGTTAGCGAAGCCTCTGCACAGGCGAAACTGCGCGACGAGGCATGTTTTGCAACAACAGCTCTCATGGAAATAGAGCTGAAGCTGGCGCATGCGAAGGCAGAACAACACCAGGCAGAGATGCTGGCCGCAACCGCGACGGCCCGAGCAGACGAACAGATCGCTTCAGCTGTCCAGGTGCGTGCTTCCACGCTGCGCACCGACAGGCTGAAGCTCATTATGCATGCCGCTGCCAGTGCTTCCTCTTCGCATGCCGCTGCCGCGCTTACCCCCCCCCCCTCCCATCCCCTGGGCGCGTCCTCGGCTGCCCGTTGCTACACAGGCCGTGCAAGAGAGGGCGGCTCGTGAGCTCGAGGCGGCGCACGAGCGCGCGCGGCGGAGCGAGGAGCAGCTTGGGGCACTTGATGCCACAATTGTGCAAACTGGAGCGGCCGAGGCCAACAGGTCAGCGTTGCACAGGTCCAGCACCCCTTTGTACCCAGACAGCGCGCACGACGACGCAAGCCACGGCAAGAAGTCCGACGTGCTCAAGAACGCAGCGGATGCGGCAACGCAGCGACTGTGGGAGTGCCAAGCGCAGCTCTCGGAAGCACGCCGCTCGAACGCCTTGCTGCAGGTGCGCATGGTTGTCACGCTGCATGGCCCCGCGCTGCTTGCGCCACTGCGTTTGCCTGTCAGCTCATGGATTGCTTGTCCCATGCACTTGCGCTATTGTTGCCCGCAGGCCGAACTAGCCACAACATGCGACGAGTTTGAGAGGCGCGTGGCGGCCAGCGTACGGTCGTCACTGCGCCAGGAGCGGCAGAAGCTCGCGTCCGGGCAGCGATCCCAAGTCCAAAAGCACGTGCAGCGCGCGCTTGCGAAGGCCACCCTCGACCGAGAGCGCATGCTGGTGCGCGTGCGCGCCGAGATGGCGCAGGCGGCGCAGCTACCGCAGCAGCCGCACGCGCCCGACAGCAGCGACGTGATGATGATATGAACCTGACAACTAACTACTAGAATTCTACTCAAGGTAAGATTAGGAGTACTAGAATTCTACCCCTACTTTTCAGAGTAGTAAAAGTGTAAAAGTGATTTGGATCGTGTCTATGAAGCGGGCCGCCACAGCAGCGCCCGAGGTGGAGCGGCTCGAGCACACCGTGGCCGCCGCGGACGACTTGATCCGACTGAAGGATCTGTCTGTGCGCGTGTTTGCGCAGGTGGCCTCGGGCGCGCACGCGAAGCGCCTCATCAAGGCGGGCGACGTGCGCGTGGACGGGCGCGCAGTGGACCGCGCCCACCGCGTGCGCACGGGGAGCGTCATCAGCCTCGCAGTGAGCGCGGAGCGCGCCCCCAAGATGGTGCACCGCGACGAGGCAAGCCGCGACCGCCACATCAGCGCCATGCAGCGCGGCGGGCTGCGCGTGCTGGCGGAGGACGAGCACTTTGCCGCAATATTCAAACCCGCTGGCTACCACACGATGGGCACGCACTGGCGCTGCATGGACAAGGCGCTGCCGCACGTCCTCGCCCGCTCATCTGCGCCCGATGCCAAGCTGCCGCAGCCCGCGCACCGCCTCGACTGCCGCGTGTGCGGCGTGGTGCTCTGCGCCAAGACGCACAGCGCCGCGCAGCAGCTGGGCCAGCAGTTCGAGCACGCGCAGGTGCAGAAGTGGTACCGGGCGATTGTGGTCGGGCGCTTGCATGTGCGGCGCGATGGCACCGCCGTTATCGCACCGGCGCATGGCGGTGCTGCGAGCGGCGGCGGCGGCGACGGCGGCGGCGGCGGCGGCGGCAGCAGCAGCAGCAGCAGCAGCAGCAGCGAGTGCTGCGCGGCAACGGAGGCCATGATGGCGGAAGTGGCGGCCATCGAAGCTGGGTTTGCGACTGCAGCAGCCGCTGAAAGCGGTGGCAGTAGCAGCAGTGTTATGTGCAGTGGCAGTGCCATGGGCAGCGGTGGCGCCGCTGGCGCTGGCGGCGAGGACGAGGGTGGTGGTGGCGTGGGTGGCGTCGCTGAGATCACGTCGCCAATCTGCGGACGCGCCTCGCGCACGCTGCTACGTGTTGTGTCGTACACGCCTAGCACGCGCAACGACGGCTGGCTCACGACACTCGACCTATTTCCCAAGAGCGGGCGGCGCCACCAGCTGCGCGCGCACATTGCGAGTGTGGGATTCCCTATTCTGGGGGATGACCTGTACCCAGACGCCACTGCCGCGCTGCTTTACATGCGACAAGGCGAGCAGAGCGATGCCGATGCTGATACTAGCAGTGCTGCCGGAGCGGGCGCAGAGTTGGCGGCATTGGTGCCGCAAGAGCAGGAGCAGGAGCAGGAGCTGGAGCAGGAGCTGGAGCAGGAGCTCGAGCAGGAGCTGGAGCAGGAGGAGGATGGCAGTGGGGGAAATGGCGAGCAGGAGGTGGTGGGGGCGCAGCCTGCCGCCGGCAAGGGGGTGAACAAGAGCGTGCTGAGGCGACGCGGCCTCTTTCTGCAGGCTGTGGGCGCGCGCTTCCAGCTGAATGGGCAGACTGTTGCGGTGACTGTGCCTGAAGTAGACCGTTTCGAGAGGATGCGCGCGTCGACGCGCGCTCATTGGGAGAAGAAAAGCTCTCAACCTTCTGAGGCTTCATTAATTGTGGACGGTTGATAAAGCCTTTCAAGCAAGAAATAGTGGTGGGGAGGGTTGTGAACCTTGCGTCCGGAGTGCCTCGGTTCAAGTGTGTCCTTTTTGAGAACAAGAAGCTGAAGGATCGAGCATTTCTCCACCACCACTTTGCCATGCTGGCGTTCGGGTCGGTCGAGCCGGCGCTTTCCCCCATGACGTTGCAGGTAGTGGACTCTTTCGGGTTCACGAACATGACTCCAGTGCAAGCTGCGACGATCCCCCTGTTCTTGCAGCACAAGGATGTGTGCGTCGAGGTTCGTCTCCCCTGTTCTGCGCCGCAGCCTCATGCAAGCGGCTAACCCAGTCCTTCCGGCCCACCCGCACCCATGTTCTCACTGACACCTGTCGTCGCAGGCATGTACCGGCTCTGGCAAGACGTTGGCGTTCCTGATCCCGATGATCGAGATCATGCTGCGCCGCGAGATCCCGCTGAAACAAAACCAGGTGGGCGGTCTGGTCATCTCACCGACAAGGGAGCTTGCACGGCAGATTTTCATGGTGGCGGAGCAGTTGTGCAAGGAGCTGCCGAAGATCCGCCCGATGTTGTTCGTGGGTGGCACAGATGTTGCCGAGGAGGAGACTCTTTTCTTGACCGAAGGGTGCCAATTGCTGGTGGCCACGCCAGGGCGCCTGCTCGACGCAATGAAGCGGCTGAGCACCCTGGACACGCGACAGCTGGAGGTTCTGGTGCTGGACGAGGCGGATGTACTGCTCGACATGGGCTTCGAGGTCGCGCTCACTGAGATCCTGCGGGGTTTGCCGAAGCAACGGAGAACAGGCCTTTTCTCCGCAACGCAGACCAAAAAGGTGGCAGCTCTCGCGCGAGCAGGGCTCCGCAACCCTGCGGTGATCAAGGTGCGCGTAAACGGTGCTGCAGAGGGCACGGGCCAAAGCACGCCGTCTACCCTCAAGATATTTTACATGATGACCCCGCCGGAACAAAAGCTGTCGCAGCTGATTGCCTTCATGCAGCAGCACCGGCAGTCGAAAATGATCATCTTCTTCACCACCTGTGCGTGTGTGGAGTACTTCACCACCCTGTTGCGGGGGCTGCCTGCACTACAGGGCAAGGCAGCAGGGAGCAGTGCGAAGGCGAGCGCGAGTGCTGACTCTAGCAGTGCAAAAGGTGCTGGCGGTGCTGGTGCTGACGAAGCTGCTGGGGTACGCATTGAATCGCTGCACGGTCGCATGGTGCCCAAGCGCCGCCAGGCCAGTTATCAGAACTTCTTGGACAGTTCGCGCTGCGTGTTGCTATGCACCGACGTGGCTGCGCGTGGGATTGATATCCCAGACGTTGACTGGATTGTGCAGTACGACCCGCCAACAGATCCGGATTTTTTTATCCATCGTGTCGGCCGCACTGCGCGCGCAGGGCGCGTGGGCGGTGCATTATCTTTGCTCCTGCCCTCCGAGGACACGTATGTCCACTTCCTAAGCGCCAAGAAGGTCCCGATTGCGGAATTGCCGATGGCCACAGACGCAGTTGATGTACTTCCCCAGATGAAAAAACTGGCCGTGAGTGACAGAGACGTGCTCGAGAAGGGCACGCGCGCATTTGTCTCCTTCATTCGCGCGTACAAGGAGCACCAGTGCCAGTTCATTTTTCGCTTCACACAGCTGGATCTCGGCGCTATGGCCAGGGCCTATGCCTTGCTTCAGATGCCGCACATGAAAGAGGTAGGTGCTTGTGTGCCAGCGCTTGCTTGCTTGTGTGCTAGCGCTTGCTTGCTTGCTGGCCTTGCTCAGTGTCCTAACTTGTGCGCTGCGCAAACGATGCCAACCCCTGTCAACTGCGCCAGGTTCGTTTGGAGGAAATTACTTTCGAACCAGACAAGTCCATCGATGTCGGCGCGATCAAGTTCAAAGATAAGGCGCGCGAGAAGCAGCGCGTGAAAAAGTACCAAGAGCTACTGGTGGAGCAAGCCAAAAAAAAGGAGCAGGACTACGCAAAGAAGCTGCAGAAAAAAGAGAAGGCGAAGAAACTTGTGCCGAAGCGCAGAAAGAAAAGTCGGCACCAAGAAATCTGTGATGAGTGGGATGATCTTGCGAGTGAGGAGCGCCAGTTCAAGAAGATGAAGCGAGGAAAGATCAGCTCCAAGCAGTACGACGAGTCGCTGCTGAGTCACCGCAAACATGACGACAAGGACGAGGACGAGGATGACGATAGTGGCAGCGATGGAGGGGGTGGGGCGAAAGCGAAAGGAAAAAAACGCAAGGGTAAGGGGAAAAGGTGAAGGCCCTCCTGTCACAGCCATCGTCCGTGGTGTGTGTGTGGTGTGGAGAGAGATGTGAGATGTGGGATGTGGGATGTGGGCTGTGTGGAGGCAGCAGAGAGCAGAGGCAGGTTCTCAAATACGCTGTCTAGAGTGCAGCATCGCCCAATTAGGTGATTAAAAATTTAAGAGGCCTCTTTAAGCTTTATTATAACGCATGAGCTTTTTACATTGTATCCCTCCACGTCGTCGCATCAAGGCCAAAGCAGGCGGTGCGCAAATGCGGCTGCAACGCTGGACCCAGCTGCAAGCACGAGCAGCACGTGTACGCGAAACCCATCTGCCCACGCTATCACCAACGCGTACATTGCGTGTACCATGGCAACTGAAACCCAGAAGGCACTGCGAGGAAAGCCACGGCGCTGGTCAGGTGCCGGCAGTGTGCAGCCAAGCAAAGAAGAACATGCCATGAATATGGACGACGCGGACAGCGATTCCCCACTTTGGTGGATGAGCCAACGGCTGCCGACGACAAGCACAAAGAAATTGCCGAGCCAGGCAGGGCTCACGTTCGATGCGCTCAAGAACGCACGAGCGCCCCAGGCCACGCCAAACGACGTGCCCCACGCTAACCCGAGTGCAGTGAGGAAAAGCAAGTCCAGGGGGTCGTCCAGCCCCGCTGGACTCCGTGCAGATGCAAAGCGATTTTCGACCCAGCTGGCCGTGAGCCACGCGTAGCCTCCCAATATCACCACCCGCGGGTGCCGGAGGATCAGTGTGGCGGTGAATGCCAGCGGCAGCAACTCCGCGCGAAACTGCCGCCGCACATCGACGCGGCTCGTGATCATTCGGGGAGCAGGGTCGTCGCCAAAGCACCCGGGGCACAGGTGGCGCATACCATGACAGCGAGGCGAGAAGGTTGCGTTGGTCTGGTCAACAGAGCCGCAGCTAGCCTTGCAGCCCATCCTGCCAACGTCAATGGCACAGTCAGCGGTCGATAGACAGCACCGCGCCTGAGCTGGCAAGAGCTTGCCGCTCGAGTAGCACGAAGGGCACAGCCAGCTGTGCATCGCACATTGAGCAAGGCTGCTAGCGTTGATCAGAGACAATGGGCTACATGATTGGGCGCAACCTGTGAAGGCGCGGCACGCACTTCCGTGCCAGCAACAGCGCGCAGAATCAGCGTCGCCTCTCATCTTCCATGAATTTTGTTGCGAAAGTGAGTAAGAGAGGTCCAACGGCTCTCTAGTTTTCTGTTTCATTCTGTGGGCTGGGTGCTTTTTAACCCCACCAGGTTGGTCTGACCATGTTCCGATTTTCGCATGCTGGATTCAGCTGTGATTTTGGCAATCCGGCTTTGCTCCAGTCTGTGCGCGGCGGCGGTGGATGCGGCTTGCGCACGTCTGCATGCACTCGTTCCTCACCACTGATTGGGCGGGGGATGATACGAGGCAAGTTTTGCTGCGGTATTGCAACAGGAGCAGCAACAGCAGCAGCAGCAGCAGCAGCAGCAGCAGCAGCAGCAGCAGCAGCAGCAGCAGCAGCAGCAGCAGCCGGCACTGCGGGGTCCACGGCAGCAACGACGGCACCCGCGGCGGCATCGGCAGCAGCAGTGGTAGCGGGGTTGGCCCCCGGCTGCGCAGCTTGCACGTTGCGTTGAAAAGGTGGCCGACGCCTTGCCGAGCGAGGCTGCGCCCCTGATCGGGCCGCTGGCTGCCGGGGTTGCAGCTGGAGCGGATTTCGGAGGTCCTTGTTCAGCCGCAGGGCTCCTTCCAAGTACTTGTTTGTGGGCGGTGCCTGCTTCGCTGCACAACCGCCGTTCAGTTCCTGCGCGCGCACAGCCTGTGCTGCTGCCGAGGCAACAGCACCGGCCCGCCCAGCACGTGCCCCGATTTGGCCCAGGCTGCTTTTTGTCGACACTGCCTCGTTGCTCTCGGGCATGCTTCCGCGTGCCTGCTGCGACTGCGGCGGCTGCGGCTGCGGTTGCGGCTGCGGCTGCGGCTGCGGCTGCGGCTGCAGGAGTTGCTGATCGCGCAGCAGCTGTTGCACCTGCGCGTCGATCTCGCGTTGCCGCCCGCGCTCTGTGACAGGCCACGAAATTGGCGAGTTGGGGCGCACATCGGGGTAGCAAGGCTTTGGGAGCTGGTGGCTCAGACGCTGCAGGTTGCGTGGCACCTTGATGGTGGAGAGCATGTCCAGCTGCGCGTGGCCATCGCCATGCGAAGTTGCTTCCGCGGTGAGCCTACTGTGCACAGTGGGCAGCTGCAGCAGCTGCGCCGCTGTGGGGCGCCGTGATGGCTGCACTGTGAGCAGGGCTTGCACAACGCCCCAAAGTTCCTCGGAATACGGCGCCGGGATGCGCGGGAACAGCCCTATCTGCACGCGCTTGGACAGTTCCTCGATGTCGCTGCCGCCAAAGGGCGGGCGCAACGCGGCAAGCTCGTAGACCACGCACCCCAGAGACCACATGTCGCTCTTGTCGTTGTAGGGCTCGTTGCGCCAGATCTCGGGCGACATGTAATACGGGGTACCGACCTGCGTGCGCAGCAGCTCGTCCTTCATCTTCTTTGACACGTTGAGGTCGCCGAGCTTGATGCAACCGCGCGCGTCGATGAAGCAGTTGGCACTCTTGATGTCGCGATGCAGCACCTTGTGCGCGTGCAAGCATCCCAGCGCGCTCCCCAGCTGGCAGAGCACTCCCCAGATCACCTCCTCATCCATGAACTTTTTCCGCTTTCGGTAGCGTGCGACCTTCTGCTCCAAGTCCCCGCACCCTGCGTACTCCATCACGATGCACAGCTCGCGCGTCCCGTTCAAAAATGCCTCAAGAAAGCCGATGATGCTCATGTGCCGCACCGACGCGAGGAAGCGTACCTCGTTGAGCGTGTCTTCCACCTCCTTGTCGGACATGGAGCGCAAGCTCACACGCTTCAGCGCATACTTCTTACCAGACGACTTGCGGATCACCTTGTACACGTCACCATACGCGCCTTTGCCCAGCAGCCCCCGCACCTCGAAATCCGCGAGCGACATCCCAGCAGCCCCCGCACCTCGAGAACGTTGAAAATCCGGAGAAGCAAAAAGTGGCCAGGGCGCGGCACCAGAACCAGAATTGGCATCTATGGGCAACCTGTGCGCCGACCTCTTCGGCAGCCCAAGCGAGGACGAGGCGGAGGCGCTCATTCTCGAGCCTGAAAAGTGCCACAGTGCCTCGCTCATCTTCTTGCACGGCTTGGGGGACACTGGCGCAGGATGGCGCGATGGCTTCGCAGGTGTTGGGAGCGAATTGAGAATCATCTTGCCGACAGCCCCGTGCATGCCGGTCACGTTGAATGGAGGGGCGATGATGCCGTCTTGGTTCGACATCCGCGGCCTCACCCCCGACGCCCCGCAGGACGAGCAGGGGATCGCTGCCGCGGCGAGCAGGCTTCGGCTGTTGGTGGAGCAGGAGATGGCTGATGGTATTCCTCCGAGCAAGATTTTTGTTGGAGGCTTCTCTCAGGGCGGGGCGGTCGCGTTGCATCTGGCCTACACAGAAGGCTTCGCAGGGCGCCTGGGCGGTGTGTTGGGCCTCTCCACATGGCTGCCACTCGCGCACATCAGCTCGCCGCAGCCGCACGAGCCGCTCGAGCACTTGCCGCCTGCTTTGCTTTGCCACGGTGGCGCCGAT
>Ga0308021_10001540_pt1 | contig 10537 bp, 6 predicted proteins | sample Neamet351_FD_201296 | JGI IMG/M metagenome (GOLD analysis project Ga0308021, IMG submission 201296) | Marine microbial communities from water near the shore, Antarctic Ocean - #351 | ecosystem: Environmental > Aquatic > Marine > Unclassified | place: Southern Ocean | collected 2014-10-02
TTGCGAGGGTTCCATACCACAATGTCTGCATCCTTTCCGATCTCCAGGGAGCCCTTGGAGCCTGTTGTCAGCAAGAACGGCGGGACATGCGGGGATTTGTCAGCAAGGGGAGCAGAGCTGACAGAGCGCCAGAGACCAGTGTCGACGAACCTGCCAGGCCTAGCATCTTAGCTGGGTTCTTGCACATCCACTGCGCGACGCACTCCTCGGTGAAACCCTTGCGCTGCGCCTGCGTCCACAGCAGCGGGAGTGAGAATTGGATGGACGAAATGCCACTCAGTGCACGTTGGAAGTCGCCCGGGACCTTCAGGTGCTGCGGGGTGGGCGTGTGCGCGGACACCACCATATCGATAGAACCGTTGAGCAAGGCGCGCCACAGCGTGGTACAATTGGCCTCGTCACGGATGGGCGGCGAGACCTTCAGGCGGGTATCACCGTCTTCGATCACGTCCTTGTTTAGTGCCAGATAGTGCGGGCAAGTCTCGACAGTGAGCAGTGCGCCGCTGCGCCTAGCTCGCTTTAGCGCCGTGACCGCGCGCGCGGAGGATAGATGCAGCACGTGCACCTTCACGTCAGGCCACTCGCATGGGCCCTGGCTCGAGTGCCCCACCACACCCTTGAGGTCCTCGCCTGGCCGACGCGGCATCTCTTTGCCAACGTCCTTCATCGCCTCCAGCAGCATTTCGATGCCGTCCGCCTCGCACGCCTCGGGATGCTGCGGGGGCGAGAAGCAAGTGCAGGTAAAGGGCAGCGGTTGTCAGTCGGGCATGTAATTGGCAGCATCTTGGCACAGAGCGACGGAGGCACCAAACGCATCGTACCTGCTCCAAGAACACCGAATAGTTGCCCAGCAGTGTGCGTCGCGTAAGCTTGTCAGTGTCTTTAAACGCGGCATCAATCTTGAGGGATGGTGCCGCTGCCATGCTCAGCCCTGCGCGCCGAAGGCGCAAGTCAGCAAGCCTCTCGCTCTCGCCCTTGGAATGACGGCGCACCTGCAATGCATCGATGCTACCAGCACTGGCCCGGCCGCTACGGCGGCCACCGCCTGATACTGCAGAGGCGGACGCGCGGCGGCTGTCGCTGCCCCGATCGCTGCCGGCATCACTGCCACTATCCTCTGCCTCCTTCTGCAGCATACGAGCGAAGCGTTCGCGTGCAGACGGCGGACGGTGCGGCTGCTCCCCTGGCGCCGTCGATTTGGCACCAGCACCACTGCTGCTGCTGCTGCTGCTGCTGCTGCTGCTGCTGCTGTCCGTGGCAGATGACCCCGTCGCGCGCCGCCGTCGCGACGAGCCGCCTGAAACAGAAGGAGATGAGGTCGCTGACCGCGTTCCGCTAGAGCTGGTCGAAGTTGCGACCTTCGTGGAGCTGCCGTCTGCTGCGCTAGCTCCCGTCGCGATGGCCAAGGACATAACCACAGGCGGTGAGCTGCCGCTGGAGCTCGTCCTCGGCAGCGAGAGTGGCGAAGGCGACGCCACACCACGCCGGTGCACGCCTCCCCCGAGCGGCGATAACTGAACGAGCTTGGAGTCATGCGGTGCGGAGCCGATGTGAGTGACAGGGCCGCGCAGAGGCGAGGACCGCGACGGCCCGCTCGAGGGCGCTCGGCTGGGCGCTGGCGATAAGCCCCCCCCCCCAACCGCACGCGACGAGGCCCGGCGCGGGGTCGGTGATAACGGCTCGACGGCATCGACCGCTCCGCGCAGCGCCTCTCTGAGGGGGAGGCGCTGGGTGCCAAGGGCAGCCACGGCGGGCGCAGTGCGCCGGCGCTGTGTTGCTGCTGCTGCGCCACCAGATCCAGCCCCCAAGCCCGGGTGACGAATGCGGCTCGACGGTACAGAGAGCTTCATGCCGGCATCGTGGCCTCCAGCGTCACCACCACCTTCCAGGCCTACACCCCGCAGCGCAAGCACGCTCTGACCGCGACGCTCGGAACGGATCGTGGGCAGCGGCTGCGCACGGCTGCCAATCGCTGTTACGGTTGTTCTGCGATGGCGCTCACGTGGCTGTGCACCAGGAGGAGGCTGCGAGGCGGCCCGTTGCTGCGGCGACGGCGCGGCCATGCCTGCTCGCAGCTTTGGGTGGCCATACTCGGCCTTCATCAGTTGGTTAAAAAGCGACTGATTCGCGAAGGAGGCCTTCTTACGCGGGTTATAGTTGCTCTTCTGCCGGGCGCGATGAGTGCGCCGCCCAATGGGGGTGACAAGAGGCGACGGCGAGCGCTGGGACTCGCGCGCCAACATCGCCTGCAGGTTGTCTTCGTCCTCTTCGTCCTCGTCCTCAAATACGGTGTCGTTCACGTCGCCGCGCAGAGCCGCCGCCGCCAGGCGCGCTGCTGTCATACCTCCTGAGTTGCGACCGCCAGACATGCGCCCTGTGCCAGGGTCGCTGATGAAGCTGCTGCCGCCGTCGCTGAACAGGTCCGAGTTTGTCGGCGAGGAAGAGCGCACGCTGCCGCTGGTCAAGGATGGTGCCCGCCCGCTCATGTGCGAGAGCCGCGCGAGCTGCGAAAACTCGCAGCGCGCGCGCTCCTCGGGGTCCACTAGGCGCAGTGGCGAAGCGATGTCTAGTAGCTGCTCGGAGTACAGCTCCGCAAACACGAGCAGCGGCGCGTACCGCGTGCGCTGCACCTCGCTCATGAGCTTGAGCAGATCACACAAGGCCTCGCGATCAGTTGGCGTGGAGAAGGCCCCCGGCTCCGGCGCCGTGAAGAAGCAGACGATGCCCATCGCGCCTCCCTTCAGCATGTTTTCGACTTGGCCCACGTTCTGGGGGCCCACGCCGCCATAGAAACCACAGTCGGCCCACAAGTTGCCCTCCGCGCTCTTCATCTTCCTCTCCAACGCTGCTGCGTCGGCAACCAGCGGAGTGCAGCGTGATGGCATGTCAACGACCGTGGTAATGCCACCCGCCGCCGCCGCCTGTGTGCCGCTAGCAAAGCCCTCCCACCCCTTTCGTCCCGCGCATAGATGCACATGTGGGTCGATGAGCCCTGGCATGACCACGCTATCACCCACGTCTTCGAGCTCGCAGCCGTCAGGGAGCAGCGTGATCTCGTGCGGCGCGAGCACGTCGCAGATGGTGCCAGCGTTGCGGTCAACAACGATGGTGGCCTCCTGGAAGACGAAGCGACCGCTGCGCCGCTCTGTCAGCAGGCAACGGCGCGAGTGGATGGCAAACATGCCACGACCACCATCCCGCGCGCTGTTCGCGATCTTTTGCGCCACCATCTTGCGGCGCTGCTCCTTGATGTCCTGCTCGAAAGTCCCACCATGCTGCGGAAACCCCGTCATCTCCACCTCCTTGAGGATGTGCTGGCGCTCCGCCACGAAAGCCTCGGCCACTTCCATTGCCAGTTCACGCTGGTCGCGCCGCTCTGCCTCGTACGCCTCGTGAGCTTCATCGTCGGAGCCCGAGCTCGCCCAGAAGCGCAGTGGCTCCAGAATCTCCGGAAGGAACGAGGTGCGCTGCGACATGCGCTGCTCCCGCCGCCGCTGCTCTTCCGCCTGTTGCCGCAGCAGCAGTGCGGCACCGTCGCCGCTGCTGCGTCCCGCCCCGCCTGGCAACGCTGCAACATAGTCCGCCACCGACCAGCGCGCACTCGCAGCGGTCGCCGTGGGCCGAGGAACCGCATTGCCTTCGCTAGCGCTGCCGAGAGCCACGCTAGCGCCGCCCGCCGCCCGCCGCTTTCCTTGCTGTCGAACGCTGCCAAGTGCCCTCGCCGCTGCTGTCGCCTCTAAATCGCTGTCAAAATGTCCCTCCACTGTGGCACCAGGCCCGTCTTCCGGGTCGGTGCCTGTAAAGTAGGATTCCCCACCGCTGCTCGCCTGGTCGTAATAATCGTCGCCGCCAGGGGAAGATACCTCATTCCCCGCTGCCTCGGCGCTCGCCACCAGGCTGCCGCCAGCCAGGGCGCCACCGCTATACCCGGCGATCTCCAGCGCGCCGAGCCGAGCCAGAAGCGCCGCGTGCGCCTCGCTCTCCACCTCACCGGCTGGCACCATGGAGGCTGATGGCGCGTACAGGGTCTCGCGCTGCCCGCGTTGCTGCCGCCGGCGCCGGCGCCTCGCGAGCGAGTTGCGGCGCACATGCCGCTGCGGGTGGCGCCCGCCCGATTCCTCCTCGTCCTCAGCTTGGGCATCGCTGCTAGTGTGCGCCGCTATGCTCTCGCCCTCACCGGCTGCGCGCTGCAGCTGCGCGCGCGCCTGGCGTAACGCATGCTGCTGCTGCTGCTGCTGCTGCTGCTGCTGCTTGGCCAACGCTTGCTGACGTGACAAGTCCAGTGCCGCGGCGCCCCCCACAGTACCCGCATTGCCGCCAGAACCTGTGCTGCCAAAGCTCGAACGGCGCTTGGCGACCCGCCGCGGTGACCTGCTGCCGCTGCTCCGTCCACTACTGCGGCCGCTCGACGGCGAGCCGGGCCCCTGGCCGTGGAGGCTGCCATGCTGCCGCTGCTGCTGCTGTTGGGCCGCATACTGGGCATGCTGCAACTCGATGGAGCGTAGCAACTCCGGCTCCACGTAGGCTCCGCGCACAGCGGATGGCGTCACCGGCGAGTTTGGGCCGCTGTACAGCAGCTTATACTCAATGTCCGGCGGCGTAGTGGCGTCGTCGAACATTGTGCCCCTTGTGTCCCTGCCCTCGCCCCCGCCCACATGCAGAAGCCATTGCAACCGTCGGTCCTGGGATGATGCGCCCGCGCCGCCGCTGCCGTCGCTGCCGTCCCGGTCGCTGGCACCCTCACCCTCAGATTCCTCCGCCACCGACGCGCGCTGAGCCATGCGCTGCGTGCGACGGCGCTGCCGCTGCCTTTGAGCGAAGCTAGCATCTGCCGGTGCGCCGCCACCGTCCCGTTGGCCACGCATCAAAGCAACGAGTCGATGCCAAGCATTGCCAGGTTCACGAGAGCATGGCCAGCCTGAAGAAGAGAGGTGCGCGATGTGTGAGAAGCGAATTTCGATCTCCAGATTGACAAACGGACGGGACCTCGCTCCTTGGGCGCTGCCCCCTTTGTCGCCCGCCACTCCGCTCCCCCTTTCATACCACTCTCGTCGCCAGGATTTTTCCTGCCAATTTTAACGGCAACACTCGAGGGAAGTCTTTGCCGAAATGAAACTCCACAGCTTTTCTGCACCACCAAATGCTTCTGCTTCGGAAATTGGTCCCGCCGCGGTTTCCGCGCGTGCCGAGAGCGCGGTCCGCGTCGAGCGTCGCCACTAAGCTCGGTGGCGCACTGCGCGAGCCTCTTGTGGCTGAGCCGCATCGGGCCATGGCAAACCCGCTTGGCATGGACGCTTGCAAGATCTGCGGGCTCGATGTGCAGCACGCGTGCGCAATCTGCCGCCAGGGGATCGATGTGGTGTTGGAATGCGTCGATCCCCAGTGGGTTGAGCCTGAGCGCGAAGGGATATTACCCCAGTGGGTGGGGTTCGAGCTGGAGGCGCTGCTGGCGGAGCCGCCGACCCAAAATATGTGAGCGCCATGCCCAGTAAGCGTAACAGTGGCAAGATTTAGCGACAGGATTAACCAGGTAGCGATAGTGTAGCGAGTAGCAAGTAGGTACAATAAGTAATATCAGTACAAGTTCAATGCGATACTTGATCAGCTCTCAGTCTCTCAGTCTCTCAGGACCACACACCGCGGATGAACGACGCCACAGCACCGACCGTGCTGGTGTCCGGCTCCACGCACAGCCAGCCGGCCCCAATGCCATCCTCGGCAGCAGGGGTAGGAACGTGCCACGTGGCGTTGTCGATGGTGCGAGGCCCATCCCCTTTGTGGTGCAGCTGAATCTCGCGCCCCACGGCCGACGGCACCTCCATGGAGAGCACTGCCGGTGGGAGATCACGCGCAATTGCATTGCTAAGCTCGAACGGCATAACATGCAGCCGACTCCACCGTGCCATGGAAGTGGGAGACAGGAGAAGCTGTGACGGATTTCGCAGGCACAGGGCAGAGGAAAGGAGGGTCAGCTTACTCTGCACAGGTCAATACACGCGCACGCAGGCGCACGCGGGAATGGAACGCACGTTGACAACATGGTCCCTGCTCATGTCATTGGTCACGACACGCAGTGGACGTGCCACGGAGCTCGAGGAGTCGTGATCCGTCACATCCACCTCGTCGCAGCTCATCGCGTCGGCCAGGGCGTTGACCGCGTTCACCACGCGCGCATCGAACTGGATCATCGTTTCGTCGGCCGCTTGCTGCAGCGAGGCGCGCACGGCATCCGTCACAGCTGCGGCGTTTTCTGCTGCCACCGCGAGCTCTGCAGCCACTACCTTCGCGTGGCGCCCCTCCGATAGATCGCGGGCGTCGCCCGTTAGCGTAGCCATCAACCAGAACCAGTCGTCGTTCGCACCCCAGGGGCTGCAGTAGATCTGTACGTCCTCCTCCGCGCGCCACCCCTCGATCAACGTGCGATCAGCGGCAGTGGGCGGCAGCAGCGCCCGGCGCTTCCCCTTGAACGAGGGCCCACCCACCTCCCCCCCCGCTCCGCTACCCGCGTCGCGCCCGCTACCCGCTCCCTTGCCACCCTTGGCGCGAGCGGCCTCGATGCCACCGCAGCCTCCGCGCAAGTCGCGCGGCACGTACTTGCGCGGCAGCATCAACAGAATACGCGGCGGCAGGGCGCCGTCGTGCAGCTTGCGGAGCCGCTCCACCACGAGCTGCACCTGACGGTAATTGAAAGATTTGCCGTTCCAGCACGCGAAACCGACGTTGGGGCAGTCCAGGACGTAATCGAAAGGTCGCTTCCAGCCGACAGAAGTGCCGTTGGCAGCGGCCGCAGCAGCAGCTTTGCCTTTGGGTGTGCCTGACACTGCATGCTTCGCGAGCCATCGTGCGTGACCCTGCTCGCGCAGCCACAGTTCGAACGAAGTCAGAGCCTCTACCGCCACGGGACCACCCCTTGCCTCTCGCGCGGTGCGCAGCAATTCCATGCGCATGCGGCGGCGTTCGCCTGCCGTCAGCCCCATCGGCCGCAGCGAGCCGAGACCGCAGGGGGCACACGAGCTGCCTGCGGGGTTCGTGCCTGCCTCGTCTACCAACGCAGAGCGGACGCGCCAGCCGCCGACGCCCTCGAAGGCCGCCCACACCGCTGCCACCGTATCCGCTGAAGGCTGCATCGCCGTGCGCTGCAGGCTGCGCATCACTGCAAAGAGCGCAGCGCGATCGCGCGTGCGGCCGCACATGCGCAGCATCACGGCGTGCTCCTCTTCGCCAGGCATCACTCCCAGCGCTGCCATGCGCTGCCAAAGCGCCATCGCGCCTGCACGGTCATCAGCCGCACACAGTGCGCCCAGCACGGACGCGAAAAGCCGCAGAGTCGGACGATGTGCCGCACGCTCGATTAACCCATCGATTTGCACCAGCGCCTTTGCCGACTCGCCGTAATCTGCGAACAGCTTGACCATTGCCACTACCCCCCCGGCGTCGGCCTGCACAGCGTGTCGTTGCATGCTCTCTTCCACGTCGTGCAACAGTGCGCGCCCCCGAGCTCTCCTGGCCGCAGTTCCCGCGCCACTCTCGTCATCTGCGTTGCTCTGGCACGCTCCCACGCATAGCAGAATGCTGTTGTAGAACTCTATGTAGGGGGCCTTGGACGCGCTGCCAAGCTGCAGGTAGTTCGGGTGCGCGGTGAGGATGGAATCCAGCTCGCCCATCAGCGCTTCAAGCTCATCGAGCAGCCCGGTGACGGATGACACGGCGCCCACCGCATCGCCACCGTCCGCGGGCATGCCAGGCGCCACCGAGCCCTGCTTGCCTCCCTTGGCGCCCTGCAGCAGCGTGTTCAATCGCTTGCGCAGTGGTTGCAGCGCGGCCTTCGATTCCTTGCGCAAGGCGCGCACATTGGCACTACTCGTGTCGCCGAGCTCGTGGTCCTGGTCCAGTGCGGTGGCGGCCGCGGCGCGCTTGCCGCTGCGCCTGCGTGGCTTCCGCAACTGGGCAGGGTGGATTTTGGCAGAGGCGCTGCCCGCCTTGCTTGCGCCGCTGTCGTCCGTCCTGCCACTTGCCGCGGTGCTGAACGTCAGCGCGGGCGCTGTGCGTGCTAAATGGCACATGCGCGCCGGCGCGGGGGAAATGTGCGGCATGCGGCGGAGCGCAAACATCAGCCCAGGGCTGGGGCGACTGCGCGCCAGCCGAGTCGCGCCCACGGCAACCGCGCCCCAGCGGAGAGTCCTCATCGAGACCACACGTCTTCGTTTGTGTTTGTGACCTTTTTTGCCTGCTGTTGCACGTATCGTGCACGTGAGCGGTGCAACCCCCAACTTCGCCTCAGACTTCGCAGCAGCGATTCTGGGCAGGTTTGGGCCTGGCTTAGGGAAGTGGAACGAGACCTTCTACACGCCGCGCTTTGAACGGATTTTAAGTGGTTGTTGGAAGTGGAAGAGAGTGTCAAAGTGCCGCGTGCCGAGAGAGAGCCCCTGGTTGTCTCGTGCAGGATGGGACACTGGTTGTCTTGTGTGTGGACCTTAGTCACCGTGACCGTCGCCAACAAGATCGGGCACGCGCCGCAACCCGTGAGCAGCAACTACCCGGGGCTGACGAAGGTGTCGAGCTTCCTGGCGACCAAGTTCGAGACGGACAACCTCCTGAAGGGCAGCCAGCAGGCGACGGACATGATCCTCGTGGCTGCGCTGGCCGAGAAGACCTCCGCGGATATTGTGTCCCGCCGCGAGGCGAAGATGCCCTTCGGCGGCTTCGAGCTGCCCGTGGAGAGCGAGCACTACGAGCCGGGCAACCTGTACATCCTGTGCGGCCTCGTGGAGCAGAAGAGCTCGAGCTACGCTCTGGGCAAGATGGACCCGTGGCCGATGTGGCAGCTCGTCTGCGGCAAGCTCTTCCGCACCGACAAAGGCAAGATCTACTCTATCCGCTACATCTCGCCGGAGCGCATGGATGTGCCGCTCACCTCCAAGTCCGTGCAGGACGTGGCGTCTGCGGCCGTGGACGGGCTGAACCAGCTTCCCGAGTACAAGGCCAAGGGCAGCGTGCACAAGCTCGCCGCCGTGATCAGCGTGGAGCGGCAGACCGTGGACGAGAAGTACTTCAAGGAGCTGGCGCTCACCCAGATCCCCAACGACGTGCAGATCTACTACGTGTACTTCCTCACCTCCGACACCACGAACGACATCGCGCCCGCCAACGTGCACGCGTGCGCGATCATGCGCACGCCGACGCAGCTCAAGCTCGTGCGCCAGGTGTCGTTCGGCGAGCCAGGCTTCACTATCCTGCAGTCCGAGGCGGCAATCGAGGGGCTCACCGTCTTCAACTTCGACAAGGACAAGCAGCGCTCCTTCAAGGCAGGCATGGCGCGCGCGGTGGGGCATGGCGTGCAGGCGAACGACATCGAGATCACGGGCATTGACGTACTGCACGGCGACGGCTCCTCGGCCTCGCAGGGCGTGAAGGTGGTCTTCACGCTGAGCGTTGCGGGCGGCGGCGACGCCATCAGCGCGCGCCTCAAGGGGCCGTCTTTCGTGCAGTCGCTGGCGGACAACTTCCAGTCCGTGGGCATCAAGTCGGCGACGGCAGACAAGCTCAAGTTCAAGACCAACGTGCTGCTTCGCAACCAAGAGCCCTACGACGATGGCGCGCTCAGCCTCGTGCAGATTCTCGTCATCATCAGCTCGTTCGTGCTGGGCGTCATCGTGACGACCATCGTCGGCGTGCTTGGCCTTCGCAAGAACGCGCCCGTGGTTGCGGCAGAATGAGAGAGGAGTGGGGCGTGTACAGTTGAAAGCTGCTCGGATTTGCGGAAGTCGACGGGGCACTCTGCACAGCGACGGAAGTCCTGGGCATCATAAGGTGTGCGGACGACGGTGACAAATGACACATGACACTGAGTGACCGTGACTTGTGACTGTGATGACTGTGTGATGAACGTGATGACTGTGTGACTCTGGGTGGCCGGTTCTTCTGGTTCCGTGACAAACTAATGTACGGCAATGATTGCTAATGACACTATGAAACAAAGCTAAAACATATATGTACTGAGATCTGAGATGCGTATAGAATGCTGTGTGTTGTTCGTTTGTTCCGACGGTTCTTTTGAGACTTTCTTTTTATGCATTCATGGAGATCAGCGGATAAGCGGCAGCGCAGGCCCACCCCATCAACCCCTCGGCTAGCTTACTCGTCCTTCTTGAAGCAGTACGTGGCGTGGCACTTGCCGCAGTAGTGGCGGTCGATGTGGTTCGCCATGAAAGTGCCGGGGGCGCACTGCCGGGTGTTCGGGCACTCCTTGCGCACCTTGGTGATCTTGCCGTCGTCGTCCACGCTGTAGGCCTTCATGATCGCAAGCTTCACGTTCTTGTGCTTGTGCTTGATGGTCTTCGGCTTGGTGTAGTTCTTCTTCTTGCGCTTCTTGCCCCCTCCGCGCAGGCGGAGCACGAGGTGCAGGGTGCTCTCCTTCTGGATGTTGTAGTCCGCGAGCGTGCGGCCGTCCTCGAGCTGCTTGCCGGCGAAGATGAGGCGCTGCTGATCCGGGGGGATGCCCTCCTTGTCCTGGATCTTCTGCTTCACGTTCTCGATG
>Ga0308021_10001547_pt1 | contig 10510 bp, 5 predicted proteins | sample Neamet351_FD_201296 | JGI IMG/M metagenome (GOLD analysis project Ga0308021, IMG submission 201296) | Marine microbial communities from water near the shore, Antarctic Ocean - #351 | ecosystem: Environmental > Aquatic > Marine > Unclassified | place: Southern Ocean | collected 2014-10-02
CGCCGAGCGATCGCGGGTCCCGCTGGTGCGGCGCCGAGCGAACACGAATACGAGCACGAAGAATTCTGATATGCGTAGATTTGTGATTTTATTTAATCACCGCTAATTATGTGCGTTAAATTTAATCACCAAGCAGCAGTCGAGGTGGTCTGCCCCGGCCCTGGCCGGCTTTAGCTTACGCGCGCGCTCTCCCCCTTAATAAATCTTCATCTCTCTCATTCGCGGCCAGTGAGCCTTGGCGAAATGTGCGGACTCGGGCAGCAGCGCCAAGCCCACTCCGTCGCTCGGTGCAGTTCCAGTGGAGGGCAAGCCACTGAGCTTGGCGCCCAGGCCGCTGTCGCCATCCACGAGCCGCATGTCAAGTAAATGCGGCGCCTTGATCACTCCAGCTTCTGCGCGCTTTTGCAGCTTGCTGCTGGCACCGGCCATGCGCTGGTGGCGGCGCAGCGCGCTGCCCATGGGCTGGCTCGGCGGCAGCGACGATTTTCGTGGGCTTGCCGATGCCGGCGTCGCGGACAACGAGAAGCAGAGCGAGCCTGGCGTGCTGGGCTGCTGCATGAGTTCCATGCGCGGCGTCAGGCTGCGGCCGCCGTTGTTGGCAGCGCTGGCGTGCACATCCGCAGCGTCCACCGCCGCTGAGTAGAAGTCGAAGCCGAAGCCACCGGTCCCCGCGCCTGTGGGCGTGTTCAGGAGCGAAATGGCCAGGTCCATGCTCTCGGCAAAGCCGACAATGTCCGCGCTGCCGTCCACGGAAGACCCGGAGGAGCCACAGCTCGGCGTCGGCGGGCCCTCGCCGCAGCGCCCATCGTGCTGCAGCGGCGCCGTGGCGGCCGCAGGGGAGGGGGTGCCCGCGCTCGCCGCCGAATCCACTGCTGCGCCCTTGCTCGAGCTCATGAGCTGCAGCAACAGCCGCGCGTGCCGAACCTGCCGTGAGGGTGAGTCTGGCACCACAAGCTGTGCCGGATCGGTCGTCGCTAGCGGGGCGCAGCGCGCGCGCTTGGCAGCGGCGGCGGCGGGATCGCTGCGCTCCACCGACTCGCCCGCGCGCTTGCGGGTGGCGGCGGCCAAGTCGGCCTGCGCGACGGCGTCGGCGGCTGCAGCGGCAGCCTCCTGTTCCTCGAGCAGCTGCTGCGCCTTGGCCTCGGCCTCCCTCTGCGCCAGCGCCTCTGCCGCCTTCGCCTCCGTCACCGCCGTCACCTCCGCCAGCAGCTTGTAGCAGCGCTTGAAGATGGCTGCGTCCGTGGGCGAGAGGTTGCCCACGAGGTTGCTCAGCGGCACGCGGTGGTTGGGCCCGCTGCCCATGAAGCCCGGCTCGCTGAAGGCCACCTCGTCCCCGCCGGACTTGGCCTGGTCGGTCATCTCCTTGGCGATGCGCCGCATGTTGCGCCGCATGGTGGAGTACCAGTGGTTCTTGATCGCGTTGTCGGTGCGCCCGGGCAGCCGCTTGGCGATCTCGGCCCACTTGTTGCCGAGCGTCTGCTGCGCCTCGGCGATAACCTTCTCCTCTTCCACGGTCCACGCGGCCTTTTTAATGCCGGGGTCCAAGTGGTTCAACCAGCGCGTGCGGCACTGCTTGCCCGAGCGCTGGACACCCACGTCCTCGCTGTTGAGCTTCTCTGCGATGACGGACCAGTGCTTCGTGCCGTGCAGATTGACCAGGCGCACGATGGCCTCGTCCTCCTTGCGGGTCCACGCGCGCCGCTCGTACGAGGCACCGCTTTCGGGCACCGCGCTGCTGCTGCTGCTGCTGCTGCTGCTGCTGCTGCTGCTGCTGCTGCTGCTGCTGCTGCTGCTGCTGCTGCTGCTGCTGGCCGCGGAGGCGACTGCTGCAACAGCGCGAAATTGCGTCGTGGAAGCGGCGGCGAACATCGCGCTGCGAAAAATGTCAAAGCGTTGAATACGGTTGAGGACGACAGTTGCTTCACTTTTTCTTTTACGTTTGCAATCGCACCACCTCGGCCCAGCCTGGTGCATCTACGACGGCTTCCATCTCCGAATTCGGCGGCGGAGCGTACAGCCCGCGCGGTGGTGTGGGGACGCGCAGGGCCTTGCGAGCGGCTTGCCAGCGCTCGTCGTCGGCCGTGCTCTGCCAGCGCGGCGCGGCGGCGGCGTCGGCGCTGTCATCGTCGCTGTTGCCGCGCGCGCCTGCTGCCGCAGATTTGCGGCTGCCTGCTACCTTCGCGTCATCGGGCGCGACGCGCTTGCGTCGCCAGCCCCTCCGCTTGCTCGCGCCCTTCTTGCCGGCGGCATTCGCCGCCGCCGGCTGGCCGCGCAGCGCACTGATAAGCTGCCTGTTCCCCTGCTTGTTCTTCTCCTGCGCCCGCAGCAGCTTGGGGTCGACGGCGCCACCGTCAACGTCGTCCGCGAACCCTGGGTCCCACTCCCACTTGGTAGCTTCCCCGCTAACGCGCCGGTGCCACGCGCCCTCGCCCACCTTGGTGCCCACCTCGATCAGGTGCTTGCGCCGCTTCTCGCCCTCGGCCTCCACGAAGCTTGCTATCGCGCGATCGTGCTCCGCTGCCTCCTCCTCCACTCTCTCGCGCGCCGCCACCTCCTCGTTGAGCCTCTTCAGCATAGCTTTCTTGGCGCGGTGCTCCGCCTTCTTCTCCTCCACGGACATGGCGGAGCGGCGCGCCAAGAACTCACACACCTTGGCCTCCTTGGCCGCCGCCGCCGCTGTCGCCTTGCGCGCCGTCAGCGCGTGCTTCTCGTTTACCCATGCAGGGTACACGACGGCTTTGAGCTTCTGCGCGCCGGCCGCCGAGATCGAGCCTTTCGCGCCCTTCGGACCCTTGGCCCCCTGGCACAGGTCGACGACGGGCGACGCTTCCGCGTGCAGCAGCGTCGAGGCGCCTCTCGCGAGCAGAAGCCGCACCATGCTCATGTCCAGGGCTACGCACGCGTAGTACAGTGGCGAGTGGCCGGACCGGTCCAGCGTGTTCGCGTTGGCGCCGCACGTCAGCAGTACCTTGGCCAGCTCTGCGTGACCGCGCGTCACGGCGATGGAGAGGGGGGTGTCCCAAGCAAAGTTTTTCACATCTGGGTCGGCGCCAAACGCAAGCAGCAACTCCGCGAGCTTGCAGTGCCCGCCACAGGCGACATAGTGCAGGCACGAGATATGCTTGCCACGATCAGCGTTGCACTCGTTCGGGTTAGCACCGCCGTGGAGGAAATGCCGCAAGGGCATGAACATTAGCGGCCCCACCGTCCGCTGTGTGGACGCCTGCGAGCACATCTCGCACAGCGCCCCCCTCTTGTACGCCTTGTCCATCCAGTGTTTCCGCGAGGTGTCGCCCAGATCCATCTCCGGGATAAACAGCTTCTTGATGCAGCGGTAGCTCCGGCCGCTAACCGCGACGAAGACCTCAAACTTCTCCGAGCGCGTTTCGCACGTGCGCCACGCCAGGTGCTGCCGAATCTTGGCCAAGCGCTTCGGTGGCACCGGTTCCGCACCGTCAACCACACTCTTGTGAAAGCGGTACTGCTTCTCTTTCCGTGAGGAACGCCCCATCTATGCGCGGTGGTGCAACATGTGCTCCTGGTTCGCGCCCACAACGAGAATATTTTCATTTCGATCTCGCAGGTCTTTCATCGTGTCCAACTGTCCAACGTTCGGCGGGGAAGCGGGTTGAAGCGTTCTGTCGACAGTTCCCATATCCCTGAACGATGCCAAGCTTGTATTAGCACGCCGCGTCGTAAAAGTGCCCGCGGACGAAGCTCAGCGGATGTTGGCTTTCTCCACTCGCATTCGCATTTCGCTTTTCGAGAGGCACCCCCGCACGACCGGTGATGGAGATGGAGGGATCACCAGTAGAGCAGCCACGTCTTGGTCGGCGGGTGGTACACGCCGTGCCCCTGCATTGTGATCCGTGCGTCGTTGCCGGAGGCCCACCGGCTCGGCGAGATTTGGTGCACCATGTAGCCCGCGTGAATGACCATGGAGCCCACCTTGTACGGGTGGTGCACGCGGTGGAAGCTACCGTCCTTCAAACCGTTCCGCGCAGTCCTGTACTCGCCCTCAAAGCGATCCACCGTCATCTCCGGCGTCAGATCGGCGCTATCCGGCTTCGGCAGGTGGAAGGTGTAGAGCCCCGGATGCGCCGCGCCCTCAGGCGGCTGCGGCAGGTCGATGGGGAGAGTGAAGGAGAGCGTCTGCTCGAACTCGCAGCCGTCGGGAAAGGGCAGCGACTTGTACTGCCCGTCGTAGTGCACGCGCGCCACCGGCATCTCGAAGATGCTGTTGGAGAGGAAGAGGTGGAAGCCGGGCACGCCCGCCAGGCCCTCGGGCCACTCGTCGGGGTAGGGCACGTGGAACGCGGTCTTCTCGCCCAGCTCCTTCTCCAGCGCGGCGCGGACGCGCTCGTAGAACCACGGCAGCCGCGCCTGGAGCAGGGGGTTGACCGTCCTCGCGTTGGGCTCGTACATATCGCGGCTGTGGTCCAGGTACGAGGCCGCGCCCAGCGTGAAGAACGGCAGCGGCCCCGCCATGTTCGACCGGTGCTGCCACAGGTCGCTGAGCTCATGCACCTGCGCTGTGACGTTGCTCATCTCCGCCACCGAGAAGAGGTCGCGGATCTCCCCCGCCTTGTGGATGTAGCGTGCCTTCTCGTTGATGGATTTGAAGATTTGGCTCTGCGCGTAGGCCATCTGCATCACGTAGTTGGGATCCATGCCGGCTTTCAGCTCCCCCCACAGGTGGTTCGCTTGCATGGCAACGTCCCAGACGGCGCTCTCCGTGTGCGCGACTTGGCCCAGCGCCACGGCCAGCACGACCGGTACGGCGAGCAGCGAAAAACGAGCGACCTTGCCCTTGGGCGGTGCGCGCACCGTGCGCGCCACCAGGCGCACGCACCACGCGAAGATGGCGAGCAGCAGCAGCACCGCAGCCAAGCCCCCCCAGACGGAGGACTCGCTGCGCAAGTACCCCAAGAACGGGAAGTACGCAAACGTGTCGCCGCCGCAGCACGAGAGCGCGGGCTTCACGAAGAAAGGGCGCGGCATGGGAAAACGAAGGGGGCGCAGCTTTTTCTACTTGTTGGCCGAGAAGGAGTAACAAAGAGGCAGGAATTCTACTAATTCGGGAAATCAGGGCTCTCCTCGTCAAAGCTGCTGTGAGTTTGCAGGAGGACACAGAAAGCACTGCGAAGGAAGAGGAACGCGCACACCAGGGTTGAATGCGCACGCTCCTCGTCGCACTGGCGGCTTCGGCTGTCTCGACGGCGGCGACCGACGACGACTACATGGGCACGAATGAGCCAGCGCTGCCGGTGCGTGGCCTGCTGAAGAGTGTGCGCGGCCTGCACCAGTACATTCGCAACAAGATCCCCGGCCACACGGCCGAGGGCGTCGTGGATGGCATGACGATCCCACTGACGCGCACGAACAGGCGCAAGGACATGCTGTTCCTCAAGTTCGACACGCATGAGAAGGTCTCGATCGAGGACTTCCGCGATGCCGTGCATCGCCACGAGAAGGACATCCTGGCAACGCCGCTGCGCCCCGGCCTCGTGGGCCTGGACAAAGCCTCCACCATGACCTCCCGCTCCGACCGCTACAACGTCTTCTTCTGGGAGGAGCCCTGGGTGGGCGACTACTTCTGGCTGATCAAGCGCGCGTTCCACCAGTACATCGAGGCGTACGACCTGAAGAAGACGATCACGAAGCCCATGTACATCCACTCATGGGCCAACTGCCTGCGCAAGGGGCAGAAGCTCGAATGGCACAACCATGGTGAGGAGGGCGACTTCCAGATCTCCGGCACGTTCGCGGTCAGCACTTCCCCCGGCAGCGCCACGCTGTACAAGATCCCGGGCAGCGACAAAATCATGCGCAACCCCAACAAGGGGCACGACCTCGTCATGTTCGACTCGATGATCGACCACCAGACCACGACGGTGGACACGTCGCAGCTCAAGGGCCTGAACGAGACGGCGGAGTCGAACTGTCGCATCACGTCGTCGTGGGACATCAACGAGGAGCCCGGCACCGTGTGGCATTCCGTCCCCTTCTACGACCCGGAAGACCCCTACTTCACCAACGACCCCACTGGCACCAAGACGGTCAGGATGGGCCAGGAGGTCCTGAAGCTGGACCAGACGGAGGAGGAGATCGAGGCTCTCCAGATCAACCCGAAGGCGAAGACCACCCGCTGGGGGGCAATTGAGTACGGCACGCTGGAGGAGGCGCAGGAGCGCGGGCCGCTCCCGGACCCAGGCCCGGACCCGAACATGGGGGGGGTCGAGGACTACGACGAGGGCGAGGATGACCGCGGAGAGCAGGACGAGGAGCGCCGCGATGATGAAGACCACGACGAGCTGTGAGGTCGGCGCGGAGCCATGGGCCCGTTTGCTCCTCGTCCCTTCTGTGTAACTGTGCCAACAGCCAACAGCTGTAGAAATCTTAGGAGTCTTTGGTTCAAAGAATTCCATCTGTGTAACTGAAGGCGGAACCGAAATAGTACAGCTGTTGTCAGCTGATAGTATTTTCAGCGTAGGACACAACTAGTGTACAACAAGCCATTTTCCTACTTTTTGTTCGAGGTAGGCAGTGAAATCTTGCGCGCACACGGTTGACGGCGCCGGGCAGGCTTGCATGGCCTTCAGGGGGGGTGGGGGGTTCCCGCGGAAGCGCCGCGGCGACGACTGGACCTGCCCAAACTGCTCGAAGACCGTCTTCGGAAGCAAGGACGAGTGCTTTAGCTGCTTTGCGCCACGGCCGGGATCGGCGCACACCAGCGCCCAGCTGCCTGCTGCTCCGTCGCCCAAATGCGATGCCATCAAGTTCAGCCACCTGTGCGCCGCGCTCGAGAGGACGGTGCTAGCCAGGGGCAATGAGAAGAAGCTGAACATCCTGCTGCCGCGCAAGCTCAAGGAACATCTCGGGAACGAGTCCTTTTTTTCGTACCTCCGATTGGTGCTCCCCCAGCTGGACCGCAAGCGCCCCGGGTACGGCATGAAGCACTCCGTCCTGGCAAAATGCTACAGCGACGCCATGGGCCTCGATCCCAAGACAAACTCCAAGGCGAAGCGCCTGGTGAACTACCGAGACCCCACGGAGAACTCCGGCGCCACTGGCGACATCAGCGTCATCCTTGAGGAGGTGCTGCTCTCCAAGTGCGGCGCAGGCAAGAAGGTCACAATTGGCGACGTCAACCGCGACCTCGACGCACTCGCCGCCGATCACAGCAAAGCGGCGCGGCAGCGCGTCTTCATGCGCCTTCTCGGCAGCTACTCGGCCAAGGAGCAGAAGTGGCTGGCTCGGCTGCTGCTGAAAGAGATGAAGATCGGCATCAAGGAGGAGAGCCTGCTGAAGTTCCTGCACCCGGACGCGAGCAACATCTACAATCTGACGACGGATCTCGCGAAGGTTTGTGAGAGCTGCACCAGCACGACGCGGCGCGTGCGCGAGGGCCTGCGGCTGGGCTCGACCATCCAGCCGATGCTGGCCAAGCGCATGAACAAGCACGAAGCGGCCGGAAAGCTCATGGTGGGCAAGCGGTTCGCGTTCGAGACGAAACTCGATGGGGAGCGCATGATTGTACACAAGACGGGTGACGAGTGCCAGTACTGGACGCGCAATGGCAACGACTACACGCAATTCTACGGCGCGGTGATGACGCCGTGGATCCGCAGTCAGATCGAGCTGCGCGACGCCATCCTCGATGGGGAGATGCTCTGCTGGGACAAAGAGGACGGGCTGATTCCGTTTGGCCAAAACAAAAGCGTCGCCCACGAGCAGACGCGACTGCAGGAAGCCAGCCAGGAGTCGAGCCAGTGGATGTACTTCGTCGTCTTCGACGTGCTGCTGGCCAGCGGCGGCAGCGCGCTGGCCTCGGCATCGCGCGAGCTTGCTAAGCGCCCACACCTCGCGCACCAGATCGCAGCCGAGGGGTTAGATGGGGACATGATGACGCTGCCACTCGAGGCCCGTCGCTACATTCTTGAACGTGTGCTGAAGCCGGCGCCGCAGCGTATCACCCTGGTGAAACAGACGGTGGTGAATTTTGACGATGAGCAGCGCTGCATCAAGGAAGTGCGCGACCAGGTTGACTTTGCGCGCCGCGAGCAGCTGGAAGGTGTCATACTCAAAGACACATCCGCACCGTACATTGCCGGTGAAGCTGGCCGCGCCTCCGGCAATTGGATGAAGTTGAAACCCGACTACGATGAGGTCGACACTTTCGATCTGGTCGTGCTGGGCGCATACTACGGCAAAGGCTCTCGCCGCGCGGCCAAGGATGCTGGGGACGTGTCCATGTTCTTGTGCGGAATTCTAGAAGAGCGCCTCGACAGCCCGCCTCCGGGCATGCGGTCTTTCGACCGAGTTCCAGGCTCTGAGGTGGATCTGGCGCATGCTGCGGAGGTGGCGGCGCGCGCTGCTAACGAGGGGATGAGCAGTGCGGAGGCCAAGGCATACATCCAGCAGACCACGGGTGCGAGCGCTGCGGCTGCCGAGGTTGCCATGTTTGGCGATGCAGCAGTGCGCGCTACCTCGCCCAGTGCTGCCGTTGCCGAGGGCACTCCCCAGCCGTCCGCGTACCCGACTGTGCACACGTTCTGCAAGGTCGGGACAGGATATACCAAGGAGCTGCTCGATTCGATCCGTAAGCGGTTGCGGCCTCACCTTCAAAAGTACTGTCACGACCGGCCACCTGCGCACCTGCGGGGCTGGAAAGCGAAGGTTGACGACCGCCCGCACTTTTGGATCCCGCTGGACAAAACCCTTGTGTTCGAGGTGAACTTCGGAGAGGTCATCTCTACTGATCAGTTCACCTCGAACTTGACACTGCGCTTCCCACGTCTTGTGAGGGAGCGGGCTGACAAGGACTGGCACCAGTGCGAAACGCTGGCAGAGGTGCAGGAATACCTGGCAACGGGGTCCAACGCCAACACATCGGCCAAGCGGGTGAGTCATGCTGCCACAAAGGTTGGGCATGCGACTGTCAAACGAAAGAAACCAAAATTGAAAGCCACCCCGACGGCCATCGCGCACATGGCTGCCACGGACATGACCCATGTGAAGCTCGGCGAAAAGTCGCAGCTACTCCGCGGCCTGTGCTTTTGCGTGCTGCCATGCATAACTGGAGGGTACTTTGACATGAGCGAGAGCACTGCTGGGGCTTGCGCTGCAGGGGGCAGCAACGATGGGCGGGTGGACCGTGCTGGCGTGGAGCAAGAGCTGCGGCGCCACGGTGCCGAGACGACGATTAACCCCAGCCATGCCACAACACATGTGCTCGCGGCTGGAGAACCGTTGTCAGCGAAAGTGCGGAATATCGTCAAAGCTGGCTCCCATGATGTCTTGTCGATTGCGTGGGTGGTGCGTTGCATTGGCAAAGGTAAGTTGCTGGAACCCGAGATGGCTGATTTCATTGGGCACGCAGCCCAAGACCCTGCCGCCCAGATCGGGGAGTCTCTCGGCAGTGGCGCCGTCGATCGCTTCGGGGACGCGTACTCTGTTGCGAGTGATGCTGTTGGGCTCTCCCGCGCCTTTTCTGCAGTCGATCGCGCTGGCACTGTGCCGAAGATCGCCAGCCTGGCCGAGGCCATGAAGCTCGATGACATACGTGGGGACCCCGCCGTTCTGGCCCTGATCAAAGACTTGTGCGCTGAGCACCGCAACTTGCAGTCCAGGGTGAATGCGCTTGCTGCTGCTATTTGAATTTATCACAGTCCCTGTCCGTCCACGCGGCGTGAGGAACAAGCAGTTCTGGCTGCGCCTCGATTAAAATTAAAAGAGCGTGCACTTGGAAGCTGGCTCATGTATCCAAACAAAGGTCTCGCGCCAGCGTCGGCGCCGTGATGTTTCTCGCCCACCTCCGCCCCCTGTGTGCTGAGTGCTGTGTGCTCTGCTCCTGGCCCTCTCTGCTCATCACAGATCACAGGCCAAGCTTTGCGACGAGCTTTCTGAATTCGGGCAAAGAAAAACTGACGTCTCCGTTCTTGTCCACCTTTTTCAGCAGCTTGCTGTCTTTCGCAATGAGCTGCAGGGGCGGGAAGGGTGACTGCGGTGAACCGAAGCTCTGGCCGAGCTCGCGTAGGCTTACGCCCCCACTACCATCGGCATCGACGCGGCGGTACACCTCGGGCACTGTGAGGTTGCTGCAAATGTACTTGTAAGCGAACGAGAAGCGGTTTCCGAGGACCCGCTCGTTCGGCAGCATTGCGATATTGTGCAGGGGCGCCGAGATCGGCGCAGCCGGCGTTGACATATGCTTCATTGCGCTGTCGAAGAGCACCAGCCGCCCTGGCAGCGGGAGCGTGGTTGCCAATACATCGGTCTCGGCATCGTCCACAAAAGCCGTCGCACCCGCCCAGTGTACATTCCACACTTCGTGAGGGTACCAGATGGCAGTGAAGCCCCAGAAGGTGTCGGTGTGTTCGAAGTCGCGGTGGACGCTATCCACGTCCACAAAGGTTTGGCTGTTGATGACGCAGCTGTAAGGCACCACGAGCGCGCCCTGAGAAGCACACTGCGGGAAATACTGCCTCGCTGCATTTGCAATGATCTG
>Ga0308021_10001549_pt1 | contig 10504 bp, 8 predicted proteins | sample Neamet351_FD_201296 | JGI IMG/M metagenome (GOLD analysis project Ga0308021, IMG submission 201296) | Marine microbial communities from water near the shore, Antarctic Ocean - #351 | ecosystem: Environmental > Aquatic > Marine > Unclassified | place: Southern Ocean | collected 2014-10-02
ACTTTTGTATAGGTAAAACGTGCATGAGAACGCATTACAGCAGAATAGAAGGTTGAGTCTGTTAGATCGCCATTGGCGCTAATCGTCATTTCACAGACCATACACAAACGGTCAACATTAGGATTTAATGAACATAAACCATTAGACAGTTTTTCAGGTAGCATAGGAATAACTTGGCTGGGGAAATAAACAGAATTTCCTCGTGCGATTGCCTCATCATCTAAGGCTGTTTTGTCTTGTACGTAATAACTCACATCAGCAATGGCTACCCATAATGTCCAACCACCACCTTCGTTGGGCTTACAGTAAACAGCGTCATCAAAATCTCGAGCATCTTCACCGTCAATAGTGACTAAAGGTAAGTCTCTTAAATCTTTTCGGCATTTTTTAGGGGCTTCTTCCACTTCATCCGAGATTACACTGACTTCTTCCATCACTTGTGCTGAAAATTCATGAGGTAGGTCGTGTTCTCTTAGCGCTATTTCAATTTCCATACCAGGAGCCATGTGCTCACCGAGTATTTCAACCACTTTACCTACGGCATTTGCTCGCTTAGAAGGTCGTTCTGTAATTTCAACAACCACAACTTGCCCATGACGAGCGCCCATACGTTGATCTGGCTGAATTAAAATATCATGTTTAATACGTGCATCATCAGGAACAATATAAACTACATGTTTTTCAACGAAAACGCGCCCAACAATACCGCTTTTTCGCGACTGAATAACATCTAATATACGAACTTCTTTTCGGCCCTTACGATCGGTTCTATCTACTGAAATAGCTTCAACAATATCACCATGAATAACGCGTTTCATTTCATACGTGGATATAAATAAATCTTTTCCGGGTTTCTCTCCAGCAGCAACATCTGGAATAAAGAAACCATAACCATCTCTATGGCCACTCACTTTACCGGTTAATACACTATTTTTAGGTGGTATAGCGTATTGTTTGAACTTATTAAAGATAAGTTGACCACTCGTTTCCATTGCACGAAGACGACGCTTTAAACCTATTTTATTGTTTTCATCGGTGTACTTAAAAAATTTAAGCAATGCATTAAAAGTAGGAGGAATTGGAGCATCTTGAATAACAGATAAAATAAGCTCTCGGCTAGCAACCGGTTGCTCGTATTTTTCTGCTTCACGTTTTGAGAAAGGGTCTTTTATGGTCACAGGGTAAGTTCAATTATATTTTTTTTTATTATACGCTATTGCCCTTAATATGCGAATTTATAGCGAATAACTAAGTTTTAAGTATTTATATAAAACATTCACCATTAATACTCGGTAACTTTTGCCGCTTTAACTACTCGCTCTGGCATTTTATCGGCAAGCTTTAGTAATAACATAGAAATTTGATTGTGCACTTTTTTATTATCTGTTATTGCATGATGAAGTTGTGAATATAATGCGGGGTAGTCAAGTGGACTGCCTAGCCCTTGGTTATAAATTTTAGCTAATCTAATTTGGGCTTTTAAATTTTTCAAGGCCGCTGCTTCTTTCAAAAAACGTAACGATAAATCCATATCTTTTTGAAAAAATTTACCTACATGATAATATCGGCCAATTTGCTCTAATGCTTCAGATAACCCTTGATCGGCAGCTTCATTCATATAATGCAGTCCGAGTTCAATATCTTTTTTTACACATACACCATAGGCAAGCATATCTCCCCATAAAAATTGATATGAAGGCATTTTTGATTTAACAGCGCGAGCTTCAATGTCTTGCACCAATTGGCATTCATCTAAAACAACTTGGCCTAAATGCTTATTTTCTTTAATAAGATCTAATAATTCATTATCTGTATATATTTGAACAACCTTTAATTCATCAGCAGATGACTGAAAGGAAAAAAACACGGATAAAAATAAAGGAAAAAGATAAAGCTTCATAAGACAACCTATTTAATGTAAAAAGTATTTGGGATTCATAGCACAAGTTAATATGCTTTATCGGCCATATCAAAAATATATTAACATGACTGCCGCAGTTTCGACCCCTTCCTAATTATAGAACAAAGCAATTTTAATACCAAAAAAGTATGTTTGAATACTTGCACAATAACGACGTTCATATAACAATGATGTTGAGTAAATTGAATCAATGGGTAGGTAAATGTCTGAATTAGAGAGACTAATTGAAAATTCTAAGGCTAACGAAGCCATTTCAAGAAAACTATTTGAAATTGAAACAGAAGTTTTAACATCAAATTCTAGTGATGAATTATTACAACGTTTATTAAACTCCATAAAAGTTAAATTTAATTTAACGGATATTCGTTTACTTTTAGTTGATCCTACTCCTATATCTTTTCTCATTAATGAAAATATGAAGTCGTATTGGTATCAACAAAATACAACCAGTGTTAGTTACGAACAGCTTAAAAAATACCATAGTAACAACAAGCCTTTTTTAACAGATAATATTGAAGATTTATCGTCTACTTTTACTCAAGAAACGCTAGGAGCAGGTCAATCATTTGCGTTAACGCCTTTGATTTTAGAAAATAAGCTTTTTGGAAGCTTACTTTTTACCGATAAAGATAAAACACGATTTACACCAATATTAGGTACCTTTCATTTAGAGCAACTCGCGGTAAAAGTAAGTTTATGTTTATCTAACGTACTTGCTAGAGAACAATTAGAATATATTGCGAATTACGATAGGCTAACAGGCGTTGCTAACAGACGTTTAATGGAAGCCACCATAGAGGAAGAAATTATTCGCCAACGACGTTATGGCGTTTCGTTTGCCGTTCTATTTATTGATTGTAACAAATTTAAAAAAATTAATGATACATATGGTCATGACTGCGGCGATCAAGTGTTAATTTATGTCGCACAAACACTTAAACAACTGATCCGCGAAAATGACCGATGTTTTAGGTATGCCGGTGATGAATTTATTGTGACATTAGCCAGTCAAAATTATAATGAAGCCTTACAAGCAGGAAAGAGGCTTTGCCTGCACTTTATCAATAACCCTATGCAATATGAAGATAAAAAATTACCGATAACAATTAGTTGTGGATCTGCGGTTAGTGATGGCATATTAACCATGAATGAACTTTTGAAAAAAGCAGATCAACAGCTATATATGAATAAAAAAATGACCGAATTTGAAACACAATAATAGAGTTAAAAAACAATGATTGTTGAAATAAAGATCGCAGAACTGATCGTAGGACACTATGTTGTCGATATTATAGAACAACAAGGCTCATTTAAATTAAACAGTGCAGCGCATATAAAATCTGCAGCTGTTATTAAAAACCTTCAAAGTAAAGGTGTGCTTTCTCTTTCTATTGATACCTCAAAAACACTCATTTCAAATCCAGTACCTACAAAAGAACAAATAAAAGAAACGAATAAAAAGAAAGTTATTGTCGAACTAAAAAAAGCAAAAGAGTTATTTAATCAATCAAAATTGATTCAACAAAAAGTTTTTTCAGATGCACAACATGGTTTACCTATGGACTTAAGTCCCGTTGTAGAAATTACTAACAAGACAATAGAAACTGTTTTTGAGAACTCTGATGCACTTGCTTGTGTGTTGAACATTAGAAACAAAGATGAGTATCTATTAGAACATTCGGTATCTGTTTCTGTTTTGATCACAATTTTTGCTAATTTTTTAGAAATAGATAAATCAATCATACAAGAATTATCATTAGGTGCTTATTTACATGATGTGGGGAAAATAATGATCCCATCGGCTATTTTGAATAAACCCGGTAAACTTACAGATGATGAGTTTTCTGTAATGAAGTCACATGTAAATCATTCAATAAAAATAATTAAAGAAACACCCGGAATATCTGATTTAAGCTTAGAAGTTGCCGCATTACACCATGAAAAACTAGATGGAAATGGTTACCCTTTTAATATTGAAGGAGACGCTATATCTCAATATGGTAGAATGATCGCGATATGTGACGTGTTTGATGCGTTAACAGCAAACAGATGCTACAAGGAAGGTTTTAGCCATGTTAAATCATTTAGTATTTTAAGATCTCTTGTAGAAAAAAATCATCTTGATTCAATCTTAGTAAACCAATTTATTAAATGTATGGGCGTATACCCTGTAGGTACATTAGTAGCACTAGGCTCAAATAAACTTGCTATTGTTGAAAGTAAAAATCCTGATGATCCTACCAACCCCATTGTACGATCTTTTTATGATTCAGAAGAAAATAAATATACCTCAAGCGAAGATATCGATTTATCTGAAGACGGTGACTTTATTGTAAAAGGGGTAAAAGCCGACGATTTTAATCTTGATATGAATAAAATTATCGAGTTCCTTTTAATGGAAGGATAGAGTTGGTTGAGTTTTCTAGGTAGTTTTAACATTCACATCTACAATTAAAACTACCGAAAAAATCCCCCCTACTGACTAAAGTCGATTCCTGACTGCGCTGTAAAGTAAGCAAACATAGTGTAAATAGCGGTATTATGCTTTAACGCCTTAGCATCTACCTTATCTAACGTATCGTTGTCAGTATGATGATAATCAAAATATAAGCTACCATCTGGCGCAAAGTTAACACTCGGCATTCCTGCATCACTCATAACACTCATATCAGAATGCGCTTTTGCTGTATTCGTTTTACTTAATCCTACGCCCATAGGCTTGAGATATTGAGCAAACTCTTTTAATGCAGGTAACGATTTTTTACCTACGCCCGTTCTCATTTCATATATAGGGCCAACGCCAAAGTCCCATTCAGCACCTATAGCATGATTTTTTATATCACCATTACGTTTATTAACGTAAGACTTAACACCCACTAAACCTATTTCTTCAGCTGCAAATAAAATCACACGTATCGTTCGTTTTGGCTTAATCGATAATTGTGCAATATGGTGTGCAGATGCCATCATAATACCGACACCAATTCCATCATCAACGGCACCCGTTCCTACATCCCAGCTATCTAAATGAGCGCCAATGGTCACTAATTCATCGGGAAATTCACTGCCTGTGATCTCACCAATAACATTCGCTGTTTTCGCCACAACTTTAGGGTCGCTATACGAGGTTAATTTTAAAAAGAAAGCTACATTATCAGAACGTTTCAACTGATTTAATAACATATCAGCATCAGGATTTGAAATACTCGCAGCGGGTATTTTATGTAAACCTTTTTTATATTTTACAGATCCCGTATGAGCGATTCTATTATTGTCAGTACCAATTGAACGGATGATAATTGCAGAAGCACCTTTTTGAGCAGCAACCGAGGCCCCATATACTCTTGCACTAACAGCAGGTCGATAGCCATTACCATCGATATGCCTTTCCATACGATATGACACAAAAGCAATTCTTCCTTTCAAACTATGATCAGGAGCGGCTTCTAAGTCTTGAAATGTTTTAAAGTGAGCAATATTTTTAGTGATGCCTTTAGCATGAGTGCCAACACTGCCGCCTAATGCTATCGCTACAACGTTATGCGGATAAGGAGAAACAACTTTTGCTTCTATTTCACCTCTTTGCCAGTAGGTTGCTATTACCTCTTCAGTCCACACTTTATCAAAACCTAAAGTTTTCATTTTATTAACAGCCCAAGAGATTGATTTTTTATCTCCCTCAGAGCCGACTAAACGATGCCCAACCTCAGTCGTTAAAGATTCGATTAAATCGTACGATAGATCAGATGCTAACGCTTTTTCTTTTAACGCGACAAGTTGCTTTTGTTCTTTAATATTGAGCACATCGGCGTTTGATGACCCGCTTACTAAAGCAATTGAAAACATACCTATTTTTAATAAGTGATTAAACATGAAGATCCTAATGGCTGTTGTAACCTGAGCGTTAAATATATTTTATATTGATTTTTCATACACCTATTATCAGGCGTTCAGGTTATAAAATGTAGTAGACTAGTATTGATAATATTGGCAAAACTTGCAAATAGCTTGAACGAAAAAAACACGCACTTAAACGCAAGAAATAAACAAAGGAAAGTAAGAAATAAAAAAGAAGACTTTATTTTTCAGCTTAGAGTAAATGAAAGTTCTAAACTGAAAAATAGTATTGAGCGGTGATATATTTTAGATAGTAAACGAAGAACCACAACCACATGTTGTTGTTGCATTAGGGTTATTAACTAAGAAGCGACTACCTTCTAAACCTTCAACATAATCAACTTCACCATCAACTAGGTATTGAATACTCATAGGATCAACAATCATTGTTACCCCTTTTTTCTCTATAGTCATATCCCCTTCATTTACTTTTTCATCAAAAGTAAATCCATACTGAAAACCTGAACAACCACCACCTGTTACATAAACACGTAATTTAAGTTCTGGATTTTCTTCTTCAGAGATTAAAGCAAGCACTTTTGTTGCTGCTGCATCTGAAAATTTAATCGGTAATTCTGGGTTAGACATAACTCTCTACTTGATACATTTATACTGAGGGGGATTATCTTAAACTTGACTGTTTTAGTCAAGTATTATGGGGATTGATTTTGTGAGGCTTCCTAACTTCTGATTCCACTGAAAGCTTTCTTCTGAGCGATGATATTTCTGCCAACGTCCTTTAGGTAACGTTATTATAAACTTTATTTTTTCAGGTAAAAACTCTTCAGGTAAGGTAACTGTACCTTCAATAACTTGAAAAAACTTAAAACTAAACGACAATTCTTTTTTAGTTAGCACTGATACATCTGTAATATTTAATGACGTAGCTTTATTATGTAAACTGCCTGAAATTTTAAGTTCAACATGACCTTTCGCATATCGTTTTTTACGTAATTGCTGCACTAAAAAAGCGCGAAAGTCATATCGATTACTTACTGCAGTTTTAGATAAAATAAAATCCTCAAGTATAACACCATCAGCTTCTTTCTCTGGGGCCATTACTTTTTCATAAAAAGCGAGTTCTTTTTTAAGTTGATAATGCTCAGTTTCAACCTCTTTGAGTAAACCTAATGACTGTTGGTTCGCCATTTTTTCTACTTCTAATTCAACTTCTAAGGTGTTTATTCTTTTTATTTGTTCTGCTTGTTGGCTATACAAAAGCTCTAGTCTTTTTTTGTGATAAGATATTGCCTGTGACTGATGCCCATGAAAATAGTTGCCCATTCTATACCCCAAAAAAATGCAGGTAATTATAAGCATAATTAAGAGTATCGATGAACGAAAAACGCCGATTTTATGAACTAAAACATTGAGATTTATTTTTGCTAAAAAATTCATTTAAAAAGTATTATATATTCAATATTGTAAGGAACCATTTTTCACATCATATATTATAAGACAACAGTTTATCAATGATATGTATGTGAATAATAATTATCGATTTATGATTTATTTATAATGATTTTATTTTCATTTAAAAAACGTTTAGCACTTCCTATAACGTCTTGGCAGCTTTGTTTATTAGCTACAATTGGTGGAGCACTTTCAGCTTTACTTATTGTAGGTTTTACAATGACAACCGATGCATTACAGCAATTATATTTAAGTGAAAAAAACAACTATAGCAGCTTAGATGACTTAAGTCGTTTTCAAATACCTATAATTGGCGCGCTGATCATATTGCTATTTTCTTGGATCACCGGATATAAATATTTAAGAACAGGCATTCCCTTTGTTTTACACCGCTTAAAAGTTGCTCATGGTGTTATTCCTCTGCGTAATACAATTAATCAATTTATAGGCAGTGCTGTTGCTTTAGCGGCTGGATTTTCGGTGGGTAGAGAAGGACCAGCTGCACATCTTGGCGCAGCATTTAGTAGTTATTTAGGGAGTTTACTGAAGCTACCGCATAACAGTATGCGTACACTATGTGCTTGTGGTATTGCTGCGGCAATTTCAGCAAGCTTTAATACGCCACTTGCTGCTGTTATTTTTGTTATGGAAGTTATTTTACGGGAATATAAAGTACACATATTCATCCCTATTATGATGGCATCACTTGTCGGTTCAATGATCACAAGTAGTACGCTAGGGCCAGCCCATGAATTTGAATATTTTAATAAAATAGCATTAGGGTTTGAGCATTACCCTGCACTGTTTGTATTTGCTATTGCATTAGGCGTTATCGCTTTTGTTTTTAATAAATACCTCGTGGGCACCATCGAACATTCTGCAAAGTACCATATTGTCACACGTTTAATTTTAGCCGCATTTATAACAGGCACAATAGGTTATGCGGTTCCCGTGGCAATGGGGAGCGACCTTAGCGCGATCAGTTCTTCTATTCATGAGCATTCATCATTATTGTTATTATTAGGGTTATTACTCGCTAAAATAATTATGACTATAAGCGCCCTTGGTTTAGGAATACCTGGAGGCGTTATAGGTCCTATTTTAGGTATAGGGGCTATTGCAGGAAGCTGCGCTGCAATATTAGTTCAGTCTTTTTTTCCTGAAATAAATTTAACCAGCGATTTCGCGTTAATGGGGATGGCTGGGTTTATGGCTGCAACCTTAAATGCTCCATTAGCGGCTTTATTAGCCGTTGTTGAATTATCAAACCAATTAGACATTATAGTACCGGCTATGATTGTTATTGCTACTGCTTGCGTAGTGTCAGGGCAATTTTTTCAAAACCGTTCACTTTTTGTTATGCAGCTCGAAATACAAAACCTTGTTTACCGTAAACCGCCTTTAGAAAAGTCATTACAACGCATTGGTGTATTAGGTGTAATGAATGAAAATTTTAAAATAACACATCAGCTTTCTGAAAAAGAACAAAGCGATCATTTAAACCAAGATGATGAAAACGAGATTTTACTCGATAAAATAATCACTAAAGAAGCAGAAAACAATCTTTATTACTGGGTACAACAAGATAAATCTATTTCATCTAATCAAACACTGACTTCTCATTTATTATTACCCTTACATGCACAAGCAACACTAGCAGAAGCCTATCTATTATTAGTAAAAAAACGAAAAGGTGCTGTGTATATTTATGATAACAATATTGACGATATTATTGGCATCATTACATTTGAACAAATAAGACTATTTTTAATCGAAGGTAAAATACAGTAATGACAACAATTTTATGGCTAAAAGTTTTTCACGTATTTTTCATGATAGCGTGGTTTTCGGGTATTTTTTATTTACCTCGGCTTTTTGTTAATCATGCTGAGACAGAATCAAAAGAGGTATCTGAACATTTAAAAGGCATGGAAAAAAGGCTACTCAATTTTGTAACACCTTTTGCCTTATTAACTTTACTTTTAGGTATAACATTAGTTTATCAATACGGAATGGATTGGTTTGTTGCATCAAAGTGGCTACACGTTAAACTTTCACTTGTGATTCTTGTTGTTGTTTATCATGCCTATTGTTTTAAATTAGTTAATGACTTCCATCACGATAAAAACACAAAATCCGGTCGCTTTTATCGTTTATTTAACGAGTTACCTGTTTTTGCCTTATTAGGTATTATTATTCTTGTATACGTTAAACCTTTTTAATAAAAGTTACATATTCAAGATAGTGTGAAGCTTAATATCCATTATATTCAATCGGCTTTTATGCTATATTCCTGCTCGTTATGATTGAATATGCACATAAATATTACTCATAATATACACTCTTAAAAATCAACTACATTTAGGTATAAAAATATGATGAAATTTGAAGGAAGTCATGTACTTTCTGTATCGCAATTTGATCGCGATGCCATTTCTCGCATTTTAGAAGTATCTTCTCTTATGGCGCCTTATGCGTTGCGAAAAAAGCGTTGTACAGTGCTTGATGGTGCCATATTAAATAATTTATTTTTTGAACCCAGTACCCGTACTCGCGTAAGCTTTGGTGCTGCATTTAACTTACTGGGTGGTGTTGTAAGAGAAACCGTTGGTCAAGAAAATTCATCTTTAAGTAAAGGTGAATCATTGTTTGATACCGCAAGAGTCATTAGTGGCTACTCTGATGTGATCGCTATGCGCCATCCTAAAATGTATTCTGTTGAAGAATTTTCAAAAGGTAGTAGCGTTCCGGTAATCAATGGGGGTGATGGTGCAAATGAACACCCGACCCAAGCATTACTCGATTTATTTACCATAAAATCTGAAATGGCATCTTATAATAAAGGGCTAGACAACCTAAATATTACCCTGATGGGTGATTTAAAACACGGCAGAACAGTTCATTCATTATCTAAACTACTTAGCTTATATAAAAATATAAAAGTAACGATGGTTTCACCCAAAGCATTACAAATGCCTGACAGTGTTGTATCTACTTTGTCGAATGCTGGCCATGAAGTTATTCAAACAGATAAAATGGAAGGTAATCTTGCATGCGATGTTATTTATCAAACACGCATTCAACAAGAGCGTTTTGCGAGTAAAGATGAGGCTGAATTGTATCGTGGTCACTTCAGCTTAAATAAAGAAATTTACAATCAATATTGTAAAGAGAATACCGTGATTATGCACCCTCTACCGAGAGATTCTCGACCAGAGGCAAATGAACTTGATAATGATCTGAACGATTTAGACAATTTAGCCATTTTCAGAC
>Ga0308021_10001550_pt1 | contig 10502 bp, 9 predicted proteins | sample Neamet351_FD_201296 | JGI IMG/M metagenome (GOLD analysis project Ga0308021, IMG submission 201296) | Marine microbial communities from water near the shore, Antarctic Ocean - #351 | ecosystem: Environmental > Aquatic > Marine > Unclassified | place: Southern Ocean | collected 2014-10-02
TTTGTCTGGAAGGCAGTAGCTGACAACAACACAGACAACAACACAGACAACAACACAGACAACAACACAGACAACAACACAGGCGAAAACATGCTTCCTGTTTGCACAGTCTTTACCGTGGCTGAAATGGGTGCATCTGGAGCAATAACTGCAAGCGAAGTGGCAACCAAGATCCAGAACCGTACAGCGTTGGAAGCGCCACTCAATGGATCTGCTACTGTATCTTTACTACCAGGGTCTTATGAGTTCATGGTTGACTGTACCGACCCAGATGCTGATGATCTTGTCATCTCAATCAGCGATGGAGCAGTAACCGTCACAGCTGAAGCAATGGATGGCCATTTCTATGGAGGTATAGGTTTCAATGTAGAGGATGATTCATCATTCACCCGTAATCTTACCATTACATGGACCGATGGAACTGAATCAGGAGAATTGAAGGTAACCTTCACCACAGAAGCGTCTACTGATACGACATCTGCACTTCCAGGATTCACGGCTTCATTATCAATTATATCTCTCCTTGGAGCAGCTATGTTCCTTGGACGACATCGAAAAGTGGATTGAGTCGTACAGGTCACCCTTGAATTGAGGTAACCTCAATTTGTGTACAAACTATCCATCGCGATTCAGGTACGATATTGACTGCTCAGGGCCATTGACCATTGTGCGTTGGAACCCAAGGGATAACCCCTCACAGTGATTAGCACACGAACCTGTCTCACCTAGGCATCATTCGAACCATAGGACGCTTGTTCTGTCGAGTGACACAACCTCAACGAATATCGATGGCATTATTCAGAAGTTGATTTGATTTGATTTATTTCTTCAGAAGTTATGACTCCTGTTCCTCTCAAGAGTATGTTTTTGGTAACATGGTCAATCAAGAACCAATACGTTGTGTCCTCATTTGGTATGTTTAGGCTGTTTCTGAACACTTGTTTATCGAGGTAAGCCGTGATTGTACGTTGACGAATTCCATAGTCTACAATTGCAGCTCGCATCACTCCATCTAAGCGCATTTGCCGAAGTCTCGAGAATTGTTGTAGAACTGGTACCTCGATGACATGGTGAGTTTCATTCATGTTCCATTTCTCAAGAAGAGTAATGGATTCATCGACCAGATCTTGGTGCCATCGTTGGAAGGCAATGATGGCAATGATGTTCTTCTCCGAAAAATCGTCGGGAATGGCAGTTCTTTTTTTATTCAAGTTTTTCCCGTTAATCGTAGGGAACATTTCTGCCATGTGTTCTCTACAGTGAATCTCCACTTAATCGTTCGTCATTCACCATATTTCTACGCGTCTTGGTCAATTCGACTCGAAGAAAAGAATGGGTGATATTACATGTGAACTCGACCGTAGTTCTGAGGCACTGTCATCCTTATGGATTACACTCGAGCGTTACCGAATGAGTATTCAATAGGTCTTTGCAAGGATAATTCGACGGCGAGTCATCTTACCACTCATGTGGCATGGCACTTCCTCTTCGAAATCTTCTGTTGAGTCGCCTAAGAACGTCAGACTTGTTGCCCGTTCAATCGCTTCTGCATGAGCATCGGTTCCGTCAAATGGAATCTGGTAGATTTTTCCATCCTCAATTTCTCCTTCCATTACCCAATTCCCATCAACTTCCTTGAATGGTGGAAGGGGTTGAACAACATCATCCATATGGGCAGAAGACCGCTTTCGCAATTCGTTTGAAATCTCGTCCAAAATTGTGAGGCAGGCATTTGGTAAGTCATCCATTGGAATTGGCTCTTTTCCACCAGTTCGACGAGCTGCAAAGGCCGTTCCTTGAGCAATATCTCGTGGCCCAACATCAAGACGGAGTGGGACACCTTTGATTTCCCAATCGTAATACTTCTGACCTGCATGAATATCGCGTGCATCGACTTTGACTCTCAATCCATGCTTACGGAGTGTAACTGCCATCTCTTGAGCCACAGCCACGGTATCAACGTCAGAATTCTTTCGAATCATTGGGCAAATTACAACTTGGAATGGAGCAATGGCTGGTGGCATAATGAGGCCATTCTCATCACCGTGCATACCAACAACTGCGCCAAGCAGGCGTTCCGACATTCCATAGGTCGTTTGGTGGCAAAATTTCTGTTGAGCATCACGGTCCTCATAGGAGAGGTCGAATGCTTTGGCCCATTGATCACGGTAATGATGGCAAGAGGCTACTTGCAGAGTTCGCCCATTTGGCATGACCGCATCGATTCCGATGGTATACCATGCACCAGGAAACGTATCCCATTCTGGACGCTTGGCTTTGATGATTGGGAGGCACAAATCGTGCATGACATTATTGACGATTTCCAAGTCTTGCTCGATTTGGCGTGTTGCACCTTCTTCATCAGCATGTGCGGTATGTGCTTCAAAGAAATGAATTTCGCGAACTCGAATAAACGAACGAGTTTGTTTGGTTTCATATCGGAATGTGTTGACCATTTGATAGACTTTCAGTGGCAGATCTTTGTGTGAACGAATCCACAGTGGGAACATCGTATACATTGCAGTTTCAGAGGTTGGACGAAGGAACATTGGGATGTCCAATTCGTTATCTCCAGCATGCTTGACCCAGTAGACTTCTTTTTTGAATCCGCCTTCATCATCTTCATCACGAAGGTCATCAGGATCTACACCTTCTTCACGCGCCCGCTTTAGACGTGCAACAAGTGCATTTTCTTTTTCCAAGAGGTTTTCAGGAATGAGTAAAGGGAAATTAACTTCTTCATGTTCAGTCCGTTCCATTTCAGCGTGCGTCAAAGCATCGATGAGCTTCATTGTCTTCCAGCCGTAAGGTCTCCAAACGTCCATGCCTTTGATGGGATAGCGTTTGTCGACTAATTCAGCAGCCTCAACCATGAATGGATACCAGTCATTAAAATTGTCAGCCTTCGAGGGAATACCGCGCTTGGCCTTACCTGGTCCTTGGCTCATAATCCCATCTCGCTCATCACTCGCACATCAAGATGACGCTTGAAAAGAGCAGATATGAGTTGTTCCGAACATTCGAACACATTTCGTCGTACAAATTCAAATGGGTACTAAATGTATGAGAGAGGAATTCAACCCTTCTTAGGTCTCACCATTGACTTCTTTATTCTACAGATACCGTAGTTATTCTTCTGATGACTCATCATCTAAAAGGTCTCGAATGGAATGATTCCTGTGAATGAATAAACCGGCCATTGCGGTAAGGAACCACGCTACTTCAAGAATTAAAAAAGCCCATTCTTCAATCAAATAGGCACGTATTGCCAATAATCCTGAACCAGTAGCCATCAAAAGCAGGTAGAATGGAGCCTTGCTGTGAAGAATACTTTGAGTTTCTAAGAAAAAAGCACTGAGAATCATGAGCATGCCGACAAAAGCGACAATTTCAGTATTGATTTCCAATACCATTCCGACCACTGATTACTTTCGCCACACGATGAACAGTGCCGCACTAAGTACGACTACAGCAATGATATCAGGAATCCCATACACTCCAGATTGAACCGGTTCTGACCATCCATATCCAGTGTTCAGATTGTAAATCTCCAATAAATTCAATCGAGTATAGCCGTCAGATGGGCATAAATCTCCAGCCTGACAAAAACTACCGAAAACATACTGCCAAACTCCAAAGAGGTTGAGAAGAACAAAACCAAGACCTGCCAAAACTATTTTCTTCAATGCACTCCCTTTCTTTGCTGCCATGAGCGGGAGAGGGGCTAAGGGAAGAAGCCCCATGTTGGGAACGGGTAGTGCGGGGGCAAGATCACCAATGACTTCGATCAGCATGTCAGTTGGTGGGGCTACTTCTGTGACTTCTGTAATACCTGTAGAGGGGATAAAGTCACGAGGTTTGCTCGTTGTAACTGGGTCGATTTTGATACCGTATATTCGGCTGGCAAGGCTTACTAAGACGGGGTCATTAGCTATTTCATCTGGAGAGAAATCACCCGATAAGAGTCGATTAAGTTGGTCTTGGTTCGATGACATCCGTATCCCTCCGTTAGTAAGCGGTTGGAGCCTTCCTTCAAGAAGCCTCCTTATGACAAAAATGCAGTCAATTAAGCATTTCCAGCCTTTTCAACTTCTTCCCAATCCTTCATGAAACCTTCGAGCCCACGGTCGGTAAGTGGATGCTTCATCAGTTGTCGGAAGATTTTTGCAGGCATTGTTGCAGTATGTGCACCTAACTGAATACATTGCAATACATGAGTTGGGTGTCGGATTGATGCTGCGAGAACTTTGGTGGTGATCTCAGGATAATTTGCCCAAGTGTCCATAATCTCAGCAATAAGCGTCATTCCGTCGTGTCCTGTGTCATCAATGCGCCCGATGAAAGGAGATACATAGGTTGCTCCGGCTTTGGCAGCCATGAGTGCTTGGGCAGCGGAGAATACCAAAGTGACGTTGGTATCGAATCCATCATCAGTGAGTACCCGTGTTGCAGCAAGTCCTTCTGCAGTGCATGGGATTTTAATGATGACATTTTCAGGCAACTCTGCTTTGAGTGCACGACCTTGTTCGATCATTCCTGCTGTATCCATTGCTGTAACTTCAGCGGAAATAGGACCATCACAAATCGAGGCGATTTCTGCAACGACTTTCTTGAAATCTCTTCCACTTTTCTTGATAAGTGAAGGATTTGTTGTTACACCATCGAGGATACCCCAAGCGGCAATTTCACGTATTTCATCTACATCTGCTGTGTCAAGGAAGAACTCCATACTGCGATGTTGTAGGAGGCACTCTTTCAAGTATTTGCTTCAAACATTGCCTCTACTTTTCGTAGGCCGTGTATTTGGCTGAGTTTCCTTTCGCCTTTTCGATTGGATATTTCAATCGATTTTTTTGGATTTTTTCTTGCATCATTTGTATCGGCTCCACTCCAAGAACTGAGCATAACCGTAAGCAATAGACCATGACGTCGGCCAATTCATCACCAATCTCTGAAAGTAATTTTGGATTTGCTTGAACCTCTTCTTGAGTTGGATTTGTCCATTGAACAGTTTCGTTTAATTCACTCGCTTCAATCGAAACAGAGGCCATGAGGTTTTTCACACTGTGAAACTGTTCCCAATCCCGTTCTTTCGTAAATGCGTCAACTTCACGCATCGTGTTTTCGAGGGTATCTCTATTCGGCATGTACCGTACACAGCCAATCTGACTAAAGCGTTTTCAGCAGAATCACTTTCGTGAAATTGCTTTCTTTGCAGCCAATGCAATATATTTGGCTGAAATTTGCATGACTTCGAGCATTTCATCCGCTTGACCCGATTCACCGAAGCGGTCAGGTACGCCAACCATTTCGAGAGGCGCAAACGTATTGGCCACGATATGTTCTGCAACTGCACTACCAAGTCCACCGATTACATTGTGATCTTCTGCTGTTACAAGTGCACCGCATTGCGATGAAACTTTATCGATGAGTTCACCGTCAATCGGTTTGAGTGTGTGCATATCCACAACTGTTGCATGAATGCCTTCTGCTTTCAATGATTCAGCAGCCTTGAGGGATTCAGAGACCAACACACCACAAGCTATGATCGCAACATCATTGCCTTCTTTCAAAACAATTCCCTTGCCGATTTTAATTTCATCTTCGCGTCCGTCGTAGAGCACTGGAGTTTTATTGCGAGCAGTTCGCATGTAGGATGGCTTTCCTAATGCTGGAAGTTGCATTGTCAAAATACGGGTGCTCACATCATCGCAAGGATGCATGACCACGACATTCGGTAAGGTTCGGAAAATAGCCAAGTCTTCAATCGATTGTGCAGAAGAGCCGTCAGTCCCTGTATGTGTTCCACCGTGACTTCCACACAAATGTACGGCTAAGTTTGGTCGAGCAACTCCATTTCGCATTTGTTCAAATGCTCGTTCGGTAAAGATTGCGAAGGTACTGGCAAATGGAATGTAGCCTGAAGCCGCCATTCCTGCCCCAACAAGGAGCATGTTTTGCTCACCAATACCGCATGAAATAGTACGGTCCGGATAGGCCTTCCTAAAGTGGAGAGATTTGGTTGATTTGCCCAGGTCTGCTTCAAGAACGACAACCTTTTCATTGTCAGCCAAATCAAGCAGTGCTTGACCATAGCCATCTCGTGTTGCTGCCATTCTGGTCATGCGTCCACCTCCCCGAGTTCAATCATGGCTTGATGAAATTGTTCATCATTTGGTGCAGCACCATGGAAGGATGGGTTATTTTCCATGTATGAGATTCCAGCACCTTTGATGGTGTGCGCAATAAGGATTGATGGTCCATTGCAATTCTCAGGAGCTTCTAAGAAATCCAGGCCTTCCATGACCTCAGTCATGTTGTGTCCGTCAATTTCCTTTACATTCCAACCAAATGCTTTCCATTTTGCAGGTATGTCGAACATTCGCATTTGAGCTTCACAAAAATCATCGTTTTGAATTCGATTTCGGTCAAGAATAACTTTGAGATTGCCAAGTTCATGATGAGCTGCAGCCATTGCCGCTTCCCAAACACTTCCTTCTTGCATTTCTCCATCACCAATCATGACAAATGCTCGTCGGTCACTTTTGTCAAGACGTGCGGCTGTTGCACAGCCCATTCCAAATGAGAGCCCCATGCCGAGTGAACCTGCTGAAAAATCAACACCAGGGCACCATTTCATATCGACGTGACCTTGGCAAACTCCGCCAAGCACACGATAGGATTTCAAATCTTCATGGGTAATGAATCCCATTTCTGCTAGAATAGAATACATTCCCGGTGATGCGTGACCCTTTGAAAGGATAAACCGGTCACGGTCTCCCCATTTAGGTTCATTTGGACGGACGCGCAATCGAGTAGCATACAATGCTGCAAGCAAGTCAATTTCAGAGAGAGAGCCGCCAGGGTGTCCTGCTTGGGCACGATGAACCATTTTGACAATTTCAACTCTGCACTTGCGTGCAATTTCTTCTAATTCGGTGATGGACTTGGACATAGAATCGGCTCGCAAACCTTTGGCTTAGCGGGAGCCCTTTGATGGTTTTCATTCAGACAAGAAGAAAATACGGCCAGAATGACTCACTTCAAACTCTTGAGATTGAATGCATTGAAGAATTTCCAAGTAACGTTCCGGAGAATTGCCACTGCTTCGGAAAAGAGGTTTCCACCTTTCGGTAGTGCTCTGGTCGCAAGCCAGATGAAGACTGCAACAAACCAGCCAAAGAAGAGCAGTGAGAGCAAATCATTGAGTGTGGATACTCCAAATAGGATTTCAAGTCGAACATCTAAGACAATGAGCACGGCGATGAATACACCGAGGATTGATTCTCCAGCGATAAACCCGGCACCGATCAATACGCCTCTATTTTCAACATCTTTGGCTGCCTTCACGGCTTCTTTCGAGGGAGAGTCATTAAGATGGCCGTCGATTCTGATATAGGCAGAATTAATGGCGAAATATGAGATGACTCCACCCAGCATAATTGGGACGGAGAGACCAAGTGGGAGGTAGATACCGATTGCAACACTCATCACTGGCATTTTCAGCATAATCAATGCGACTGCAAGTATTGCACCCAGCATGACCATTTGCAGATTCAAATCGCCGCCAAATGCACCTTGAACAATTGCTCCAATCAATTCAGCTTGTGGTGCGAATAAGGCGTTTGAACACGTCGGATCCTCAGGTAACGGATTCAATTCACAAGCGGTCTTTGAAATTCGAAAGGCCTTGTGAAGGAGTTGAAGGGTCGGACCAATAACAACAGCACCGGTCAAGACACCGATGATTTCTGCAGTTTGCTGGCGCCAAGGTGTTGCCCCAACCATATGTCCAGTTTTGAGATCCTGCATAACATCGCCAGCAATCGCTGCTGATGTGGCTACAATGGCTGCTATGAGTAAGGTTGCGAGCATTAATTCTTCAGTCCCTAAGCCAAGGAAGAAGTCACCTACAACCCAAACCAATGCGACGGTAAACAACAGCGTTGCGATGGTCATTCCAGATACTGGTGAATTCGAAGAGCCAACAACTCCAGCGATATAACCGGCAACTGCAGCGAAAAAGAAGGACACGACTCCGAGGAAAACAGCCCCTGCTAAGGCAAGAATCAGCGAGCCAGTTGCCCACCAGTAGTAGAAGAAGGTCAAACCAACCAGAATACCACATACAATCAAAACCTTGTCAAGTGGTAAATCCTGTTCAGTACGCAAAATGAGTTCATCAGAATGTTCTTTCTTTACCAAGGCTTTCGAGAGTCCAGTAAAGATTGTTTTGCGCATTGACCAAAGTGTATACACACCTCCAACAACCATTGCGCCGACTCCAACATACCGTATTTGCGAAGCCCAAATTGAATAAAAGCCAGTCACCAGATCAGGTGAATCAGGCCATCCGCGAATCAGGCCATACATTGGTACAAGCACGCCAAAGCCGATGACTCCACCAAGGAAAATAAATGAAGCAATTCGAATACCTACGATATAACCAACTGATAAAAGTGCAATTGAAAGATCCATTCCTGCATAGAGCCGGGTTCCTAAGAATTCCCAAGCTGATTCCACATTGTGATGCGTTACTTTGAATCCCTTGACCATTAGTCCATAAATTGCTCCGATTCCGAGTGCGTAGAGGATTGCCAAAGCACCTTCTCCTCCTTCTTCTCCAGCAACAAGCACTTCTCTGCATGCAACACCTTCAGGATAGGGTAGCGCTTCTTCAACGATGAATAAGCGTCGCAATGCAATTGTAAACATGGTACCAAGTAAACCACCTAAAATAGCGATAATCATGGTGTCAAGCCATTGAATCTCATCCCAGATTCCGATGACAAGGAGTGCGGGAACGGTGAATATAACGCCTGCTGCAAGAGATTCACCAGCACTCGCCATGGTCTGAACGGCGTTGTTCTCAAGAATTGAAACATCGTTGAATAACGTCCGCAAAATAATCATAGACATTACAGCTGCCGGAATACTCGCCGATACGGTCATCCCAGCATAGAGTCCTAAGTATGCATTTGCAGCGGTCATCAGAATTCCCAAAAGAATACCGACAATGACAACTCGAAGCGTCAGTTCTTTGGGTGACTCAGACGCAGGGATGTAAGGTTCATCCAAAGCGCTCATGCTATGTCCACATCAAAGCAGTTGTTGAATACATCGCTTAGAAAAAAATGGGACCCCCACCATTATCATGATAAGTCCACTCTATTACCAAAGGAGGATTCGGTTCTTTCGGGGTGGTCTACTTGGCAAATACTTGGCATGATTTAAAAACGGATGAAATAATACATACTTTAGATACAAATTTGGATGGGTTAACTGAACAGGAAGTCCAAAGTCGTCGTACAATCCATGGTAGAAATAAGTTGAAGGAGCCCGAAAAAACCTCTTCGATACTCCGTTTCCTCTCACAATATCACGACCCTCTGAATTATCTTTTAATCACAGCAGCAATCGTCGCTTTGCTCATTCATCCTGAACAACCAGGCGATGCTATTTTCATTTTTATCGTTCTCACTGCTAATGCAACCTTTGGATTTTGGCAAGAGGGACAAGCAGAACAAGCGATGGACGCACTCAAACAGATGTCGGTCTCAACCTGTGTCGTCATTCGAGAAGGTATTGAATGGTCAATTCCTACGCCGGACTTAGTTCCAGGCGATATTGTAAAGCTGAATGAAGGGCTTAATGTTCCTGCAGATATACGCGTTGTGGAATCCTATCAATGTAAAATTGATGAATCATCTTTGACAGGAGAGTCAGACAGTATACTCAAGTCGACGACTGCGCTCCCTTCTACCACTCTCCTTGCAGATCGTAACAACATGGCTTACATGGGTACATGTGTTTCGACCGGACGTGCGATTGGCATTGTTGTTGAAACTGGCATGACGACTGAACTTGGCCGTATTGCAAGTAATATCGCTGGCTCGTCTTCTCCAAAAACTCCACTTGAACTCAAATTAGAATCCCTTGGACGTTTCTTAGGATTCATCGCTTTAATTGTTGCAACACTCTTGGTTTCGATTAAAGTACTCATTGCTTATGGAGACCCAAACATCGATACAGCAGGCCTCAGGGATGTAGCAGTTGAACAATTTATCGTAGCCATCGCTATCTTCGTAGCGATTGTCCCTGAAGGATTGCCAATTATTTTGGTGATTACTCTTGCACTTGGTATGCGTAATATGGCACGCCATAAGGCTATTATTCGGCGGATGAAGGCAGTTGAAACATTAGGTTCAACTACAGTCATCTGTTCGGATAAAACTGGTACATTGACAAAGAATCAGATGACTGTTCGCCAATTGACGACGACTGATGGGACATTTATCGTATCGGGTGAAGGCTTCAAGCCGAAAGGAAAACTCACGTATGAAGGCGTTGAAGTATCCGATACTCAAATGCAAGAACTTCAGAGTGATCTCGGATTTCGCCTTTCCGCAGCGTGCCTGAGTCTATGTCACAACTCACAGATATCCAAAGTTGAATCGCAATGGCAGGCCATTGGTGATCCTACCGATTCTGCATGTGCAGTA
>Ga0308021_10001554_pt1 | contig 10498 bp, 19 predicted proteins | sample Neamet351_FD_201296 | JGI IMG/M metagenome (GOLD analysis project Ga0308021, IMG submission 201296) | Marine microbial communities from water near the shore, Antarctic Ocean - #351 | ecosystem: Environmental > Aquatic > Marine > Unclassified | place: Southern Ocean | collected 2014-10-02
TACTGCACGGCAGACATGAAAATAATACTATTCACGACGAAGTTGGTATGCGTCACTTCTATGCAGAATGGGGAAAGTACTTAAACGTAGATCCAGCTAATCCTTTGAAAAAAGAAGCCGTTTATGCGTAAATAGTTGTGTACAAATTGACTGTACTATGTTATAATGGTACATACTATATTGATGAGGTTATAAGTTGAAGATAGCAATCCTTAATGATACACACTGTGGAATTCGCAACTCCTCAGATGTGTTTCTTAAATACCAAGAAACGTTCTATTCGGACGTTTTCTTCCCTTACTGTATCAAACACAATATCAAACAGGTATTACACCTTGGTGATTATTACGATCATCGCAAGTTTGTTAATTTCAAAGCGTTAAACCATAATAGAGAAATCTTCCTTGATCCATTAAAGAAGAATGGCATGATGATGGATATTATTCCTGGCAACCATGACGTCTATTATAAGAACACAAACGAACTAAATTCATTGAAGGAACTCTTAGGGTATTACATTAATAATGTTAATATCGTTATGAAACCGACTGTGATGAAATATGGTTCTTTGCGTATGGCACTTGTTCCATGGATTAACAGTCAAAACTATGTTGAATATACTAAATGGATTAAGTCATGTAAGGCTAAAGTCATTGGTGCTCATCTAGAATTGAATAACTTTGAGATGATGAGAGGTGTAAAGAGTCACACTGGTATGAATGCTAATCTATTCAGCCATTTCGATACCGTGTTATCTGGCCATTATCATACTAAATCATCTACGGATAATATTCATTACCTAGGTTCTCAGATGGAATTCTATTGGAATGACGCAGATGATCCTAAGTACTTCCACATATTAGACACCGAAACTCTTGAACTTACTCCTGTATTGAATCCACATAGAATGTTCCATAAGCTAGAGTGGAATAACGGATGTGATGCAGACCTTAGTGTTATCACTGATAAATTCGTTAAAATCATCGTCTCTGAGAAGAGTGATGCATACCTATTCGATAAGTTTGTAGATGAAGTTAATTCATATAATCCACATGAGTTAAAGATTGCAGAAACATTCGATGAATTCATGGGTGAAAATGTCGATGATGAAAGTGTATCTGTTGAAGATACTTCTACCCTACTCAATGATTATGTTGATGCGGTTGATACTGAATTGAATAAAGATCGTATTAAAGGTATTATAAAAACTTTATATACCGAAGCTTCAAATATGGAAATTACATGATAACGTTTAAGTCTATAGAATACCGCAATTTTCTATCAACTGGTGATACACCTACACTAATTCAATTGGACCGTAGTCCTACGACTCTTATTGTCGGTGCAAATGGTGCAGGTAAGTCTACTATCTTAGATGCAATTTCTTTTGCATTGTTTGGTAAACCACATCGTGATATTAATAAGCCAGCATTGCTTAACTCTATTAATATGAAGAACTGTGAGGTTACGGTTAAGTTCGATATCGGTAATCATAAGTTTGAGATTAAACGTGGTATTAAGCCAGGTATCTTTGAGATATGGCAGAATGGCCATATGATTAATCAGAGCTCAACCACTCGTGACTATCAGAAGTATTTAGAACAGAATATTCTAAAGCTTAACCATAAGTCTTTCCATCAGATTGTAGTATTAGGATCATCTTCCTTTGTACCGTTTATGCAGCTTAAATCTTCGTATCGGCGTGAAGTAATTGAAGACTTGTTAGACATCAATATATTCTCTAAAATGAATGGATTACTTAAAGAGAACTCAGCACGTATTAAGGAAGACTATAAGTCTATCACTCAAGAGATTACTCTTCAGTCCTCAAAGATTGATATGCAGTCAAAGTATATTAAGGATATGGCAAAGGCTTCTGAGAGTATTGCAGAAACTAAACGTGAATCTATCACGAAGTTTAAAGGCGACAAGGCAGGATATACGTCTGAAAAGGATAACCTTAATGAATGGTTGGATGAATTTGATACTATCACAGAGTCAAGCTTAAGCTCTATTTCTGATAGAAAGACTGCTCTAACTATGGATCTGCACACCTTAAATAACGAATTAAAGGTTCTAATGACTGAATCTAAGTTCTATTCATCGAACGATGAGTGCCCTTCTTGTACACAGATAATAGATGAATCATTGCGTAAGTCTAAAATATCTGATATTAGTAACAACGCTAAATCAAGGATAACCACTAAGAATACACTTGAGACTGAATTCAGTGAGGTATTGAATACCATTGAAACTATTGGCGATAAGCTAAAAAAGAAGCGTGACATAAAGATGACACTCAAACTTACCGAAGCTAATATCGCCAATGTCGATGCTAATATTGCAACGCTTGAATCAGAAATCCTTAATAGTACTGCAAGTAATAGCGACATTGAAAAGGCTAAGCTTGAACTAAATGAATTGCAAGAGACTAAGTTACAACTTTCAGATCGTAAGTATCAGATCAACGAAGAGATTTCATATGCTATCGTCATCGCAGAAATGCTAAAGGACACAGGCATTAAGACTAAGGTAATTAAAGAATACTTGCCTGTAATGAATAAGTTAATCAATAGTTACCTACAGATTCTTGACTTTTTTGTGTCATTTAATCTAGATGAGAACTTTGATGAAAGTATACGTTCACGCCATAGGGATAACTTCTCATATGAATCATTCTCTGAAGGCGAAAAGACACGTATCGATTTGGCACTAATGTTCACATGGCGTCAAATTGCACGTATGAAGAATTCTACTAACACAAACTTATTGATACTCGATGAGACTTTTGATTCATCCATGGATCATGATGGTGTAGAAAATCTAATGAAAATCCTTAATACGTTAGATGAAGGTACCAATGTGTTCGTCATCTCACATAAGGGTGAGATATTAGAAAGTAAGTTCCGCAGTAAGATCGAATTCATAAAAGATCGCAACTTTAGTAAAATTAAATAAAAAAAGAGTGTACACTTCACTAATATCGTGATATAATAGTACCATAATCAAGTTACATTATAAAGGAAGTACCAATGAAATTATCTAGTAAGACTGTATCGATTCTAAAAAACTTTAGTTCGATTAATTCAAACATAGTATTCAGCGAAGGCAGCACGGTTAAAACCATGTCAAATGCTAAGAACATTCTTAGCTCTGCAGATATAAGCGAGACCTTTGAAAACGGATTCGGTATCTATGATCTGAATGAGTTCTTAAATGTTATCGGTATGTTTGAAGATCCCGAGTTTATCTTTAACGCAGATATGAAGTATGTCACTATTAATCAAGGACGACAGTCCATTAAGTACTTCTTCTCTGATACATCCATACTTACTTCTCCGTCCAAAGACATTAAAATGCCTTCGACTGATGTTGAGTTTGTACTAAGTAATGAAGACTTAAATTCATTACGTAAATCTTCCGCTGTTCTTGGCACTACCGATATTGTAGTTAAAGGTACATCTGGAAGCTCATCGTTGACATTATTATCTACTGATATTGCCAACAAAACCGCTAACTCGTATAAACTAGACATTGATTCAGACCTTGAGTATGACAATGACTTTGAGTTAGTATTTAATATTAATAACTTTAAATTCGTACAAGGAGACTATAAGGTATCCATATCGTCCAAACTAATTTCTAAGTTTGAAAATACCGCTGACCAATTAACATATTGGGTAGCACTTGAAAAATCATCTAAATTTAACGTTTAAGAGAACTATATTATGAACAACTTAATTATCCCATCAGCACCTGCAGACCGTCAAGCAATCCGTTCAGCTATGAAAGAAATTTCTAACTCAATGGTACGTACCGAAGGCGAACGTGATTATATCAAAGAAACAATTGATGACTTATCCGAAAAGTTTGACCTACCTAAAAAGTATCTTAAGAAGGTTGCATCTGCATATCATAAGCAAAATATTGCTGAGACTACCGAAGCAGCAGAAGAAGTTGAAACATTATACGAAGCTTTATTCTCCGCAGAGGCATAAAATAGTTGTGTACAAACTGGTGTATCTATGTTATAATAGGTACATCAATATATTATGGAGTAGTGAATGAATAAAAGCGATATGTTATGGGTAGAGAAATACCGCCCTCAAACTATTAATGAATGTGTTCTAAGTGAAGATCTATCTCAGACCTTCTCTGAAATCGTAGAGAGTGGCAATGTTCCAAACATGCTTCTTTCAGGTACTGCAGGTGTAGGTAAGACTACTATTGCTCGTGCCATATGCCACAGTCTAGATCTAGACTATATCATTATCAACGCTTCTGAATCAGGAAACATTGATACACTTCGAACGACTATTAAACAATTTGCAAGTACTGTATCACTTCATGGTGGACTAAAGGTTGTCATACTTGATGAAGCAGACTACTTAAATGCTCAAAGTACTCAACCAGCACTTCGTGGATTCATGGAAGAATTCTCTAATAATTGCCGGTTCATTCTAACATGTAACTTTAAAAACCGTATTATTGCACCACTTCATTCTCGATGTTCTATATATGAATTCAACACTTCAAAGAAGGCACTTGCATACCTATCTGCATCCTTCATGAAACGTCTTCAACTCATCCTAGTCGAAGAAAGTGTTATATACGATAAAAAAGTTATCGCTAATCTTATTATGACTCATGCGCCTGATTGGCGTCGTGTTATTAATGAATGTCAACGTTATAGTACCTCTGGTGCAATTGATGCTGGTATCCTAAGTAACATGTCAGATGATTCATTCTCAGATCTAGTTAAGCATCTAAAAGATAAAGACTTTAATAAGATGCGTAAGTGGGTTGGCGAGAACTCTGACACTGAACCACATGTTCTATTCCGTAAGATATATGATACTATGACCAGTAAACTTACTGCTAATAGTGTTCCACAAATCATTCTAATCCTTGCAGACTATCAGTATAAAAATGCTTTTGTTGCTGATCATGAACTTAATACTGCGGCATGTCTCACAGAGATTATGGCCAATAGTGAATGGAAATGAATAATTCATTGATTTATGACTATGAGACTCTTGGACAAGACGTAATTAATTGTCCGGTATTATCGATGGCTGCATTCGCTTTTGATACTAATCGTTTTATTAGTAAGCCATATACCCTAAGTGAGATTGTGGACGGATCCACATACGTTAAGTTTGACGTCAACGAGCAGGTCAAAGTATTTAAGCGTGTGATTGAATCTTCTACCATTGATTGGTGGATACTACAATCTAAAGAGGCACAAAGGTCTCAATTAAAAGCTTATAAGACTGATGTTTCTATAAGTGAAATGCCTGATGTTTTAGAAAGCATATATACTGAAGGTGCTAGTGTTTATACTCGTGGCAATACTTTTGATCCTATTATTACTGAAACAATGTGTAAAGCCATGGGTAAACCTTCACCTTATCCATGGTGGTCAATCAGAGATACTCGTTCAATGATTGACGGACTATCATATGGCAGTAAAATGTCTAATAGTTTTATGCCTGAGCCTGTTGAGTATAAAGACGTAGTGTTACATGACCCGCGTTATGATATCGCATTAGATATTTTAAGGCTTCAAGTATTAATTCAAGCAATTTCATAGGAGTATTGTATGCAGGACAATAACGGCATAGAGCAAACAGGCACAATAATATCAGAATATTTTGGTTTATTCGGTCAAGTTGCACAAGTTAAGGTACAGTCTGGTGGTAATTATTACATCGATTATCGTGATTCAAGCCATCGTATTCTTAAGCGTGTGGTTCATCCGGACATGAGTGTCAGCCAAGTCGAAAACATTGCTGAAGATTGGTCCCTGGCTCAAGGCCGTTCAGCACAATTGCTTAACGAGTAGAATATGAATCCTTTTGATTATGTAAATGCAGTGAACTATACCAAAGCAGATATAATGGTAGATGACCTTGCAGAGAAAGATTATGTACCGTTTATGGTTAATCGGTCCTTGTCTTACTTCAATGATACCGTTCTTATTGCCAATGAGATGAATGTCCATCATAATATCGACCACCGGCTTCAGTTTGATTTTTGTATAAATATGATTAGAAAGCGGAAACGTTTTTCTAAATGGCACAAAGCTTCTTCTAGCAAAGACATAGACTTATTAAAAAATGCCTATGGCTATAACAATGCTCGAGCGGAAGAAGCTTTAAATATATTAAACAAAGATCAATTGAGTATATTGAAAGATAGGATGAATCAAGGTGGAAAACAATAATAATGTTGAACATATAGAATGGACTCCGGCACACATGTTGGAGATAACGCTTAATGAACCAGACGATTTTTTAAAGGTAAAAGAGACATTGACACGGATAGGTGTAGCATCTTCCATGGATAAGAAATTATTCCAGTCATGTCATATATTACATAAACAAGGAAGGTACTTTATAGTGCATTTCAAGGAATTGTTTTTATTGGATGGTAAGGGATCAAACTTAAATAGCAACGATTTAGAAAGACGTAATACTATTACTACTCTATTAGCTGATTGGGGTTTACTAGATATTGTTGATACTAGTCAAACACTAAGTACTGCGCCGTTAAAGCAAATTAAAATTATCTCATATAAAGAGAAATCTGAATGGGAACTTTGTCCAAAGTATAATATAGGCTCCAATTAAAATGAATACATTTAAAGATTACTTAGATATTACCGAAGGTGTAAATGATCCTGCTATTTTTAAAGCAGTGTTTTTGGCTGGCGGTCCTGGCTCTGGTAAATCTTTTATTGTAGGCAAAACCGGATTAACTGCCCTTGGGTTTAAGATAGTGAATTCCGATGATGCATTTGAAGCTGCTATGACAAAGGCTGGAATGGAAACAACTCCAGATAATATCTTCTCAGTGCAAGGCCAAGAGATCCGTAATAAAGCTAAAGCTCTTACAGGTACAAAGCAGCAGCGATATATTCAAGGACGGCTTGGTCTTGTTATTGATGGTACTGGCAAGGATGTAGGTAAACTTAAACTTCAAGCTAAATCATTGAAAAAGCTTGGATATGATGTTGCCATGATCTTTGTCAATACTGACCTTGAGACTGCACAAGATCGTAATATGAAGCGGGCACGTACATTACCGCCTGCAGAGGTAGAACAATATTGGACTACGGTTCAAAAGAATATTGGTGCTTTCCAGACCCTGTTTGGAAAGAAGAGGTTCATAGTCGTGGATAATTCTGAAGGTAAGGATTATGCAAAAGAGACTACTCGAGCATATAGAGAGATGGCTAAATTTTCAAAAGCAAAGCCTGAAAACAAAACCGCAATTAATTGGATTAAATCCGAAATTAAGTCTAAGTCCGATACATAAGTCATATAAATAGATTCCGTGGTGCAGAACACTCTGGCCACATAATTTACCTTGCTTAATTGGAGGCAACAATATGACTAATACGTCAAGATTACAGTACCCACGCGCCGGCTTTATCGGATTCGATCATCTATTCAATGAATTAGAACGAGTTCATTCTAAAGCCAATACAGGTTATCCACCTCACAACGTTATTAAAGAATCAGAAACCGAATTTAAAATTCAAGTTGCGGTTGCTGGCTTTAAAGAATCTCAGCTTGATATTGAAGTAAAAGACGGATTCTTAAATATTAGTGGGGATTCGGTAGAACCTGAAGAAGGTGTAGTAGACTACATTCATAAAGGTATTAGCTCTAAAAGATTCTCACGAACTTTCCGTCTATCGGAACACGTTGAGGTCACTGGAGCAGAACTTCAGGATGGCATACTTGTAATTAATTTAGAGTATGTAATACCCGAGGAATTGCGTCCCCGTAAAGTAACAATTAACGGAGGACAGTTTGACCATGCAGGATTTAATAAGAAAAATTAAGATAGCAATAAAGAATAGACTTCGCGAAACTCAAGCAAGGAACGCTCGCGAGATGGAGTACCAGAAATTTCTTAGAGTAGCAGATATGATGACGGCAGAATGGCCATCAGGAACATCACCTCACTTTATAGCGTATAAGTTATTACGTTCTAAAGAGGAACTACCTATAATTCCTGAGATACGTTCTAAAGATCAGCAATTAGATAATCGTAAGTATATTTAATCTTTAACTAAAGGACCTTCGGGTCCTTTTTTCGTTATTGCGTTATAAATAGAGGTGTACAAACGCCTTAATCTGTGATATAATAACTAATACAAATACATAGGAGCAAATGTTTAATGTGGTCAAGTGAAGACTATGAAGAATAATCATATAACAAAATGATATAAAAAAAGTGTGTACAACAGTATGAATACGTGATATAATACTTATATTGAATCAAACAACGTTAGAGAATATATTATGAATTATGCAAATGCTGAAATGAAGGTTGGTATGATTATTAAAGCTAAAGACTTTGCTCATCGAGATACTGATTACATCATTGGTGAGGTTGTATATGTTAATCAAGGTGGCGAAATTCAAGGTATTATTCAGAAGCGTGTTATAGACAGCGTCGATGTTACAGCTGATTGGATTGATCAGCGCTTTGGTACTGTACAGAATGGTGTTTCAACAATGGATCAAGATGATGAGCCTCGCTTATCTATGGTGAGTTAAGAAATAAAGGATGTAAATTATGGATGCAACAATGAATTCGGCTTATAGTAAATTATTTTCAATGGGTGTTCCAGTGTATCGTTCATCTAATATAGATTTAAATAAGTTTCATATCAATGGCGATACATCACTTAGCGATGAGATTTGGGCAGACTATTATCTTTTTGGACCTCATGCTAATAAGAATTATACCTTTGGTGTTCATAACGAGATCATAAAAGTTCTGCAAGATCTCGGTTTATTTGCAGAGTGGAGTAATTCAGAGCAGTTAAATGTCAACTATATTTAGGTAAAAATTATGAATGATATGTATCGCGATCAAGTTAAGTTTGAAAACCAATTGATGTCAACATGGCAAGTGACAGAAGATATTAAAGTGTTTGGAGATATGTTAAGTAATGGATCCCTAACACCAGAAGCTCTTAAGGGAATGGCCGAATTATACGACCATAAATTTAATGAACTGTACCAATATTTCGAAGCTTCGGTTAAATAAAATTTAGGAGTTGGCTCTTTTCCGCCATCACTTAGATAAATACAAATATACCTGCCGTTAGAAATTTGTATTACTTATCGGTTAAACGGACATGAGGACATTATTATGATTATAGTACACGTTATTAAAGATGCCCGTCATCAAATGACTAAATGGTTTAATAAAGAAGCCGTCCATGATTTAATAGTGTTTGTTAGATCTATTCCGGAGGGTTCAGAATTCATCATGTGTGATGAACACAACTATCCTATGGAGGATGCATAATGCAATTAAGCGAAAACTTTAGTATTGGAGAATATAGCAGATCCGATACAGCAAACCGACTAGATCTTGATAATGAACCGAGTGATTCTCATTTAGAGAACGCTATCAATTTATTTGAAAACGTTATTCAGCCCGTTAGGGATGAGTTCGGTCCCACACGAATTACTTCAGGATATCGCAGTCAAGCATTGAATGAAGCTATTGGCGGAAGCGCAACATCACAGCATAGTAAAGGTCAAGCATGTGACTTTGAATGTGATGGCACAGATAACAAAGAAGTTGTTGAATGGATTATCGACAACCTAGATTTCGATCAGTTGATCCTTGAGTTTTATGACGAATCAGATCCTAATTCTGGTTGGATCCATTGCAGTTTTAAGGATGAAGAATCAAACCGTAACCAAGTACTTCGAGCGCTAAAACGCGATGGTCGTACAGTATATGAGCATGGATTATGATAGGCAAATTTAAACCCGAATTTCAAACCAAAACTGAAGTTCACATGATTGATCTAAGTTCGACTACAAAAAGATCACAATGGAATAAAATGAAGTTAAAGTTAAAATTATACCTAATGAAGGTATTAAGTTAATAGCTACAGGTCAGACAGCTGTCGGAGGGCAGACCATCTATAGGCACTCAATAACCATCGGCCTATAGAAAAACTGTCAACAGTAGGAGTCTGTAAAACTCCATTATCCTGAAGCATTGTACAGCGTCTCTGCTATAGTGTTTTCAGGATAACCTGCAGGGTAGGTTCCACGGTGGGACAACGGACTGTAAATCCGTCGCGAAAGCATAGTAGGTTCGACTCCTTCATCCTGCACCAAATAAACGCGTAAGTGAGGCACTAACATGAATATACAAGCTCAGCAATTGAATAGACCTCAATTACCTACTAATAATACTAAGCCGCCAGTAGTAAAAGAATCTTCACAGGTCTTAGATAGAATAAAGCGAAACCAAGAAGTTTCACAGATCAAAGTAATTAAAGAACTATATAGTGCTAAGGCGGATAGACTGGCAGCTAGTTTACAGGATGCAAGAGTTGCATCTTATGAAGCTACAGGAAGACGACGGTTAGAACGAATTGAACAAGGTAAAATCGTCGACTTAAAATGTTAAAGAGAATAAGAATATGGCATATAGCGAACAAGTTCTAGAC
>Ga0308021_10001556_pt1 | contig 10492 bp, 7 predicted proteins | sample Neamet351_FD_201296 | JGI IMG/M metagenome (GOLD analysis project Ga0308021, IMG submission 201296) | Marine microbial communities from water near the shore, Antarctic Ocean - #351 | ecosystem: Environmental > Aquatic > Marine > Unclassified | place: Southern Ocean | collected 2014-10-02
GGCCCTGGATTCTTGAGCTGAACCCCTACGTTGAGTCGCAGGTCTTCGCGAACCCCGGGGGTCTCATGGAGACGCGCCTGCACACTGGGGGCCTGGATCTGGATTTCCGTGACGGAAGCTCGGCGTCTCTAGGCGTGACCGATCGTTTCGAGCACGTCTTCGAACCATTCGCGGTTCGCGGCGCGGAGGTCATGCCGGGGCGGTACGACTTCCGTGAGGGGTCGGCCTCTTACCAAACGAGTGGCGCGCGCCGAATTTCAGGACGGGTGAACGTCGGCGGTGGTGGCTACTTCGGCGGCGATCGTTTTTCGGTAGGAGGAAATGTCCTCGGCCGTCTCGGACATCAAGTTCTCCTCCGACTTTCGGCGAATCACAATGTGATCGAGCTGCCCGAACGGGCGGTGACCACCGCGGACGTCTACCGCGCGAATCTGGACGTGTTCTTTTCGGTGCGCCTGATGACCAGCGCTTTCGTCCAGTACAATGCAGCCTCAGAGGAGTTCGTGACCAATCTTCGCTTCCGTTGGATTCACGCCCCTCTGTCGGACCTTTACCTCGTCCTCACGGAGCGTCGTGACACCGTCGGTGACCGAGTTCTCGAACGCTTCATTACGCTCAAGTTCACGAAGTTGCTGGCGTTCTAGGGGAGGCCCACCAGGCCACGAGGAAGGAAAGAGTCGCAGCCTGTAGTGCTGCTTCCGCTGGGGGTCATGTCCGAGCCCGCACGACTCTTCCAGCGTGCGGGTTCCACCGCGATAAAGGGTTGCAGATGCTCTTCGCTCGGGGTCTCGGTGCGAGCTCCCACCCTCCTGAATCCCCTAGCGGTTCGCCCGACGCGCCTCGATTGCGACAACCGTTACATCCGCGCGGAACTGAGCGATCTTACGCCCGATCTCCAGCCCCTCAGCCTCATCCATCTGGAGGCTGTTGATGTGATCGAGATTCACGCGCTGGCGTTGTGGCAGCCGGATGTGATCCGGGCTGTCGTTCATGATCAGTGACGAGATGTAGTAGTCGTCGTGGTAGCCATCGAGGTCTTTGTTGAGCTCGACCTTCCCGAGCACCTCGTTCTGGTATTGAAGTACATCACCGTAGTTGTAGTATTCGCGGATATGCGCGACGAGTACGTCATCATCACCCCAGGCAGCGGTGAGATTTTCTGCCACGCCGGCCAGCATACTTTGGTTACTGCCGCTATCGCCGAGGAAGAAGATCTCGGTGAAGCCCTGCGCCCGCAGGCTGGTTGCCATGTCCTTCAGGACCGCCGAGAGCGTCGCCGGTGAGAGAACAAGGCGACCGGGAGTTTCTGTCCCGTTGGGGTCGCCCTGGTCAATCATCACGATGGGCGCGACGAGGGTGTGGCCGAGTGTCCGCGCGATCGCGTCGCCCATGACCTTGAGCACGTGGTTGTGCTTTCCGGTCGTGAGATAGGGGCCGTTCGCCTCCATCGTTCCGTTCAGGATGAGCGCCGTCTTGTAACCATACGTGCCGACCAGATCGCGCATCTCGAGGATGGTCAGTTCGGACATCCAGACGTTGTCCGCTATCGCGATCGGTAACGCCATGTCGTAGCTGTAGGGTGCGGGCACGCGCTGGTCCGCCGGACGGATGACCTCGGGTGGCGGAGGCCTTTGCCCACGGCCCCTCCCGGCTTGGGCCATGATGGAGGTTGGCGCGATTGATATTGCGAGCGTGAGGGCGATTACGGTGGACGACAATCTCTTCATCGGACTCTCTCTTCAGGCACGGGGCGGCCCGGGCTCGGGCCTGTTGATCTTTGATCTGTTCGGTAAATAACCGTCAGGCCGGAAGTCAGCCAGCGGTAGGGGCGTCGCTGGGTAGGTCGGAGGTTCTTAGTACGACGTGACGAGCGGTCGCGTCGAGGTCCCGATCCGCGGCGAGGACTGGTCGATCTTCGCTCAACGCGATCGCGGCGGTGAGGCATTCGATCATGGATCGGAGAGACTGCCGACTGGCGTCGGACCGTGCGCTGGATCAGGGCTGCGTCTTCAAAGCCAGCCAGGCCTTCCACGTCGAAGAAGTTGAAGTTCATATGGCCGTTGCTGCGAGCGGCTCTAGTCCCGAGTTGCTAGGACTCGACCGCATCCGGCCAGACCAACAGCGCCTGAACTGGCCTCGAGACTGCCGGGCAACGACTACCTGACTACATCCCCCCGAACAGCCCTCCGAAGAAATCTCCGACATTCCATGACGGTCGTGCGTCTTCCTGCGCCACGATGTACCCGGTCAGGAAGTTCACTTTCGCGTGATCCGCACCTGCTTCGAAGTCGAACCCCTGGTCGGCTTCGTCGAAAGGAGTGTGATAACGCTCCTGACGGAACGCGGTGTTGATCGCTCCGCCGTCGCGCTCGTCGCCTGTCTCGAAGCCACCCTTGATGAACAGTGCCGGGATGCCCTGGCGAATGAAGCTGAAGTGATCGCTTCGAATGAAGAGCACCTGTTCCGGAATCGGATCCGGCCCGATTCCCATACCAAGATGCTCGGCTGCCTGGGCCACGCTTCCACCCATGCTCGAGTGTTCGGCACCGTACGGTACGATGTCGAGTAGCGGATGGAAGAGGAACGGCATGTCGAGCGAGAAGTTCGCGACGAGGCTCGACTGTGGGACCGTCGGGTTCTGGACGAAGTAGTCCGAGCCGAGCAGGCCCCACTCCTCCGCGGTGACGATCATGAAGAGGACGGATCTCCGCGGTGCGGTCGGAAGGCTCGCGTACGCTCGCGCGATCTCCAGAACGATCGAGACCCCCGAGGCGTTGTCGTGCGCCCCATTGTAGATGTCATCGCCGTCGACCTCGACGCCCACGCCGAAGTGGTCGACGTGCCCGACGTAGGTGACGTACTCGTCCCGCAGGTCCGGGTCGCTTCCCTCCAGCTTCGCGATGACGTTGTGGCTGTTCACATCCCGGTGCGTTGTCGTGGTCCGCATGGAGATCGTAGCGGCGAGATCGAACGCCTGGGGCTGATTCGTCGCAGCGGCCTCGATCGCCGCGTCGATTGAGGTCGGCGCACCCTGGAAGAGTGCGCCGGCCGCGGAGTGGTTGAGGGAGGCCGAGCCCCGCATGGCCACATTCCCACGATTCGGCGCCCCTGATGCGTCCAGCCACGCGAAGCTCCCGCGCTTCGCCCGCGCCGCATTCACGTCCCAGCGGAGCCGTGGATCGTTCGGCGCCCAGAATGCGAGTGTGCCTAGGGCTCCGCGGGCGATCGCCTCGGCACCCTTCGTGCCGCCGGACGAGTAGTACGCCCGCTCGTTGCTCGGGAACGAGGCCGGTGCTCCGCTCAGATAGAGGACGACCTTTCCTTCGACATCGACGTCTGCGTAGTCGTCGTAGCCCAGGTCAGGCGCGCTCACGCCAAAGCCGACGAATACCACGCCCGCGTCTTCGATCTCGACCGTCTCGCGCAGCGGATCGGCACCGAGGTAGAAGTCGCGGTCATACTGCATGGTCGTCACGCCGCCTCCGTTCGTGATCGTCATGCCGCTCGCACTCTCGACCACGGTACTGTGTCGGAGGGGCACTGCCTGACGATAGGTCCCGTCTTCTCCCGCCGGCTTGAGCTCGAGGCTCTTCAGAGCTTCCTCCGCGTAGCGGGCTCCGCCCTCGTAGCCCGGCGTGCCGGGTGCTCGGCCCGCGAGCGAGTCATGGGCGAGGACTCCGATATGGTGTTCGATGGCGTCGGCCTCGATTGCTGCCAGAGCAACCGCGACCTCTGGAGTGTCGAGGGACACCGGAGCGCCGCCGTCGCCCGAGCCACCACATCCGGCAAGCGCGAAGGACGAGAGAGCGAGGACGGAGAGCAGGGGGCCGCTGTTGCGAACTACCATGAGGACATCCTGAGATTCGTGCGTGGACAGGCCGACAGCATGCGGAGTGCATCGTGTGGCCGCAACGCCTCAGCATCCTCGGTCCTTACGCTCGGAGCGAAGTGCTGGAGCGGGGCTGCAGACCTTCCCGTGGCGCTCGTGTGAGCACGAGGTACTCGACCCGGTGACCGGCAGACCAAGTTACCTTCTCTGAACGAACCCCGTCCTCGTTCACGATGAGGATATCCGCACCGACACTCGCTGTCTCGGGAGCTGTGTCGAGCCAACCGGCACCGCTCGCGGCAAGGCATGTGGCCACGTGCCGAATGCCGCCGACCATGAACTGGCGATCCTTGGCCGAAACATTGAGTGCTCCGGTCCCTCGTCTACTCAGGCGATGGCGGGAAGGGAGCTCTTTGGGTGACTTCGGTCCGCCCGTTAGGACTCGGGCAGACTGGCCCTGCGGACTCGGGTGCTTCTGGCTCCGGACGTTACGTGGCGCTGCTAGCCGACCACGCATAGTCTTCGGCTCACGGTCCAGAATGCGTGTCTTCGAAAAGGATAAAACCGTGCCTCACAGAATGTCCGATTGGCTGCGCCTGGGCGTAACGGGCTACTTTGTCTTGTTGGCCTTTTCTTTTGTAGTGCCAGCGACTGCTGCGGGGCAACAGTTGCCTAAATTGCTAGGGTTTTCGCCGGAGGAAGCCGCGCGTCAGCTCGATTGGGAGCGGATCATGGCGACCGTGCCCGACGCTGAAATCATGCGAGGCTACCACTACGATCTCACGCGACGCCCCCACCACGCGGGAACGGAAGAAAACTACCAACTCGCGCTTTATCTGCGTGACTTGTGGGACGACTTCGGCTTCGAGACCGAGATGGTGAAGTACGACATCCTGATTCCTTGGCCCGAGAGCCTCGAGCTTCGCCTCACAACTCCGGAGCGTATCGAGCTGGCGGTCACCGAGCCTCCCATGGAAGAGGATCCGGACACCTACATTGAGGGTGGGCTGCCGGGGATGGCCGCTTATGTCACCTCAGGGCATGCAATCGGAGAGGTCGTTTACGCCAATTACGGCCGTATCGGCGACTACCGACACCTCGACGCCATGGGGGTATCGCTGAAGGGCAAGATCGTACTCGTGCGCTACGGCGGAAGCCCCGCCCAGATGCGCGGGATGAAGGTGAGGGAGGCCGCCGAGCGAGGCGCTGTCGGCGTGGTCATCTACTCCGACCCGGAAGATGACGGGTACGTGAAGGGAGATATCTATCCGGATGGTCGTTGGCGTCCGTGGGAGGGCATCCAACGAGGAAGCTTCCTCGACGTACCGATCTATCCGGGTGACCCGCTCACCCCTTTCGAGCCATCGATTCCGGGAGTGGAGCGGATCTCGTTCGAGGAGGCTGGCAACATTCAGCGCATTCCGGTGCAGCCGATCTCTTATGGTGAGGCGTTGAAGATCCTGCGCCACGTGGGAGGGGACTTCGTGCCGCCGGATTGGCAGGGAGGGCTGCCGCTGACCTATCACATCGGACCGGGGCCGGCCGAGATCGAGATGGACGTGCAGTACGACTATCAGCAGCGCCCGGTGTGGAATGTTTTTGGTCGCGTTCAAGGTGCAGTGGAGCCCGAGAAGTTCGTCCTTGCGGGCGGCCACCGGGATGGGTGGGTGCTTGGTGCGCGCGATCCGACGAGCGGAGCGGTCTCCCTGCTCGAGACAGCGCGTGGTGTGTCCGAGGCGGTGCGCCAAGGCTTCCAGCCTCGTCGCAGCATCGTGTTTGCGAGCTGGGGTGGTGAAGATTTTTTCCTGCTTGGCTCGACCGAGTGGGGTGAGCAATTCCGCGAGGACCTGCAGGAAAACATGGTCCTTTACATCAATCGGGAGTCCTATACCGCTGGTGACTGGAGTGCTTCGGGCAATCATTCTCTTGAGCGATTCGTCGTCGAAGCGACCAGAGATGCGTCGCACCCCGAGGCGACGAGCTTGTACACGGCGTGGGCGGGACAAAGTCCTGGCCAGGCTCCCGGTTTGGGTGCCCTTGGTTCGGGCTCGGATTACACCGTCTTCCTCGACCACCTCGGAGTTCCGTCTCTGAGCTTGGGGTACGGTTCCCCGAATGGGATCTACCACTCGCTTTACGACACCTTCGAGTATTACCAGCGTTTTGGAGATCCGGGGTATCGTTACGGTGTGGCCCAGGCGGATGTTGTGGGGCGCATGGTCATGCGGATCGCCAACGCTGAAGTGCTCCCATTCGATTTCGCGGATGCCGCGACGACTATCGCCGGCTATGTCGATGAGCTGCTGGAGCTAGATTCCGATGTCCAGATCCGAGATGAACTGCGTGCGATCGGCTTGGCCAACGCACGGCTACGGTTCGCCGGGAGAGAAGCTAATGCGTCTTTTGGACGGGTCCTTGAGGGCGGGTCCGACTGGGTAGAAGAGCACGCTGACGCTTTGGCGGAGGTCAATCAGCTCATCATGGACACCGAGCGTGCTTTGCTCGACGAGCGCGGACTCTGGCGACGCCCGTGGTACCGAAACCTTGTGTACGCCCCGGGCTACTACGAGGGCTACGCGGCCAAGACGCTGCCCGGTGTACGTGAAGCGATCGAGGAAGGCGAGTGGGCCATAGCCCGTGAACAGGCGGGGATGTTGATCGATGCCCTCGACCGCGCGACGGCGATTGTGACGGAGGCCGGCGAAAAAGCTCGGGCCATTGCGCCCAGACTGGTTAGCTGATGATGTGGTCCGTCGCGGGAGTTCCCGGTCACGAGTCACGTGAGCGAACTAGCGTCAGAGGCACACCGTCAGCAACGGTTGTGCCCCATGGGTCTTCACTAACGACCCTGCTTACTTAACTGCATCCACATCATCGACCACCAATTTTCCTTCGGCCGAGCGTCAGTGGCGGTGATCTGGCGTACGATCGGACTGGTTTTATTGGTCGCTGCGCTGACGGGTTCGACGATGGTGTACGCCCAAGAAGCGGGGATCTCACCGGGGCCCGTTGCGCCGGAGAGCCTGGCCCGACCGAGCCTCCGCGCGTTTCGAGCCCAAGGCCCCATTACGCTCGATGGGCTATTAGACGAGGGATCCTGGAGCGTCGCAGATAGCACGACGGGCACCTTCTGGCTGACTCAGCCGGAGGCGGGGTTCCCGGCCCCAGACCGTACGGTGATCCGCATGATGTACGACGACGAAGCGCTGTACATGGGCGCCGTTCTTTACGATCCGGAACCCCACCGATTGGTCTCTGCCGGACTTGAGCAGGATTTCAGCCCTCAGGCTTCCGACATGTTTGGCGTGGCGATCGATGCGAGCCGCGACAAGCAGAGCGCGTACGTCTTCGGTGCGAACCCCGCGGGTGCGAAGTGGGACGCCCAGTCGTTCAACGACGGGGCCGCGATCAACTCGGCGTGGGAAGGTATCTACGAGGTCGAGACGAGTACCTTCGCCGAAGGTTGGATCATGGAGATGCGGATCCCTCTGACCACTCTCCGCTTTCCAGGAGGAGAGGGCGAGCAAACCTGGGGGCTCAACTTCAGCCGTCAGGTTCGGCGCCGGAACGAGTACGCCACCTGGGCGGCGATTCCCCGGCAGTTTAGAATTTTTCGGATGTCTGAGGCGGGTACACTTGAGGGCTTGCCAGCGTTCGAGCCCGGTCGGAATCTACAGGTCAAACCGTTCTTCACTGGATCGAGCCGTGAGGGTCAACAATACCCCGATGGCGCCGTCCGCGAGTACGACGTGGGATTCGACGCGAAGTGGGCCGTAACACCGCGACTCGTCATGGATCTCACGGCGCTTACGGACTTCTCTCAGGTCGAGGCGGATGAGGAGCAGGTCAACCTGACCCGATTTTCACTCTTCTTTCCAGAGAAGCGGGACTTTTTCTTAGAAAACGACGGCATTTTCACCTTCGCGGACGATGCGGCTCGGGCTTTCAGGTCCGGAGCTAGTCCTCGGAATTTCAAGCTCTTTCACTCCCGCAGAATCGGGCTTTCCGACTCCCGTGAGCCTCTGCCGATCGGTGGAGGCGCCCGTCTTTCCGGTCGCATCGGTCGCTACGAGGTCGGGCTCATGGAGATGCAGACGCTACGCGAAGGGAATAGTCCGGCGGAGAATTTTGCGGTCGCGCGGGTGCGTCGCAGTGTTTTCACGCGATCGGACGTCGGCTTCATTTTCGTGAACCGCCAAGCGACTTCTCTCTCCGCCGGGGAGAGCTACTCCAGGGCCGGTGGAGTGGACGCCAATTTCCGCTTTGACCGGCTACAGGTGAACGCGTACGCCGCTCTCACGGAAGACCCGGGCCCCGACGGTGACCGGTCTATCGGGACCGTGCAAGTGGGGTGGCGAGATCCGGTCTTCGACTTCTCGGTCCTCGGAAAGCACGTAGGCGGTGACTTCAGACCTGAGGTCGGATTCGTGAGTCGGACTGACGTCAACCAATGGTTCGGCTCCGGGGGGGTGCACCTTCAGAGGCCCGTGTCATGGCTTACGGAGGTGAACCCATATATCGACGTAACCGAGTCCTACTCAGCTAGCGGAGACTTTGAGAGTCGCGAGGTCAAGCCCGGCTTGACCGTGATCGCCAACGACGGGGGCCGCTTCAGTGCTGACTTCTCCCGTCGACAGGAGCATGTGAGCGAGGCAAGCACGATCCTTGGTGTCCCACTGGCGGCCGGAGACTACGCGTTCGATGTAGTATCCCTCAGTTACACCTCCAGTGGTGGTCGCATCCTGTCTGGCAACGTCAAGTTCAGCACCGGCGAGTTTTTCGGCGGCGATCGGTCATCCGTATCCGGAACAGTGACGATCAGGCCCAACGAGCACCTACTTCTCGAGGGGAGTGCGCAGAGGAATCGTATCGAACTGGGTGGGGCCCCGATCGATGCAGATCTTTTTCGTGGGCGCATGCAGTTCGGATACAACACACGCACTTTCCTCTCGTCATTCGTGCAGTACAACCGTGTGGCGAAGGAGCTGGTTACAAATGTGCGCTTCAACCTGATCCATGCACCGCTCAGCGATATTTTCCTGGTCTTTTCCGAGCGCCGTCGAACCCAGCCGATCGCAGGTGAAGCCATGGTTATCGATCGGGGACTCACCCTCAAGGTGACGCGTCTCGTCCAGTTCTGATCCCGGCTTGAGGACAACGCGAGCGGCTAGCGTGGCTCCACCAACAACGGGGCGCTGAGAATTCCCAACTCAAGCTCACGGCAAAGCGGAGTGGAACACGTCCGGGGGGGCATGGTGATCCAGTGTTTCACGGGCCGAGGCCTTCCGTTGCCCCCGAATCACCGGCTCGTGAGTGGGCGGCTATGCCCACGTTCCCCACGCTCTTGGCAAACATTAACAAAGAGGATTTCGCCCGTTCGATCCTGGCTCTCGGCCACTGATGTAACGCGTTGTGCTGCGTGAAATGAGCGAGCAGTTTCAAGGGTGCGCCCATTCGTCACCTGCCGCACAACGCACCTGGGCACCCAACAATTGGAAACAAGACCATGGACTCGTTTGAACGAACGCCTTGGACGCGTGGGCTCGGGGCTACCCTCCTCCTTCTGGTGTGCGCCCTGGCCTTCACCGGCTGCACCTCCGACGGCCAAGGCGACTATCGTGTGGCTGTCATCAAATTCCAACAAGAGACGTGCACCTTCTGCCCGGGTGGGGATGCGCCGACGGAAGATTGGCTGCGCCTCGGTCCACTTCTCGTCGCCGACCAAGTTCTCACTGACGGAGGGGGGTACATCGATGGCTTTGTCGCGCAGGCCGCTGACTACCCGGACGTAGAGCTCCTCGGTCTTACGTCTCCGGACAATCTCTTCGGTGGTTCGTCCCGTTCATGGAGTACCCAGGAGTCGTTCGACACCTTTGTGGGTGGCATGGTGGAGGAGCTCAAAACGGCGCTTCCTGTGGATGGTGTCTATCTGGCTCTGCACGGAGCGTTGGCCGTTCGTGGGGTCCCCCGCCCGGAAGCGGAGATCGCTCGGCGCTTTCGTGAGATCGTCGGGCCGGATGTGCCAATCGCGGGCACGTTCGACCTACATGGCAACGAAGATGAGCAGTTCCTAGAGCACGCTGATTTCGCATTCGTGACGAAACGGTTCCCGCATTACGACGACGCGATCCAGGGCGCGCGAGCTGCCCGAGCGCTTCATCGCGCGATGTCGGGCACCTACACCTCGACGACTGCCACCCGGAAGCCCGGTATCATCACGCCGACGGTCCTCCAATGGACGGGAGCCGCGCCCGCCAGTGATATCATGGAGCGCGCGCGTCGCTGGGAGGCGCGCGCGCAGGATGTCTTCGTGAGTGTCTTCTATGGCTTCCCTTGGTCGGACGTGCCGGACGTCGGGGCGACCGTCCACGTGATGACGAACAACGATCAGGCTCTCGCCGACGAGATCGCGGACGACATGAACGAGTATATGTGGCGTGTGCGTGAATCGTTCGCGAACGGTGGTTTCCCTCGCCCTAACGCGGCGGCGCCCATGGTCGTAGAGGCCATCGCAAACGGACAGACACCCGTTGCCATCGGAGACTACTCGGATCGGCCCGGCGACGCTACGCATATCACTCGTGCGTTCGACGCAGCCGGGGTGTCCAGAGTTCTATACGGCGCGATCAGTTCGCCCGCGACGCTCGACGCACTGCAGTCTGT
>Ga0308021_10001560_pt1 | contig 10488 bp, 11 predicted proteins | sample Neamet351_FD_201296 | JGI IMG/M metagenome (GOLD analysis project Ga0308021, IMG submission 201296) | Marine microbial communities from water near the shore, Antarctic Ocean - #351 | ecosystem: Environmental > Aquatic > Marine > Unclassified | place: Southern Ocean | collected 2014-10-02
ACCACTTGCCGAACTAAGTACACTGGCCAATGTACTATAGTCACCAAGCACATCATTTAAATTATAAGCATCAGTGATCAACTCACCGGTTTCTGATGAGTATACTGCAGGTACAGCCTCACCTTCAGTGGTTTGTGCATCATTAGCACCCGCAGCAAGTCCAGTTAAGGATGCTGAATTATTGGTAAATTGTGTAAAACCTAATTCAGGAGAGAACCATTGAACACCTAAACTAATACCATCTGATTCAAATACTTCCACAATTATCGCTTCAACATGAACTTGTGCTCGTCGTATATCTAATTGCCTTATAACGGCCTCTAATGAACGAAGCATATCTGGCTGAGCACTAATCACTAAGCTATTAGTGTCTTCATGTGCATCAATACTTATTTCACGTGTTTTCTGGCTACTCGAAGACTTTTTACTCGTTGATTTAGATTCTGATTCAATCGACTTACTAACCCCTTGAAGTACTTTAACTAAATCTTCAGCTTTTGAATATTTTAAATAATAAACGCGCGTATTACCGTTTGATTCTAGCTCACTGTCTAAACGTGAAATTAGCCGAGTAATGCGTTTACGTGCTTGAGATTCGCCGCTAACAATTACGCTATTGGTTCTATCGTCAGCCACAATTTTAGGAATTAAGAATGTTGGCGTACCAGCTTTACCTTGAGTGGTTTTATTCATTGCTTCAATAATACGCACCATTTCACCAGCTGAAGCATATTTAAGTTTAATAATTTGAACGTCTTGATCGCCCGCTTTATCTACACGCTCAATCACTTGAACTAAACGATTGACTGTAGCAGCGGTACCGGTTAATAAAATAACGTTAGCGGGATCATAGTTAACAACGTTACCACCACCTGACTGATCTGATAACTGGCGTAGCAAAGGCACTAATTCGCGAACCGTTACATTTTTAACTTCAATGACTCGAGTAACCATTTCGTCACCAACACCGGGATTTTTATTACCCACAACAGGTATTGAAGAGGTTTTAGCGTCTTTATTACGAATAACTTTAACAATATTGTTTTTCATGCTTACCGCTGAAAAACCATACACTTCTAACACATTGAGAAATACTTGGTAATACTGCTCTTCCGTTAACGAATCATAACTACGTAAGTTAACTTTACCTCTAACATTGGGGTCAACCACCATGGTTTTATTGAGATTTTTACCCACAATATTAATAAATTCTGTTATTTCAGTATTTTTAAAATTTGGTGAATACTTGGCCGCTTGTACATGCGAGCAAAATAGAAAAACATTGAATACAATAGCAGTAGAAACTAATGTTATAGCTCTTTTATACCAAGGCGCAGTAGAAGTTTTGCGCATTAAAAATACCTCATTTGTCATTTATATTTAGTCCGTTAGCACTGTTTAATAAGTACTATTCATCAATACTGAAAAGAATTTCTGTTATATCGTCGTTTCTATTAACGAGAAGCGATATTTCACGCTCTTGTTTTAACGCTTTTAATGCCTGAGCAGCTTCAGATGGTTGAGTTAAATCGTACCCATTCATTTGTATCGCTACATCACCTCTTTTTAAACCAGAGACTTTAAAAAATTCAGGATTGCGCCCAGGCATTAATTTATACCCAACTATTTTGCCATTTTTCCGTTTCGGGGATATTTTTAAATAATCGGTAATTTTACCCGGGTTTTCATTAATGTCTTTTTTAAGTGCTTTAGCTTGCTCTGATAATGCCGTGTTTTCACGTTGATCAACACGTTTACGGTTATTTTGTTTAGGACCATTTAAATTTGATTTGGTTCTTTTTTTAATTTTATTCGATGTATTTACCGATGATTTAGTATCGTTAGACTCACTGTAATCATGACCATCAAGCATTAACGTTTCTAAACGTCCTGAGTGCCTAATTAACACTCTATCTCTATGTACTTTTTTTAGTACCGCACGAGTGCCATTAATCGTTTCATCAATAGCATATATTTCTTGAGTACCATTTTTTTCGATGATAGCAGCTGATTTCTTTTCGTCATCACTTGCAACAACGCCTGTTAAGGTCAGTTTTAAGTTTGTTTCTGGCGCGTCTTCAATATCTTCTGTTTCATTACCAACAACAACCGATTGATTATAGACGCCAAATAAATTTAAGGCCTGTATTTCAGAAACTTGTAAGTTTTCAGATGAGCTATTACTTTGCGTTATTAAATGGTTAGGAGCCAAGTGACTACTTTCACGTGGTTCGTCTAAAAAAATCCAAGTGATATTCGCTAACAAATAGGCAATGTATACCAATAAAGCTAAACCAATAAATTTAGCTATTTTAGCATGAGGTAATTTTATTAACGTTTCCACAATAGGCGAAAAAGTATGAGATAACTGCATTATATTATATATGTCGATGGTAACGTTTATAGCGTTGAACGATAATACGTGAGCAAAGCGTTCGCAACAAGCGCTCGACACAGATTGTAACGATTAAATATAGCCAAAATAAGTAAGATGCAATGCAACAAGGCTAAAAGTAGCGAAAAAATGAGTGTTATGATACCTTGCGCGCAATAAAAATACGGGGCGATTCTTATGAATGAAAAAATTAAATCACAAGAAAATTTATCTGCAAGGCTAGATAAATGGCTATGGTCTGCCCGATTTTACAAAACCCGTGCAATAGCAAAACAAATGATAGACGGCGGAAAAGTTTTTCATAATGGCCAACGAACTAAATCGAGTAAACAAGTTAATATTGGTGACTTTATAAAAGTAAGACAAGGCCATGAAGAAAAAGAAGTCATTGTTGCTGTAATTGCTGAAAAAAGAAAAGACGCTACCTTCGCTCAAACGTTATACAACGAAACAGCTGGCAGTATAGAAACAAGAGAAAAAACAAGCTTAGCACGTAAACAAGGCATTTTATTAAGCCCTGCCAGTGATACGAAACCTGACAAAAAGCAGCGTCGTAAATTAAGAGAATTTAAAGAGAGAATATAAACATGACAACTAAAACAGACGTACTTAATCGTTATTTATTTGATGGCATGCATGTGCGTGGCGAACTTGTACAACTTAACAAAACCTATCAAGACATTGTTGCCCTTCATGATTACTCGCAAGGTGTGAGTGAATTATTGGGTGAATTAGTTGCAGCTACCTGTTTATTAACCGCTACATTAAAGTTTGAAGGAGAAATAGCAGTACAACTTCAAGGCGACGGCCCTATTGGTTATTTAGCCGTAAATGGCAATCACAATCAAGAAATGCGTGCTATCGCACGTATAGCAGAAGATGCTACCGGCAGTGGTTTAAAAGAATTAGTAGGTAAAGGGACAATGGTTATTACCATTCGCCCAGACAAAGGTGAACCTTACCAAGGTGTTGTTGCTTTAGAAAAAGACACGTTAGCGGGATGTTTAGCGCATTACTTTGAGGTTTCGGAACAAATACCAACAACTATTTGGCTATTTGTTGACGAAGAAAATAAACAAGTAGCAGGCAGTTTAATTCAATTATTACCTGATGGTGATGATAAAGATAAACAACTTTCTGATTATGAACACTTATGCCAAATAACAAACACCATAAAATCGGAAGAGATCTTTACGCTAAACGCTGAAGATTTATTGTACCGATTGTATCATCAAGAAGAAGTGCGTTTATTTGATCCTCAAGCCGTTACCTATAAATGCAGCTGTTCTGAAGAGAAATGTTTAAACGCTATTGCACAAGTTGAAGCATCTGAATTAAACAGCATTATTGCAGAACAGGGTAAAGTTTCAATGACCTGTGATTATTGCAGAACCACGTACGATTTTGATGAGAAGAAGTTAGCTTTATTTTTAGTTGAAGATGAAAGTACGCATTAAAACCAAATGATATAACTTCAACGTTTATTAAACTCTCCCAGTAATTAAAGATAAAGTAGTATTTACATGTTATGCGTTTACGTTAAATGTGAGTACTGCTTTATTTGACAAAAAATTATATTTTTCATAAATATGCATAGAATAAATATACTCAGAGTAAAGAACTTAGTCACTAGTAAAGGCTTTACTATCACGGTAACATTTATTTTTCGTTTCCCTTATTCACTCACTTAAAAGTTAACACACATGACCACTCAAAAATTTACTGAAGCTGCAAAACAATTATTAGCACGAAGAGTATCTGGCACTAAAGCACAAAGCTTAGCTGATGATATTAAACCCAACACCATTGAAGATGCGTTAGCCGTTCATCAAGAAATGATTAAACTTCGTTCTGACGCTGTTGCTGGTTGGAAATGTTTATTACCTTTAGCAGAAGACAAGATTATTGTTGCGCCAATTTTTAGTGACACTATTCAGCAAGGTGATCAGTGTTTGTTAATGAAGGACAACGGTAAAGTACGTCTTGAACCAGAAATTGTATTTGTACTAAATAAAGACTTACCTGCACGTACTGAAGATTATTCTGAAACCGAAATAGATGACGCTATTGGCAGTTGCCATATGGCATTGGAATTGATCCAAAGCCGTTTTGCTGATGACTCTACCGCTGTATTTCCTGAACGTTTAGCTGACGGTTTAGTTAACCAAGGTTTATTTATTGGCCCTGAAATTGATAAAGCTCTAGCCTTTTCAGCAAGCAATGTTCAGCTTTCTATTAAACAAACAGAAGATAATGGTGACATTAGCGAACAAAATTTTGAGGGTGTACATCCTAACCCTTTACCGCAATTACCTGTTTATTGGGTTGTAAATTTCATGACCAAACGAGGTACTACCTTCAAAAAAGGCGAAGCGTTTACTACCGGTTCATACGCAGGTCTTGTTGAAGTAGATTTTGATAAGAAAACTGACATTAACTATGCTGGTATTGGTAGTTATAGTGTTACTTTTAAAGAGCTTTTTTAACACTTCTATTGACCGATTAATAACTAAAAGTGTTAATCGGTATGAATAAAAAACAATAAAACAATCGAGTTAACTATAGTTAACTCGATTTATAACTACACGAATAACTTAGCTTAAATTAATTCTAAAACCTTCAACACTGCCAACCCCATACTTACTGTAAATAATGACGCAACCGTACTGATCACAATAATATTAGCCGCTAACGTTTCGTTACCTTTCATCGCTTTAACCATTACGTAACTGGCAGCAGCAGTTGGTGTGCTAGACATCAAAAATAATATGCCCAGATCCATTTTAGAAAATCCGCTGGCATAACCTATATACGTAATAATAAAAGGTGTAACAATTAGTTTTGCAATAACAGCGGCTGAAGCGACTACTTTAGTGTCTTTCATATCAGCAAACGACAAACTCGCACCTATACAAAGCAAGGCTACAGGCAACGTTAATTGCCCTAAATAGTCTCCTGTTTGTATTAATACAGGGTGAATAGGTATATGCAGTAAATTAATGCTAATACCTAATACAATACCGATAATTAATGGGTTTTTAACGATACTGACCAACATAGTTGCTACGTTGAGTTTTTTGTCGGTTAGCGTTGTAGTTAACGTATAAATAGACAATATGTTATACACCAATGACAATACCGACATAACGATAGACGCTTTAGCAATACCTGCGTCACCGTATAAATTAGCACAAAAAGCGAGGCCGACTATGGCCAGATTCCCACGGAAGGCACCTTGAACATATACGCCTTTGTCACGCGGATTTTTAACAAAAAGAAAGGCCGTTAATGTTAATAGCACAAAAACAAATAACGTAGAAAGTGACGCATTAGCAATAGTGACCGGATCAAACACAGTTGCTATATCTGTTTTCACCATGCTCATGCCGAGAAAAACAGGTAATGACACTTTAAATACCACGATTGAAGCTTGATTAATAAAAGCTTCATCAATTAAACGGTAATATTTAAGTACACCACCCAGCACAACCATAGTAAAAATAGGGCCTGTTACAGAGAAGGCGAAATTTATAGTGGATAAAAGTTCAGAAAACACAATAGGCCTATTTTAAAAATTGAAAAGTATGCTTTACACACATTAATGATAAGGAGATTTGTTCAACGTGTTAACCATATTTAGTTAGTTATATGACACATACACAAGAACAAAAAAAGGCTGAATAATATTCAGCCTTTTTTCAAATTAATGTATAAAGATTAATTTATTTTATATATTAAAAATGAACAACTGCACCAGCAAACACACCTTCAAAATCAAGTGCTGAATGTAAATTGTCTAAATCGTCAATCTCAAGTTTTACTGTGCGGTAGCCTACGGTTAAGTTAACGTCTATAGCTAGATTATCAATTAATTCATAACTAACACCTACTTGAACATCATAGATAGAATGATCGCCAATAGATAAAAAGTTACCTTCACCAAATACGTTAAAACCAGTAAAAGGTAAACCGATATTTGTGTAGGCGTAAAGCATAGGAATAATACCCGATGCGTTTAAGTCACCTTCGGTAGAATTTTGCGTTAAAGTAATTTCTGTATCAAAATCACGACCTGTAATACCAAAATCAATTGAAATTAAATCATTATCAAATATTTCATAATATAACGTGTAATCGGTATACGTTAAGTCAAATTTCGTATTGATTTCTGATGTAGAATCGTAGCTTATACCACCAAAGTCGAAATCGAGACCATTATCTAATGTTGTAACACCATCTGTATCAAGTGTTGTACGCGCTATTTTTACATTAGGTATAAGCGGTAACGGATGTTCAAACGCGGCAAAAAAGCTGCCTTGCTTTTCATCAGATAAATTAAAGTTTTCTAGATCGTCACTGTCACCAAAGGTACCAGATGATTCATTTGCCCATATTTGGCCACCTACGTATAAACCTAATAAAGTATCTGCTTGGGCCGATGTTGATAATGCTAGAGATAATGCCGACGCTAAAAGTATGTTTTTCATTGTTTATCCTTTTTATCCTTGACTCAATAAGTCATTTAAATCAATTAATGCTGCATTAGCACGTGATATGTAATTTGCCATAACCAATGAATGGTTAGCTAATACACCAAAACCACTGCCATTTAAAATCATAGGGCTCCAAATCGATTCTTGGCTAGCCTCTAATTCTCTAATAATTTGTTGTACACTAACTTTAGCATTTTTCTTTTCAAGTACATCATTAAAATCGATTTCTACCGCTTTTAAAAAATGAAGGAGTGCCCAACAAGCACCTCGCGCTTCGTAGAATTCATTATCAATAGTAAACCAGCTCGTTTTTAATTCAATATTTGATTCAGACAACGTTGATTGTTGTGCTGCATTGTCGCCAGCTAAATCTACATTCACCTGCTCACGGCCAACACTAGCGCTTAATCGTTGTGAATAACTGCCTAAGCGCTTGTTCACTTCACCAATCCAGTCACGTAAATTATCAGCTCGAGCATAAAATTGAGCCGATTGACTATTCACGTCTGTTAACGCTTTACGGTATTTATACAATTCGCTTAACGCCTTACCATATTCACCCTCAGCACTTGGCATCGCCCAGCTTTCACTGTCGATATTAAACTGTGGTTGGGCAACTTTTAAATACTCGTTTTCTATTGATTGTGATTGAGAACGACTAAACTCTTGACGCATAACAAGCGCCATATCACGCACCATTTCTAATGCACCAAATTCCCAAGCAGGTATATTGTCTAAAAATACCGAAGGCGGTATAGCGTCATTTGATAAATATCCGCCTGGCTTTGATAATAATGTTTCAGTAACTTTGATCAGCGCTGTTGTCGTTGTATACCCAACAACAGGTGAAACCTTGTCAGCCTTAGCGGCCTTCGTTACTTCTGCTTTTATATCAAACGTGTCTGGCTCAAAGCTCCAGTACACACCGACAAGATAAAAAACAAAAACAACACCCAAAAACAACGCTATAAGCGTTTTGCTAGAAAACTTTGTGATCATGAACAGCTCCTGATGCTGGTTATGAATGCATAAATATATAGTGTAATAAACACATATACATTTTTCATATCATAATTATTGGTCGTATATAGAATTGATTCTGTATACATTTTTCATATAAAACATTATGGTTATTATACTCTAATTTTTACTAAGCTAGAACAAAATGGATAACTTAATTATAACGAACGAAAGTAACCATGTTTTAACTATAACGATAAATCGTTTTGATAAAAAAAATGCGTTAACCTCTGATATGTATCGACAACTTGCTACTACATTAATCAACGCAAATATTACAGAGAGTATTCGCTGTGTAATTATTCAAGGTAACGAAAGTTGTTTTTGTGCAGGTAATGACTTACAAGACTTTTTACAACATCCTGACGACTTTGCTGCGCTCGAATTTATTGCCGCGCTTAATGCTTTTAACAAACCGATTATCGCTGCTGTTGCAGGCCATGCTGTGGGTATAGGCACCACTTTATTACTGCATTGCGATATGATTTATGCCGCTAGCAACAGTAAATTTAAACTGCCCTTTACTCAGCTAGGTTTATGCCCTGAAGCAGGTTCTAGTACGTTATTACCCGCTAAAGTTGGCCATGCCCGTGCGTTTGAATTACTTGTTTTAGGCAAAACATTTACCGCCGAACAAGCTTACCGTTATGGTCTAATTAATGAAGTATGCGAACCCGAAGCATTACTTACTTTAGCTAACAAAACCGCTCAAGCACTTGCCGCATTGCCTGTTGATTCTGTTATAACAAGTAAAAAATTGATGAAAAAAAAATATGCATCTTTAGAAAGTGCCATAGAAATTGAAGGTGAAGAGTTTAAGCGACTGATGAATACCGATGATTGTAAAAATATACTCTCTCAATTTTTCAAATAACGTTTACAATACCTTTAACCATCTTCTTTTGATGGTTGTGAGCTTTGAAGCACACTTTATTAGTATGCTTCCTCATTATTTTTATTGTCTCTTGTCATCGCCCAAATCACTACAGCAATAAATAAAATAGGCCAAAACACCCCAACAGCAAACATTACTACCGCACCAGCACCTATTAATCCTAAAAAAATAACCGATCCAAACACACTCAGCACAATCGCTAATACAGCAACAACAAGAAAAACAATCACTAAAGCAGAGAGACTGATCGCTTTTAAGGGTTCTATTAATTGGTTTTCCATGTAAATGTCTATATCAAGTAACCCTATTAAACTTGAACCCAGCACATACGTTAAAAACACAGTAGCTAAAATAGCAAGGATCAAAGATTTTAAAAACGACATAACATTCTCCTTTTATAAAACCTACCTAGCGTATTACTTCACTCTAGGTAGGTTTATCGGTTAGGTATTAATATTGCTGCTACCACATAAGCAACACCAACAACGACAGGAAAAACAAACAGTGAAATTACCGTTGCTACCCGTACAGCAAACCTTGGCGCACCGTAATACTTAGCTAAACCAGCACAAACACCTGACAATTTTTTATGCCTATTATCTTTATAAAGGGTTTTATTAATGGTGTATTCTCTTTGGTACTCTTTTTGATACTCTCGTTCGTATTTCATTATTATCTCCAAAGGATTAATGACTTAACCCTTAAATTTATTAAACGTATATAGTAGCCCTGCACTGGTAAAAAAGATCATGGCAGGACCAAAACAAAGAACAAAAAACATCTGTGTAAACATCGTTTTTCCTTTTTAGTTACACTTTATTCAAGTTAACCGTTCGCCACTTTATTTTTCAGCGCTTCAAAATCTGCCTCTAATGTAGCTTCAGCCTCAAGGTCTTTAAATTCATTGACTAAGTCTTTCTTCTCAGTCATGTCGTAGGCTTCAACTTGAGCTTCTACACCATCAATTTTTTGTTGGTAGCGCTCAAAACGACTTATTGCTTGGTCAATATTATGAACAATTGCCTTTTCGCGAATTTTTAATCTTACCTGTGCCGATTGCTGCCTTAATATATAAGACGCTTGTTTGCGTTTAGCTTCAGTAAGCTTTTGCTGTAATCGGCCACTATCGTCTTGTACAGCTAATAAAAAGTCGTCTAGTTTAGTCCGGTCTTCGTTTAATTCATTTAATAATGCAGTGCATTTTTGTTTTTCTTTTAAAGCGAGTTTAGCCAAATCGTCTCTGCCTTTTTGCAACGCCACCTCTGCCTTATTTTGCCAATTTACACGGCTTGATTCTGCTGATGAAATTTGACGAACAATGCTCTTTTTCTCTGCTATATATTTCGCAGCACTTGCTCGAACCTCAACAAGCGTTTCTTCCATTTCTTGAATAATTAATTTAACCATTTTTTCAGGTTCTTCAGCCTTATCTAACATGCTGTTGATGTTTGCATTAATAATATCGGTAAATCGTGTAAATAATCCCATCTGGCTATCTCCGTCACGTGTAAATAAATGCTAAGTAAATTTTTATTTGAATAAAAACCATAAAGTGTCTTTTTATCAAATAATACTTAATGCTATTACAAGGTATATGCCAACACACACAACAACGCGCAACTTATTGTTTAATAATAAGAACAAATAAAAACACAGAAACCGACAAGGATGACATAATATGTCTT
>Ga0308021_10001561_pt1 | contig 10484 bp, 7 predicted proteins | sample Neamet351_FD_201296 | JGI IMG/M metagenome (GOLD analysis project Ga0308021, IMG submission 201296) | Marine microbial communities from water near the shore, Antarctic Ocean - #351 | ecosystem: Environmental > Aquatic > Marine > Unclassified | place: Southern Ocean | collected 2014-10-02
GGGGGGGGGGGGGGGGGGGGGGGGGGGGGGGGGGGGGGGGGGCGGGCGGCCCCGGGGGGGCGGGGGGGGGGGGGGCCGCCCCCCCCCCGCGGCGGGCGCGACTGGGCAGCTGCGGCGCACCTACGCGATCGGCGGTTACTCCTAGAATTTCTACAGCTGTTAATTGCTTTTTTTGTTCACGACGAGGGGATCAAGATCACCTGAAGGCTCAAGGGCGGCGTACGGAACCTATGCGCCGGCGCTCTTTGCGCGTGCTGGATTCCATTCAGCGGCAGGGGGCCGAGGCGCCGCTTCGGGAAGGCTGGGCAGAGGCCTACGACCACTCCCGCGAAGCGACGTACTACTATCACCAGGATACGCGCATGGTGTCATGGGTACGCCCGACCGACGCGGAACCGGAGGCGGAGGCGCCAGACGAGGCAGAAACAGCGGCACAGGCAGGGTCGGTGGGGGCAGCGGAGGGAGCGGCCTACGCAGACGATGGCGAAGCATCGGGTGCGGTTGCTGCGGCTGAAGCCGCGGCGCATTCAGACGCGCTTGCTGCAGTGGACGTGCCGACTGGGGAAGAGACGGCAAGAGCACCTGCGCCAACAGCTGCAGCTGCTTCGACAACGACGCTGGTGGATACATCATCGGCGCAAATCGGGGCGGCAGTTGCGGCAGCGGCTCCACCGCCACCTGTGATTGCCTCGGCACCAACAGCAGAAGAGTCAGCCCCGCTGACTGTGCCCAGCATCGCCGTTCTGCACGAGGTATTCAAGCGCTACTGCCTCTATGGCCTATCACAGATGCAGCGCAGCGCCATGGTACCCCCCGAGATGGACGCGCAGCGATTCTCCAAGCTGATCGCGGAAGCCGGCCTCACCAGCGCGGCTCGATTGGGTCCCATGACCGCAGCACAGGTCGACCTCTGCTTCAACTGCAGCTTGTCTCGTGGTACGCGGCGCATCGGTTTCGAAACCTTCATGCGCCGCATCATTCCTGCGTGCGCACAGGCGTGTTTCGCCACGTTGTCGCCGGAACAGGGCGTTCAGGCGGTGGAGCTGGCCCTGTCGCGGGCGATGCCACAGCATCATGCTTCCGTGGTGCACGACAGCAAAGACCGGGGGTCCGTGATCGAAGCAGCACAAGCGGCAGCGCTCCAGCGAATGGCCGAGCACGAGCTGTGCGAGGGTTTGCCGGTGCAGAAAACAAGGCAGGACGAGCGCGATGCACACGAGCAGCTCATGCGCAGAGTGCTGCCCGCCGACACCGACGAGCGGTTGCATACCATGTTTGATGGGTTTTGCTCCTTTGGCAAGTCGCGAGCTGCGGTGCACGGCAGCGCACATGCGGCACCGGCGGTGCAGCTGACGTTGGATAACGTTCATTTCGCCAAGCTGGGGCGCGACTGCGGGCTGATCGATTCGCGAAACCTGACCTCCAATCGAATGGACCTGATCTTCGCGAGGGCGCTCGACCATGGGCAGCGCTCGTTGACTTTCAAGACTTTCATCGAGCGCGCAGTGCCACTGCTTGCGCAGCACAAGTTTGCGAATGCGAGTGCTGATGAGTTTGACGACGAGGACGAGAAGGTGCACAAGTTGATAGGGATGCTTCTTGCATGCGAAGGACCGCGCATCGTGGCAACCCGGCACACCCAGAAAGGTGGGCAGGGTGCATCCAGCCCTCAGGTCCGGGCTGCTGCTGCACGCAAGCATTTTAGAACGAGCCGTTTTGAGAAGTAGCGACACCCTTAAATATTTTATTTGATACAGCAGCATGTGTAATTTACTACTACAGCTCGTCGCGCTCGCCTTCGCTTTCTTCGTCTTCGTCGTCTTGCTCGCCGCCACCCCTGCGCTCATCTTCTTCTTCCTCCTCGGGCTCATCCTCGTCTCCATCCTCCTCGCCATTGTCGCTGCCGCCGCCACCGTCGCCTTGCAGCCCCACCGAGGCCACCTGATCGTAGACGAAAGTGCCGATGAAGGTGTCCTGCAGCTCGCGCCGCGTTAGCGCCATGAAATTCGACACCGGCGCCGTTTTGCCGCCGTCCCCGCTCAGCCGCTCGAAAAGGGTGCGCGCAGCCGTGGTCACGTGGCGCTTGATAAAGCTGCACATGCCAGGAACAGTGCACACGTGGTTCACACAAGAACCGTTCCACCACTGGTGCTGGCCAGCACGCTCGGGCACCAGCACGTCAAGAGCTTCATACACGTGACGGTGGAGCTCCACAGATTCTTGGAAGGATGCGGGATCAGGGCAGCTGTCCATATCTTTGAGCTCGGCGAGGAGGAGGCGTTCGAGGTCGCCGGGCTTGAGCGTTTGGCCGAAGCTGTTCTTCACGTTGCTCTTCCAGCGCGCTGCGAAGCCAGAGGGGCCGGAAAAGCCCATCGTCTGGAAGGGGGGTCGGCGCGCGGGCAGGGCATGCGGGGCGTCAGTGCGCACAACGCAAACGGCAGGCGGCGGCGGGCGGGACGGGCGCGGCGTGTGCCCAGCATGCACGCACTATTGGCCCGTAGCCGTCGAAATCCCACGCAATATCGACCTCCGAAATCTTCAGGTTGCGTGGGAGGTTTGGGAAGCGCGCACCGGGGCCTTTGCACGGGTGCCCGAGGTGGTCAGCCTGCGTCCAGGTGGGCCGGGCGTGCCGCGGCTTCTGGATGCGCTCGATTGAGGTGGCAACTTCGGGGCCCGAAAAGAGCTGTGTCACTTGGATGTTACGCGAGCCTGTGGAGTACACGTGATGCATGTACGAGCCTGCGGGGCGGTGGGCGCGGGGGGGGGGGGTAAGGGATGTATTCGGGGCTCGCAGGGGATGTTTTTGTTTTCCGCGCTCAAAGATATCTCACCTGGGACATACAGGCAGTCCCCAGGCTGCAGCACCACGGTCTTGAAGGGCACCTTGGCAAACCGCGGGTACCGCTTGAAGTCGACCTCGAGCACGCCAACCTGAGACATGCCGGCCGTGTCGTACGTCTGGTCTTGCCCCGGCTGCTCTTGGATGAGGTACATGTCCGGCCCATGCTCCGGCGCGAACATAGTCCACTGCTTCGTCCCCTGATACAGGCAATTCTGCGTGTGCGAGCGAGTACGGGGGGGGCAATGGGGTCAGCAACAGGGCTGGAGCGCCAAGGAACCGCTAAAGTGGGAACTCACCATCTGGTTGTTCGAGTCCTTGTGAATTTGTGAACTTGTGACGCCAGAGGTGGCCTTCGAGATCCACAGGTTCATCTCGACGAACTGGTCCGTGATGGGACCGCAAGACATGACGGATGCAATGGTGGTCTCGTTGGCCATGGGGCGGGGGATCTGCGTGACGACATAGGCCTCATCGAACCACTTGTTGTAAAAGTCTCTGAGCTTGAGGTTGGAGGGCATTTCGCCGGCCTCCACGGATCTGCTCCCACCCTCGATCTTGGGCTCGACGCGCACCTTCATGTCGCCGTATTCCCTGATCATGTAATCGTCGGTCCACAGCTCGACGGCTGGGTCGGCCTTCACCGCGCCGCGGATGACGACCGGCTCCATGCCTTGCACGTACTTGTCCCAGAAGTCGGACGGGCTCAGATCCGCGCTGGCGTACTCGTCAGGCCCGCTCTCCGGCACGCCGTGGAATCCAACCCTTTCCCCCTGCCCCGAGTGCAGCGCGCACGCCACAGTTGCGGCGGCGGCGACGACGGTGGCCTTGATCATGAGCCGAGGAGGGACGCGGGGCTTTTTGCGACGTTCCGCGCGTTCGCTTTTGCCACCGATAACGAGCGAAGCGGCTGTTCCACTGCTGCACAGCACCCCTGCCGCTGCCGTCACCGCAACGATGGCGAAAAGCTACCACCCTTCGTTGGATGGAGGCTTCAAGCGGCGCGCGCGGCCCGCTGTGGCGTCTCCCAGCAGCAGCAGCAGCAGCAGCAGCAGCAGCCGCACTCCGTGCACTGGCGCCCCCGCGGTCGCGGCCGCCAAGAAGACCGGAGCGGCGGGCCCTACCACCGGTGGCAACCTCATGGACGACATTTTCGGCAAAGGCGCTGGTGGTGCGAGGGGGGCGAGCGCTGCGCTGAAAGCGGGCTCGGCCAAGCCGAAGTCGCGCGCTTTGCCCCCCCGGCAGCCGGCGGTGGGCGCCTGTCCTGCCCCGCCGATGAGCGCAGCAGAGGAAGCCAAGGCAGAGGCGCGCGCGCGTGGCCGCTCGCGGGGGCGGCGCAAGCTGGGCGAGCGCCCCGCTGCAGGCAGCATCGTCGCGCTGCGCAAGCCCGCGGCCGTGTGGACGCCGCCACCGCGCACTGGCCCAGTCCGTGCCTCGCTGAGCGAGCAGCTCGCCTCCATCGGGCAGGCCGCCGGCTCCATCACCGCAGGCATCCGCGAGGACTTTGGCCTGCCCTCGACCGAGAAAGCGCTCAAGACCACCGCGGCGCGCTGCTTCGTGGTGGGGAAGCTCACTTCGCGCTACCCGTCGCCCGTGCAGTTCTACGCCGACCGCTGCACCTACACGTTTCACCACCCGTTCGAGGCGCGTGAGATTGCCATGAGCATGTTTTACTGCGACATGAAGGCGCTGGCACTGCGGGGCCCCACACTCGCGTTTCGCATCGCGCATCACCTCGTGCACTTCGGCGATGACTATGACCCTGCGAGAGACGTGCTCACCATCGAGCTGAGCTCGAGCGCGGACGCCAGCTGGGTGCAGGAGGTCGTCATCCCCAAGAGCAGAGCAGCGCCCAGTGGCTTCCGCGTCACATCGTGCGGCACAGCGAAGGCCTCAGCCAGCGCACAGCATGTCGCCAAACGGTGATCGTGTCAATCCCACTGCATCTACGGGTGTTGTTGCTTAGAGTAATAAAAATGTGACAAGAGAGATGCACCGCCCACAGCCAAGAGGCCATTTCCCAGCGCTCCCAACTCCCCTCAGCCGCACAGTCGATTCGTTTGGCAAACAGGCCGCCGCCTCAGTTTCATTCACCATACAGTCACATCAACGGCTTTACCATGCGGCCTTCCCTCTTGGCTGGAAATTTTCGTTCCTCCGCTTGCGATCTGGTCTGCAGGTCGGGCGCGATGGAAGCGGCGGATTGGGTACTGGCACGGCAGTCCGAGTTTGCAGGCGGCGCGCGGTACAGCGATTGTCCGCGCCGGTCAGCTGAGCTTCACTGGGCTCGGCATTGCAAGCTGGGCGATGCCGGGGAGGGGCTGGATCGCGCGAGCATCACGGCGCTCGTCAAGGACCTCGGAGATGCGAGCGCTGTGACGGGCCACGGCTTGGAGCAACGGGCCCAGCACGCCGCCACGTTTGACGAGTGGTGGGCACAGCACGGCGATGCCGCGGCCGTGATGGGCCGTTTGAGCAGCGCGGAGCTCACGTCGCAGCGGTCTGCCACGATAACGCACGGATCGTTTCGGCGCAGGCGCGGCGGGCTCGGCGCCGATGCTGCCAGGGCAAGCCGTGCGTCTGGCACTGTGTTATCATACTCGCCCAAGCTCCCCGCCTTGCCGCCGCCCGTACATCTCGCCGCGTGCACTGCGGAAGGCGGCACCGTCGAGCGTTCGCTGAGCGTGGGGCGGGTGCTGCGCGCGTTCGAGTCCGTGGTGGTGCAGCGGCCCGGAGATAACAATCACGTGCCCGTCGTTGCGTTTGGCGCGCAGCCACCGCCACCGCCCGCCTCACCCCCAATGCTGCACACGACGAGCGCTGGCAGCGGTAGTGCCACAGAGGGTGATGACGAGGAGGGGCAGACTGTGGCAGTGGCCGTTGCGGCCGCCGCTGCTGCAGTTGCCGTCAATACGCCCCACCCAAAGCCCTCGCCCCCATCTTCTACCTCGTCTCCTGGGCAGCCGTCCTCGAAGCTCCGCAGCCTCGGTGGTGCACTGGCCAACCGGGCCCGGCAGCGCTGGCTCTCAATCTCCCTGCGCACAGCGACGCTCACCTTGTTTCGCAATCAGAGTCGCAGAGTCGTGAAGCAATCAGTGCCATTGAGCAGCATCTGCGGTGTGCGCGTGGCAGTGGGTGGCGGTGCGAAACCACATTCGTTTGAGGTGCTCGTTGGCGGGGACGCAGGCACTGAAACTCCCTTCACCCCAGCGGCAGCTGCTGCAGGGTCGGCTCGCCTGGTGTGCATGAGGATCACTTGCCTGGATAGTCCAAGCCGAACTCGCTGGATGACTGCCATTGCCACGCATTGCATGCTCCACGCTCTGCGGAGCACGCTTGCAGCGCCACGAAGCCTTTTGCGCTCGAGCACCGGCAGCGGTGGTAGTGGTAGCGGGAGGCTGAGTCAAGAGAGCGTGCAGACGGAGGCAGTGCCAGACTCGCAGCTGTTGGCTCGCGTGCGAGCATTCGTGGATGCTGGGGCGGACATCAATCTCGCTGTTGACGATGGGGGCGCTGGCTCTCCGGCACTGCTCTTGGCCATGCTCCTTGATGCCCAGGAGTTGGTGGATGCAGAGGGGTGCGGTGTCAGTGAGTACGAAGGCTTTGCCGTGGCCCACTTTTTGCTGGAGCAGGGCGCCGACGCACGCTGCCTCCTCAGGGCTGATCGCGCGGAGCTTGGCGAAGGCAAGAGTGAGGATCAAGAGACTGCTGACATTGGACTGGGGATGGCAGGCAGTGTCAGCGCTAAGGCTGCAGGCGGCGTGGCAGCGTGGCGTGTCGGTCAGCTACTGCGCCGCGCGGGACGGTCGCCAGTCTTCAGCAGCGATGACGGGACTCGGCAGTGTTTACTGCATCGATTAGTTCTGAGTGATGACTACGAAAATATGGTCGCCTTCCTGGATGGTCGTAGTGAGACTAGTTGTGAGGGCAGGCTTGCATCTGAGCTGCAGCAACAGAAGCAGCAGCGCGACGCAGCACAAGCTCGCGAGCTTGCAAAGGCCATCGACGCGGCGGGGGACACGCCGCTACTTCTTGCGCTAAAGGGCGCTGGTATGGCTCGCGCTGCGAGCTCCAGCGGCAGTGAGGGTGCGGCGAGCTTGGCACGAGGACTTTGCCAAGGCGAAATGATTGCACTGTTGCTCTTGCGTCACTCTGCAATGGGCCCTGGCGAAGGGGGGCAGCAGACATTGGAGCGCCGCATGGGTCGTGATATCCAGCACGTGCCCCACGCTGTGCGCGATACTGGCTCGCCACTCTTGCTTGCGCTGCGGTCTCGACTGCCTGCGATTGCTCTGGCAATGGTTCGGCAGGCGACAGGAGTTGATGACCCGCACTCCAGCGATGTAGTGGCGGGCACTGGTGGTGTGGCTCTGCTGAATCTACTTGCTGTCGACGCCGACGGTCGCAACGCCTTGGTTTGGGCATTGTTGAGCGCTGCCCATGTGCGGGAGGCTCGCGAGCCAATGTCTGCCACCGCGGCGGCTGCAACGGCATCGGATGCAGAAATGGCATTGTACTTGCAGCTGGCGCTTCTGCTCGTCGAGAGCGAGCCAAGGTTTGCAACGCCGTCAAATTTGTCGGGAGATGTTGATCGTGGGTGGCACAACAATGCGCTTGCGTTAGCGGTGCGATGCGGGCACGCTGCCACCCCAGTTGCTTTATCGCTGCTCCGGCACGGTGCCAACTGCAATGCACTTCCTGCGACTGTGAACGGCACAGTGTTTGCTGGATGGGACTCACCGTTTCTGCTTGCGCTGAAGGGTGGATCGTCTGCTTTGGTGGGTTCCATGCTGGACAGCGGTGCTGCTGATCTACTGGCGTGCGACAACAGGGGGTCGCGGCCACTGCACCTTGCTGCGAGGCATGGAATGTTCAACGCTGCGGCGCGCATTGCAGAGGCACTGTTAGCTTTCAATTGGGGTTGTGCCAGAAACACGCCGACAGATTTTGCGCGCACGTCAGCCACCGCCAGCACCCTCTTCGCTTCCGCACAGCCTATGCCAACATTGTCTTCGGTGGGCAAGCTTCATGTGCTTGACGAGCTTGATCCTGTCACCGGAGAGTCTGTCTTGAATTTGCTCTTGGCAAAGGGACAAGTCGAACTTTGCTGTGTGCTGCTGGACGCAGGCGCTAGGTGCGTGCGCATGGTCGCTGTCTTAGCTGCCGTTGCCTGTCTGATGATGCTGACATCTTCCATTGCTTGCTCTGCTTCCCCACCAAATTTGCGGGCGCTGTTTGCTGCGAAGCCCCGATGCTGGGCGCTCAGCTCCTTCTCCGGTGACTGCTGCGACTGACTTTGCCAGTGGTGCGACGTCGCTCCACTTTCTCGCCCTGTTAGCTGCCGCGTGCGCATTGCGTGGGCAGGGCGACGTTAGCTCGGCAGACAGGCCTGAGGTTGGCATGCGTGGTGCTGCTGGCACACTGAGTCGCGTTCTGTGCACGACAGTGATGCTGTTGACCAACGGTGCCGTTGATCCACTTCGAGCAACGTCGCCCTCATCAGCTCTTATTTTGGAGCCCATGGTGGGCGTGATCGGCCCGACTGCCTTTGCCGGTGGCCTGACCGCGCTGCACGTGGGTGCGGCGTTTGCGCCGTCCTGCGTGGGCGCAACAGCATTCCTGAAAGTCCTGCTGAATTGTACTTCCGCATCTATGCTGCCCGAGCTTCTTCGGGCGACGGACAGCGAGGGGCACTGTGCGCTGGCACTTGCTGCACGAGCGAGCAATGCCGATGCACTGCGTCTGCTGCTGGAAGCGGGGGGGTGGACTGGTGGGCATCCGACGCCCCAGCCCGTCCTCGGCAGTGGCACCGGGGTTGTTGCAGAGTACCACAGTATCGTCGGTTTGGATGCGGTCAACTGCGACGGCGATGCGCCGCTGCATCTGGCAGTCCGTGCGGCGCTGCCGATGTCGTCTTGGGAGGTGCAGGACTGGGAATGGCACGAGCTTCAGCAGCGCAGCGTTTCGACAGTGGCGGTGCTCCTGCAGGCGGGTGCACATGCACTGCAGTGGGATGCGGGTGGATTAACGCCTTTGCACGTCTGCTTGGCGCTCGGTACCAAGCACGATCATCGACAGCAGCAAAGTGGTACGGAAAATGGCATGCCATTTGGCGACGACGATGACGACGAGGTCGATGCGTTGCTGGATTCTGTGAGCGAAGCGATCTCGCTTGCGTTTGTGCAGGGAACTTGCCCAAGCAACCGATCCACGGTCGGCGATGACGCCGGGCCATGCGCTGCCACTGCACTGTGCTTGAATGCGCGGACAGAGAGCGGGCTGCCTTCTGCACACCTTGCTGCCGCTGCGGGGCGCGCTTTGGCACTGCGCACTGTGATCGCAGCTGGTGCCGATGTGCGTGCACTAAGCGTAGGGGAGCGGCTCTGCCTCCTGCGCTCGGGAGCACGCGGGCTGCGCAATGCTGCGGCTGCCCTCGCACGAGTCCGGAACCAGGCGGAGCTCGTCGCGGCACGGGGAGGTCGAAGCGATGGTACTTTGCTTCCGCTGATGTCCTTGCTGCGCGGCCGCCGGCGTGCTCTGCGTGGGCAGCTGCGGGTGGCAAAAGTATTACTGGTGATGCCGGCTTCATCGGTCGGGGGTTGCAGGGATCGTCGGCGTGCATCCACAATCTCATCCGCGCCTAGCCTGGCGCTTGATTCAGACAGGCTCGACTCAACTCCGCTTGACACCGCAGTGGAGGCCGTGGCATTTATGCACCAGTTCGTGGGAGAGTGCGAGCAGCAGCAGCAGCTTCTGCAGGACCAGTGGGAAAGAGAAGCTGTCGCCAGCGATAACGGTGGTGCGGAAGCCACCGAAGACGATTCTGGCGCAGACGGGCGCGCAGCCCCAGACGGGGGATTTGAAGCATCCAGGCCTGATCCTGCTGCTGCCGCTGCTGTTACATCGTCGGGTGCTGCCAGGGAAGCGATGAGCGAGCTAAGCACAGCTCGAAGCCCGAGTGAAGAATTGCGGAGCCGCAAACTGATAGCCCAGGGCCGAATACCGCAGCAAAGGTATGGAGATGCCGAGGAAAGGCTTTCGGGCTCAGGAGGCTGGGGTAGCGACGGTGACGTTGATACCGACGAGCATGGCCGGTGGGCGGCACCTAACCGCTCTCAGCTGGAGTCGGCGTCCCTGCGCTTGGCGCTAGACGAGGCCCGTGCCACGGCTCTTGAGTGGCTTGGAAAAAAGGCCGGGAAGCGCAAGCTCGCAAACGATGCTTTGCGCCTCTGTGCGGAGCAGCCTGGTCTAGACCAGGCACAGGCGCTTGCTGCAGCGCAGGCACAATTCATAGCAAAGCATGTTGCAGAGACAAGGGCGGACTTCGCTGAAGAGGTCTCAACCTTCTTTGGATCGGAATCGGAATTCCAAAGGGGTGCTTCTTCTGGCTGGTGACTTGGGAGCACCCCCTCGGACCAAAGCACACACGCGCTCCCACCAGCGGGACAGTTTTACACACTGCGTTTAAAAAAGAAGAAGCTGTAAGTATTATTGGTATGTATGTCATAGTTATAAGAGCGGGGGACGAATGATAAAGCCATGCGGCTTTAGTATGTATGTGTTGCTTAACCGTACGCGCTCGCTGTCTTGTGCCCCGTCGCCTCCGTCGCCCTCCTCATCGCCCTCTGCTCCCAGCCTCGTCTCT
>Ga0308021_10001572_pt1 | contig 10443 bp, 3 predicted proteins | sample Neamet351_FD_201296 | JGI IMG/M metagenome (GOLD analysis project Ga0308021, IMG submission 201296) | Marine microbial communities from water near the shore, Antarctic Ocean - #351 | ecosystem: Environmental > Aquatic > Marine > Unclassified | place: Southern Ocean | collected 2014-10-02
AGGGTCGGCTCACCGCCTCGCACTTCGGCGCCGCCGCGGGTCTCTCCCGCTACGCCATTCCGCGCTCGCTGTGGCAGCTGACGAGCGGCGCGCTTGAGGGCTGGCCAGACGATAGCAGCAGCGACTCCACGCGCCACGGGCAGCGGACGGAGCCGGAGGCGCGCAAACAGAGCAACAGCAGCGAACAGCAGCGACGCGCTGCGCAACGCGCTGCGCAGCGTGCCGCCGCACTGGGCGCGGGTGCGCTGCCCGCCGAGCAGCACTGGGCGCCAGCACGCTGCGCGCCAGTCAGTGCGTTGCTAGCTGTGCAACCACACCCCGAGCAAGGGCAGCGCTCACAGCAACGCGCTGCGATGCGCGCAGGTGCACCACCCGCCAGGCAACGGTGGCGCGAGCACACGCTGCGCGCAGGGGCGGCGCTGCGGTCAAAAGCGGGGCTGCGGGCGTGGCGATGGCGGAAAAGAAAGAAAGCAGTGCGATTGCGGGTGTAGCGGCAGCGCATGCGACGGTGGGTTATAATTACAACGCTGGAGGGAGAGAGGAGCGCTTCATTATAATAAACGCTTCATTACTTTGAGGTGGCGGAATTTCCGCGACAGCTCACTACAATCACAGCACACAATCTCAATCACTACTGCCCGCCCCCCTCCTCCTCGCCCCCAGGCTCGTCGTTCTTCAGGATCTTCTGCACGTGCTCCAGCGCCTGGAGCGTCTTCTTGATGTTGCCGTTGGACGGCGCGAAGACCTTCAGGACCTCCTGCGCGACCTGCGCGCGCTGCTCCGCCTCCTCGAGCTTCTTCTTCTCCTCCCTCTCGTCGGCGCCGCCCTCACTGGCGGCGGCGAGCGCGAGCGAGCACACCTCCGACGGCGTCACCGTCACGGGGTGCGGATAGCGGTAGACGGTGTACATGACGAAGTCCTCGTACAGGAAGTACTCGCGCTCCGTAACCTCCTTTGTCTTGTTGTCTTTCACCTGCAGGTTCACGAGGAACTCCTCGAAGCGCTTCGGGAACGTGTCGATCTTGTCCGGCTTGGACGCGGTTGCCACGGGTTGGGGGCTCGCCTCTGCGCCATCGACGCGCGCGCCCTCCACATCGGCGCCTTCCCCGCCGCCATCCCTAGCCGCGGCCATGACGGCGCCCACGTTGGCCTTGCCCCACAGGAGGCTCTTCGCCATGGGCGCCGCGTCCGCGTTCGCGCCCTTCTTCTTCGTGAACAGGCTGTAGCCGACCTTCTCCTTCTGTGGGTTGGGGGCGGGGCAGCAGGGAGCGGCGGGCGGTGGTCAGTGCGTGTGCATGTGTCCGAGCAAGCGGGCGGCGGCATTGGTGGCATTGGTGGCATTGGCGGCATTGGCGGCATTGGCGGCATTGGCGGCATTGGCGGCATTGGCGGCATTGGCGGCATTGGCGGCAGCGGCATTGGCATTGGCAATGCCAATGCCAATGCCGCCGCCAATGATAGCTAGCTGCACCCCCCATCGATCGCACCCCCACTACTCACCTTGGCAACCGCCGCCTTCTTCTTGTCGACGGCCTGCGGCACCTCGTTTTCGGCGAAGTACTTCTTGATCTGCTCCTTCAGGTCGGGCGTGACGAGCAGCGCGTGCTTGAAGCGCGGGTCGGTGCACGTCCACTTGCTCTTGCTGGCCTTCTGCTGCTGCACGCACATGCGGCTCCAGCCGGTGAGCGCCGCCCACCACTTGGTGGCCTCGGCCGACGTGTTGCGCGCCCACGTGTCGTCCTCCGTCTTGAAGTGCGCCGCGGTCTTGCGCCACGCCTGCTTCTTCTCCTTCCCCTCAGAGGCGCCGTCCATGCGCGCCTTGAACTTCTGCAGCATGCTGCACAGCGCCGGGAAGTTGAGGTGCTTCTCGTCGCACACCTCGCTGAACGAGCCGAGGCCCGCCGTGAACATGAGCATGGGCGTGCGGATGCCGAGGTACAGCGTGGCGCGCACGAAGACGCCGACCTGGTAGAGCGTCGCGCCCGCCATGAAGAGCGCGGCGAGCGGGAAGAAGACGATCACCGCCAGCAGCAGCTTCAGCTTCAGCGCCGCCTCGGCGAGAGCGCGCTGCGGCACGCCCGGCGCCGCGTCGCCCGCGCCCACCAGCCGCACGCGTTTGCGCGCGGCCTTGGTCGCCGTGCTGAAGCCCGACAGGTCCTTCGCGTAGGCCCAGGCGTTGGCGATCGCCCGCGGCAGCACGCGGGTGAGCAGCGCCAGCGGCACCATCAGCAGGAACGACACCACCGTCATCGCCCAGACGGCGGCGCCCGTCACGGCAGAGAGCAGCGCGATGAGGATGCCCGCGTTGGCCAGCGAGCGGAAGAGCGACGACACCGACACCCCCCTGCGCCGCCGCTGCCGCCCTCCGACGCCCACCGCCACGTTCACGCCAGCGAACGACTCGTGCGTGCGCTCCGGGGCCTTCTTCTCGAAGCAGCGCTGCACGGTGGACCACGCGTCGCCCAGGCCGCCGAGCACGGCGACGAGCGGCTCGAGGCAGAGCGTCACGAGGTTGAGCGGCGGCGGCAGCGGGATCACGGTCTTCTGCCCGTGCCAGAAGATGGAGTACGTCGCCACGGTCTTGGCCTTGGCGAACGAGAACTCCGCGAGCGCCGACTCCTGCACGCGCGCGTACACGTCGGAGAGGATGGCGATCAGCAGGTTCAAGAGCATCACGGCGCCCACGAACAGGTAGAGCATCATGAGCACGGGGCCCAGCACCGGCTGCTCCTTGCGGATGGCGTCGAAGGAGAAGTCGCCCATCGAGGCGGAGAAGAGCGTGAGCATCGAGTGGTAGAGGTTGTCGAAGCCCGCCTTCTCCAGGTCGGCCTGCGGCGTCGCCTCGAACGCCGTCGAGTTGGGCAGCCCCGAGTTGATGGTCTCGATGACGGACTGCCGCAGGTCCTCCATGTCCGCGGCACCGTCGTCCACGACGTGGCCGAACCACACGTTGAACGTGCCCGCGAAGCCGATGATGTACATGAACAGCAGCACGAGGAAGATGGCGACGTCGTACGCCATCAGCGTGATCATGCGGATCATGGGGCCCAGGCGCTCGGACACGGTCATGACGTTCATCAGCCGCATCCACAGGAAGACGCAGTTGAAGGAGAGCACCCGGAGCGCGTCGAGCGCCGCCGCCGCCGCCGCCGCCGCCGCGTCGGCGTCGAGCGGCGCCTCCGCCGCGTTGCAGCGCAGGATGCCGCGCCAGCGCACCGCGAAGTACGCGGCGAACACGAGGTGGATCGCCCAGTCGACGATGTTCCAGCCGTCCGCGAGGTACTTGCCGATGCGCTTCGCCCTGATCGCCGTGGTCAGCTCCTCGAGCTCCGAGACCAGGAAGCCGAACGAGAAGAAGACGAACACGCGCTCGATGACCGTGAAATCGTCGTACGTGTCGTACGCCGAGCCCCACGACACCTCGCCGGGCCTCGAGAACACGACGAGGTGCTGCAGCGCGACGAAGATCACGGTGAAGCCGAAGGCGGTGAAGAAGCGCACGACGGGCGAGAGGATGGAGTCGATGTCGCTGAGGATCGCGATGTTGTCACGCACCACCTTCTGCATGCGCCCCAGGTCCTTCGCGTCGTCGGTGTCGGGCATGGAGAGGTCGAAGAGGCTCTTGACGTCGCCCTTCCACATGCTGTCCACGAAGTCCTCGCACGCGGGGTGGTGGAGGAAGCTCTTGTCCTGCAGCGTCAGCGCGAGCTCGACGGCCGTCTCGTCCAGCCGCTGCTGCGGCAGCCCCGTGAGCTCGCGGTGGGAGGTGGGGAAGAGCGTGCCGTTCTCCATGCCCGGCTCGATGTTGTCGACGAGCTGGTACGCCATCGAGCAGAACTTCTCGCTCTGCGCCGCGAGCTGCCGCGTCTGGTTCTTCGAGACGCAGCCCTCGGCCGCCGTCACCTTGCACGCGTACGACGACGCGAGCGCCGCGGAGATGGGGTTGTGCGAGAAGCGCACGGCCTGCGTCAGCACGCGCACGAAGCGGCGCGAGATGCGCTGCGGCACCTGGGGGTTGGCTTTGACGCGGCCCGCGATCTCGTCGTGGCTGCGCAGCTGGAAGTAGACGGAGGACTTGGCGTTCAGGCCCTCATTGTACTTGCCCGCCATCTTCTTGCCGGTGTGCCTGTCGACGGCGAGGCCGTCGAAGCGCACGACGAACGACTGCCCCAGCGCGTCCGAGACGAAGGTGCCGTGGCCTCCGGGCGGCGGCACGCGGCAGAGCGTCACGGGGGCGCCCTCGTCGGGGAAGTCCTTCACGGCGCAGTCGTCTTTCGAGCGCGCGCAGAGGCGCACACGCTCGCCCAGCTCGTAGTGCTTGTTGTGCAGCTCGACCTGGCACTTGACGTACTCCGCGATGATCTTGTGGATGTCCTTGGCGGCGTCGTCCTCGTCGCACACGTCGTGGCGCAGCTGCAGGTAGTCCATCATGTTCTTGTGCTCGGACTGGAACGGCAGGTCGGGGATGCCGAGCGAGGGGCCGTTCAGCTCGCCCCGGTTGGCGCTGCAGCCCGCTTTTAGCGCCACGGGGCAGTTGGCGCCGATGAGCGGCTCGACGCCGAAGTTGCCGTCGGGCATGGGCAAGCCGAGGAACGGCGTGTGCATGAAGACCTTCTGCGGCCTGTTGAGCGCCGCCAGCGCCGCGGCCTGCTTCTTCTCGAGCTCCTTCCTCTCCACGCCCGCCTTCGTCGTCGCCAGCGCCTCGCCATTCTCCTTCTTCGCCTTCTCTACCTCGTGCGGCTCCACCTTGGTGAACTCCTTGCGCCAGCGCAGCGTCAGCACAGCGGACTTCACGTGCATCAGCGTCACCACCGGGCAGAAGCTCGCGCGGTCGAGCGTCTCGCCCTCGCGCAGCTCGCGCGGCCCGCACGCGCGAAAGCTCGCGGTGCCGACGTACTCGTGCTCGTGCGTGAAGAAGACCTCGCGGTTGGCGACGTTCAGGCCGCAGCCCACCGTGCTGAACGTCAGCTGACCGCGCGCGGTCAGGTTTCCGGGCTCCACCGCTGCGCCGGCCGCCGGGGCGGGCTCGTGCACGAAGCGCGCGGTCTCAAAGACGTCCGCGCCCTCCTCCTCCCCCTCGCGGTCCACCTTGCGGCGCTTCTTGAAGAAGGAGGCGGACTGGCCGCGGGCGGCCTTGTTCTCGCGGCTCATGACGAGGCCGTTGGAGTAGTAGCCGAACGAGTCCTTGAAGTCGACGCCCACCTTGCGCGCCGAGAGCTTCGCGAGCGCCTTCTTGGCGGCCACCAGCTCCTTTCCATCCTTGTTGCCCTTCTTCGAGACGAAGTCCTTCGCTTGGATCTTCTTGCCGTTCTCTTTGTTGTCCACCACGACGACGCGCTTTTCCTTCTTGCCGCTGCATTCGCTCTCGCCCTTGGGGCGGTAGCCGTTCGCGTCGTCGGAGTACGCCTTGTTCACGGCCCTGTCGCCGGAGCCGTAGAAGGCAGCGCCGCCCTCCTTGAACAGGCCGTGCGTTTTGTACGCGTCCGAGGCGAAGGCCTTCTCGCCTGCGCCGAGCGTCAGCTCCGCGTTCACGGCGTCGATCGCGGCGTTCATCTCCGCGGCGACCTTCTGGCTGCGCTCGGTCAGCAGCTTCATCTGGGTGTTCGGGTCGTTGGACAGCACCACGTGGCGCGGCAGCGCGCGGTTCTGGCGCTCTGTGCTGCCGCGCCACTTGCCAGTGTCGGCGAACGACGAGTCGATGGCGGGGCGCTTCTCCTCGGTCGCGCGGTTGGTGGGCGGGCGGCCGAGGCCGAGCGCGGCCAGGTGCTCCTTGAGCCCCTTGTCCCTGTCCGTGCGCGCGATGCCGATGCCGATCGTCTGCTGCAGCTCCTCGGCGGGGTCCACGTCCTTGTCCTTGTCCTTGATGGCGGCAGCGACCGATGTCTTGCGGCCCTTGCCCTGGGCAACTTGCGCCGCCGGTCCCTCGGGCTCCTTGCGCTCGTCCTCCTCGGCGGCGGGCGCGCGGCTGACGGTCAGGTTCTCGGGCTTGAACGCGCGCGTCTCGCCATCGTGGTCGCACCTGACCTGGAAGCGGCCGGTCGCGGCGTCGGGCCCGGCCACGACAGTGCCGGCGGTGCCGTTGAGCTCGGCCTTGCCCTTCAGGGAGTGGAGCTCCACCGCTGCGCCGGCCGCCAGGGCGGCCTCTTGCGCCACGCCCATCTCGAAGCGCTGTCCGGCCATCGGGTTGTCCTGCATCTCGACGCCATCCGCATCCGCGAGCGCCGGCCGGGCGGGCCGCAGGCTACAGCACGCGGCGCCCGCTTTGGCAGCGGCGGCCGACGCCCACTGCATCCCGCTGCGCAGCGGAGGGTCGCCGTCGCCGTCGCCGTCGGCGGCGGCGGGGGAGGATGCCCGCGCGTTCTTCGGCAGCGACGTGCGGCGCTTCGGCTGGTTCGGCCCCGTGGGCTCGAAGAACTCCGCCGCCTCGATGTCCAGCTCGAAATAGGGCATCTCGCCGTCGTTGAAGCCCTGGCGCGTCCAGTTGAACAGGCCGCGCAGGCAGATCTCGGGCTGCGCCTTGCCGCTCGCCACGTCCTCGTCCGTCTGCGTGATCTTGATCTGGACGCAGTGCCGCTGGGCGGCGAGCTTCCCCTCGTCCTTGGTCTTGGCGTACGGCTGCACTTCGATCGTGGCGGGGTTGTAGCCCGTCTTCTTCGTGACGTCCTGCACCGCGAGGACGAAGCCCTCGGTGTCGTCGTTCACGGCCACCCCCTTCTTGGCGCGCGCGATGCTGCTGAAGCCGATCACCTGCCGCTCGTAGTAGTAGAAGCCTGCCTGGCACGAGAGCCTGTACGGCTGGCCGTCCTTGTCGTCGTCCGTGACGACGCAGAGTCCGACGCGCTCCTCCTCGGTCAGGTCGAGACCGAGCTTCGCCAGCTTCGCCGCCACGGCGTCGTCGAGCTTGCCCTTGACGCTGCGCCACGGGCCGTCGGTGACGTACACGAGGTCGCCCACGGTGGGGCGGTCCTTCGTGGGGCGGCCGTCGTCATCCTTCCACTTCTCGCGGATAAGCTCGTACTTCTCCTTCTGCTCCTTCGTCGCCTCGCGGTCGGGCTCCTCCTCCGCCTCCTCCTCCTCCTCCTCCGAGTCGTCATCGGACGCGTATGAGTCGTCGTCGCTGGTCTCCTCTTCGTCCGAGCCGCCGTCGGCGTCGTCGTTGTTTGCGGCGACGCACGCATCGCGTAATTCGTCGTCCATGAAGCAGCTCGCGCACAGGTCGAAGTTGCAGTCCGAGCAGCCGAACATGGCGACGCCGCCCGCCTGCGTGTCGCCGCACGAGTCGCAGCCGTAGCCGGGGCACGGCGTCACGAAGTGGCGCAGGCCCTGGTACATGCCGCAGCGGTTCGGGCACTCGTGCTGCCCTGAGTGCCAGTTCAGCTTCGCCGCCCAGCGCTTGCCCGCGTCGCCCTGGCACGCGCCGCAGAGCGCGAACTCGCAGCCCTCCGCCGTGGGGCAGCCGTGGCACGCGGTGATGTCATCTTCGCAGCCGTCACAAACCGCGACGTCCTCGTCGTACGTGTGGTCCTCCATTGGGCTCACGTGCTCGTCCTCGTCGTCCTCGCCGCCGAGGGCGAGCCACGGGCACGTCTTGCCGTCGGCCATGACGTTGCCGCCAAGCTCGGCCTCACTCAGCCCCTCGGGCTTCGGGTGGCAGGTGTAGCAGACGTCGGAGCAGCACGCGGGGCAGAACCAGCGCTCGCTGACGTTGTTGTCGCTGCACAAGTCGCAGTTCCAGCCGCTCTCGTACGATGCCTCGCCGTCGCGCCGGTTCATGACGCCCAAGAAGCTCGAGGGCACCATCGTGTGCATGCCCGTGTTGCAGCGCGGCGCGCGCATCAGCGTCACCCGCGCCTCGCCGCCGTCCTCGTCCGCCGTGGGGTTGCACTCGACGGTGAGGCCGCCCTTGAGGTGCACGGCGATCACGGGCTGGCCGCTCGCCGCCTCACCGAACACGACGCGGTCCACCACGCCGTCCAGGCCCAGCTCCGCCGAGATGTCGAAGGCGTCGATCTCCGAGCCGTGCGCCACCACGCGCAGCGTCGCGGGCGGTTCGGCGACCTTGAGCGTGGCGACGACATCGTGGTCGTCCTCCATGTGCGCGACGAAGATGCCCTGCTCCTCGTTCGCCGCCGCCGCCGCCGCCGACGCGGCCTCGCCCAGCAGCGGCAGCCCGTTGCCGATCACCTCGATCCTGCCCAGGTCCGTGTACCACGTGCCCTCGTGGATCTTCGCCCAGAAGAAGAGCGGGCAGTCCGAGCCGTCGGCCTCCTTGAACCAGCCCTCGTCGCCTTCGCGCGCGCCGCCCACGCAGCGCACCTGCATGCCCACCTTCAGGTTCCGCATCAGGTACGCCACGTACGCCTCCTCCTCGTCGAAGTGCGCGCGCGTGTAGAAGGCGCCCTCGGGCGACGCCTTGTCCTCCTGCGCGAGGCGGCCGCGCAGGTTCTCCAGCAGCGCCTGCTGGCCGAGGACGAGGCACGCGAACTCGTGCTCGTCGAGCGCGCCGTCGCCGTCGGCGTCGACTTCGGCGACAAGCGCCTCGAGCGCCTCGTCGCCCATCTCGTAGCCGTCCGGCGCGAGCTTCGTGAGCACGGCGCGCAGCTCGCGGATGTTCAGCACGCCGTCGCCGTCGTCGGCGGTGGGGGCGCCGCCGCCGCCGACCGCGTCGCCGCCGCAGAAGTCCTCGAAAGCGCTGTCGATGAGCGCGTCCATGGCGCCGAGCTCCTCCTCCGTGTACTCCTCCTGCTCGATCAGCTCGTCGCGGAGCACCTCCCGCTGCTCCTCCGCAGAGAGGTTCTCGTCGTCGCCGGACGACGACTCACAGCCGGAGGAGCCGCCGTCGCCGGAGCCGCCGAGCTCGTCGTCGTCGTCGTCGTCGTCGCTGCCGCCGCTGCCGTCGGGACCGCCGCCGGCACCGCCGATCTTGGCGCGCAGCTGCTCGACCCACGAGGCCTTGAGCGCGACGGCCTGCTCCTCGCTGCGGCCGCCGCTGACGCTGCTGCCGCCCGCGCTGCCCGCCGCCAGCGCGACGGTGGTGCCGCCCACGAGGTGGATGTCGAGGCGCAGCGGCGTCCTGCCCTCGCGCTCGGCGACGTCGCGGTAGGACTGGATGGCGCGGCTCGACTGCGGCTGGCGCCCGGCCGCCTTGGCCCGCTCGCTCTCGAAGACCTGCAGCTCGAGCGCGCCATCGCCGCGCTCGGCCAGCACGAAGTACCGCTCCTTCCAGCTGCCGAAGCGACCCTTCAGCAGCATCGCCGAGGCGACGCCCGACCATTCCTCCGCCATGGCTGGTTGGTGCAACGAGAGGTCGGGCAGGAGAAGTAGGATTTTAGCGAGCTCACAGGGCTCCTCAGGCCGACCCCAAAATTTCGCACATTTGACATTTTCATTCGGCGGCGTCTGCCCGTCTTCGTCTTCAATCTCACGACGGCCACCACCCACGCTCGCCGGCTCCTGCGGGCGTGGCGCCGCTGTTCCATTTGGGCACCTGCATGGCCGCGCTGCGGGTGTCGGCGGCAGCGCACGGCAGGCCGAAGGCGGCGACGCGCTCGATTTTGAGCATCCGCACGCTGGCGAACGCGCCGCCACCGCCGCCGCCACCCATCCCCGCAGCCGCCGCCGCGCCCTCCCCGGCAGGCAGCACCACGCGCGCCAGCCCGTCGGGGGCGCAGAACGAGGCGATCGGCACCTCGGTGGCGTGCAGCCCCCACTTGAGCAGCAGCGCGCCCAGGCCGCCGGCGGCGCCGCGCTCGGGGCAGGCGGCCAGGAAGGCGCAGGGGCGCGGGTGGGCCGCGCCCATGACGAAGGCGGCGGTGGCCAGCGCGTCCTCGAAGGCCCCCTCGTCGTAGAACACGTCCGCGCCGAGCACGAAATCGAAGCCGTGGCCCACGCCGCCGTCGCCGCCGACGCCACCAGCCCCGCCCCCAGCATCGCCGCTGCCGCACAGCGCGTCCGCGGCGTGCATGCAACCCCACTCGAGCGGCGCCACGCGCGCGACGCCGCCCAGGCCGTTGTGCTGCGCGTTGGCGCGGCAGTTGCGCAGCGCGCGCGGGCAGCGGTCCGTCAGCACCACGGCGGCGCGGGCGCCGCCCGCCTCCTCGGCCAGCTTGGCAGCGAGCAGCCCGGGCAGCCCCACGCCCGCGCCGATCTCGAGCGTGCGCACGCCTGCTGCGCGGAAGTGCTGCCGGTGGTGCCACACGTACGATGCGAGCACCACGGCCGCCGGCCAGACGAACGTGCCCGCGTCGTGCGCCTGCGCCGCCAGCACCTGCCGCAGCACGAGCGTCGCGGACTCGTCGCCATCGCTGAACGCCGCGCGGTGCAGCAGCACCGTGGTGCTCTCCTCCTCCTCCTCCTCCTCGACGTCGTCGTAGGAGTAGTAGTCCTCCTCGTCGTCGTCGTCGTCGTCTTCCTCGTGCTGCTGCTGCTGCTGCTGCTGCTGCT
>Ga0308021_10001577_pt1 | contig 10419 bp, 11 predicted proteins | sample Neamet351_FD_201296 | JGI IMG/M metagenome (GOLD analysis project Ga0308021, IMG submission 201296) | Marine microbial communities from water near the shore, Antarctic Ocean - #351 | ecosystem: Environmental > Aquatic > Marine > Unclassified | place: Southern Ocean | collected 2014-10-02
ACGATGTGGATGGCTACTGCGATGAAGATGAGGGGGCAGTTCTTGATGCAATCATATCTGACGATGTCTCACAAGGTGACATGGTGGATTTGGTCAATAAGGCCTCAACCTTCGCAAAGCACGTGATGCTTGCATCCTACTATGACATTCCGTCTGATTCAGAGAGCATGGTTGGCTGTGAAGCGGTCATGGAAGAGATGGAGCTTCGCTATGAAGCCCTTGCCAACACCCTTCCTAACGTTCACTTTTTCGACATGGGAGACGCCATTACACCCAGCAACCGTGAATATTACGACGAAGACTTACTTCACCCGTCCCCCGATGGATGCGTTGCTATTGGCATGATGATGGCAGAACGCATTCTGGAAATTGAAGGTACAGCCCGTCAGTCGGATTCTCCCGTGACGCTTGATCCACTCGAAACGGTCTTCAACGGCATGAATTACGATGGCAATTACTACTATGCGGAAGCAGAATGGGTTGTACACGATCCTTCTGAAATCGTAGAAATCGATGGCATGTTGATGATTGCCAACACGGGAAAGGGGCAAGAAGATGGCTACAATTGCGGTCTAGAAACATGGTACATATTCCCCAATGAGACCTCCTTTAGCCCAGGTCAATGCCTGTTGAGCGAAAAGCCAGCATGGGTGTCCCAATCTGTTTCAAGCAACGATGGTGCCTATTGGGCTCCAGGGTTCTTGGATGCAAGAACCATGTATTACACCGTTCCAGTTGGCAATGCAATGGGCAATCCAGACTCAACTGAATCGTGTATTGGAATGATCAAAGCCACTGGAACTGCTCCAAATTTGGTTTGGACAGATCACGGATCGCCGATCCTCTGCCAGCCGCTTGGTGAAGCGAATACCGACCAACCTGAACCACCGGCTTTGGACCCTGCAACACTTACTGATGATGACGGCCGAACCTACCTCATCTATGGTGGTGCACACATCTGGATGACTGAAGTTAATTCGACAACTGGTGAGCACCTCACCGGTGAAGATTGGGATAACGGTACTTCGGGCACCTATGTTCATCTGGCAAATGGGCCCCTTGATCCAGAAGCCGAAGAGGAGACATGGACAGAAGCCGCCTACATCCACAAACAAGGCGACTTCTACTATCTCTTTGTCAACTGGTTCAGATGTTGTGGAGGTCCAGAATCAACCTATGAGATCTATGTTGGTCGTTCTACAACCATCGACGGGCCCTATGTTGATGCAAACGGAGTTTCAATGCTTGAGGGTGGAGGCACATTGGTCATGGATCGAACATCAGGGTACATCGGTCCCGGCCACCCTTCAATTTTCATACACGGGGACACTCAGGTCTTTACTCATCACTTCTACCCAGATGGTGGCGATGAAGAGGAACCTTGGACTGACGGGATTGCTTGGGCTTTCATTCAAGCGAACACGCTGACATGGAGTGAGGAAGGCTGGCCAGTGGTCGGTGAGACTTGGGACCCAATGTCCTATTGGAACACAGCAAACTGAGCAGCACATTTGAACTGGTATCTGACCAGCAGGAAGCGGGGTGCGCATGCGTAACCACTCGATCGTTGAAGCCAACGATGAAACCTAAGTCCTGCTAGGGAACATTATGGAACAGGCTTCCGCTACCACATACGAGTCGGTTGAGTTTTCCCCACTGCAAACTTTTGACGGGAAAACTGTGGAGATGAGCATCATGATTGGCTATGCATTGGGGCTGGGCCGTCCCCTCGGTACAACTGATTTTTGGCATAATGATTCGGCAGCACGTGTGAATCGGGTTCGTGACTTTCTGGAATTCCAAATTAAATCCTATGTCAACAACTCAGTTTATTTCGAAATTCAAAATGATCGAGAACGGATGTTGAGCGAACTTGATTCACTGCTCTCAGCGGGTTTGAATATGATTGGGTTAGAAGTAATCAACCTCAATGTCCAAAATTTCGGCTTGAAGGGACAGAAATAAGACACACTCTTGAGGGTTGTAACCACTTTCACTTTCACATATGTGCCTGTCGTTGAAGGTCATATACCACTCGCATCAAGTCATAAAAATGGCATCAATGACGTATGGTTGGGATTTAGAAATAGTATTGCGCGCATTCGGAATATCGACAGCCTATACCAGAATGGACCGCTCTCTTTTCAAAAAGCATAATGAGGCATTGCGCCTTTCAATCGAACTGTTGCAGAAAGAAATCGAGGCTTATCCTGGGATTCAAATTTGGCTGATGTGCTTGCAGGATTCAGAAATTAATCTGAGAGAACCGAAGATGGTCGGTATTTCCACTATGATTGGGGGACGTGTTCCCGAGATCTTCTGGTCCCTTACTCCGAACGCTGCAATCGATGATCCTCTCCCGATCAATGACTTTAATTCGCTCCTTTTATTTGTAACAGATCTGAAATCAAGTGGCATTGAATTACCAAGCCCTGCTGTTCATTTTTCGGGCTGGCATGCCGAGAGGGTGCTGCTCAATCCAAGTGACGACATTCTCAATTAGACTCTTGTGAGTCGAAACCCATGTCGTCCAAACCTTACGGGGTTCAACTCCTTGGGCAGGGAAATGGACGTTGTGGGATTTGAACCCACGACATCTTGGTTGCAAACCAAGCACTCTTCCAACTGAGCTAAACGCCCCTGTAAACCAACGGTCGTGCCACTCCTTTTTGAGTGTTCACCCCAAAAGAGGATGAAAGGACTCACGCATTTGCGAGGTCAATCGTTGCATCACGGTCTGGGCCAACACCAACACTGGTGCATGGCACGCCAACGAGCGCTTCGATCTTCTTGATGTACAATTGAGCAGATGAAGGGAGAGCGTTGAATCCAGTCCCTTCGGAGTTGGCCTTCTTGGCAATGGAGAGCCACTCTTCCAATGAATGGCCTGGGAAACCGGGCATGCTGATGTAAATTGGTTTGCAACGTCCAAGAGCAGTTGCACTCGCAGGCATCTCGAGGATTTCTTTTCCGTCCAACTCATAGGCCACACAAATCTTGATTTCTTCAAGACCTCCAAGCACGTCGAGTTTGGTCAATGCCAAGCCAGTGAATCCATTGATCCGTTGAGCATGTCGCATGACAACTGCATCAAACCAGCCACAACGTCGCTTCCGCCCGGTGGTTGTACCAAATTCATGGCCGACGGTTCCAAGGTGATCGCCAGCAGCATCTTCCAGTTCAGTCGGCATCGAACCGTGGCCAACACGGGTAATGTAGGCCTTGGTGATTCCAATCACTTCACCAACATGACCAGGATGGATTCCTGCTCCATGGCTTGCGTTTCCACGGGAGGTGACTGAAGAGGTGACGAAGGGGAAAGTACCCTGGTCGATGTCGAGGAGGCACCCTTGTGCTCCTTCAAGAATGACGTGTTCACCAAGTTTGAGGGCGTTGTCAAGCATCAAACCGGTGTTGGCTATGCTGGTTGAGTAAGCGCTTCGAATCCAAGCAATGTCTTCAGTGAGTTGTTTTTCTGTGATTCGATCTTGACTTCCTGCTGCTTCCAAGCTTGCGTTCATACGAGCAACGGTCGATGTGGTCCAGGACTCATCACCGTCGATTTCAGCAAGGTCGCCAAACCTCAGACCAATTCTGTTGATTTTATCGGCGTACGTTGGACCGATTCCACGGCCAGTTGTTCCGATTTTCTTGTCCAGACCGTCCAATAGACAATGGTATGGAAGAATGATGTGAGCACGCTCACTGATGAAGAGTCGATCGCCTCTCGGGTCTTCTCCAGTGGTTTTGTTCCATCCGTTGAGTTCGGTATCGAGAACCCACGGATCGATGACCATGCCATCACCGAGGACCAAGTTGCATTCTTTGCGGGTGATTCCTGATGGGAGAAGATGGAACTTCAGCACCTGTTCTCCAATGACGACTGTGTGCCCTGCATTGTTGCCACCTTGGAAGCGTGCGACCCAACTTGCCTGCTCTGCAAGACGGTCCACCAACTTCCCTTTTCCTTCATCTCCCCATTGAGCACCAAGAATGACGGTTGCTGGCATATGTTTCTCCCCGATTCGCTGGAACCGCGTACCGTCTTTGAACCCTCCCTCGATGAAGTGTTGTTTGGAATTCTAGATTGAACTTATTGAAACAACCCTTTATATCAAGTTCAGCATGATTCCTGCTTACTGAGAGAGAACCCCAAACACACCGTCTATCCTACGAGGAGTGTGGCATTATCTGCCACACACACCCACACAGGGTTTTATATAGAGAGGTTCTCAACTACTGAACAAGGAGTTGAGAAGATGAAGCAAGATACAAAACCAGAAGCCAACACAATGAACACGAGCTCCCGAAGCCCAAAAGATGAGGGTGACGACAGCAATGCGATTCGTCGCACTGTCGAAGGCCACACCAGACCATGCGAAGAATGCGGTGTTGTGGATTGGCAAATGGATGCAAGTCGGGGCGAAATCACCTGCAACGCATGTGGCATCGTCGTCGAAGAAAACGTCATTGACCCCGGAGCAGAATGGACCAATCGAGACCGAAGCCAAGATCGCTCACGTGTTGGACAACCCCTCACCTACACACTCGCAGACAAGGGCCTCAACACCACCATCGATGTTCGAGACCTCAACACAGGCTCTGCAGGACGCCATGGTATTTCTTCCCAAGCCCGCCGTGAATGGCGACGCCGAAGAGTCATCGACGAGCGTTCCAAAACTCGCAAGAGCCGTGAACGAAACCTCGTGCGAGCCAATCAATTTATTCGAGACAACTCGGGGCTACCCAAGCCGCTGCAAGAAGAAGCTGCACGGCTTTACCGACGTTTGTCGGGCGAAGGCTTCGTCACCGGTCGTTCGATTGCTGGTGTCACCGCTGCTTGCACATACCTCGTCGCACGCCAAGAGAATCTTCCTCGGCAAATCCCAGACATCTCCCAGGCCTTCGACGTGGCCGAAAAGGAATTGTCTAGGCTCATCCGTCAAGTCTCACGCAAACTCAACTTGCACAAAATCTCTTCACCGGATCAGTATTTTGACAAATTCATTTCCGATCTGCAACTGCCGCCCAACACCCACGTCCAAGTGGGCCACCTCTGGTCTGCCATTCAACCCCATGAAGACATCTGGCAAGGAAAGAAACCAATGGGCGTAGCTGCAGCACTGATTTACAAGGCATCGCTTGAATCCGGCTCACCCCGCACTCAATCTGAGGTCTGTGGCGTCGCCAATGTGTCTGAAGTGACCCTCAGGGGTTTGCTCCGTCTCATCGATGGTCTGCTCAGTCAACTCGGGTACGTATCTGAGCAATGAGCCAACGTCTCGGTGGCAACCTTGATGAATCGGACACCGGTCCTTTGATTCATGGGCTTCAAAGCAAAGGCACAAAAGCACAAGGCCAACTCTGGCGAAAGCGTCGATAAGACCAGCAAAAAAACCACCGTAGAAGGGGAGATCCCCTGTGGAGTCAACACCTGTGAAAAGTTTGCAGACAAAAGTTTTGGTGGCCGTTCCCTTTCAATCGACAACGCAGTCGATGTGTGGGGCGACAGTGGTTACACTCAACGAAAAGGCCGAGTCCGTGTGTGCAAGTCCTGCTACCGTAAGTGGAAGAAGGACAGCAAGGCAGAAGAATCGTATTGACGTTCACTTTCAGTTTCACCTGATGGGTGTGCGAAAAGAAAGACTACCCCCGGCTCTGCTTAACGGTGTATGAACAACAGAGTCGTTGTCCGAAGTCTTGTCACACCCGAAGGATGCCTTGTCGCAATGGACGACGGTATGATCCAATGGCGACCAACCCATGGCACCAACAGAAGAGCCAAACTCGATGCGATCGCAACGGTCATGCTCGTGCTCAAAGGCCCTTCCTCTCGCATTGAGACTGCAGTCATTGGTGATTCCAATGGTGGTGTCACCCTGCTTTCCCTCCCAAACTTGGATCTGGTCGATAAGTTCAGCATCGAAGGAGGCATCGTCCGCTCCATGTGCACCGTATCAGCGAGTGAAACTTCATTTCTCGCCGCCACCCAAGGTGGGCAAGTGTGGATGGTTGGAGCGCATGTGCCTAACCGACGGATCAAATTGTTCACGCATGATGGACCGATTACAAGCATGCGTTTGCATCAACACACCATCCACATCCAAAGCGGCTGGCATCGGGCCAATTATTCGATGGATGGCAATCAAACCACCCGCTTCGATGGCATGAAACCGTTTGAAGAGAAAGCTCAGCGAAGAGCCAATCGACGGGCTAAAATCATGGAGTCGGAGCAACGACGAAGCAATCAACCACAACCGCTGATGCTCGATCTGCCTGCGGTTGCTTAGACGCTTTCTTTTTCTTCCAGCGGCCATGGTGGATGGGAACTGTACCAAACAGCAGTCGGCGTAGGTCGCCCCCACGAAACAGGTGTTGCTCCGTTCCTTTGTTCGCATTCTCGCAAAAACTTGACGTGACGGTCCAAAACCTCAGCCACATGAGTTTTACCACGAATGGCTGGACCTTGCAGGGGAACGATGGCTGAAGGTTGACGTCGCTTGACATGCTCCAGACTTTCAATCAAGTCTGGTAAACATCCCCCTGGTAAATCCCAACGGGCTGGCCGATCTGCCCGTGGAAGCAAACAACCCACAACCATCATGTTCTGTTCTTTGATCCAATAGCCCATACCATCCGGTGAACAACCCGGTAAGTGCATCGCTTCCACTTGCCCATCACCCAATGCGAAAACCTCCCCGTCTGTGCTCGCTTCGGTTTGCAGCGAGGGCATATCGGAATCATATCGGTTCGCCCAAGTGGTGAAAAAGTCACCCGTCTCGAGGGCCGCTTGACCCTCCTCATGAATGTGAACTGGACAATCGCCGAACATCTCTGAAAGATGCTTGGCGCCACCTGAGCAAGGGTAACGCTTGCTGGTGAGCAAGATTCGATCGAGGGTCTGGTCCTCCCCAATCACACCTTTGACACGTTCGACTTGGAGACTCTGGTACCAGGACGTCCCCGCATTGATGAGCAGGGACCCTGCGGCACCTGTCACAACCACCACGTTTGAATCGTGGTGAATCCCCGGGAGGCGCAAGACACGCATACCCGCTCCTAACGGCGGAGGGCTTTGAACACTGCTCAATGAGGAGGTCATTGGGACCGAGGACAACTAAAAGGGTGCACTGTCCCACATTGAAGGATTCGGTTGTGATTAAATAGGGGGAGTGAGTCGCTTGGGCATGGCACGATTCCCGGAAGCAGAAGCTCGCTTGCTCCACCGCAAGATTTGCATGCGCTGTAACGCACGCAACGCTGTTCGTGCCGCACGCTGCCGTAAGTGCAGCTACAAGGGCCTTCGGGCTAAGAACATCGAGCGCAAAGGCGCTTGATTTAACTTCATTCTCAACGTCGTTTGGTTTGTTCACAAACCCAACCACGGCATGATCAACATCATCGGATCACCAAGCAACACAAGCGGTGCAATCGCTGGGAACAAGAACACCAACAAAGGTAATTTTGAACTGACCCACACCTGGTCCACGCCTGCATCTTCAAGCACATCAAGTGAAGCCTGGAGGGCTTCTTGCGTTGGTGTCGTGCGAGGCGCTCTTGTGCGATGATGTGCCTGTGTGGTACCATCTGGTAAATCGATGAGGGTGGTCAAAAGCCAAACATGCCGGTTGAGAACTTCACCTCGGTCGATTTTTGATGCATGCCACGCCAATCGTAAATCTCCAAGGCTCGTAACGTTCCCCGCTGATAGGTTCTTGGCCAAAAGAAGGAAAGGAATCAGCAAGAAACTCAAGCCACCCCACATCAAGAGAGCGAGGCTTGGCGGCAGAGCGACCAGTGCGGACGAAGTAGCTGAGGAAAACAAAAGTGGCACGGTTGTCCAATCTGGAATCAAAAGAGCGACCCACATCAAAGCCTTGGCATCAGCACCGCCATGGAGCAAGCGCAATCTCCAAGCAACATCCACAACGAGAATGACAAACAAGACCGATAAGGTTCGCCACCAAAGGGCACCCAACGTAGCATCACCGGCAATCATTACATCCAGTGGGCTGGTCGATTGATATCGAATCGCACCCATGATCAAGCCTATTGCACTGATAAGGTACCAAAATGACACGGTGAGGTCCATCCTTGAGCCTCGGCGGAGGTCTTGCCAAGAAGGGCGACCAAGGACAGCGCCGCTGGCGTAGGCGACAACCGCTGATGCTGTGAGATAGATTGTGAAATCCGCACCTTGGTTCATCAAATCTAAGGCCCATAGGAAAAGAGCTGGTTTCACCCACACAAGCCAGTGTTCATTGTTGACTCGACGCTCTTTGTGGTCCATCCAAGCAGCCCAACCCATACCGAGGGTGAGGGCAAAGATACGCGACCACCCAAGAAGGTCCGTCTCGCTGATGTCCATGATGTGCGGGGTGCGGCAATCAACTTAAAGACGGCCTACACACAGCAACAGGTAGCGACCAAAGGGGCTGTAATTATGGATATCGAATCTCGTCTTCTACAAGTGGCCACCGTCATCACTCAACTTGATGACCCAAAGGTACCACGGAACATCCGCCGTCAAGCAAAGGAAGCCTGTGAAAACTGGTTGCTGAACAAAGCCAAGAAAATCGATGTCCGTATCGCAATGGCTCAATCAAAACTCGAAGAACTCTACGAAGATCCAAACATTCCTCCAGAATTCGGCACCTTGATTTTGATGATCAACACCGAATTGGAAAAGATTCTAACAGAAGTTCTGTGATCACTCTTCTTCTTCAATCGCCTTCAAAAGGCGGTTTAAGAGTGGACGAATTGATTTGTCTATCTTGCCTTGATGCAACGATGTTGTTACTTCTGCTGCAAGTTCTTGGTTGTGACGCAATTCGTCCGCCATCCCTCCGATGAGGTCCAATTGGTCGTCCGTAATTCGGTTTCGGCGAAGGACCCGCTCGATCGCAACACGTCCGGAAATCAGTTTGATTTCACGGTTCGAATACCCGAGCACTTCTTGCAATTGCGTGAGTGACTGGCTTTCAAAAGAAGACAAACGGCCATCTTTCATTGCTTCGATCCATGCTTCATCAATGGAAGGAGCACGTTCTGAAAGGAGAATCGAAATTGGGCGGGTCGCTTCAATATTTTCGAGCACGATTTTGATGATCACCGCAAAGGGTACTGCCAAAATCATGCCAAGAATCCCCCATCCAGCAAAAGAGATGGCAGTCACGAGAAGCAGAACCACAGGTGACAAATCGAGGGCTCGACCAGCCCAACGTGTTTCGATGATTTGACCCCAAACTTGTTGATTGGTCAAAAGTAAGAGAATTAACAATGTGAGTTGCGCTGGATCAAGCAGAATCAAACCAAGAACAATCGGTGGCAAGGTCGCAATCAGAGATCCAATGTACGGGACATAATTGAGGAGGAACGTCAACAAAGCCCAAGTAAACCACAAATCAATACCAAAGAAGAGCATCACCATTCCTGCACAAAAGGCTGTTCCGAACCCAACACCGGTTTTCACGACAATGTAGGTGTTGACGCTTGCTTCAATCTTAGCGCGAATAATTTGGACTTTTTCGCTGGCACCGCCTGGCCAGGCACGTTCGATCCGACCGGGAAGCAAACTTGCTTCGAAAATGATGAAAATCAAAAAGAACATCACGGTGACACTGGTCACAAGTACAGAACCAACGCCAGCAAGCATTCCGACCGCTGCATCTGAAATCTTTTGATCGTTTTCGAGCACACCCCATGAGGCTAAATCTTCAACCAATGTATTGTTTAGTGCTGCTTCATCTTCAAACGCTGCAGAAACGATAGGCATGGCTTTGATGTCATGCCAACGATCGTCGAGCAAACCGTTGTATTCTTCCATTTTAGCCTCGTCATCGACGACCTCAGCCGCTTGCTGATAGGCGAAAAAGGCTGCAGAAGAGACCACTAAAAGCGTGAACAAAACCATCGTCAGATAGGAAAGAATAACTGGAAAACCATTCATGGAAAGGTAGTCAGAACCAGGTTTGAGGACGAAGTAAATAGCGAGTGCAACGAAGAATGGTTGCAGCACTCCCTTGAGAACAATCAACCATAAAACGGCCAAGGTGATGATGATCAACACATGAGCAAATGTGGACACTCTGCGGTTAAACCGGCCGGAGTCCCATGCTGTGTTTGCGTGTTCCATAGCGTTGCGGCCCCTACAAACCACTTGAAGATAATCCAGTTTACTCGGATTCTGCAAGGTTTTTCTGGTGATTCAAGTCGCTATCGTCCGGAAGTGGGGGCAAACGAAGGGACAGCAGAGCCGCACAGATCATCAAGAATCCGCACAAATGGAACGCTGTGTGGTAATCAAGAGGCCATTCCCTCGCATCGGTGAAAACCCATACGAAGCCACCGGTGAGTGGCCCCATGATGCGAGCAAGAGCACCGACTGATTCCTGAGCACCCATCACCACGCCTAATTCG
>Ga0308021_10001580_pt1 | contig 10413 bp, 7 predicted proteins | sample Neamet351_FD_201296 | JGI IMG/M metagenome (GOLD analysis project Ga0308021, IMG submission 201296) | Marine microbial communities from water near the shore, Antarctic Ocean - #351 | ecosystem: Environmental > Aquatic > Marine > Unclassified | place: Southern Ocean | collected 2014-10-02
CGGGTGGAGGCGCAGCGCGCCGAGGTGATGATCCTGTTCGAGGACGACATCGACGACACGACGCTGCCGCCGCTCCCCGCGCTGCAGAAGCAGTTCCGCACCGCAGTGTTCGCGCTGGGCGCGCCCTCCCAGTGGGACGTCTACTACCTCGGGCGCTGCTGGGACCACTGCTGGCTGGACAAGGCGGTGCGCCCGGGCTCGCTGGTGCGGTGCCATAACCCGTCGTGCATGCACGCCGTGGCGCTGACGCGCCGCGCCGCGAAAGCATACCTCGCGCGCACGGAGCAGAACATCTACGCCGCGGCGGACGACGTGATGAACGACCTCATCAGCGGGAAGGGGGGGTTGGAGCCGCTGCGCGCCTTCGCCTCGACGCCCTCGCTCTTCCGGCAGGACAACTACAAGTTCGGCGCGAGCACGGCGGGCCGCGACCGGCCGCCCTTTACGGTGGACTGCAAGGCGGACCTGCGTGGGCGGTGGTTCGTCACCATCTTCCTGTGCACCGTGGTCGTGCTGCTGGGCGTCATCAACGTGCTCGGCGTCAGGGCGGGGGCGGCGAGCGCCCTGGGCATCCCGGTCGGCACCATGTTGGGGGCCGCGGTCGGCGAGATCAGCGTGGCCGTCGGCGGGACGATCGGGGCCGCCGTGGGCGCGGCATATGGCGCGGCATATGGCTGCCCCCGCGCGTTCTGGCTGCTGCTGGCACCGATCCTGGGCTGCCCCTCGAGCCTGGCCAGCGTCACCGACGTGAAGACCAGCACGGTTCTGCAGCGCCAGGGGTCCGTGGCGCGCGTGATTGCGCGGGCGATGGTGTTCATCGTGGTCGTGCCGGTGTGGCTCTCGGTTTGGATGGCGTCGGGGGGCGGCGATTGGGGATTTGCCTTGTCGATTTGGTACCCGGGTATGAAGGTATGAAATGACTAAGCTTACATCATGCGAACTCTGTACATAATATATGCTGCTGGTATGAATGATGAAAATGAAAATGAAAATGAAAAGTGAAAAGTGAAAAAGGATTGATAAAAATGACGGTCGTGCTTTTTATTCCAATCGCCTCTCACTCTCTCACTCTCACACAGGGGCCCGGGCTGCGGCATCAATTAGTTGCCCACGATCTGAGCCGCGACCTTGACCACCAGCATCTTCGTTCCCGCCACCTCCTGCTCGCGCACAGAGAGGAACTGCAGGAACGTGAGCGGCGGGTAGACCACCTCCGCCTCACCCTCGTACACGGAGAGGAACGACACGTCCGCGCCGCGCTCGATGCAGTTCTTCGTGTCGTACATGAAGATCGTCGGTTTCCGCCCCGTCTTGGCGAACTGCACGGCGACGTCCGCGCACGCGGAGGTGGACATGCACGCGAACTCCGTGCCACCGTTCTCCACAAACTTCTCCGTCAGGCTGAGGCCCTGCACACCGCGCCAGAGCGTGCGCGGCTGCATGCCGCCCGGCGTCCTCGCCTCCACCACGCGCAGCTTCTTGATCGCCTCGGAGACGAAGAACGTCGTGGCAGCGAACGGGTGCGGCTGCGTCGGCGGCACGGTGCGCATTGGGCCATTGATCGCGGCGTACGACGACGTGGTGTAGAGCCGCAGAGCCAGCACGTGGTGCTGCTGCAGCTTCGCCACCTTGGCGCTCTCGTGCGCCATCAGTCCGTCCAGCGTCTTGCCGTCGCCGCACGTGCCGCCGCGCACCTGCGCGAAGTTGCTGCGGTCCTCAGCGCTGCCGCTGGCCATGAACTCGCGCTCGATCGCCGCCGCGCCCTCGAGCGTGCACTGCGCCAACCGCTGCCCCGCGTCCTCGCCGCCGAACAGCAGGCTGCCGATGCCGTGCAGCGCGTCGTCCAGCGTGCCCAGGTGGATGGCCGCCCCTGGCGCGATGTACTTGTCGAGGTCACCCTCGAACTTGGCAGCCCCCGCGTCCTCCTCGCTCGCTGCCGCGAGATCGGAGAGGCCATTCCTTTCTTCCAGGTCTAAATCCGCACACGCGATTAGCACCGCCCCGACGCCCAGAGCCGCGGCAGCTATTGCCACGGGGGCGAGCACCGCGGCGGCAACGCCCATCGCCTTGGCCGCCACGCCCCCCCTGCCCGCATCAGCGGCCGCCGCGGCCTCCGCTGCCACCGCCGCCCTCGCCTCGGGTGGGTCCATCGACATCACCCGCTGCCAGATGCGCCGCCGAACAAACATGCGCGCGCCGCCCGACGCCGCGAAGTCCAGCCCCCACACGAACGCGTACTGCCACCCCTCGCCGTCGCAGCCCTCGCGCGCCACCTGCCAGCCGCTCCCTGCCACCAGCTCCCCCCCAAGCCACTTCCAGCCGGCGGGCGCGTCCACGCAAGGCGCGCGCCCGGCGCCACCGCCCGCCCCCCCTGCCGGCTGCGCCGCCGCTGCGAAATCATACGACCCCGTGCCGTCGCCATGCGTCAGCTCGCCGCGCTCCGAGCCGAGCAGGTTCCCCGCCGAGAATGTCCCCCACAGGCTCTTGCGCTGGTTCTCGCAGAGCCGCAGCTTGAAGAACGTGGGCTGCCCCGTCGCGGCGCACTGCTCCTGCGCGCGCGCGATGTGCCCCAGGATCTCGGCGTCCTGGATCCGGCAGCGCGTTGGGGCACTGGGTTCGTATGACATGGCAGCTTGGGATTGACGTCGAGCGTCCGCTTAATTAATCCTGCAGCGGCCTGCACGATCTCTCTAGAATTCTAGTCCGACGCGACTGTTTGGTTTCATTTTGTCTGACCAAGCTGAGCTTTGCTGGGCGCGCGCGCCCCTGCCTTGTGCTGGCGACGGTCATGTGCACTGCTCTCGCAAGCCGCGAGCCGTGGGCGCTGCGCGGCGCGCCGGGCTCGCCGACCCCAGCCGCCAGAGTGCCCAGCCGAAAAAGTTCCTGCACGATATTTATTGGTTGTTGTTGGTAAATTAGTTGGGCCTTGGTAGTTAAGAGCGAGGTAACGATGACAGCTAAGCTTAAGTTAGAGCTAAGCTGCTGACTTCCGACGGCGTTGCGCGACAGGCACGATCGTTGCCCCGCCGCGCTTGATCTCGGGCAGCAGTCTTGTCACCGCGTCCACGGCGAACCCGATCTTCTCCTTGTCCCCGAGTCGCGGTCATGTATGTAGTATCGTTTGACCAATGCATCTTGCAAAATGGGGGCAGAGCAACGCCATCAGAAGCCCGGGCTGCGACAAACCCCAAGCGTGCAAAGAAAAGGATTTCCGCGTTTCGAGCTCGAGCGTTCACGGTTCGCACATCGCACATCATAAAATTGCTGCAACACCTATGCCGTCTGGCTTCGACTTCCGCTCGCCCCACAACCCGTACGCACACACGGGGTTGCCGCAGTGGTGCCGTGCTAAGAAGGATCCACGCGCCGCGCCGCGCTGTAAGTACTGTGTGCCAAAGATGACCTGCCACCGCCGCCCGCTGCTGCTGCTGCCTGCCTGCCTGCCCTTGCTGACGCCCGCCCGCTCCCCCGCCGCCGCCGCCGCGCAGACGCTCCGCCGGCCGCCTCGGGCGCCGCCCTCACGCTGCGCGCGCGGCAGCACCTCTCCTCGCGCTGGCGCCGCTTCGAGAAGCGCTGGCTCGAGCGCAAGAACGCGCACATCCTCTTCGGCGACCTCGCGGACTCCTTCACCGCCAACACCGTCTACCGCCTCGGCCTCACGCAGCGGGACCTGCACCGGCTGAAGGACCACTTCGACCTGATCGACGCGGATGGCAGCGGCGAGGTGGACTATGGCGAGTTCCTGCACATGGTGCGCTGCCGCCGCACGCCGTACGCAGACGCGCTCTTCCGATCCGTCGACGTGGACCAGTCCGGCTCCGTGTCCTTCGCGGAGTTCGTGCACATGCTGGGGACGTTCTGCGTGCACGGCCCGGCGCAGCTGCTCACGTTCTGCATGGGGATGTTCGACTTCAATACGGAGCCCGTGCTGCCGCCCGGCGGCGGCGGCGGCGGGCGGCGGGCGGGTGGTCGTCGTCCGGCGGCCATGTTCATCGATGCGGAGGAGTACAAGCTGCTGCTTCACTCCGTCAAGCCGCGCGTGCGCAAGCGCCTGCCGCAGGCGTGGGCGGGGGTGCTGGCTCGCTTCGACGCCGACGGCGACGCGCGGCTCTCCCGGGCGGAGTTCGGGTCATTCTGCGCGGCGTTCCCCGCCGTCGTGTCGCCCGCGGCGCGGCTGCAGCGGGCGCTGCGCGAGGCGACGCTGGGCGCGCGACGCTGGGCGGCGATCCTGCGCGACATGGCGAAGATGGCGGAGCTGCGCGAGTGGATGCGCCTGCCCGGGAACGGCGGCGCGGAGGGGCGCCTGCCGCCCGTGGCGGCGCCCGCGAACAACCTGCCGCGGCGGCTGCTCGCCGCGACGTGCGCCGCCGCCGGTTGCGGGCGCGAGGACCCGAACGTCCGCTACCGCATCCTGATCCGGAAGCAGCGCTGGCGCGACGCGGACGTGGCGCGGAGGGACCGCGCCGTCGCGGAGGACTGCGCGTCCGTCGCGGCGAACAGGCCGCACGCGTCGCAGCTCACGGCCAACTCGGGGTACATGGCGCGGCACATGAACGACGACTGCGAGCGCAGCGCCTACGCGCTGCTCGAGCTGGACGAGGAGGAGGAGCGCTTCGCGGAGGGCATGGCGACGCTCACCACCCGCTTCATGGCGCGCGGGCACGGCGTGAGCGACGGCCTGTCCGCCTCGCACCTGGGCGAGGCGGACGGCGCGGTGCACGTCGACGCGCTGACGGACCACGGCACGGGGCACTATGCGTACCGCAAAGGGAAGAATGACTCGTCGTATAATAAGCTTATGCGTTAAATTTTACTGCTGATTACCTTCCGGCTCCTCCTCACGCGGGCATTCACGTAGAGTGCGCAGCAGCACCGTCTTCAGAGCACGGTGGTACAGTAGGACCTGGCTCCCGCACCGCACACTGAGGTCTGAAGAAAAAAGATATGAGTGTAGTTAGTCTTTCTCACTTGTGCACGAACGAAGGCGTCGCGCCGTGCTTTTGCTTCGAATTGCGATTGATAATTGCTTTATTCCGAGCTGCCCATGCGCCCCTGCTCCGAGAAGAGGTTCGCCAGGTACTTGATCATGTCGTTGCGCCGTATGGGCTTCGCGAGGACGTCGTCCATGCCACTCTCGATGCACTCGTCGTGGATGGAGCGAATGTTCGAGGCGGTCACGCCGATGATAGGGCAGTGCGCTCTCGCCTGCTTCACTTCAAGCCGTCGGATCAGCTGCGTGCACTCGAGCCCGTCGGTCTGCGGCATCTGCACATCCATCAGAATGACGTCAAAGTGGGCGCCAGGCTGGCGCAGCTTCTCGAGCGCAGAGGTGGCGCTGAGGCTCGCCTCGCACACCATACCAGCCCCTATCGTGATGAAGTCTGACAGCACGTCCACATTAAACGGGTCATCGTCGACGATGAGGGCGCGCCGCCCCGCACAGCTAGCGCGCAGTGCATCCGCCAGCTCGCGAGAGCCCCCGCCGCTCAGCACACTGCCCCCAGACCCGCGCCGCGTGCCCGCTACGCGGCCAGCCCCCGTCTCGCTGGACGCGAGCGAGGCTGTTGCCGCTGCCAGTCCCCCTGCAGCTCCTGCCCCAACGCCATCCGCGAGCTTTAAGTCTGATCTGTTGCATTCCATCGTGAACCAGAACTCCGACCCATGCCCAATGCCTTCTGATATGACGCCGATCGCTCCGCCCAGCCGGTGCACGATTCCCTTGCAGATGGCGAGCCCATAGCCGCAGCCGGGCTTCGTCCGCTGCCCAGCGCGTTCGCTGAAGTTGAAAATGCGCTCCGCATCCTCATCACTGACCCCGATACCCGTGTCTCGCACCGCGACGCGAAGCCGTGGCGAAGATACTGCAGCGCTGCTGCCACCACCACTGCCATCATTGCCGCCGGCGCCAGCACAATGCACAACCACTGACGGCGACAAAAACGCGCGCCGCTGGTTCTTTGCCTTGTCCACCACGGGCGATGCACCTGCCTCCAGCGTGATGGTGACGCTCACCCAGCCTTCCGGCGTGAATTTGATCGCGTTGGTCAGGAGGTTGAGAAGTACCTGGCGCAGGCGCAACAAGTAGAGGAGTGAGTGGAAACGATTATAGGAGGAGTGAGTGAGTAAGCAGAAGACGAGAAAGTACTAGTCGCGAGCAGGTTGAGCAGTACCTGGCGCAGGCGCGTGCGGTCGGTCTCCATGAGGATCGGCACTTCGTCCGCCACTTCCAGCACGGCGTCGAGCCCCGCGCGCGCGCAGTGCTCGTGCATGAGGTCGATGACGAGCTGCGCCTCTGCGCGCACCTCGAACGTCTCGGGCTGCAGCTGGAACTGCCCGTACTCGATCGAGCTCATGTCCAGGATGTCGTTGATCAGCGACAGCAGCAGCTCGCCAGACGTTGCGATGCGCGAGATGCATCGCTCCGCCTGCGGCGGCAGCTTCACGGCGCCGTCGCTGAGCGCGGCGTCGAGCGTTTGCTGCGACCCGAGGATCGAGTTCAGCGGTGTGCGCAGCTCGTGGGAGAAGCTCGCGATGAAGGAGCGGCTCAGCGTCATGTGGGCGCGCCTGTCGACGTACGAACCGCGCGCGAAAATCTCCGATGAGCGCAGGTTGGCGCCCATGAGCAGCCACGTGCCCACGCCGAACGCGGTCATGTACACGCAGAAGCGCGTGTTCTCGCCTGTGAGGTTCCTGCTGGCCGTGAGGACACACGTCACCAGGAAGCACCACGACAGCGCGAGGCACACGAGCCCCCAGCGGTACGGGATGCGCGTGCAGACAGCGCACAGGGAGAGGATCGTGAGCTGGAAGACCACCGTGGCCAGGAAAGTGGAGGAGTTCGGGTCCAAGTACGCCTGGAACGCCTGCTGGCTCCCGCCGTTCACGAAGTACGGGTTGGTGTTCAGAATAATCCGCGGGTGGCAGCTGTCGTGGCGGTCAATAGTGCGAAAGCCCACGGTGTTCACCACCTCTATGGCGCCGCAGATGGCGAACACGCTGGCGACGCAGATGACCGAGATCCAGCGCCGGTACTGGTCGCGGTCGGGGATCGCCAGAAGTGTGTACGTCAGGGCGAGGCCCGCGACCGCGGTGGCGAGGCATGCCGCGAGCGCGATGCCCCAGACGTCCTGCCGGCGAGGCGAAGTGGTGGGCGGATGGTCAGTTGCTTGCAGTAGGCGTGGCGGCGGCCGGGGGCAGCAGCGCAAGTGCGCGACTTACAAAGTCCACATACGTGGTCCACGGCGTCTTGGCCCGAATCTCGTGCGCGAGCACAGCCGCCAGGCCGCCAACTGCCCCCCAGACCAAGACGCAAAGAATGCAGTGCAGCTGGCGCGCCCCCCAACAGTACAAGTTGCAGAACTCCGCCTCCTCCACCGCATCCTCGAAGCGCAAGTCGAACCAGCCATCCGCCCACTTGCCGTGCTTCGTGGAATGCCTGATGTCGTTGTCCGGGTCGGAAAACATGGTCGAAGGCAGGACCGGCGTTGCCTTCTGCGGGCGGGCGGCGGTTTTGACGGTCACAGCACCACAGGTAGAATTCTACTGCACACCACAGCTGCCAGCACACACACGACAGTTTTGTTCCTTTTGAAGAGGGCGTTGCGACTGTCGTCCATCGGGTCATCTCCATAACCTCTCCCCAAACACTGCCAAACATACATATACCGGTAAAATTGACGTACCGTACGACCGAGGCCGGTTCCGGCGCGCCCCCACGGCGTGCTCACGCGCCTTTTTTACTCACGATCTCAATCCCAGCAGTCTTGTGCGTTGAACATTTTCCGCTTCGCCCTCCTGCCCCCACCACGCCGACATCATCGCTGAACAGTCTCGCTTGGGCACCCCAGCAGATACGACTCACTACTCCAGTGACGCTTCGGCTCCGTGATTTGCTCCAGAGTGAGTCTTGCCAGTGTGACGCTGCAGGAGAAGAGAGGTCCGCATCAGCCGATGGGGCGGCGACCTCTGCCTCCGCCGCCGCGCAGCAAGCTGCTGCTGTGGCTATGCTGTGCGTTTGCCGCGAGTGCGGCCTGGGCAGGCGAGGGCGACTGCAACGTGAAGGACACCCAGCACATGCGCCACCTGCCCGTGAGCTGCCGGCAGGTCAAGCTGGCCGGGGCAAAGCTCGGCGATACGGCAGCAACGCACTTGGGGCACTTGCTGGGGAAGTACTCGGAGGTGGTGGAGGTGGATCTGCGCGGGAATTTGATCACGGATAAAGGCGCCGCGGCGCTGGCGCACGCAATTAGCGGTGCGCACGGGAACGGCAGGCTGCTGAGGCTGCAGCTCGCGCACAACCTGATCACGGCAGTGGGGGCCAAGCTGCTGGGGCAAGCTCTCGCCACGAACGTGGGTCTCCAAGTGCTGGATTTGTCGCACAACGAGATCGCGGGCGCGGGCGGGCGAGCGCTCGCTGCAGGCTTGGCGGCGAACCAGCGCACCCCCCTCAGCACGCTGATGCTGGACGGCTGCAACATCGGCGACATGGGCGTCGGTGCGATCGCCGCTGCGCTTTTGCACTCGCCCGCCCTGCGCACGCGCATGCACACCTTATCGATCCAGCGCACCGGCGTCTCGGCTCTCGGCGCATCGAAGCTCGCGGCTGCCATCGCCATCCGCAGCAGCCAGCTGCGCACGCTGGATCTTTCCCACAACCGCGCTGTGGGCGATCGTGGCGCGACGAAGGTCTTCGAGGCGCTCTTGACGAATAAGCACCTGCGCAACCTGCTGTTCGCCAACTGCGGCATATCTGAGATGGCAGCGGGCACCCTCGCAACGGCGTTAGGGCAGAACACGCGGCTGAACACATTGTCTATCGCTGGCAACAAGCTGCTGACCGAGGGCGGATTCCTTCTGGGAACGGCGATTGAGCACAACAAGGGGCTGGTCTCAATTGACGCAAACCAGGCCGGTATCGGTGACCGTGGCGCAGAGTCCATTGGCAGGGCGCTGAGGAAGAACGTGCGACTCACGCACCTCTACCTCAGCAGCAACGGCATCGGCGACAAGGGAGCAGCGGCCATCGCGCGCGGTGTCGAGCATAACCCGAGCTTGACGCTCATGGCGCTACTTGGCAACAACATTGGTGCCGTTGGCGTGAACGCGTTCGTCAAGAAACTGAAGTACAACGGCGTGCTGACGTCGCTGCCCCTGAGCAAGAACAAGATGAATGCGGGCGCACTGCGGAAGCTCAAAGCCATGTTCACCAACACGGCGATCGAGGAGCGCATGAAGAAGTTCCCACCCCGCCGCCGCAAGTCGCTGCGTGAACTGCAACACCAACGCAAGCCGGCACGCCGCAGCGCCGACGCCGACGAAGCCGACGACGACGCGCACCTTGACGAGCGCAACGACTGGCGCAACTCTTCAACGAAATGGACAGTCGGCGGCGTACCTGTCATCGTGATCGGCATCGCGATCTTGGTTGGTCTACTCGCCGGTTTGTGGAGCGCGCGCACAGCAAACAAAGAGCGGGCGGCCAAGAAGCGCCAAAAGCGCAAGGAGAAAGCCGCCAGGCCGAAGAAGATGCGATCGTTGCCACGCGAAGAATCCGATGAGGACGAGGCAGGCGAGGGGTTGCTCAGCTCGCACCGGAAGGGAGCAAGCGGCAAGCCCCGGAAAGGCGGCAAGCCGCAGAATGATTCGCTTGCGGAAGGCGAGGGAGATCTCGAGTGCGGTGCGCTCGATCATGATGGCAGCAGTGGGCGGCAAGGGCGCAGCAATGATCGGTCGCAGCAGCGCCGGGGCTCGGAAGTGCGCTCGCGATCTCCGAAGAGTGCGAAGCGGCCCACGCTGGCATGACGTGGCTGTCGCGCAAACAGCTTACCCCCTTCGAGTTCGTGACGGCAGCGAAGAAGCGGTCTTTGCAAGCCGGCGACGACACGATACAAGATTATACCTATGGGGGGGGAGATTTGAGCACCCCACGAAGACGTGGGCGTGCGCCACGCATAAGCAGTTCATCATGCAGGCGGTGGCAGTGGCAATAGCGAAGGCCACGTGAGCATGGGTAAGAGGGAAGTGCGAGGAGGCGATGAGAGAGGTGTTGGGGCGGGGCGAGGCGTGCAGGCAGGCGAGGTTGGGACACCGGCGATGGCGGCAGAGGCGCGAAGAGACGAGGCAGGGAGCAGAGGGCGATGAGGAGGGCGACGGAGGCGACGGGGCACAAGACAGCGAGCGAGTACGGTTTTTTACGCAACACATACGCATAACTTACTCGTATAAGATTACTAAGCCGCAAGCCGCAAGGCTCTTAAAATCTTTATCGTTCGTCCCCCGCTCCTAACTTATAACAATGCGTAACAATAAAGTTTTCTACTGTGAACAAAGAGAAGAGCTTTCATAGTAGATAAGAATTGCGTGGTGACAAACGGCTGTCCCCCACAAGCCACAAGAGTGCTCTTTTTGGACTGC
>Ga0308021_10001584_pt1 | contig 10396 bp, 4 predicted proteins | sample Neamet351_FD_201296 | JGI IMG/M metagenome (GOLD analysis project Ga0308021, IMG submission 201296) | Marine microbial communities from water near the shore, Antarctic Ocean - #351 | ecosystem: Environmental > Aquatic > Marine > Unclassified | place: Southern Ocean | collected 2014-10-02
CCACCACCACCACCTCCTCCTGTTCCTCCTCCTCCTCCTCCTCCATCTCCATCTCCTCCTTCTGCTCCGCTCACCCCCACCCCCGCCCGCCGCTGCCACACAGGTACCCGGACACGCCGCCGCGCATCTACGGGGAGAACGCCACCTTCTTCACGCAGTACCGCGCGACGACGGCCTCCAACCTCACCTTCCGCCACAACGACATCTCGCACGGCTGCGAGGACTCGCAGGACTGCGGCGTGTGGGAGGCGTGGGGGCCCGGGCGCGACAACCGCGTGGTCGAGAACGCGTTCCACGACACGTGGGGCGCGATGGGAATGGCGCTCTCCATCATCTTCCCCGACTCGGGCAACAACTGGTTCAACGTCACGTCTAACGTCCTGTTCAACAACCTGGCCTCGGGCGCGGGCGGCGCATCGCCCGGCGGCTCCTCCGGCGTCGGCGGCGTGCAGCTGAAGGGGTACCGCCAGCGCTTCGAGGACAACATCGTGGCGGACTCGGCGCTGTCCTCGGGCGTGTGGCTGGGCGAGTCGGGCGGGTTCAGCCTGGGCGAGGCGACCGTGGCGCGGAACGTCTTCTTCAACTTCAGCCAGGCGGGGCCGACTGCGCCGCGCTGCGCCGGCGGCGAGGCCTCGCAGTCGCGCGGCGCGCTGTGCTGGCGCGGGCAAAGCACCATCGTCAGTGCCACCGTGGGCGCGCGGCTCGCCGCGCTGGCGACGAACCGCAGCAAGCAGAACCCCGCGTGGTGGAACTTCAGCGCTGCGCAGGCCGCAGCGCCCACCGTTGTCGGCGTGGATGCCAACGTCTACGACGCGCCGCTCGAGCCCGCCAACGGCACGCTGCGCACGCTGCGCCCGGACATCGACGCGCACTCCGCGGGCGGGGCCAGCGCTGCGGATGTCGCCTTCGCGCGCACGCCGTTCTCACAGTGGTGGAACCGCACGCACCTCGACTACGCGCTCGCTCCCGGCTCCGTCGCGCTGACGCTGCCCGTGGGCCTGCGCCCCGCTGATCTCAGCGCCATCGGCCTGGACCTCAGCGCGTGGCCCTTCGATCCATCGGACATGTTCGCGCGCGACGCGACGCGCAAGGTGCAGGTGGAGAGCGCGGACCGCGCCTTCGGCCTGTACCGCGAGCCGAGCTTCGGGCTGTCGTTCCCGCGCGGCGATGGCGCCGCCGCGCCGCCGCTGCCCTCGGCAGTCGCGATCTTCAACCGGATGGACTTCGGCGCAGCGGCCGTGGCAACGCGCCTGCGCATGCGCGCCTGCACGCCCCTCGCAGTGCCGGGCCACGTGAAGGCTGCGACGGCGATCGTGCTTCGCGAGGGCGCGCCGGATGGGCCGGTCGTGGCGACGGTGCCGCTCTCGCCCGCGACGACGGCGACCGCGAACTGCGGCTACATCGTGGGCTCCTACTGGCTGCCGGGCGTCGAGAACGACGACCCAGCCGCCATGGTGACGGTCGATGCCGTGCTGGAGCCTGGCTTCAGGGCCACCGGCCGCAAGCAGCTGTTCCTGTCGCTGCAGGGCGGCGGCGTCGCGGCCATCGACTGGTTCTGGTTCGTATGATGACGCAACAGCAGGCGTGTGCGTGCGTGTGCGTGTGTGGTTCTGTTTATAAAGACGCAGATTGGCAAACAGTTTTTAGAGCGAGCAACCCGCCCCCTCACGCACACTCAGAAGTAGAAGTTGTAGCGGCTGATGAAGTTCTCCTCGCCCGCCACGGGCTCGAAGTGTCGGTTGAAGGGGTACCACTGAACGTAGTTGGTGCCCCACAGGTTGTTCCACAGCACGCTGCTCACGCCGAAGGTGTCGACGTCCGGCACCGCCGCCCACGGCTTGTCCACCTTCTCGCACGGCACGGGCAGGCCGAGCGGCTCGCCGAGGTTCACGACGGGCGCGTCCACCGCCTCGATGGCGATGGAGCGGCCGGCGCTGCTGTTGTAGCGCACGCCGCTGCCGATGGAGACGCCGTGCAGGTGCTGCGAGCCGCCCGCCACGACGTCGCCCACCGTCTTCTGCCACTGCCCCAGCTTCTGCATCTCCCACTCGCCCGTCGCCGTGGCGTTGTCCGGCGCGAAGCTCACGAACATGGTCTCGGGCATGCGCGTCGCCGTCTTGTTCACGGACCAGACCGTGGCCGCCACGCGCGGCGCGCCGGCCGCGGCCGCGTGCGCCACGACGAGCCTCGTGACGAGCGCCGCGGGCGCGCCGTATTCCAGCTGCGCGACGGGATCGGCGATGGCGCTGAGCAGCAGGAAGGTGGTGGCGCTGGCGTTGGCGCTGCGCCACGCGCCGCGCAGCGCGCCGTGCCACACGGAGTGCGTGGAGAAGGTCTCGTTGGGCTTGCCGAAGTCACGCGCGAACCAGTCCGGCGGTTTGGTGAGGTTGGAGTACTGCGCCTGGAACGTGGTCAGGTCGGCGGCGGAGTACGTGCGGTACGTGAAGTCCAGCAGCAGCCGGCCGGCCGAGGCCCAGGAGAAGGGGGCGCCTTTGCCGCTGCTGTCGGCGAGGTGGTTGATGGCCCCCGTCGCGGCGTCGAAGGCGATGGAGACGTCGCCGCACGCCGTGGGCGCCGCCGGGTCGGCGAGCGGCGCGAAGCCCGCCGCCGCGATCGCCGCCGCGTCGTCGAACGTGCCGCCGAAGGGCACCGGCTGGTTGAGGTCCGCGATCTCCTTCAGCGCCAGCGCGCGGAGCGGGTGGGCCGGCGGCAGCGCCTGCAGCGCGAAGTCGAAGCCCCACGCGCGCTGCTCCCACCAGCTCTCCTCCAGCAGGTCGAACTGCTTCCCCGTGGGCGAGGCGGCGAGGCGCGCCGCCGCGAACTCGGCGTTGCGCCAGTGCGCGTTGTCCTTGAGGTTCGTCTTGACGTCGCGGCCCCACGTGTGCTCGCAGTTCTTGGTGGCGAGGCGCGTGAAGTTGAGGAAGGCCGCGTCGCGCGCGCCGCCCGCTGCCAGGAACGCCGTGATCGCGCGGTCGAGCGCGCGCGCCTGCGCCGTCTTCTTGGGGTCGGAGGGCACGCCGTAGATCCACGAGTCGCCGACCTCGAGCTCCACCGTCGGCAGCGCCGCGCGCACGGCGCCTGCCGCCGCGCCGTCGACGGCGTCGAGCCACGCGTCGAAGGAGGAGCCGACGACGGTGGCGTTTGGGAACTCCTTCTGGACCTTCTGGAAGACGGCCACGTAGTGCGCCGCGTCGCCGGGCCCCGCGTTGTCGCCGATCCAGTCCGTCACGAGCGCCTCGCCGAAGCCCGGCGCCGTCACGGCCTCGCCGGCCGAGTAGCCGCCGTAGCCGCGCGGGTGCCACATCGCCAGCACCGCCTCGCCGCTCACAGGGTCGCGCCAGTTGAACATCTTCGGCACGCGCGGGTACATGCTCGCGCCGTTCACGCCCACGCTCACGAGGCTCACGTTCTGCGCGGCTAGCAGCGGGATGGCCGAGCGCGGCACGCCGGGCACGTCGCGCTGCGAGAGCGAGCGCTTGGGCGGCAGGCCGAAGGCGGCGTCGAGCGCGTGCGTCGCGCGCAGCCCCTCGGCCAGCATGGCGGGGCTCGTGTTCTCCAGCTCCGCGTTGTGCGGGAACGCGTGCCACGTGATGTCGCCGCGCGCGATCGCGGCGCGCAGCGCGTCCTGCTGCGCGGGCGTGGGGCAGGCGAAGCCCATGCCCTCGGGGCAGTCCAGGTAGAAGCCAACGTAGTACGACTGCGCCATGAAAGAGAGCCGCCACGTGGGGGGCAGCGAGCTGTCCGCGCGCAGCGCCGCCGCCGTGGCGATGGCGGTGGGGATGTGGTGGCTGAGGTAGGTGTTGATGACGCCGGCGCTCAGGTCGGTGAAGCCCACGTCCAGGTGGCAGGAGGCCACGAGGTGCACCTTGGTGATGACCACGTCCGAGCAGTTGTGCCCCGTCGCGCCGGCGTCGCACTGGCACGCGCCGCCCACGCACTCGCCGCGGCCGGAGCAGGAGGCGCGGTCCGTGCAGGGCGTGGCCACGCCGGAGCACCAGAACTGGGGGCGGCTCGTGTCGAAGCAGCAGCCCTTGGCGCGGCACGCCTCCGGCGTGATGCCCGGGAAGCCGCAGTCGCTCTCGTGCGTGCAGTTCGCGTCGCCGCCCACGCGCTCCCAGTACGGCGCCAGCGAAGGGTCGTCCATGTAGCCGGGCGCCAACAGCGCCCCTACGATCAGCGCGAACAACATGGATTAGCACACTCACCTCCAAACTAGTACTTTGGCGAAGGGCTGAGCTGCCAGGGATTACAACGGATTATCATGTGAGCATTATATCTTATGCGTTGTTACGCATATAGATCTGCAGGTCTAATGTGACAACTAGTCAGAGTGATCATCATCAGAAAGGTGAGCAAATATAGATAGACAGGCCGGAGGGAGGACCAACCGCATGTCCTGTTCCTTTTTGGCGAGAGAACAAAACTCCTCAGCGAACGACAGAAATATGAAGGTCATCGCGGCTTCGCTGGCGCTGTTCGGCGGCCGGGCGCTGGCAGAGGAGGAGAAGGTAGGGTGGTGCATCGGCGGCGCGAACATCAGCACGTGCGACTGCCACCCCTTCTGCGCCGCGCCCGCCGCCACCTCGCCGTTCTCGCTCGACGAGTTCGACGCCATCCCCATCGAGCGCCTCGGCGAGCCGACCGGCGACTTCGACGTGGAGACGGCCATCTCTGTCTCGCCCGTGGTGTTCAGCGCGGCGGAGGCCGCCAACATGACGCGGTGGACGGACGAGCTGCTGCGCGGCAGCTTCCCCGACCACCCCACCGGCGGCTGCTACGACTACGTGGACTACGGCTTCGCGGAGCACCAGAAGGGCCTGCACGGCGGCCCCGACACCGGCTTCACGCGCGAGGGGATCGTGAAGGTGCCCTTTATTGCGCTGCTGCGGCGGAAGCTGTCCGAGGCCATCCTGCCCATGATCGCGCAGCGCTACCCCCGCGCCGTGCCCGACGCCTCCGAGCTGCGCGTGGTGGCCGTGCAGCTGCTCCGCTACAACCAGAGCCACGCCTCCTGCGAGCGCACCAAGGCCCGCTTCCCGCCGCAGATCTTCGACCTCTTCGCGCCGCCGGGCGAGCAGGCGCCGCTGATGAACAGCTACTCGCCCGGGCGTATCCACAACGACCCCTCTCTCATCACGCTCAACTTCGCGCTCAACGACCCCTCAGAGTTCCAGGACGGCGGCGTGCTGCTGCCCAGCACCAGGGCGAGCAAAGCGGGCGCGCCGTCGGCGGCGGAGGTGCGCAGCGGCGCCGCCATCGCGCGCGTGGGCGTGGGGCGCGCGCTGATGCACCCCGGCTGGATGACGCACGGCACCAGCCCGCTCACGGGCGGCGTGCGGCAGGGGCTGCAGGTCTGGCTCAAGCACAGGGCGTTCGAAAGCAAGGCGCACCAGACGCTCAAGGCCGAGTGCGAGCGGGTGGCCCTGCGCGAGGCGCTGCGCGTCTCCGCGGGCGGGCCCCTGGAGCCCGAGATGTCGTTCCGCCTCGGCGGCAACCTGCATGTGCACGCGCAGATGGAATACTTCGACGCAATGAGCGCCGGCGGCAAGCTCCCGGAGGGGAACCCGTCCTGCGCCCCGGACATCATGGCGCTGTCCATCAACGCGATGATGCTCGGGTACAAGCACGGGCACTGGTGGGCGGACGAGGCGCTCAACCCCGTCGTGTCCTGCTACCAGGCCGCCGACCTCACGCTGCGCCGCCCGCCGGCGGAGGTGCTGCTGGAGATCGCGGGCGGCGCGGAGCAGCTCGCGCCGATCGGCGGCGAGGCCGGCCTGACCGAGTCGGTGGGGCACACCGTGGCGGCGATGGCGGGGCGGCACGACGACACCCTCGCCGTGGCCATGACCCACCACCTGATCGAGGCGGCCCGGGCGGGGGGCAGCCTCGGCGCGCAGGTTGTCGTCGACGCCCACACACTCCTGCTGAAGATGGGCAAGGCCAAGGCGTTGCTAGCGATGCTGGATGCGCTCTGCGAGGGCGCGGGCACCGAGGCCCAGCTGCGCGGTGCGTGCTGCCGGCAGATGGGCAAGGCGGCCGGGGAGGCGGGCGACTACTTTACCGCCGTCAAGGCGAGCGCCAAGGAGCTGGCCGTGCTGGCCGCCAACGCGCGCGCGGGCCGCGCCCAGCAGCAGATGTTCACGCCGGCCCTGCCGCTCACGACCGCGCTCGAGCAGCTGCTGAAGTCCGACCTCAAGGACGCGCCGGCGCGGCGCGAATTCGCCCTGCGCACGCTGCGCGAACTGCACGGCGAGGCGCTGAAGGACACGGGCAGCGAGGTGCTCGACATCGCGCGCGTCGACCTGATGAAGCTCGAGGCCCGGGCGCTCGTCAAGGTGTACGGCGCGGGGGACAAGGAGGCGGGGGAGCAGGAGGAGCGGGACAGCATGGCGGTGCTGGCGGCGGCGCGCGCCATCACCGCCGCCGGCGCGGCGAGCGGGTCGCACGAGATGGCCCAGCAGCACGCGCACATGCTGGCGGAGTTCGAGGCCAAGGAGGCGAAGCGCGACCCCCACATGCCGGGGGGCTGGGAGGAAGGCACCCTCACGCCTTCGCAGAAGCAGGTCCTCGAGGCGTGGCGGCTCGTCGCGCGCACGATGCCGGACAGCGCCGAGGCGTTCGCGACGCTGCCCCTCATCTCCTTCTTCCTCGCCCACCCGGCCTTCAAGGCGGACCTGCGCGGCGTGCTGAAGCAAGCCCAGGCCCTCCTGGCGCGCGCGCACGCGGTCGCGGGCACCTCGACGGACGCGTGGTTCCTCGGCTTCGTGGGCCAGGCCGCCATCGGCCTCGACGACGAGCTGGCGGCGGAGGGCTTCGCGGCGATCTACCGCGCGACCATGGAGGCGATGGCGAAGGCCGCTGGCGGCGAGGGCCTCGACGACCAGATGTCGATTGACATCACGCAGGGGCACTCGCTGGAGTCGCTCAGCGTCTTCGCGCGCGCCGTCGGCGAGGAGAAGAAGGCGAGCGAGCTCGTGGACCTGGCGCTGAAGAACTTCCCCGACCACCAATACTACGACACGCACATCGTGGCCCGGCGCGACAAGGCGCGCGAGGAGCTGTGATCTCTGTGAGCGTGAGGGCGTGAGAGTGAGAGTGAGAGTGAGAGTGAGAGTGAGAGTGAGTGAGAGAGTCGAGCATGCACTCGATAGTGTTGAGACGCTCGAATCTGCCTGCGAGCCGTTGCCTCTGGGGACACGCTCTTTCTTTTCTCTCTCCACATACATGCACCCTGCAAAATTAAAACCTAGTTTAAAATGAGGGTTGTGTAAGATTACACAAGAACACTAGACAGTTTTTATTTTCATAGCTCGCCAAGGTCACTCTTCGTCAACGCTCCTCCACCAAGCCCGGCTGCACCCGCCCCCCCCATGGGGTTCGCCATCGCCCCGCCCACCATCGGCTGCTGCTGCTGCTGCTGCTGCTGCTGCTGCTGCTGCTGCTGCTGCTGCTGCGGCACCCGCAGCTGCTGCTGCGGCAGCTGCGGCATCCGAGGGTAGGACACGTCCTTGTCCGCGTACGGGTCGGGCTCACCGCTCCAGGCGCCCTCGTCCTCGTATGCGTAGTCGCCGCCGAATGCCACGTACGGCGTGCTGCCGCCGCCGCCGAGCTGCGCCGAGGACGGCTGGGCGTAGCGGCTACTGGCGCGCTGCTTCGGCGCGGCGGCAGCGTATGCGCCGCCATGGTAGCGGCGGCGGCGCATGCCGTAGGCGGCGCACGCGACCAGCAGGCAGATGGGGACGAGCGTGAGGAGGAAGGACGGCGCGCGCTCGGGCCGGCAGAGCTCGCTCTGCAGGACGCCGCCGTCGTCGTCACCAAATGCATCGTCGTCGTCGGAGAACGGGATCGGGAAGGTGCAGAGCGCGCCGCACGCGACGGGGCCCGCGTAGCTGCAGCAGCACGCCACGGTAGTCCAGTTCCCGGCCTGGTCGGTGCGCGGGAAGGTCACCTCCCCGCGCTGCATGTTGTCCGCGTTGCAAACGCCAGGGATGCAGTTGGGCGCCGGCGTGGGTGGCGCCGGCGTGGGCGACGCCGGCGTGGAACCGCTCGCAACCAGAAGCAGGACGTACGAAACAATCGTCATTCTCCGCGGCGGGGGGGACGAGTGTTTCAGGTGCGCTGGGCGCCTCGTGTGGTGCTGGGGAGCAGAGAAGAAGACTGTGTAGAGCTTCACCATGGCCGACGTCGACGAGGTCCAGAAGCTGTACAAGGACCTGCGCAAGCTGGTCAAGCGCGAGAACTACAAGAAGGCGCTGAATATTTGCACGCAGCTGCGCAAGAAGGTGCCGGCGGCGGACGAGCCGGTGGTGTGCCACTGCGTGTGCCTCCTGTACCAAGAGCAGTGGCAGAAGGCGCTGGACGTGGCGGAGAAGGCGCTCGGCGGCGGCGCGCGCAGCGCTGCGTCGTTCCTGCTGCTCGAGCGCGCGTACTGCCTCTACAAGCTGCAGCGGCTGGACGAGGCGCTCTCGCTCATCGGCGGCGCCGACAAGGGCGCGACGGACGGCGTGGCACTGCAGCACCTGCAGGCGCAGGTTCTGTACCGCCAGGCCAAGTTCGGCGACGCCGTCGCCATCTACAACGGCGTGCTGGCGCACGAGGACGACCCGACCGAGACGCTCTCCAACCTCGCCGCCGCGTGCGTGCTGGGCGGGCGCAGCGGCGAGGCGCTGGAGGCCGTGCCCGAAGACTTCGTCGCGAAGGCCTCCAAGCACGAGCTCGCCTACAACCTCTCCATCGCCGCTGCGGACAGCGGCGACCTGGCGCTGGCGGAGAAGCGGCTGCAGCAGGCGGAGAGCACGGCGCGCGCGGTGCTGGCCGAGGATGGCTGGGACGCGGCGGAGATCGAGGGCGAGGTGGCGTGCGTGCTCTGCCAGCTGGCCTACGTGATGCAGCGCGGCGGCGACGGCAGCCGCGCCGCCAAGATCTACAAGTCCGTGCTCAAGGCGGGGCCGGACGACAAGGCGCTGGTGGCCGTGGCCTCCAACAACCTGGCGGCGCTGCGCGGCGAGCGGGACCTCTTCAACAACCTCAAGCTCGTGGGGCGCGCCGCCGCGCCCGAGGCCAAGCTGGCGGAGCGCGCGCGCGAGGCCGTGGCGCGCAACCAGGCGCTGCTCGCGCTCTACGGCAACAAGTTCGACGAGTGCCGCAAGGCCGTGGCCGCGCTGGAGCAGAGCTTCCCGAACGGCGACGTGGCGGCGCGCTCTGTGCTGCGGGCGGCGCTGCTGCTGCGCGAGGGCAAGCACGCGGAGGCCGAGGCGGCGCTGTCGGCGCTCGGGCCGGAGAACGAGGAGGCGCAGCTCACGCTGGCGCACGTGCTGCTCACGCGCGGCGAGACGGCGCGCGCCGCCGCCGTGCTGCGCGCCGTGCCGGCGCTGCAGCACCGGCCCGGCACCGTGGCGACGCTCGTGGCCATGTTCGCCGACGCGGGCGACGACGAGACGGCGCGCGCCGTGTTCGACGCTGCGCTCAAGGACCAGGCCGCGAAGAAGCCCAAGTCGGCGGCGACGGCGTCGACGTCGGAGGGCGAGGTGCAGATGCGCTCGGCGGCGGCGCGCTTCATGCTCGACCGCGGGCTGCATGAGGAGGCGGCGGCCGCGTACCAGGCCATCGCCGAGGCGGCCGCGGGCACGGCGCGCGAGGCCGAGGCGGTGGCGGAGCTCGTGCTGGCCCTCACGCGCTGCGGCACCGAGGCGGCGCTGGAGAGGGCAGAGGAGTGGGCGGCGAAGCTCCCCGCGCCGGAGGCGGCGGGGCCGGAGGAGGACGAGGGCGAGGAGCTCTTGGACGCCGAGGCGCTCGAGTCGGCCGCGCCGCTGCGCGCGTTGTCCCGGCGGCTGCAGGCCAAGGGCGCCGCGGTGGTGAAGCTCGGCGACGGCGGCGGCCTCGCGGGCGGCGCCAAGAAGAAGCTGCCCAACCCGGCGCGCGCCGCCAAGAAGCGCGCGAAGCTGCGCGCGCGGCACGTCGCCAAGCTCGAGGCGCGGCTCGCCGCGGCGCCCGCGGGGCCGGGCAAGGCGCAGAAGCTGCCCGAGCCGGACAAGGAGCTGTGGATCCCGCGCCGCGAGCGCGCCTCCTACCTCAAGAAGCGCCGCGGCGGCGCGCGCACCTCCTCCACCTCCGCGCAGGGCGGCGCGGCGCTCGCGCGCGACGTCGCGAAGCTCGACGCGCGCGCGCGCAAGGAGGCGGAGCTCTCTAACCCGGCGCAGAAGGTGGTCAAGGGCGTGCTCAACACGAGCAGGGACGCCATGTCGCGCAAGTCCGGCCGCAAGAAGAAGAAGTAAGAGAAGAGAAGAGAGAGAGAGAGAGAGAGAGAGAGAGAGAGAGAGAGAGAGAGAGAGAGAGAGAGAGAGAGAGAGAGAGAGAGAGAGAGAGAGAGAGAGAGAGGGCGCAGAGGGGCAGAGAG
>Ga0308021_10001596_pt1 | contig 10354 bp, 2 predicted proteins | sample Neamet351_FD_201296 | JGI IMG/M metagenome (GOLD analysis project Ga0308021, IMG submission 201296) | Marine microbial communities from water near the shore, Antarctic Ocean - #351 | ecosystem: Environmental > Aquatic > Marine > Unclassified | place: Southern Ocean | collected 2014-10-02
CGTTGGTGATGCCCTGGGAGAGTCCGTCAGCAACAACCGGCACCGATACCGTCGCCGCACCCCCACCATCGTCACCACTGTCGCCAGCTTCGTTGTCAGACGCAATCGAGGCCACAACAGTTTGCTTTAGCTCGTGAGTGTCCTGCAGGAGACTCTGCGGGAACAGATCCGAGGTAAGGTCCCTGAATATGACCTGGTCCGGCGCGGTGAATTTCGGCAGGTTGCAGTCGTTGATGGCCTGAAGCATGAGCGCTGCCTCGGGATCATTTGCCTGCGCAAGCTTCAACGCACCAGCCCGCACAATGCATGATTTGACAGCCCGCATGCCAAAGTCATAGTGGTCCTGTGCCGATACTTGTTCCGACGCAAGTGAGAGTGTCTTGGTGAGCTTGATGGCCAGCACACGAGCTTGACTGAACCCGCAGGAATAGAGAGAGATCTCTGCAATCATGGCATAGTCTGGGACCATCATGGCGATTGTGCGAAAGAGCGTCTTGAGATTGTCTGGGAGCTCCGTGCGGCCACTGTAGCCAGGATTCATGGTGATGAAAACGGCACACGACTTCTTGAATGCAATCATTTCACCTTCGAACCTGAGCTTCGAATCACCAGCCCGCGCACCCTGCTGCAATGTCTGGACTTGCGATGCAACCACAGACAGCACCTCGATATCAATACGGTTGAACTCGTCAAAGCATGCCCAGGCACCGCATCCTGCCAACCCCTTGAAAAATTTCCCGAGCGCTTGATAGTCCAAGGAATCAGAACAGTTGAATACAACGCACTTGTTGCCGACAGCCTTGCATAGGTCCTTCGTTGTCTCTGTTTTTCCCGTGCCAGCAGGACCCTCCGGTGCACCGCCGTAAAACAGATGCACGGCCTGCATCAGCGTGCGGTAGCAGCGATCAGTGAGCGGTGTAATGACAAGACGGCCCGAATTGCCTAAGTACTCGTAGCAGTACAATTGCATGGCGCCCATAATGCGTGCTTCGAGCGGGTACGGTCCTGCCAAGCGCTGCCGCCTTTCGGCCTCGTCCTTGTCTTTCTTGCCCTTCTTGTCTTCCTCCAGGCCCGGCTGACCATCACCGCGCAGCGACCTGGTCTCACCCTCCGCCTCGGTCCAGTAGTAGCGCATCTGGATTGTCCATTCAAAGTCTGCAGCATCGGTACCGCTCCCTGTCTGGCCGACGGCTTGCCGCACCTGATCTAGCACGTCGCGCGCATGCACGTCCAGTACAACGAGGGATCCCACTGTGAGCCGATCTCGGCTTGAAAGATGACTGCGCACGCGCTCCAGCAGTGCTTCCAGCTGCGCAAGCTGCTTGGATGCACAGCACGCAAGCGCATCAAAGCTGACTGCTGACACGTGGCCTGCTTTCACATTTGCTTGCGCCGGCTGAAGTGCGGACTCCACATCACGTGTCCAGAAGAGCTGCGACGCGGCAAGCACAACCTGTCCAGGCCACCGCAGCACCCACTCCACACGGGCTACCGCTGCGGTCATCTCCTCGGAAGGTGAAATTTCGCTCAGCACCGACTGTTGATCGGCGGCCCCGTGTACGATTGCGCGGCGCAGCTGCTCGTGCAGTGCCACACGCATCGCCGCCTCCACTTCCGTTAGCCACACCTCCACGAATTTCCCTTCTAGTTTTCCCGCACGGTTCTTTGCAATTGGGCACACACCAAGATTGCGCGCCGCCGCAATCTTCTTGCCCGCGTCTGGTGCACCACAATCGCCGCACCCTGCAAATGGTACCCACTCGCCTTCGGCACTGGCCATGGCGCTAATTCGCAGCTCGACGGAGTTTTCGTCGAAAGCAAGGGCCGATATCCCTTCAAAGCACTTGGGAAGGTGCATCTGCACCGCCACAGGGTCCTTGGTCAGAGCGAGGATGGCAAGCAGTTCGTCGTTCGAGAGGAAAAAGAAGCGCGGGAACGCATGGCGCTTGAGGTTGAGGTAAGCATTGAGACCGGACATGATGACCTCGAGCGAAGAGTGCCACTTGCGCAGCGTCGGAAGCAGCTTCTGGTCTTGGGTCAGCGATAGTGCACAGCGATCTTCAAGAGCCTTGAGCGCATGCGCGCTCCACATCGCGTCGATCTGACCGAAGTCCTTGCCGAGTGCCGGCATCTGGCGTGAGATGTCATCGCAAAGGAATACAGGCTTCAGGTACTGCCACAGGAGCTGCGTTGCTACCCATTCATCCAACGTGTCCTGCAACAGCTGCAGCTCACCGAACCACGTCGACACGCGTTCCTCAATTGCTTCTACGTACGGCGACGAGAGCATCGAATGCGTTCGTGCCAGTTGCTCTTCCAAGTTCTCCAGCACCGCATCGGTCTCAACCATTACAAAGACGCCTGTCGCTTTGAAGGGCTTGAACTGCAGTTGCAGCTTTGGCCGGACCACAGCATCGGTCCATTCTTCGGCCATTTTAAACATCGCAAGCTCAAGTTCGTGCTCCTGCGTCGCAACCTCCGAAACATCGCTAATAACATCGATATTCTCCGCAGCACCGCCGCTTTCCAGCAGGAAGCGCAGGGTGATTTTTGGTACCTCTGCAATCTCAATGCCCAGCTCCTCGCAAAGGTGCTCCCAGTGCCGGTGCGAGTCAGGGCGCGACCACGATAAGGCGGGGTTGCGCAATTCTGCTATCACAGGAAGGGATTTGCGGAAGCCTTCATACAAGCCACGCAAGTGACCTGCTACGCCCTGTGGTCCGATGTGATTGCGCGACGCAAAGAATGCTTCTTGCTTGTGCAGCGTGCCAAGGGTCTCTTGCACGTGGGTCACTACGGTGTCACGATCAAGATCCCAGAACAAACCGTCCATCCAGTTATGCAGCCGCTTGTCCCAGGCCGCCACGAGAGTCCAGAGAGTAACACAAGGCTCCACAATAGTAGTGAGCTGCTCAAGTTGCTCGTACTCCGTCTGCGGCCAGTCGAGAACACGCTCGCGTGCATTGAGTAAGTACGACTCTTGCTCCGCATCCTCCACCTTCGACTGCAGTTTGGTGACAGAGGCCGCGATCTCAGGCGAGTCTTCCCACCCTTCCATTCCCAGCCGCAGCGCCGCATCCGCATCGGCCATACGTTCGGAGAGCTCGGCGGCAAATGCCTCCTGCTGGTCCTGAAACTCGGCACTGAATGCGTCCGTATAGAAGGGCATGAGTGCTTGTGTGTCAGTTGTGATCTCACCCACGCGCTTGGGCACGACGAAAACACCCCAGACGAGTGCCGACAGCTCATCAGTCAGCGCAAAGCGGTGTGCTGTCAGTGCACTCAGTTGTGTACGCATCGTCACCACTGCCGCCGCTGACGCTTCCGCCACGCGTGGAGCCTCGGTTGCAAGGGCCTTCTTAAGTCGGCCGAATGCTTCCACTGTCGCAGGTTTCACGGCGATCAATGCATAGTAGGCTGCCCATGCCTTGTCCAATGCCGTGGCGTCTGCAGCCAAGTCTTCACACACGCGAGCAAGTAACGCATCAACGAGGCTGCGTGCAGCTGCAGAGATCGCTGAAGTGAGCGGTGCGCAATGCACCGAGAAAAGTTTGAGGTGCACAGTGGGCGGCAGAAGTGCAGACACGGCTTTTGCTGCTGCGCGATGCTTCTCCACCGCCGCACGAGCCGCCTCAACATCGATCCGCTTCAAATCAAATCCACCATCTCCACCGCCCGGTACCTTGGGAGCTGGTACACTTACCACCAGCTTCTCTAATTCCGCATCCACATCAAGGTTGAAGTACAAAGAAAACGGTGCCAGCGTACCAGCCAAAACGCGGCACGCATCGAAGTTTCCTTCCACAACTTCACGGACCTGCGCCGCCGCCCCCGCCAGTGCTGCAGCAGGCGCCGCGCCATCAGCCAGCGCTCCTGCATCACTGGAGGGCAGCCGCGGTGGGCCCGCATCAGCGTCGGCGTGCACTGCCACAACATCCACGGGTGTCACTGCAGCCACGACAGCGCGAAGTTCATCCAGCACTGCGATGGAAGCATCGTCGAATGCAGAAAGCGGGGGCTCAAACACCAGCCCTGGACAACCTGACTCCGGCATCTGATCCTGTTGATCAACACTCCCAAGCCCACTGCACTCATCGTCAGCTTGCTCAGTCACAAAGAAAGCGCCACTGTCGTCTTGCGCTGCTGCCAGCGTGACGCAGAAAACAGCCGGGGCAGCTGCTCTGTGTGACCCCTGCGGTGTATCGCTTTCCACCAAATCAAGCCCCCCGGACCGGTGATGCTCCAGAAGCGCTGTTACTACCTTGCGTGCGCTTAGCACAGAAAGAAGCTTCTCATGCTTGGCCGCAGCCTCCGCAGGGTCCTGCTTCTCCTCCTTCTTCTGTTCTCCCTCGGCTTGCACCTCCTCGTCGTCGCCGCCGCCGCCGCCTTCTGTGAGTAATCCGCCCCTGGTGTCGGCCAATGCGAGGTTGGCATCCACATGCACACGGTGTGCTTCAAACATGGCAACAAAGGTCCCAACCGCGCGTGCCACCATTTCTTCTAGCGCCTGGCGCCGCGCAAGATTGATCACGCACAGCGCATTGTAGCACATCAGCTTGCAGTGCGCTACGCCTGCGTGCCCCGGTGCCAGCGCCGCAAGTGCGGGCGCTGGGATTGCGTCCTCGAATGCTACAACCGTCGAGGAGGGCCCTGCACCAGCAGGCGATGCAGATGCTATGGATTCTTGGTAGTGCTTGCGCAACTTCCGCTCCCGCCGCCTCCGCGCCGCCTCCAATGCCATCTGCCTGACCGTCCTGCTCTTGGCTTCCTCCTCTGCTGCCTCCAACTCTCTGCACTGATCGTCGTACGCATCAAACACCAAATCCGAAAGCACTGCCGCGGAGGGGCCGCTGGCCAGCGCGGTCGCTTCGCCAAACTGCTGCCGCTGTCGCGCGAGAAAAGTGCCCAGTTCGCGTGGCGCAAGTTGGGGTACTTCTGGTGGTGCAGACGCCGCAGCAAAGGCAAACTCCTCCAACGACGCTGCGGTCGCCGCCGCAGTCTGGTGTCCACACTGGTACGCCTCGGCAGCGCGCGGCACCGGCTTTGCTCCCTCGAGCAGTGGCACTTGTTCGAGGCGTGCCAGCTCGGACAGCGCTCCAGCGAGTGCAGCGCCGAGCAACGGCGAGCTTACCAACGGCAACTTGCGTCGCAGTTCTTCGCGCCGCGCAGCCACCGCACCGGGTCTGATGGTAGTGTCACTCCGAGGCCGCGATGTCCGAAAGCCAGCGATCTCACCCTTTTTACGCATCTGCAGCGGTCGGCCCTGATCTTTGTCGGCTGGCGGTGGTGCACAGCGCGCCGCCACGGAGTTTGCCCATGCACCTCGCTCTGACGCCGAGCCCGGTCCATCGAGCGCCGAAAGTGCTGCACGGAAGGCCGAGGGTGTCGGCGGGGGCGGTGCAAGCGCGCCCGTCGAAGGATCGGGGTTGGCCGAAGCGATGGCGTCGATGTGCATGGAGTCTAGGGTGCGGCGATAACCTGACTGGATCTCATTTGTCAGCATCACGAGCAGCGCTGCGCCCGTGCCGCTGACCTGCAGTTGTGAGGGTTCATCGTCACCGCCAGAGCCCCGATACTCGCTATCGCCACGGTCCATATCCCGTGCATCGCGGTTGCTCGATGACATCTGCTGCTGCTCCTCTTGCTGCCGGCTTCCGAGCCCTAGCAGAGACATACCCGCGCCCATCCGCGTGGGGCGGCTACCACCGAAACCACTGCCGAACCCGCAGCGCGCAAGCACGTTGGCCATCACCACCGGCGGGAAGGCGGCCGCCGGGATAAGGTTCCCCGCCAGCCCGCCCTCCGCCACCTCGCGCCGCAGTGCCGACAGCTGAATCGCCTGGCGCATGCGGCGTTCCGCTGCACAACGCTGGTCCATGGCGTACGACACGCGCTCTTCGTGTGCGAATGGATCATCGCCAACGTCGAAGCGCAGGTTGAGACGCGAGACAAATTTGCGGCTGCGCAACGCAACGCCACGCCGTGCAGCTAAATCGCTGCTCGGGTCAAGTTGCGCCCATGGGCGCTGCGGGTCGGTCGCCAGGTGGCACCACTCGACCAGGAAACGGCCCGAGGTGTGCGAGTAGCCGAGCACGCGCACGGCGCGCCACGTCCATGAGCCATCCTCGTGGTGCCAGCGACTGCACGCCGTGCTGCGCTGCGCGAGACTCATCCCTGCGCCCGCGCCCGAGACGGTCGGCGGCGGTGTCTCCATGCCTGTTCCGCCGTTTGCACCCTTGCCCCCCCGTGCACCGCGTGGGGTCGCTGGCAGCCAAGCCTCAGGATGCAGCTTCTCAAAGCGCTCCACGTCGTCGAAGGGCTCGAGGGGCAGGAAGGAGGGGTCGAAGCGCGGCCGGTCCATCGCGAGGGGCGGCATTGCGGGGTGCAGATTCGCGCGCGGTCGCGCGGCAGGGTAGACGTGCGGCCCCTGCTCTGTTGTTCGCTGCCACGCCTGCGCGACGCTGCTGCCGGGCGCGAGCGGATCGGTGGCCCGCACGCCACCCACCCATTCTTCGCTGCCATCGCCCTCCGCAGAGGCGGGGCGCCGCTGCGGCTTGTCAACGCGAAGCCTGCGCAGCGAGCGGAGGTCCGGCGCCGCAGTCTTGCCCAGCGGCACGGCGTGGCGCGGCTTGGCGCGGCTTGAGAGCGTCATGTCCTTTAGCGAGGTGGAGCAGAGCACCTTGGCCGGCGCGACGCCAGCGCGCGGCACTGCTACAGACATCGCACCATCGCCCCACTCGCCTGGCTGCAGCGCTGGAGCACTGCGGCTGCGCCGCGCGATGGGCACCAGCCCCTTGCCCAGCACAGTGCGGTGGCGCGCGCCGTAGGAGTGGGAGGGAGGCGCGTGCGAGCGACCGTGCTGCGCGCGATGCTCCAGCTGCGCGCCCAGGTTCGGGATCTCGGAGCGCGCTACCAGGTAGCGCCCAGCGTCGCCCACACCGCGCAAGTGCATACTGGGCGGCACGCGCTTGTTCTCAGGCAGCAGCGAGGGCGGCGGCGGCATCTCGCCCGTGATATGCGCAGCGGTGGGCACGGGCAGCGCAGCGAAGGCCTCGAGCTCCACTGGCTCAAGCGACACCGGTGCGGCGCGCGGCACAGATCGCGTCGTGTCCGACATCGCCCACTGCCCGGCCGCCGGGTTGCGCGGGTACTTGCGCTCCGCATCGCGCTTCTCGCGCACACGGCGGTCGGCGTCACGGGTAGCCTCGTAGCGGAGGAAGCGCTGCATCGCCAGCTCGTCGCGCAGCGCCTTCGGTGCCGCACCGCCCACAGGTGTTTGCACAGGATCCCCATCGGCGGTCGAAAGCATTTTCCAGCACAACGCCCAAAAGAGGCTGCTGTGTGTGTGAGCAGTTTCAAACACCCCTCCGCCGCCCCCGCCGCGCCACCGCCGCCCTCCGCCACCACGCCGCCCGATGGAAACCGAGGCGTCGAAAATCGGCAAGCTCGTGGAGCGGCTGGTTGCGCGCTCTGTGCCGCCGCAGCGCGCGCGTGGCGTGTGCAAGTTCGCGATGCGCGTGCTAGGCTCGCGCATCGAGCCATCCTCGTGCAAGGACGAGTTTGAGGTATCGGCCCGCATCAAGAAGCGCATCCTGAAGGCGGGCGCGCCCAAGCGCGGGGCTGGTCGAGCAGACGGCGAGGGCGGACAGGTGCTGGCCAGCAGCGGATACTCCACGGCGCTGCGCTTCGACGAGCTCTTCCGCAAGCTCTGCGCCAGCCGCACGCTGCAGCAGCGCTGGGCCATCCTGCACCTGCTCGCCAGCCTGGGCGACACAGCAGACGACGGGAGCTCTGGTGCTTTCCGTGCGCTGGACACACTGGACCTGAATGCGGGGCGTGCACTGCACCCACCCGCGCCCACAAATAGCAGCAGCAGCAGCAGCAGCAGCAGCAGCGGTGGCAGCGGTGCGCCGCCGCCGCCTGCCGCCACCGCCGCCGCTGCAGCCGCCGACGCCGCGACCACCGCGCAGCGCCTCATTTACGGCCACACGCCGGCAGCCGAGCTTACCAACAAAACATCATTCGAGGTCTCGGAGCACGCGCTGATCCGTGACTGCCTTTACGCCTTCCAGGGCATCAACGCCGAGTACGTGCAGCGCGGCGGCGGCGACGTCGGTGGTGGTGGCAGCGGCAGTGGCCTTGGCGGGCGGTTCGGGGACTGCTACCAAGTGCGACCAGGCGTGGGCGCGCCTGGTGCGACTCGGGACCTGCTCTCGTGCTGCTGCGAGCTCGGCTGGCTCTACACGCGCGTGGCTGCCTTCGTGGCCCTGGCGCTCGACAACCCTTCGCTAGGCATGTGCGGCCAGGCGCTGGTGCACGCGGTGCAAGAGGAGCTCACCGACTACTACAGGCTGGTGGCGGTTCTAGAGGCGCACCTGGCTGGCAAGCAGCAGCTGGGCGGGGGCGGCGCGCTCACACTGCGACGGTTGGCCGTGTGGGTCGCGGAGCCGATGGAGCGGATGCGGCTGCTAGCGACAGTGTGCGACTCCGCAGCGGGGCTGCGCGGCGGCGCGCTGGCCTCATCGCTGCGCGCCTACGCGCGGCACGGCGACCCTTTTGTCGCGCAGTTCGTCGGATCGCTGGTCACGCGCGTCTCAGCGCCGCTCTTCTGGATGATCCGCTGCTGGGTGCTCGAAGGCACGCTGGAGGACCTGCACCAGGAGTTCTTCATCGTCTCAGACCCGGCGGTGGCCGAGGTGCGCTGGGCGGAGAAGTACCGCCTCGATCTGCGCATGCTGCCGTCGTTCCTCTCGCCCGAGCTTGCGGGGCAGATCCTGCGCATCGGTAAAAGTATCAACTTTGTGGCGCGCTGCTGCGATGACAGCGAGTGGGTGCAGCGCGAGGCGGCGGCGCGCCTACCCGCCGCCGTCGCCGACGGGGCTTTCGCCTTCGGCCAGACCGCGCGCCTCGAGGCTGCCATCGCGGGGCTCGCCACCACCACCAACCGCCGCCTCGTACAGGTGCTCATGGAGAAGTTTCGGCTGCTCGAGCACCTGCGCGCACTCAAGCGCTACCTGCTGCTCGGGCAGGGCGACTTCATCGCCCACCTGATGGACGTGCTCGCGCCGGAGCTCTCCAAGCCCGGCTCATCGCTGCACCGCCACAATCTCGTGGGTGTGCTCGACGCAGCACTGCGCTCCTCCAACGCGCAATTCGAGGATCAGGGAATCCTGGAACAGCTTGATTTCCGGCTGCTGGAGCCCAGCCCCGGGGAGACGGGCTGGGACATCTTCTCGCTCGATTATCGCGTGGCCACGCCGCTCGACGTGGTGGTCACGCCCGCAGCCATGCACCGCTACTTGCAGGTATTCAACTTTCTCTGGCGGCTGAAGCGCGTTGAGCACACGCTCGGCGAGGACTGGAAGCGCGCGCGCATGCGCTCAGTGCGCGCCAACGCCGTGATGCGTGCCGCGCCCGAGTTCCGTGCCGTGCTGCACCGCTGCCAGATGCTCCGCTCTGAGATGTTCCACTTTGTCTCCAACCTACACTCCTACATGATGTTCGAGGTGCTCGAGACCGCCTGGTCCTCGTGCGAAGCTTCCATGCGGGCAGCTATCGATCTGGACCAGCTACTGGCGGCACATGACGCATATCTCAGCTCTATTGTTGAGAAGGTAAGCCTGCTAGCAAGCGCTTACATTCGGCACGAATGCCCGCTGACGAGCTGCCCGCACCTGTGCACATGCCCCCTGCCCCCTGCCCCCTGCCCCCATCGTGTCCGTTTTCATGGCCGATAGGCTTTCCTATCCGAGGCTTCCCGTGACCTGCTGCACCAGCTCAAGCGCATGTTCTCGCTTATCATTCAGTTCTGCCGGCGGCAGGACACGCTGTTCGCACATTTTGAGGCGGCAATGCTGCGCGAGCGCGCGGATCGAAACGAAGCGGAGTTGGCCGCCCAGGAGGGGCGCTGGGCGCACAGCGTCGATGGTGGCTCTGCAATTGACGAGCTGCGACACGCCAGGTCAGTGATGCGCTATGGTCGCTATGGCGTGGTTTCATGCCTACCCACCTCCCCGCGCGTGCATTTGCTGTGTGTTAAGACCGCTAACGGGCCCTCTCCTTGCCACCCTTCGCAGTGCATCAATCGGCGAGGGCATCGAGGAAATTCGCAACGATTACCACACATTGTTCCAGGGCCTGCTTGACATCCTCAACACCAGCGGCCAAAACTTGAGCTTCCTCACATTCCGCCTCGACTTCAACGAGTTCTACCACCAGGCGGCGGTGAGCGAAGGGGACGCCGCTGCTGCAGCAGTGTACTGAGTGCTGAGTGGAGCGCCTTGCTGTACCTAGGTAAGGTGTACGCTTATGTTGAATGTAATCTTGTTTAGTACCATGTCTCATGTGACTGACA
>Ga0308021_10001597_pt1 | contig 10353 bp, 8 predicted proteins | sample Neamet351_FD_201296 | JGI IMG/M metagenome (GOLD analysis project Ga0308021, IMG submission 201296) | Marine microbial communities from water near the shore, Antarctic Ocean - #351 | ecosystem: Environmental > Aquatic > Marine > Unclassified | place: Southern Ocean | collected 2014-10-02
CGAAGAAAATCAATTTCGCCAACAGGTTCGAGACTGGTTGCACAGCAATCGACCCTCTGAATCCAGACCCTCCGTAGCCGACTTAAGTGCCTGCAGGGAATACGATCTGGCCTGGCAGAAAACATTGGCAGAATCGGGTTGGGCCGGAATTGCCTGGCCTACCGAGTATGGAGGCCGAGGCCTGCCTTTGGTTCAGCAGTTAATTTGGTATGAAGAGTATGCTAAAGCCGATATGCCTCCGGGTGGTTCTGAAAGTGTTTGTTTTGTTGGTTTGGCCCATGCCGGTCCAACGTTGATCTACAGCGGCAGCGAGGAACAAAAAAGTTTCCATTTACCAAAAATCATTAATGGCGACGCGGTATGGTGCCAGGGCTTCTCTGAACCTTCTGCAGGCTCAGACTTAGCCAGCTTGCGTACTAAGGCGGTGATTGACGGTGACGATTTAGTGGTTAATGGTCAAAAGGTATGGACCAGTTACGCCGACGTGGCCGATTACCAAGAGTTATTGGTAAGGACTGATTTCGAAGCGCCAAAACACAAGGGAATAACCTGGGTGATATGTGATATGAAAAGCCCAGGTATTACCATTCGCCCGATTAAAAACATGGCGGGCAACACCGAATTTTGTGAAGTGTTTTACGATGATGTGCGCATCCCGCTTAAGAATATAATCGGTGGCCTTAATAATGGCTGGAAAACAGCGATGTCGACATTGTCTTTTGAACGAGGCACCGCCTTTATTGCCGATCAAGTCGAGCTGGAGGTTGATCTCAAAGCACTTGAACAACTGGCTCACAGGACTAAGTTTCCAAACGAAAAAACGGCTATTAGCAACGATGTGATTGCAGCTCGCCTCTGTGAGATGAAGGCTGAAGTCAATGCCCTGAAAGCGATGACCTACATGAGCGTTTCTAAAAACATGACCCAGGACCTACCCGGCCCCGAGGGTTCGGTTATTCGCCTATTTTACTCAAAGTTAAGTCAGCGAGTAACACAGTTGTGCATGGATGTGTTGCAGTCAGAAGGCCTGGTATTATCCAGAGTGCCGGGAGCAGCGAATCATTTAATAGAGAAATATTTATTCCGCTATTCGGCAACCATTGGCGCAGGCACTGAACAAATACAGCGCAGTATTATTGCCGAGCGCATTTTAGGTTTACCAAAAAGTCGATAGTGGCAAAAAGCAGGTAGAGTGGCAAAAACAATATGAATTTATTACCAAATAGTGAACAAAGCGAAATCGTCTCAGTGATTCGAGAGTTTTTAGCCAATGAAATATCTGTGCGCCGTTATCAAGACGAAGAACTATTGGGGCGCTCATACAGTGCCAGTTTGTGGCAACAACTGGTGGGCATGGGCTGGTTTGGTATTAGCCAGAGTGAGTCAATAGGCGGATCTGCACTTGGGCTGGTTGACGAAGTCATGTTAGCTCGAGAAGCCGGTCGCCAGCTTGTCTCTCCCACCGTGATTGCAACCACGGCGGCGGTACACCTCTGTACTGCGATGGGAAATGAGCCATTGGCTCAGCAGTTGATGACGGGGCAAAAACGAGCCGCGTTGGCGTTAGCCGAGTCACTCAACATAGAAGCCAGCACTGAGGCCAACAATCTCAATGGAGAGATTAAAATTTTTGATGGCGAGAACGCTGATTTCATTTTTGTTTGTGATGGTCACAGCTCATGCTTAATTAAAGCGTCAGCATTGACTGATAGACAATCGGCAGCTTGCATTGATGAATCCATTGCCCTTGAGTTGGCAACGCTGAGCGCCACCTCCTGTGAGGTGCTCAGTAAGGAATCATCATTGGTCAATATCTTGGCCCTGCTGTTGGCAGGCAACTTGGTTGGGATTGCTGAAGCTGCCAGAGATCAAGCGGCGAGCTATGCGATTGAACGCGAACAATTTGGTAAAGCCATCGGCAGTTTCCAGTCTATTAACCATATGTGCGCCGACATGGCGGTGGCAGCAGAAGCAGCCTGGGCACAACTTGCCTATGCTGCGCTGGCAGTCACCGAAAAAATGGACTGTGCAGAGCTTCAGGTTGCCTCAGTGGTGTTACTGGCTAAAAAAGCCGCCATTGATAATGCTCGAGACAATTTACAAATTCATGGCGGTGTAGGGTTTACCGTTGAGTATGACGCGCACCTTTTTGTGAAACGTTATCACGTTTATAAAGAAATATTAGATGCTTTTTATGAATGCCAACCACGGATTCTCAGCGAATCCTGAATACCTATTAATGAGAAAGAGGCTGCAATGAGTCAACCACATATTCTTCGAAACGACGAGCAAGCGGTGATGACGATCACCCTAAATCGTGCTGATAAACTCAACGCCATTACGCCTGAAATGATTGAATTTATAGCTGAGTCATTAACCGAGTTTCGCAACAATACCGATTTCAAAGTATTGCTGGTGAAGGCTAACGGCAAGTTTTTCTCTGCCGGTATGGATATCAGTGGTGGCATGGGTGATGGCGGCAGTAGTGGTGTAGATTTTCGAAACTGGTATCGCAATAGTTTACATACGCTATTCGATGAGTTTGAACACATTGAGAAGCCTATTGTTTTCGCTATTCATGCGCCCTGCCTCGGCGGCGCTTTGGAAATGGCACTGTCTGCTGATTTTCGTTTGTGCTCGGAGAGCGCAAGCTTCACCTTGCCTGAAACCAACTTAGGTGTGATCCCCGGCAGTGGCGGCACTAGCCGGCTTACTCGTATTGTGGGTACCGCGTGGGCTAAGTGGATGATTATGGCGGCACAAAAAGTACCTGCGCAAAAGGCTGCGCGTATTGGTTTAGTACACGAGGTCTATCCCGATAAAGACTTCGACAAGCAGGTCGCAACGTTTGTGCAACACCTTGCTTCACTGCCACGTGAAACGGTGGGTCTTGCTAAATTGACGATTGAAACAGTCCGTGACCTGGACCGAGCTTCCGGCCGTAATGTTGAGCGGATGGCCAATACTTGGCTGACCATGTCCGATGAGCACAAGTCCATCATGGAACAATTCAGCCAGAAAAAGAAATAAATCATTTAGTAAGCCGACAAAGACTGTGCATTTTAAGGGAACAACATGACAACAAATAATAACTGGACTTTAGGTGAGCAGGATACGGTTACGGCGGTATTTCGCCGTGCTGTGGAAGCGAGACCCGATCATTGTTTTATTGAATTTGAAGATGGAACGGCTGCGACCTATCGCGAGTTTGATCTTCTCAGTAACCGCTTAGCCCATGGCCTGAAAGACCTGAATGTTCAACCCGGCGATACCGTCTCTTCCCTGTTAGATAATAACCTGGAGTGTGTGGTTTTATGGTTCGCCGTGAACAAACTCGGTGCTATTTGGGTGCCGATTAATAATGCATTAAAAGGTGAATTTTTACGGCATCAAGTCGCCGATTCTGGCGCAAAGTTAGTTATCGCTGAACAAGAGTATTGTGAGCGTTTTAAGTTAATCGAAGATAAATTAGAGCAAGTCACCACACTGGTTTACCGGACTGAAAAACCTGAAGCGAGCTTTGATCGTCTTCAGTTGACAGCACTGGCTAGTGCTTTTAGCGATAACGACAGCGCACTAGCCGACACCAACAAACCGTCGGATTTAAGTATGCTGATCTACACCTCCGGTACCACGGGCCTCTCTAAGGGCTGTATGATGAGTCACAATTACGCCTGCAGTTTGGCCAGGCTTTCACGGAGCTCGGCGGCGCGTAATAAAAACGATATCAACTGGTCTTGCCTGCCGCTGTTTCACTTTAATGCTACCGCGTCAACGGTTTTAGCGACGGTATTGACTCAGGGCCGCTGTTATTTTGTGTCGCGATTTTCCCTTTCTCAATTCTGGAAATCTATTCGTAACTCGGGTGCAACGGTGGTCAATATTATTGGCCAGATGGTGCCGCTGATTGCCAAGCAAGACGATTGTGAGGACTCCAGCGCGTGTTATGGACAGGTCCGTAGCGTTGTCGCATTACCCTTTGATGAAAAGCTGCAAAAAATATGGCAGACACGTTTTGGGGTAGAAATTGCCGGTGCTAATTGCTATGGCCTATCGGAAGCTTCTCTTCTCACTAGCTTACCCGCGGGTGAAGTAGCCAAGCCTGGGTCATCGGGTAGACGCAATGATTTATTCGACGTCTTGATCATTGATGATGAAGGTAATGAATTAGCGGCTGGCGAAGCCGGTGAAGTGGTTTGTCGGCCTCGCAAAGCCAATATTATGTTTGAGGGTTATTGGCGCAACCCCGGTAAAACCTTGGAAATTATGCAGCACATGTGGCTGCACACCGGTGATATCGGAAAATTTGACGAAGATGGTTTCTTTTTCTTTGTTGATCGCAAAAAAGATTATTTGCGTCGCGGTGGCGAAAATATTTCCAGCTATGAAGTCGAGGGCGCATTGTTACAACATCCTGATATCCAGGAGGTGGCTGTTCACTCGGTATTATCGGAGCTGTCTGAAGACGAAGTTAAAGCAACTATTGTATTAATCGACGGCGCAACCATTAGTGAAGAGCAGCTCTGCATCTGGTCCGTTGACCACCTGCCCTATTATGCGGTCCCGCGCTATATTGAATACCGCGCCAGTTTACCGATTAACCCCCTGAACAAAGTCATGAAATATGAACTGCGCGATGAAGGTGTAACAGCGAATACCTGGGATCGTAGTAAAGCCCCTATTGATATTAAAAAACGCTAAAGAGGTAATGGTAAAATGACAGAGCAATCGATGTTAACGCGTATTGAAGATTATGTTGGGATCATTAGCCTCAACCGCCCCGATCGACATAACGCCATGACCGACGAGTCCCAGGCCTTGTTATTGTCAGCCATTCAGGGGTTTAGTGATGATGCTTCGGTAAGGGCCATTGTGTTGCGCGGAGAGGGTAAATCTTTTTGCTCGGGACGTGATACCCATGTTTTGGGGCAACGCCAACCGAGCGACAGTGACTATACCTTTGTACAACGCGCCCAACGTATTACACATGCCATTTTGGACTGCCCCAAGCCAATCATCGCCGCGGTAAAGGGTATTGCCATCGGTGGTGGCTTTGAATTTGCGTTAGCATCAGATATGCGGATAGTGGGCCGCTCAGCAAAAATGTCATTGCCAGAAGTTATTTATGGCCTGTTACCCGACATGGGCGGGACGCAGACGCTGACCTCTCTGGTCGGACGTGCCCGGGCAAAATACTTAATCATGAGCGGTGACTCGATTAGCGCAGAACAAGCTCACCAATGGGGCATTGCCGATTGGCTGGTTGATGACGCCGATGTGGATACACAGGCTCTGGCGATTGCCAAAAAAATCGCCGCCCAATCACCCCAGTCAGTGATGATGGTTAAACGGTTGGTGGATCAAGTGGAAATTGCAGATATCAAACAGGGTTTACAGCAAGAATTAACCAGCATTACCACATTATTTAAAAGTGATGATTATGCTGAAGCCCGACAGGCACTCATCGATAAACGCAAGCCTACTTTTACTGGGAAATAAAATGGCACCGGAAAATAGATTGAGGAAGAAATAATGGCACTACAAGCACCCCCTGCGCTGGGCACGCGTATGCTCCCCGAAGGCACATTCGATGGCCAGATTGTTTTAATTACCGGTGGCGGCACCGGTTTAGGCAAGGCAATGGCCGTTGAGTTTGCTCGCGCTGGCGCAGCTATTGCGATAGTGAGTCGCAAGCCCGAGCATTTACAGTCGGGTATTGATGCGGTAGAAGCCGTAGGGGGTAAGGCCGTGGCGGTAGGTTGTGATATTCGCCACCCAGATCAGATTGCCCAAGCGTTTGATGAAATTGAGGAAAAACTGGGTGGCGTTGATATTCTGGTGAATAATGCCGCGGGCAACTTTCCGGTTCCGGCCGAGAATATGTCACCCAACGCTTGGCGATCGGTTACCCAAATCGTACTTGATGGTACTTTTTTCTGCTCCACGGAGTTTGCCCGTCGCCGACTTGAATCCGGTGCAGGCGGTTCCATATTAAATATTGGCGCTACCTACTCCTGGACTGGTGGTCCCGGTACGGCTCATTCGGCCGCGGCCAAAGCCGGAGTCACCAACTTGACTCAGTCACTGTCTGTTGAATGGGCGCCGGATAATATTCGGGTTAACTGTTTAGCCCCCGGTTTGTTTGTACATGAGGATCACCACTCGGGCCTGGTAGATGGTATTAAAGGCGGCACCGGACGCTCCGATGCATCGGCTAATAACACGGTACCAGCAGGGCGAACTGGCTGTTTACACGAACTGGGTTGGGCGGCCACGTTCTTGTGCTCTCCTTTTGCGTCCTATATTACTGGGCATACGCTGGTAGTGGATGGTGCTAATTGGCTACGTAGAGGCTTAAAAATGCCTGAATTTACTCCGGTAAGAGAAACTATTGTCTCTAGAGACCAGTAGCTTGAGGCCGAATAATAAAGATTGCCTTTTTAATACATCAGCAAAATGCCCGGAGAAACCGACCGCGAGTGGGGTGAACCTATCGCGATGGATGATAAGGTCAAGCAACGTGTGGATGATCTTTGGAACGAACTTGGTATCGATAAAATATAAACTTTTTGTGAGCTTAAGCTGTGTGCGTCTGCAGTTCCGCACCAACACACAGCCTATATCGTTGGCTTAGGCTCGTGATTCCATGGCGCTTTTGAAATTAAATAACATCGCAACGATAACAATTATTACCAACACAGCCGGGGCGCTAAAGCTATATTCAATATCTTCGGGATCTATATTTCCAAGCAACAATGCCATAAAAATACCATGGTAGATAATGCCAAAGGCACCAAGGCATACCGCTGAAATCTTAGCGCTCAGGGTTGGTCCGTAGAGGGGTCCTGCTGCCAGCAAAGCAAAGACCGCCCACAACCAGAATCCTAAATAATCAAAAGATGTGTACAACGAGAAAGGAACGGAGACGTTTAATATGAGAAGTAATGCATCCGCCATTTGAGCGCCGGGGCCTACTGTAGAAACGGTATCCGCCAGCATCGGTATAGTCCAAACCGCAATAAATTTAGGGATAATGAACGCCATAACCGACATCGCAACCACGACTGCAGCGATTATGCCTCGCAAGGGGTTGTTGCGGGAAACTTGCCATGCAATACAAAACAAGACGCCTGACGAGCTAAGCATCACGACGATCTGATTGGCCCAGCCCAAAATAAAAGCGCCTCTATTAGCCGTCAACCAAGCAATTCGATCCGCATGGTCTGCCCCAAATCCGCCTGGGGCATCTAGTGGTAAAAATCCAGATACCACGGCTAATATAATGGTAGTGATAGCTGACCAAAAGCCTAGCTTGTTGATTTGGTGATCAAGTGAAACAGTCGTACTCATTATTTTCTCCTAAACGTATTCAAACCTTTTGGATAAACCTGCATCATTAGAATTTGACTACTAGTTTTTGCGGCTAAAGCAGCAAGCTCAAGATCTATAGCTATGCTAGGTTAAAGCATGTCATATGACATGTAAAGTATTGTATGATTTAATCGGGCTTTTGCTACTTTATTCTGGTCGCGGCGACAGGTAAATTAAAACAAGGGAGCGGATTTTCTCGGTGAGCCACTATGGCAAGACCGACTTTATATTCATGTTTTATTGTTATACTTGCCATTGATAAACTCCCTAAGCTTATCAAGTACAGCATCATTATCACCCGACCAAGGCCTGCCTTTACCAATGAACAATGTGGTACCTTCTACCATAGACATTATCAAAAGTGCCTCTGCGCGAGGTGCGTTGCTACCACTACGCTCCAGACTTTTCTCGAATATTTGAATATATTCTCTGTAGATGTCATCGACCAGATCTGCCACTAACGGCTCAACCAGCATCATTCCCCAGAGTTGCGGCCACAGCCTATCCTCCTGAAATAGACCCTCGACAGGATCAGTCAGCAGAAACGTCAACAGTTCATCAATGTCTAGGGAGTCGGTATCTAAGTTCACTAGTTCAAAGTTCTTTTTATACTCAGCCGCAACGTAAGCAGCTAAGGCGCGCAGCATGACCTCTCGTGTTCGAAAATGGTACTGCAGAGCACCCAGTTTGATGCCGCTCTCACGAGCCAGAGCGCGCATAGTTAAACTGCCATAGCCAGAATCGGCGATAATTTTGATCGCTGTCTGCAGTATTTGAAGTTTACGCTCACCCATAGAGATTTTCCCAAAGCATTGACATGTCGAATGACATGCTAGAATATATCCTTCGACATGCTTTCTAGTTTACCGAACATTTGATCTTTTTGTTTGGCAATATTAGCACGATTGTCGATGTCAGTAATCGCCATTTCAAGTATTTGGTGGACACAAACAATCTGGACTTAGCTGCGAAAACTCTTTACATGGCTTGATGGAATATACCAACTGGCAGACGACTACTCCGAAAAAGTAAAGGCATAGCCAATATGGTAAAGGAGACCACATTAAGAGGTTTTTAAACAACAGCGCCTACCTTTGTGCGGTGACGGATACGGCGGAATCAATCTCATGAGAGATCAAAGATTGAGATTGCTGCGTCACAGACTAATCAACGGTTGGCCACTGTTTTTTATGATCGCGGGATTGACTCTTGGTGGAATGATCACAGGGATGATTGTGATTGGGTTCTCGACGCCTGAATCAATCGTGCAGTTGATACGCTTGTCCGTACGATTTGCATCCCCTTGGATATTTATCGCCTTTTCTACGTCAGCTCTGGTGTTACTTTACCCTGGCAGTATTTCAAAATGGCTGTTGCGCAACCGTCGTTATACCGGTTTATCCTTTGCCGCTGGGTTCGCCTGGCAGGCAGTATTCATTGCGGTATTGTTTGCGTTATACCCTGCCTATTACTGGGATGAATTACACAAGACCATTGACCTTTTGGGGCGCAGTGCCAGCTACGTATTTTTGTTTGCGCTGACGCTCACTTCATTTTTCCCTGTACGCCAAAGATTAAGCCGCGCTCAATGGCATTGGCTACATTTGATAGGTATTTGGTACTTTTGGGCGGCGATCTGGGGAAGTTACGCTGAACAAGCATTAAGTCAGAATTCTAAGGTAGTGGATATTGTCTTTAGCTTTTTAGGTTTACTCGCACTTATCTTGCGCCTCGCCGCGAATTTTAAGTCGCGCGCAATAACGTCGAACCGAAAACGCAAAGTCGAAACAGTTACCACCAAGGATGAAAGAGTAGCACCTATGCAGTGAAAGATTACTTCGCATTGAACACCTCTCGACCAATGGGTTTAAGCTATGCTATTGTAAAGCATGTCAATTGACATGCTTTGTCGCACTTAAGGGGTGTTAGATGCAAAATATTATTTACAAGACAGTCATCGTACTGGCTATCTTGATAACCGGCGTCATCGGCCCATCGATTTCAAATGCTGAGGAGAGTGGCCGGCCGACAAATTTGACGCTCGAATCGTTCCAGTTCGGGCCCGTCAATCGCTGGACATTCAGTCATATGCGGGAAATGATCCCGACGGTTAACATCCCCCGCGATACTAATCGATTCCTTATGCTCAATAACAGCGATGATCTCGTCGCTGATTTCTCTGTCGAGTTCCAGGGTCGCAAACAATCGATCGATGAAATCGCTGCACACCAATTTATCGATGGCTTGTTGATCATCAAGGACGGTGAAATTGTTGTTGAAAACTATTACGGCCACCTCACGCAAGACCGTCCACATTTGATGAATTCAGTGTCGAAGTCCATTGTTGGGTTGCTTGCCGGAAAGCTTGCCGCACAGGGTGTTATTGATCTCGAGAAGCCGGTGTCCCACTATGTGCCCGCGCTTGCTAAGAGTGGCTATGCCCCGGACTCACTGCAGACCGTTCTCGACATGCGTGATGGCTCTGACTACACGGAAACTTATTCAGACTTTACGACGACGTTTCGCCTCCAAGACTGCGCCATTGGTTGGACCGATGCCGACTATTGCCCGAAGAATGGACCGATCGGGCTCTATGAATTTCTTCCGACGGTCGGGCGAGACAAATCAAAACTCGGAACATTCAGCTATCGATCCGGTTCCACTAACGTCATCGGTTGGGTACTCGAAGCGGCGACAAAACAGTCTCTCGCAGAATTGATTTCAGAACATGTCTGGCAACCGATGGGTGCCGAGTTTGATGCCAATATCACAGTGGATGAAGGCGGACTTGTTTTAGCCGACCATGGTATCAGCGCCACCTTGCGTGACCTTGGGCGCATAGGATTACTCGTGCTAAATGATGGCAAGGCCTTTGGGAATGAGGTGATTCCGACTGCATTTATCCAGGATATCTTGGGCCCGCAAGGTGATCCAAAGTGGCCATATCCGGCGCCCAACGGATACACGCCATATTACCGTTCA
>Ga0308021_10001601_pt1 | contig 10342 bp, 7 predicted proteins | sample Neamet351_FD_201296 | JGI IMG/M metagenome (GOLD analysis project Ga0308021, IMG submission 201296) | Marine microbial communities from water near the shore, Antarctic Ocean - #351 | ecosystem: Environmental > Aquatic > Marine > Unclassified | place: Southern Ocean | collected 2014-10-02
GCTCTGGCACCGCTTGCTTGCTCATCTGGCGCACGCGATTACTGAGTGCAATGTGCGATGGTCAGCCCAGTCACAGCGAGCCCGGTGCCGGCGCGTTCGGCTCGATGAACTCTAGCACGAGCTTGGCGCCCTTCTCCGGCAGCGAGTAATGCCCCGGGTACATGCGGCTCGCGATGCGCACCACCGCCTCCTTGAACTGCGCGAAGGTGAGCTCAATGTCGCCGCCCTCGGCGCCGCCGTCGCCGCCGCCGAAGGCGACGCGCGAGAACACCTTCTGCATGTCCGCCGCCGACGAATGCGGGTGGTCGCTGTCGATGACGAGGCAGTCCTGCAGCAAGGCCCAGAGCGCAGCCACCGTGATCGTGCGGTCGCCTTTCGACGCGGCGGCGGCGACGGCGCGCGCGCTGCGGCCGAACGCGCAGTACGTGTCGAACACGGCGCCGAGCGCGGCGCCAGCGGGCGCGCTCGGCGCGAAGAGCTTCTTGGCCTCGGCGTCGTGCAGCGCCTCGCGCACGGCGTCGCCTTGGATCTGCTCGCAGCAGCAGCAGCAGCAGCAGCAGCAGCAGCAGCAGCAGCAGCAGCAGCAGCAGCAGCAGCAGCAGCAGCAGCAGCAGAGGACGTCGTGTGAGCATGGTTTCGATTTCTACAAAGGGCGCGTAGAAGCAAGCAAGCAAGCAGGCAGACGCACCTTCATCGCGAACGGCTCGATGTGCTCCTCCCACAGGCGCTCCAGCCGCGCCGCCAGCGCCGTGCCAGGCGCCTCGACCACGACCTTCTCCGCGGCGGGCAGCAGCTTCGCCTGGCCCAAGGCGCCGCCCGTTTGCGACGCCGCCATCGCGCGCGTGCTCGATGCGCTGGCCGCGGTGCCGGTGCGCTCTGTGTTGAGCGTCGCACCCAGATCGCTTGCCGCCGCCGCGTTGGCGCCCGCTGCTCCCGCCGCCGCCGCCGCCGCCGCATTGCCGTACTCCGCACTGCCGCCCCCGTCGCCACCGCCGTCCCCACCCGCGCCGTCGCCGGCGTCCTCGTCCGCCTCGGGCTCGCCGTCGGGGCGCTCGTAGCGCGCGTGCGCCAGGCGGACCAGCGCCTCCACGAACTCTCGGAAGAGCAGCGGCCGCGACGGGTCGTGCACGTCCTCGGCGGGCGCGGCAGGCGGCGCGATCACCCCCGTCTTCACCTCGCCGCCTTCTACCGCCGGCGCCGCCGCCTCCGCACCACCATCGCCGCCGCTGCCGCCGCCGCCGCTGCCGCGGAGCGTCTCCCGCTGCTCGCGCGCCGCCCGCGCGCTCGCCACCGCCGCCGTGTGCTCGCGCCGCATCGCCGCCAGCAGCCGCCCCACCACCGCGGGACTCAGCTGCTCGGGTGGCAGCCGGCAGTCCTGGCACAGGTGCAGCAGCTCCGCCGTGTTCATGGTGAACATGCCCGCCACGTCGCCGGCGGAGATGGAGGAGTAGAGCTTGTAGATGTCCTTGACGCGCGACACGTGCTGCAGCACGGACGAGTTCACCGCGTCGAGCTCGGACCGGGTCACGCCGCGCCGCACCTTCAGGCGCTGCGCCGCGTGCATGCGCACGCCCGTGGTCGCCAGCAGCTCCTCGGCCGCCGCCGCGTCCGCCGCCGCGGCGAGCGGCGCCGTGAGGTCCTTCACGCACAGCCGGATCTCCTTCGGGTTGGCGCGCTTCTCCTCCTCGCCCGGCCGCCGCCCGCGCGGCCCGGTCATCTTGTCCCGGTCGAAGTCGCCCTCGTAGAGCGAGCCGTCGGCAAAGGTGAGCGTGCCGTTCCCGTGCTTCTGCCCACCCTCCCACTCGCCCTCGTACACGGCGCCGTCGGCGTAGAAGAACTTGCCGATGCCCTCGCGCAGCCCGCCGGAGAAGCCGCCCTTGTACTGGTTGCACAGCTGCCGCTGCGTCGAGCGGATCTCGCCAGGGCGCAGCGAGGCGTTGAGCGTCTCCTCGGCGGAGAGCGTCGGCGCGGGCTTGTCGCCCTTCGCCTCGCCGTGCAGCAGGTACCAGAAGTACTCGCCGAAGCCGTGCGGCGCGTCGGCCAGCCAGGCGCCGCGGTAGCGCTCGTGCGCGTGCTTCCACACCATGGTGCCCGCGCCGGCCTTGCGGTTCGCCACCCAGCCGCCCTCGTACATGTTGCCGCTCGGGTAGCGCATGGTGCCGCGCCCGTGGCGCATGTTCGCGCGCCAGCCGCCCTTGTACCAGGAGGTCTTCTTCTCGTCGTAGAAGAGAATGCCCGTGCCGCTGCGCTGCCCGCGCTCCCACTGCCCCTCGTACCACGAGCCGCACGCCCCGGCGGCCACCTCGCCCTCGCCGCCGCCCGGCGCGCAGCGGAAGACGCCGTCGCCGTGGCGCAGCCCCGCTTGGACGCCGCCCTCGTAGCTCGAGCCGTCCGGCCACGTGTACGCGCCAACGCCCTCGATGCGGTTGTGCACGAAGGTGCCGCGGTAGACGACGCCGGAGGCCCACGTGTACTCGCCCTCGCCGTGCATGCGCCCGTCGTGCATGTGCCCCTCGTACGAGTGGCCACCGGCGAACCGCACGGCGCCGCGGCCGTCGGCCAGGAAGGTGTCCATGTCCTGCGGCGGTGCGGCCAGCATGGCGGGGATGTCGTCGTCGAACTGCGGCTGCTCCGACGGCTCCTGCGAATCGCCGCCCCCGCCGCCGCCGGCGGCAGTAGCGGCGGCGGCGGCAGCGGCGGCGGCGGCAGCCGGGTCGGCGGCGAGCGCGGGAGGGTCGCCGGCGTCGGCGCCGGCGCCGGCGCCGGCGCCCTCCCCCTCCTCACCCTCCTCCGCGGGCGGCGGATCGGGCGAGGGAGGGTCGAGCTCCTCGCACTCGTAGCCCTCCACTATCACCTGCGTCAGCGGGTCGGGCAGGCGGTGCTGCCGCGCCGGCCACACCGTTGGCTGGGCAACCTGGGCCATGTCCGATGAAACAGCTCTGAGGAGAGGTGCAGACATTGATGCTTGCTTGGCCTAAAGAGCTGAGCTTCTTCCTGTAACAGGCATGGGCATAATTGTGCAATCTTATTCATTGACAGTGCCCCCAGGGCACCCTACAGCGTTCCCTATCACTGACGTCGCCTGCAGAAGCCCAATCATGTTGCCCAGCGTCCTGCGGCCTAAGCCCAATCTAGTTCTCCTTTTGTGATCTCTCGTCACTCACATTCATTTGACGCTCTCCTGGCCCCCTGTGAGCCTGTGATAGCCCTTGCCGTAGCAGCAGCCCCGGCGTGCCTTTCCAGAGAGCTTGGCGCACGCAGGGCCCATGGTGTCCATATCGTCGGACGAGGTGAACTTCCTGGTGTACCGCTACCTTCAGGAGTCCGGCTTCGTGCACTCGGCGTTCACCTTCGCCTACGAGTCGGTGCTCGCCAAGAGCAAGGCGGCGCAGGCGGACGTGCCGCCGGGCGCCCTCATCGCCTTCCTGCAGAAGGGCCTCCAGTTCGTGGACATCGAGGCGCACCTGAACGAGGACGGCAGCGAGCGGCAGGAGGTGAAGGACGTGGGGCTGCTGACGCCGCACGTGTGCCAGATGCTCTCCGGCTTTGACGACCCGCGGCTGCCGCCCTCCGGCGGGCGGCGAGGCGGCGGCGGCGGCGCTGGCGAGCAGCCGGAGTCGAAGCGCCATAAGCGCGGCGGCAGCGGCCGGGACGAGGACGGCGGCGGCAAGAGCGGCTCCAAGAAGGGCTCGTCCTCCTCGTCCTCGTCCTCCTCCACCTCCGGCGGCGGCAAGGCCTCCAAGCAGGTGGCCACCATCACGCCCGAGGCCGTGTCCACGCTGCGCGCCCACAGCCGCGAGGTCTTCACCATCGCGTGGGCGCCGGGGAGCGGCGCGAGCGGCGTCGCCGGGTCCTCCTCGCACACGCTCGCGAGCGGCGCCGCCGACTCGTGCGCCCGCGTGTGGGAGGTGCCGTCGGGCCCCTGCGGCGTGGGCGTCGGCGAGGCCGTGTCGCGCCGCTCAATAGAGCTCCGGCACGCGGAGGCCGGCGCGGACCCCGAGACGTCGCCGGACGTGACGACGGTGGACTGGAACCGGGAGGGCACGCTGCTGGCGACCGGCTCCTCCGACGGCATCGCGCGCATCTGGGACCGGCGGGGGGGGCTGAAGGCCACGCTGCGAGAGCACACCGGCTCCATCTTCAGCCTCAAGTGGAGCCGCAACGCGCAGCACCTGCTCAGCGCCTCCTTCGACGAGAGCGCCATCGTCTGGGACGTGGCCACGGGCGCCGTGAAGCAGCACTTCAAGAAGCACACGATGGCGGTGCTGGACGTGGACTGGCAGTCGGACACCACCTTCGCCACCTGCTCCACGGACAAGGCCATCCACATCTGCCGCGTCGACCGCGAGCGCCCCATCCGCTCCTTCGTGGGCAGCGAGTCGTCGTCCACGGGCCACCGCGACGAGGTGAACGCGATCAAGTGGGACCCGTCCGGCACGCTGCTGGCGAGCTGCAGCGACGACTGCACGGCCAAGCTCTGGAAGACAGACCGCGACAGCTGCGTGCACGACTTCCGCGAGCACAGCAAGCAGATCTACACGATCCAGTGGAGCGCCTGCGGCCCGGGCTCGGCGAACCCCAGCAAGCAGCTGCTGCTCGCAACGTACGTGCGCTCCCGAGCCCCTCGCCCCCTCTTTCTTGCTTGCTCGCGCGCGCGGGCCTGCTGCTCTGCTGCTCGCGCGGGCTCTGGCCCGCCGCCGCCGCCGCCGCCTGCCTGCCTGCTCGTCCGCCTGCCCGCTCGTCCGCGCCCGCTAACCCGCCCCCTGCCACGTCCCGCGCAGCGCCTCGTTCGACTCTGACGTGAAGCTGTGGGACCCGGAGGCGGGGCGCTGCCTGCACACGCTGACCAAGCACGCGGACTCGGTCTACTCCGTCGCATTCTCACCGGACGGCGCCTTCCTGGCGTCGGGGGACACGGGCGGCTTCGTGTACATTTGGAGCGCCAAGGACGGGAAGCTGCTCCGCAAGTTTGAAGGCGGCGGGGACATCTTCGACGTCAAGTGGTCGCCGAACGGCGACCGTGTGGCGGCGTGCAGCAGCGACCACACGATCTCGATCATGGACTTCCGCAAGTAATGGGGGGGGTAATACTTAGGCGCAGGCCGCGCATAAGGCGCGGATTGGGCAAAGGGAAGATGGGGGGGGGTGGCGGTAGGTGAGGGGGGTCATGGACCATGGACTCATTGTCCCAGAACCCAGAACGCACAAACACTCACGGCGCACTTCGCACGGCGCGAGAAGCGAGCGACGAGCCGCGGGGTGTTTGGACTTTAGCGCGTGCACTCGCTTTTGGTGCTTTGGAGAGTCTGAGAGAGTGAGAGCGGGTGAGGAACACGGTGTGTATATGTGTATGATAAAAAGAAAGCTAATATGCTTATAACTAGAGTACTACTGTTACTTTTTAGTTCAGCGTGCGTCCTTGTTGTTGTCATTTTTCGGTTTTCACTTTTCACATCAGCGCGCCACCTGCATGGCGTGCTTCAGGAGCCCCGCGAAGCGCGGCGTGCCGAGGCCAGTCATCGGATCCCAGCCAGGCGCGCAGTCGAAGCCGGCGCAGGTCTTGTAGCCGTTGTTGCCCGATGTCACGTCCGTGAAGGCGCTGTCGTCGCCGCCGGTGACGGCGGCGGCGTGGTAAAGGAAAGGCAAGATCCAACCCATCGTCGGCTGACCGGCATTGAGCCTTGCATCGTTCAGCAGCGACACGAGGGCCGCGAAGGTGGGCGTGGCGGCGGACGTGCCGCCCACGTTCTCCGTCTCGCCCCTGACCACGACGCGGAAGTTGACGCCGAGCGTCGCGACGTCGGGGAAGGCGCGGCCGGAGGCGTTGAACGAGGAGGCCGGCACGGGCGTTTGCGCCAGGAAGCGCCGCACGGCGGCGGCCTGGAAGGACGGCTGCGCGAAGACGTTCGAGAAGCCGCCGGACGAGAACTTGACGCCGACCTCCGCGTCGGCCGCGGTGCCCGCACCCGCGAGCGTCGTGGCGCCCGTGCTCACAATGTGCGGCGAGGAGGAGGGGAAATCGGGGCGGAACGTCGCGCCGTCGGCGGCGCAGCCCACGCCCCAGTCGCCTGAGCCCGTGACGACGGTGACGCCCACCATGCCGAGCTTGGCGAACTCGGCGTCCACGCGGCCCATGAACGCGGCGCTCACGGTGTCCTCGTAGTCCTGGTACGAGATGGAGAAGACGTTCGGCATCGGGTGGCCCGCCGCGGCGTCGGCCTCGAGCGCGTTCAGCCACGTCAGGAACGGCTCGTTGCCGCCGGGGCGCTGGCCTCCGGTGGACCAGACGACTGTGCTCGTGCCGTTGGCCACGCCCGACAGGAACTGGACGTCGAGCTCCGCCTCGACGCCCGGGTTCGAGCCGTTCTGCGGCCCCACGACGCGCGCCACAGGCGCCGGCGCCAGGCCGTTCTGTTTCTGAAACGCCGCCAAGTCCTCCGGCGAGAAGAACTGACCGAGGAAGGACACCACAGCTTGCAGGTTCGCCGGGTTGCGCGGCACGGCGCCCTCGTCCACCCCGTAGCGGGCCTTCAGCGAAGCCGGCGTCACCTGAAAGGCGCCGTCGTCATCATCACGCTGGCGGGGGGCGCGCGCGTCGAAACTGTTGAAGCGCGCGGCGATGCCGTCGACCAGCTCCACGAGCGACGCCACCTCGCGAGGCAGACTGTACGGCGCGGCGTGCGGCGCGCGCACGGCGCGGAGGGCGCGCCGCCCCGTGCGCGCGTGCACGAAGGAGCCGAGGCGCACGCCGAAGGCGCGCTCGGCGTCGGCGGCGGCGAAGGTGGCGTCCACGAGGGCACGGCTGGGCGAGGAGGCGCCGACGGCGGCGCCGCTGCCCTCGAGCCACGCCACCACCGTGGCGTGCGCGGCCGCAGGCGCGAACACGCGCTCGCGCATCTGCGTCGGGGACCAATGCTGGCCGTACCGGCTGTTCGTCGGGTCGGAGACGGCGTCCAGCTCGCGCAGCATCGCCTCCACCCCCTCCTGCTTCAGGGCGACGGTCACGGTGACGGGCTCGCCGGGGAGGACGCGCCGCGACGCGTCGAGGCGCCACCCCGGTGGCGGCGCGCCGGGGAGGTCCGCCTCGAAGGGCACCGAGGAGAGCGCCGCGGCGCAGAGAATAGCGAGCATCGCGTTTTGGGGCGCGTGTTGATTTTCTATTACTCCACTCAACGCACGAGAACCTGCTGAGATCCCTTCCCTACATCACCCCCGCCGGGCGCCCGCGTGCCGATTTCGGTGCACATTTTAAATATTGATGACCATACACAACACAACACACGTCATACGAGCACCTTTGAGCCGTTGTTCTGCACGAAGGAATCCCAGACCTCGCGCTGGCTCAGCTGGCGCAGTGACACAGGCGCGTCGCCGTCCGCCCCGCCGCTCTCCGCGTCCTGGAACGCCACCAGCTCGCCGTCCGCGCCGTCGCCGCCGCCGCCCAGCGCCGCGCCCGCCGGGATGATCTGGTGCCGCTCCAGCAGGCCGCGCGCTTGCTGCAGCTCCTTGCGCAGCCGCTGCAGCGTGTTGGACTGGCGCGCCGCCACCGCCTTCTGCTCCTCCAGCTCCGACCGCAGCTTCTGCAGCTCTTGCACGGCGCGGTTCGTCGCACTGCCCCGTCGCTGCGGCTTGGCCCCGTCCTCGCCGTCATCCTCGAGCTCGCTGCGCTCCGCGCGCCGCGTCGCGTGCGCGGACATGCGGTCGCTCGTGGCGCCCATGATGCCCTCGCCGCTGTCCATCTGCACCTCCGCCAGGAACTGCACGAACTCGGCGTAGTCGACCATGCCGCTGCCGTCGGGATCGACGGCCGCCATCACGGCGTTGAGCTCGAGGTCCGTCGGCTTGAGCCCCGCCGCGTTCAGCCCGATCTTGAGCTCGACGAGCGTGAGGTCCTCGTCGCCGTCGAGGTCGAGCATGTCGAAGACCTCGCGGTACAGCTTTACCGTCTTCTTGGACAGGTGGTAGCGGTCGATCATCACCTGCACCTTGCGCTCCATCGCCGCCTCCGCCTCCATGTCCTCCATCGTGGCCTCCATGGAGGTGGTGATGACGCCGATGAAGAGGTTGAGCATCACGAGCGAGCCGATGACGATGAAGGAGACGGAGTAGAAGACGGCCAGGTACCCGAAGCCCTGCGAGTGCGTGCACTCCATGCCGTCGAGCTTAGTGTAGCCGTAGCTAGGCGGAGGGAAGGGGAGGGGAGGGGGGGGGGTTAGCAGCGGCGGCGAGCAGGGCAACTAGCGGCGAGCAGCGCGTAACTAGCGGCGGCGGCGGCGGCGGCGGCGGCTTCTTCTTCTTCCACTCACTCCTTGCAGCCGAACATGTTGATGTACATGATGTCCGTCCAGTCCTCCATCGTCGCCATGCGGAAGAGCGTGAGCATGGCGAGGTGGAGGTTGCCGAAGTGCCACGGGTCGTTCTCCGCGAAGAGGATGCCACCGAAGATGGCGAAGAAGTAGAAGACGACGAAGAGCATGAGGCCGATGTAGCCCATGGCCGCGATGCCGCCGATCAGCGCCTCCACGGCGAGGCGCAGCTGCGGGAAGCTCTTGACGAGCTTGAGCACGAGCAGCAGCCGCAGCAGCCGCAGGATCATGATGAGCGAGCCCGAGCCCGGCAGCCACGTGCCGATCACGATGGCGCAGTCGAAGCAGTTCCAACCCACGAAGCCCTTGCCGGGCACGTACAAGTAGTGCCACGGGCTGAATCCCTCCGCGAGGATCTTGAGCGCCGCCTCGGCCGTGAAGACGACCGTGATGAACGCGTTCCAGCCGTCGATGAACGTCACGAAGTTCGCGTTGCCCATCAGCGCCGTAGAGGTGGAGAAGCCCACCGTGAGCCCCGTGAAGAGGATGATGCTGATGATGACCCCCGAGAAGCGCCGGCCGCGCGTGATGCGCGCGCACTCCTTCGTGAGCCGCCAGAACATCTGCCGCACGTACGTGCGCTCCTTCGCCTCCACGTAGTCGTGCTGTTTCCCGTCCCACGCCGTGCGCAGGATCGCGCCCATGCGCCGGCGCTTGTTCACCTCCTTGAGCGGCAGCATCGCCGCCTCCTCGTTCGCCGCCTGGAACTCGCTCGCCTCCATGGAGTCGCGGCGCGACTTGATCGCCAGCGTCTTCTCCATACGCTTGCGCTTGTCCTCCTCCACCTTCTCCTCGTTGATGGCCTTGACGCTCTCGCTCATGGAGATGGAGATGGCGCCCACGAACATGGAGAGCATGACGAGCGCGGAGATGGTGATGTAGGTGACGAAGTAGAACGAGGAGATCAGCTTGGACGGCGAGGGCGAGTGGCAGACGCGCTCCGAGGGGTAGTAGCAGCGCTGCAGCACGTTGGCTGCGACGCGCGCGCCCGCGGGGTCGACGAGGCACGCCGCGGGCGTGACGAGCGGGTCGGAGAAGTCGCCGGGCGCGGCGAGGTACTTGTCGCAGTCCTGCACGATGGCGCAGGTGGCGTTGGGCAGGATGTACAGCCCGGTGTCGGTGAACTTGTCGCAGCCGTAGAAGTTCACGTAGAACACGTTCGTCCAGTCCTCCAGCGTCGCCATGCGGAAGAGCGTCACCATGGCGAAGAAGAAGTCGCGGAAGTGCCACGGGTCGTTCTCGCGGAAGACCTCGATGCCCAGGATGGCGTAGAGGTAGAAGATGAGGAAGATCAGGATGCTGATGTAGCCGATCTCCTTCATGCCGCCCACCAGACCCGCGATCAGCGCACGCAGCTTCGGGATCTTCTCGACGAGCTTGGCCAGGCGCAGCAGGCGCAGCAGGCGCAGCGCGGCGGCGGAGGAGCCGAGCGGTAGGAAGGGCGCGCAGAGGATGACGACGGTCACGTCGAAGAGGTTCCAGCGCCACGAGGGGTTCACGGGGCTGCAGTACATCCACGGCTTCACCGACTCGGCGACCACCTTCAGCACCACCTCCAGCGCGAAGATGATCAGGATCAGGTTGTCCGCGATCGCGACGCCGTCGTTGTCCTTGGCGTCCATGCCGTCGTACGTCTGGATGCCAATCATCAGGCACGCGACGCAGATGACGCCCAGTATGAACGCCTCAAAGTCGGGGGCATCGATCAGCGAGAACACCTGGTTCCCCAGCCACACGTAGCTGTTGCGCCAGCCGTGGTAATTCGCGAGCTGCGGACGCGTGGCGAGGTATTTCGCCACCTTGGCGTTCTCGATGGCCTTCTCCTTCTCCATCGCCTCCTTCTTCGACTCCTTCGGCGGCGCGCCGCGCACGTTACCCGCCCCGTGCACGCCAGCCACAGCGTGGCTGCGCACGAGCATCGCCATGGTGGTAGACTAGCTGCGCCAGCGAGAGTCTTCGCTCACAGCTGTCCCCCC
>Ga0308021_10001602_pt1 | contig 10341 bp, 1 predicted proteins | sample Neamet351_FD_201296 | JGI IMG/M metagenome (GOLD analysis project Ga0308021, IMG submission 201296) | Marine microbial communities from water near the shore, Antarctic Ocean - #351 | ecosystem: Environmental > Aquatic > Marine > Unclassified | place: Southern Ocean | collected 2014-10-02
TGGCGATGCTCCCGTCCGGCGAGTGGGCGCTGGCGCCGGCCGACCAGCCGTGCGGGAGCAACAAGCCCGCCGCGTGCCGTACCGCCTCCGACGACACGGCGTGGCTGCTGGGCAACGACCCTGCGCGACCGGGCGGCTGCTCGGCCGACCACGTGGCGGCTGCCCCGACCAACGGCTACGCGAACGAGATGCTCAAGCGCGCCGCAAAAGGCCAGCTCGTGTGGCTCCCCGTCGCCGCCGACGGCTCACGCCTCGCAAATGCCGAGAACGCTTTAAAAGTTACGCATAACTTATAGAACGCTGAGCGACGACACTGAGTGCGAGTGGGGAGTGGGAGTGGGAGTGGGAGATCGAATCAATCGATCATTTTTATGTATGTATAATTATTTATATTTATGTAATGTACACAGCACACAGCGCGCAGCACGGCGGGCGCCAGGTTCGTTCTCTCAGCATCAGCAGCTCTCAGTAAAAGGCCGCGCGCGCGCGAGGGTGCGGCGCGGTGTGGTGATCGCCGCCGCCGCCGCCACCGTGCTTCGCGCGCACCGGCGTCCTCTTGCTCGCGCTGTGCGGAGCCGGGCGCCGCACGTGCACCTCGGCGGTTTGGAGCGCCTCCAGCTGCTGCGCCACGAACGTTGCGCCGGGGCTGTCAGGGTGCGAGGCGCGCGTCGCGTGACCGTGGAAGCTGAGCGGCTCGGCCCGCGCCGCGCCCGCCGCGCCCGCCGCGTGCCCCTTGGGCAGCGCGAGCGTGGAGTAGCCAAGCGCCGTGAGCGACGTGCGCATGCGGTGCACCTGCTCGCCCAGGTCCGTCTCGCGCTGCTCGCTGTCCGCCAGCTGGTCGCGGACGGTGGTGAGCTCCAGGGCCAGCACGCTGTCGTTCTTGGCCGCGAGCTCGCCCTTGAGCTCCTGCAGCTGCGCGCTGAAGCGCTGCACCATCGCCTCCTGCTCGTCGAGCCACTCCGCGTGGTGCTTGTGCAGCGTCGTGGCAGCGTTGTCGTGCAGCTGCTCCGCGGCCTGCACCTGGCGCTGCGCCGACGCCACCGCCGTCTCCGCGCCCCCCAGGTCACCCTTGAGGGAGGCGATCTGTCGCTCGTAGTCCGCCTTGAGCATGGCGAGGCTGCGCTCCGAGCCCCACTCCGCCTCCGCCAGCCGCTGCTTGAGCGCCAGCACCTCCTGCCGCGCCGACACCAGCTCCGCGCTCTGCTCCAGCTTGAGGCGGCGCAAGGCCTCCGGCGACGCCGCCTCCGGCGCCAGCGGCAGCGACGCCGCACCACCGGGCGTCGCGTAGATGTACGCGCCACCCTCGCCCTCGCCCTCGCCCTCGCTCTCGCCCTCGGCCTCGACCTCGATATCGCTGAGCGCTGAGCCGCCCCCGCCCGAGCCGCCGCCGCCGCCGCCGCCACCACCGCCGCCGCCGCCGCCGCCGCCGCCAGCCCCCGTGATCCCAAGCATGCGCTGCACCTCCCTGTGCTCACGGCCGAGCTCCGCGCCCGTCGTGCGCTCGCGCTGCAGCAGGGCGTTGAGCGCGTCGAGCTCCTCGCGCTGCTGCCGCCCCGCCTCCTCGAGCTGCCGCTGCAGCACCGCGACCTGCTCCTTCGCCGACGCCGCCTCACCGACACCCCTCGCCGCGCTGTCATCTGCGCGCTCCGCGCGCGCCGTTGCCGCCTGCTCGCGCTCGCGAGCGGAAGCCTGCAGCGCCTCCAGCTCGGCCGCCTGCCGCGCCCGCGCCTCCTCGTGGCGCAGCGTGCCCTCCTTGAGCCCGGAGGACTCGCGCTCCGCGCGCTCGACCGCCGCCTGCGCGCTGCGCAGCTCCTTGCGCAGCGCCGCTAGCTGCGCCTCCGCCGCGTCGCCGTGCTCGCGCAGCTCCGCACCCGCCCGCGTCTCCGCCGCCAGCCGCGCGGTCATCCCATCCAGCCTCGCCGTCGCCGCCATCGCGTCGCGCTCTGCCGCCTGCACCTTGGCCGCCACCTCGGACTCGGACTGCAGCGCGGCAGCCGCGCGCTCCGCCGCCGCCGCCGCGCGACGCTCGAACGCCGCGCACCGCTCGCGAAGTGCCTCCGTCTCCGTCGCCGCGTCCGCCGCCGCGATCTCCGCCGCCTGGGCCACCGACTGCGCGTGGCTCAGCTCGCGCCCGCTGCTGCGCACCTCCTCGTAGTGCTCGCGCATGACGGTGTCGCGCAGCTCCGCGAGCTCCGCGGCGTGGCGCTGCTCCTGCCGCTCCGCGTCGAGCTTGACGCGGTGCTGCGCCTCGGACACCGCTTCCGCGCCCGCGCGCATCTCGTCGCGCTCGGCGGTGAGCAGCTTGATCTTGGCCTGCAGCGCGCCCACGGCGCTCTTGACCGTGCGCACCGAGGGCGAGTCGACGCCCTGCGCGCCGGCGCGCGCGGCGGCCGGCAGCGGAGCCCTGCCATACACCGACGGCGACGGCGACGGCGACAGCGACGACGACGACGACGACATTTGGGACAAACCGCCGCCGCCTCCACCGCCGGATGCAGCGGGCGAGTGTTGGTTGTGCGCCCGAGCGGGTGAGCGCGTTCCGGAAACGTTGATGCGCGAATGCGATGCCATCGTGATGTTTGAGAAAGGACAGCTTTATCCAGAGGGCGTTGCGACTGTCGTCCATAGGGTCATCCATAACCTCTCCCCAAACACTACCAAACACGCATATACCGGTAACATTGGCGCACCATACGACCGAGGCCGGTTCCGGCGCGCGCCCCCACGGCGTGATCACGGCGCCCGTGATGTTTGGTGCTCGCTCGTCATTATTTGGTGCTTGACTTGAAAACTACGATATGGTTTGGCAGTTCCAGTAGGCGGGGCTAAAATCCCGCAAGCGTAGATGCCGGATTCGCCAGCGCTGCTGCGCGCCAAGGCACGCCGACAGGCGGCGGCCCTCAGCAAGGCGGGCACGGCGGGCAAGGCGGGCAGTAGCGGGACACCCGCGGGCGCGAGCACTCCGCAGCGTGCGGCGGGCGGCGGCGGCACCCCGTGCAAGACTCCCAACACGGGCAGCGCCAAGGACCGGTTGGCGGCGCTGCGCGCAAGGCGACAGGCGACGGATGAGCGCAAGAAGGGCACGGCGGCGCGACTGCCTGCGGCAGCAACAGCGCTGCCCACGGTGACGGCGGCGGCGGTGACGGCGGCGACGCCCGCCACACCCGAGCCGCCCGCGCCGCGCACGCCGCGCAGCACGCCGCGCAGTGCCGCGCGCACGACCGGCGGTGCGCTGGCCCGGGTCAAGGCCAGGGCCGCGGCCAGGGCCGCGGGCCGCGCAGCGCCGTCGCCCAGCGCCGGCACGCCACCGCGGGCCGCGGCGACGGCAGCAACGGTGGCAGTGGCAGCCCCCAGTGGCGGCGGCGGCGGCGGCGGCGGCGGTGGCGGCCCAGCAGCCGCAGCGGCGGCGGCGGCGGTTGGCACGCCGCCCGAAATCGCGGCGGCTATCGCCGCCGCCAGCAGTATGGCCAGCTTGCCCGTGGCGCCGCACACCGCCACGCCGCCGCACATCAAGGCCGCGATCAAGGCCGCGTGCGCCGCCGCAGACGCCACTGCGGATGCCACCGCCGTGGACGCCGCCGCCACTTCCACCGGAGGGGGGTTTGGAGCCGCACCGCCGCCGCCGTGCTCTCCACCACAGGCGCCGCCCGCACCGCCGCTGTTCGGCTCGCCCGCAGAGGCGGCGCCGAACACCGCAGAGGCGGCGCCGAACACGCCCGCGAGAGGGCCGCCGGCGGCGGGGGCGGCAGCCAGGGGGGCGGGTGGCACGCCGCTGCGTAGCACGCCACTGCCACCGAAGGGCGCCGCGCCGCGGCTGGATCTGGCTGCTACGCCGAGCCCTGCACGCGTGGCACAGCGACCGGAGCGGACCGCCGCCACGCCCGAGGCCGCCGCCAAACCGAAGGCTGCCACGCCCAGTGCTGGCGGTGCGCGCAGCCGCGCCGCCGCTCTTGCCGCTCGCGCCAAGGCTCTGCGCGAGTCGGTCAGGGCCAAGGCGGCCAAGGCCGCGGTGCTGGCCGCGCCCGAGCCGCCTGCTTCGGCCGCGGCGGTGCCGCCGTCCTCGCCGGCGGAGCCTGACCGGTCAGACCCGCGCCTGGCGTTCGATGACACCGCCGCTGCGGGCATCGAGCAACGCGGCACGCCGCAGCAGCCATCGCCATTGCAGCGCGCGAGCGCGACGAACACAGGCTCGCCATCGGCGTCGTTCATCTCGCCCGCCTCGCCGTCGCCCGCCCCCCCTGCGGGCGGCGACGGCGGCAGCGCAGCGGCGCCGCACGGTCATGCCGCCGCCGCCGACACCACCGCCGCTGCCCCCGCCGTCGCTGCCCCCCCCACCCCCGGCACCCCCGCCGCCGCCAGCGCCAGCGCCACCCCCGCCCGCGCGCCCGCGCAGCAGGCCGACTGGTACGCGGGGATGTTCGCGGCTGAGCTGTCCGCGGTGAAGGAGGCGGCGACAGAGGCGGCGACAGAGGCGGCGGCGGCGGCGGCGGACCTGCCAGCGGACGCGACACCCTTCTCGCTCGAGGGCGCATCTGCCGACGCATCCGTCGACGCTGCGCTGCAAGCCGCAGCCGCAGCGGCTAGCGCGCACCAGGCGCACCTGGATGAGCTGGCGAGCCGCGAGCAGCAGCTGAAGCAGCGCGAGCAGGACTTCCAGCAGCAGCAACAGCAGCAGCAGGTCCAGCGCCGTCCGTCGCAGCAGCAGCAGGAGCTGCAGCAGTTTGCGGCGGACGAGGAGATCGCCCGGCTCACCACTGAGCTTTCAGCGGCGAACGCGCGCGCCGAGGCGGCCGATGCGTCTGCCAAGATTGATGCGGAGCGGGCCGACGCCGCGGAGGGGCGGGCCGACGCCGCGGAGGCAAGCGCGGCGGCGGTGCGGCGCGGCGAGGCGGCGCTGCGCGCCGAGCTCGAGACGGCACGGACCGCGGAGGCGGCGGCGCGCGAGGCGGCCGCAGCGCAGGAGAGCGCAGCGGCCGGCGCGCGCGACTACGCCGCAGCGCTGGAGGCGGAGAACGGCGCAGCCGAGGCGAAGCTGGCGCGGCTGGAGGTGAAGTACGAGGTGACTGTCGAGGAGCTGGCGCGCCAGGCAGAGGGGCCGACGCCGCCGCCGCCGTCGCTATCGCCGCCAGCCTCCGTCCCGGCCCTGCCCTCGCAACAGCAGCAACAGCAGCAGCAGCAGCAGCAGCAGCAGCAGCAGCAGCAGGGGCGCTACGAGCCGACAAAGACTCCGTCTGCGGCAGCTGCGCAGTCGCTGCAGCTGGAACCGCTGTTGCCGCGGCCACCTGAGCCAGCGCCAAAAGCGGCAGCAGGTGCCGCCGCCCCACCGCCACAGCAGCAAGCTAAGCCGAGCCGCGACGAGGCGGTGGCACCGCTGCCGCCCACGAGCTTGCTTCCCGCCACAGACGAGGCGGTGAGACCGGTGGTGCGCGCATGTGCGGTGGCAGGCGACGGTGCGGCCGTCGTGGTGGCCCGCCAACGCGCCGCCGCGGCGCTCGCACAGCTGGCGGAGCAGGGCGGCGGGGACGCGTTGGCGACACTGGTGCGCTGCGGAGGCGTGCCCGGTCTCGTGCGCTGCCTCACGCTCAGCATGGGAGCAGCCGGCGACGGTGCGGCGCGCGCAGCGGCTGTGCACGCGCTGCAGGGGTTGCTGAGCGTGGCGCGCGGCGGGGGGGCGGCGCGGCAGCGTCTGCCCGTGGCGGCGCCGGCCACGCGCCGCCTTTGGGTGGAGTCGATGGTCGGCGAGGGGATCTTGCCTTGCCTGCTGGAGCTGTGCATGGAGGCCGCCGCTGAGCGCGAGTTTGCCACCGCGGAGGGCGCCGCTGCGGACGTGGCGGCGGGCGCCGCACCCGTGTACGTGGCGCTGGCGCTGATGGCGGAGTTGGCGGCGGCGCACGAGGACGGGCGCGTCGCGGCGGAGCTGCTCGGCGGCGGCGCCGTCGACGCGGTAGAGGCGCTGCTGCTGGAGGCGGAGGAGGGGGATGCGGCGGTGGTGCGCGGCTGCGGGGCGCTGCTGCTGCAGCTGTCGCAGCACTCCGCATGCGACGCCGCCGCAGTGCGCAGCTCGATGCTGGGCGCCGCGCAGCTCGTGTGCCGCTGCTCGCGCGAGCCGCCAGTGCTGCGCAACGGCGCTGAGACAATGCGCCGCCTGTGCACGATCGGCAGGAGCGGCGGCGCGGGCGCGGACGACGCGGCAGCCGACCTCGTGGCAGGGCGCACGCACAGCCCCGCCCTCGCACAAGGGCTCATGCCGACCATCGCCGCGCTGTGCGCGTCGCCGGAACAGGCGGCCGACGCGGCGCTCACGCGCGAGGTGACGTGGCTGCTGGTGGAGCTTTGCGGGCGTGCGGACGCGGGGCGCGCAGCGTTGATCGCGTCGCAGGGGGGCGTGGCGCTGCTGAGCAGTATCAGCGCAAGTGCTATCGCGCAGCAGGCGGCCGCCGGCGCGGGTGGTGGCGGCGGCGAGGAGGAGGCGGTGCTGTGCGCTGTGGCACGGGCGCTGCACCGGCTGCTGTCGCTTCTCCCAGAGGACGCGGCCACGGCGATTGCGAGCATCGCAGACGGCGGCGGGGGCGGCGGGGGCGGCATCAGCGCTGGCATCGCAGCGGCGGCGCGCGCGACGGGCGCGGGCGCGGTGCGAGACGGCGCTGTTGCAGTGCTGCTGCGCTGCTGCAGCGCGTGCGACCGCCCCTCGCTGCGGCAACAGGCGGCCGACGCGCTGTTCCGCCTGGTGTCGAGCGCGCCGGCGCGCGACGCAATCGTGTACGGTGACGCCTTCGGACAAGGCGATCTCTCGCCGCCGCCGGCGCAAGGCGACACCGCCGCCGCCGCCGCCGCCGCCGCCGCGGAAGAGACGCTCGCAGAGTGCGTGCAGCTGCTGCTGCACCTGTGCATGAGCGACGCCTCGGCGGAGCAGCAGGGTGGGCGCGTGCTGCGGCTGGCAAGCTCGGCATTGCTGCAGCTGGCGGGCTGCGAGGATGCGCATCCGTCCATGCTCGCGCAGGGAATGCTGCAGCCGCTGCTGCACCTGTGCGGCAGCGGGGGCGGCGGCGGGGGCGGCGGGGGCGGCGGCGGCGGTGGCAGCCTCAGCATCAGCGGGAGCAGCCACGTGCGACAGAACGCCGTGGAGGCGCTCGGTCTGCTCACCGCGTCGATGCACTCGCGCGCGCGCGAGCGCACGTCGTGCGTGGCCACGCCCACGCACGGCGGGCGCGCCAGCCCCGCCTCGGGCGGCCGCCTCAGCGCCGAGCTGGAGCGGCGCGCCATCAGCTCTGCGGAGAGCACGATCGGCGTGCTGGTGCAGTTGCTCTCGTCGCTCTCGACGAGCGCCGACCTCAGCGAGCTGGCGACGCCGGCCGAGCTTGAGGCGGCGTTCAACAACGAGCGGCTGCTGACGAGCGCCGCGCACGCGCTCTCCAACCTCGCGAACTCGGCGCACGCGGCGCCGCTGCGGCTGGCGATCGTGGCGGAGGGCGCGGTGTGGCCGCTTTCGGCGCTGTGCGGTAGCGCCAGCGCGGGCACGCCGCTGCTGCGCTCTGTGACGGACATCCTGCACAGCCTGGCGCAGGACGAGGCGTGCCGCGCGCGGATGGGCGAGGAGGGCACGATGCCAGCGCTGCGCGCGCTTTGCGCGCGCGCGCGCGGCGCGGCCGCCGCCGGCGCCAACGACACCGATGGCACGACCGCCCTCGATACCGAGGGCAGCGGCGGCGGCGTGCTCGAGCGGCTGCTGCGCGGCAGCGCGGCGGACGAGCGCACAGCGCAGGCCGAGGTCGAGGAGCTGCTGCTGCTGCAGCAGGCGCTCGAGGTGGCCGCGTGCTTCGGCTTCAGCGGCGGCCCTGCGTCGCAGGGGCAGGGCGCGCGCCAGTCCGAGGCGCTGGCGGCGGAGCTGCTCCAGTCCGACCTCATTACCGAGGTGGCGCTCGTGGCGGCGCACCCGGCGCTCGGGCTGGCGCTGCGGCAGGAGGTGCTGCGCCGCTGCGGCGTGGTACCGCGCCAGCAGCAGAGCCAGGGCATCGGCGGCGGCGGCGGCGGCAGCGGCGGCGGTGAGGCCGGCAAGGTGTCAGCGGCGCGTGCGGCGCTGGCCGTGGGCGGCGCAGCGCTGGGCGCGCTGGCGTGCGCGGCGGAGGCGCTGGCGTCGCTGAGCGCGGGGCTCGCAGATGGCGCGCTGCTCGCGGTACAGGCGCTGCACGAGCGCGCGGCTGCGGGGCTGGCGGGACAGGCGGCGGAGAGTGCGGCCGCGGGTCTACCGGCGCTCGCGGAGCTGGCGGACGCGTGCACGTTCGGTGTGCTGAGCCTCGGGCTTCAGCCAGCGGACTACGCAGCCGCGGCGGCTGCCGCTTCTGCCGTGCCGAGGGGCGGCGGCGCTCTCAGCGCGCCGGAACCGGCGGAGGTCGACTCTTGCATCGCGCGCACAGCGGCCGCAGTGTGCCACGCTATCTGCAACGTGGCGCGCGACGATGACTTGCGTATTACGGTGATGCAGCCCACTCCCGCCACCGTGGGCGCCGACGCACCGTCGCTGTCGTCAGGGTGGTCGGCGTCGGCGTCGGCGGCGGCCGCGGCTGACCTGCTCGGCACCCACGCGATGCAGCTGCTGCAAGAGTTCGGCGTGCAGCGCGCCACGCCTGCGCACGGCGCGGCGGGCGCGGTCGGCGGGCTCTGCACGGCGCTGCTGCACGCGTGCGGGACACTGGTGGGGTCGATGGGGTCGGCGCGCGGCGGAGCGGGCGGTGCGCAGCGGGAGCTGCTGTCGCTGCTGTACGGCGCACTGGAGCACAGCGTGCTGGTGGTGGCGGTGCTCTGCGCGGACAGCGGTCTGCTCGACGCGCTCAGCGCGGTGGATGTCTCCGCGCCGCTGCTGGCGCTCATCACTGCGGGCTGCCCGCCGGCGGTGCCGCCACCGCCACAGCCACTGCGCGGCGGCGCGGCGCATGCAGCGGCAGACGTGGGCTCGCCGGTCGTGGGGTCAGTGTGCGCGCACCCTCGCTTGCTACACCGCGCCGCCGCTGCGATCGCGGCGCTTGCGGCGAGCGAGCAGAACCAAGCGTTGCTGCTGGAGCAGGGCGCAGCTGGGCCACTCATCGGGCTGCTCGCGGTGCGGCCATGGCACGTGGCGGACGCGGCATATGCCGCCGTTTGCGACGAGGAGGGGCGGGGCACGTCGCAGGGCGCCGGCGGCGCGTCGCACGTGGGGTTGGCGCACGGCAGCGCGGGGCTTGCGCTCTCGCTGCTGTCCAGCGACGCCGTGGGCCAGTCCGTGGTGCTGCAGGAGGGCGCGGTGCCGCGGCTGCTGGCGCTGCTGGGCGGCGACGCCGCCGTGCGCGACGGGGCGCCCGCCGGCGGCAGCACGCCTCGCGGCAGCGGGGGCGGCGGCGCTGGGGGCGGGGGCGAGCGCGCGTGGGGCGGCTCGCGCGAGCTGCTGGTGCTGCAGCGCGGCGCCGAGACGCTGCGCAACCTCTCGCGCCTGGCGGCGGCGCGGCGCGAAATGCTACAGCACGGCTGCGTGCGCGTGCTGGCTGCCGTGACGAAGCGCACGCAAGAGCTCACGGCAGCGAAGATGGCGGCGGGGGCGGTGATTAATTTGGTGCTGCACTGCGCGGAGGAGGATGGCGTGGTGGCGCGCGGTGGCGGCCTCCGCCTCGAGGACGTGGAGGCGGCGAGCGCGGGGGCGCTGGCGCGATGCCTGAGCGAGGGCGCTCACCGCCCACTGGTGCTGCTGGTCGAAACGCTGCGGCAGGAGGAGCAGCAGGAGGCACAGCAGCAACTAGCACAGCTGGCACAAGAAGAGCAGCAGCAGGGCGACGACCCCGCTGACTTCGACCAGCTCGCCGTCCAACTGGCGAGGCAGCACCGCGCGAGACGCTGGCAGCAGCGCGCTGGTCTTCAGTGCTTTGGTGTGAAGGCTTTAGCCTTCCTCTGCCGCGAGGCGCACGAGCAGGACGCCGCGGCGGCTGCGGAGGGTGGGAACACAGGGGGCTTCCAGCCGGGCATCGGCGCGAGCAGCGGCGGAGGTGCGCGCAAGCGGATGGCAGACGAGGGCGCGGCGCGCGCCTTGGCGCAAGTGCTCGACAGCAACAAGCAGCAGCAGCAGCAGCAGCAGCAGCAGCAGCAGCAGCCGCCGCCGCAGCAGCAGCAGCAGACGAATGGCGAGCCCGACCCAGTGGTGCGCGGCTTCGCAGCGGTGGCGCTTTTCTACTTGGTGACGGGCGACGCGCCGGCGGATGAGGGCCTGCGGCGGGATGTGGGGCTGAGCGGCGCGGCGGAGGAGCTAGCAGCGGTGGCGCGGCACAGTCTGGGTGTGCTGCACAAGACAGTGCCGCCAAGCGGGCGCAGCGCGAGCAT
>Ga0308021_10001605_pt1 | contig 10335 bp, 6 predicted proteins | sample Neamet351_FD_201296 | JGI IMG/M metagenome (GOLD analysis project Ga0308021, IMG submission 201296) | Marine microbial communities from water near the shore, Antarctic Ocean - #351 | ecosystem: Environmental > Aquatic > Marine > Unclassified | place: Southern Ocean | collected 2014-10-02
TAATTTCTTTAACCACTTCTGGATTTAATAAAGTACTAGTGTCCCCTAACTGATTAGTTTCATTACAAGCTATTTTTCTCAAAATTCTTCTCATAATTTTACCTGAACGTGTTTTTGGCAGACCACTGGTGAATTGAATTTTATCTAATTTTGCAATTGGTCCAATCCTATCAGTGATTAGCTGATTGATTTCTTTTCTTACATTATCCTGATCCCTGGACTCACCAACTCCTTTTAAAGTAATATATCCGTATAAGGCGCTTCCTTTAATATCATGAGGAAAACCAACAATAGCAGACTCTGCAACCGCTGGATGCTCATTAATTGCATCCTCAATCGGAGCAGTTCCTAGATTGTGACCTGAAACTATTATTACATCATCTACTCTACCTGTGATTCTGTAATAACCAACTTCATCTCTTAAAGCACCATCCCCTGTAAAGTATTTATTTTCAAATGCTGAAAAATAGGTTTCTTTATAGCGTTTATGATTACCCCAAATAGTTCTAGCAATACTTGGCCAAGGATATTTTATACATAATCTTCCTTCTACCTGATTCCCTTTTAATTCATTATTATTTTCATCCATTAGACAAGGTTGAATTCCAATAAAAGGCAATGTAGCATAGGTAGGTTTCGTAGGAGTTACATATGGAATAGGAGTTATCATAATCCCGCCTGTTTCAGTCTGCCACCAGGTATCAATTATTGGACTTTTCTTTTTACCTATATTATCATTATACCAATGCCAAGCTTCTTCATTAATTGGTTCTCCAACTGAGCCTAATACCTTCAAGGAAGATAAATTATAATTATCAATTAAATCAGATCCTTGTTTTGCTAATGCTCTTATTGCCGTAGGGGCTGTGTAAAACTGATTTACTTTATGTTTTTGAACAATATCCCAAAAACGTCCATAATCAGGATAACTAGGAACACCCTCAAACATTACTGTAGTGGCTCCGTTAGCTAATGGGCCATATACAATATAACTATGCCCAGTAATCCAACCAATATCTGCAGTACACCAATACACATCATTTTCTTTATATTGAAATGCATTTTTAAATGTATATGCAGTATAAACCATGTAGCCAGCAGTTGTATGAACCATCCCCTTAGGCATACCTGTTGATCCAGAAGTATATAATATAAATAAAGGGTCTTCAGCATCCATAATTTCAGCGGCACATTCATCTGATGCATTATCTAATAAAGGAGCTAACCATTTGTCGAGACCATCTGTCATATTGATATCAGTCATTATCCTTTTAGCAACTAAGACAGTTTTTACACAAGAACAGCTTTTTAAAGCTTCGTCTACAATCCCTTTCAAATCAATTGTTTTAGCGCCTCGAAATGAGCCGTCAGAAGTAATAACCATTTTGCATTCAGAATCATTAATTCTGGTTGCTAATGCCGCTGCAGAGAATCCAGCAAAAACAACAGAGTGTATAGCTCCGATTCTAGCACATGCTAAGACGGAAATAGCTAATTCTGGAATCATAGGTAGATAAATACATACTCTATCCCCTTTTTTAATACCTTCTTGTTTAAGAACATTTGCAAATTTATTTACTTTTTTATAAAGTTCTTTATAAGAAATATGTTGCGCTTCTTCATCAGGATTATTAGGTTCAAATAAAATTGCAGTTTTATCTCCACGAGTTGTTAAATGTCTATCAATACAGTTTTCTGTAATATTTAATTTAGCTCCCTTAAACCATTTAATTTCAGGTTTTGAAAAATCCCATTCCAATACAGTATCCCACTTCTTTCTCCATAAAAAGTGCTCCTCTGCAATCTCTTCCCAAAAATTTTCTGGTTCAATAATAGATTTCCTATATACTTTATAATATTCTTCTAGATGTTTTATGTGATAATTACTCATTAAGCTATTATTTAATTTTAAAAATATTCAATTTATTTAAATTTAGAATTACCAATCTATATTATTATCAATAAAATCTATTAAACTATTAGACATAATTTGATTATCCTCAATTGATGGATGTGCCTTAGATTTAATATAAGGCATAAAATGAGTATAGATATTATCATCATTTAAATTAGTAACTGCAGACTCAATATAGCCAATCCATTTTGATCCTTTTTTAGCAGCATCCATACTGCCTAAAGTAGAAATGATACTTGCTTTTGGATAATGAGTTCTTAAATCTGTTAAAAATTCTTGATAAGCATTTATGATATACTCTTCATTAGGTGCATTATTTACAAATCGGTTTTTAAATTCTATGTGATCGGGTAAATTAACTAACCAGGAATCATTTTGAAATAAATTAACTACAACAATATTTGGTTTGTACAGATTAAAATCCCAATTATTACTAATATCCGTAGGACTCAATTTATCATATATTTCTGGCATTATTAAAGGGTCCCAGCTAACCATTACTCCGATACCACTTTTGCAAACACAATGGTATTTAGCATCGTAATGTCTTGCTGTAATAGCACCATAACTTTTATAGTTATTTGTATAAATACTATCGTGTAAATCTCTTCCTGAAATATCATCAATTGCATAACCTGCTGTTATGGAGTTTCCATAAAATTCGATGTTTCGTTTTTTAGGTACAGATTTTGGCAATAATTTACCTTCCTCGTTTATTTTAAAACCATAAAAATTAGTAGTACCCAATTCTGATCTTTTGAAAATTTCTACGGTGTGTTTACCTTTAGTCAAGTTTGAAGCTAATTCATAATATTGTTTAATTGAGTCAGTTCTCAAAATTGATATAATCTCATTATCAATAATAATATTATAGTAATTTTCCCCAAGTTCTTCGTTGAATAAAGCATGTACAGATTCACCTTCAAAATTCATCTTTATAGAACTACCAGGCCAATATATTTTAGCAGCATTGATATTAGTAGTGTCTACTCTCCCCCAGTATTCAATTTCAGGATTAGAGTAACTTATTAGAGACTCTTCTTTAGTTAAACAACTTGTTAGAAGAGTTGACAACACAAAAATTATTATATAATTTTTTATCATGCCTTATATTATTATTTCTTTCAATTTTGAGTTTAATGGGTTGCTTCTCCAGCATCTATCGGTATTCTAATATTTTCAACAATTTCTTGCACATATTTCGGAGGTTCTTTAGTAAATTTCATTATAGTTATCGAAACAATAAAATTCAACAACATCGCTATACTACCAAATCCTTCGGGAGAAATACCAAACCACCAATCAGCCTTTGTACCACCACCAAACCAACCAAATTTAAATTTAGTCATATAAAATAGCATAAATAATATACCAACAATCATCCCTGATATTGCGCCTTCTTTGTTCATTTTTTTATAAAAAATACCTAATATTATTGCCGGAAAAAATGAAGCCGCTGCAAGACCAAATGCTAATGCAACTGTAGCTGCTACAAATCCAGGTGGATTAATACCAAAATAACCTGCAACACATACTGCAACAACTGCGGATAAACGAGCAGCTAATAATTCTCCAGTTTCAGAAATATTTGGATTAATCATTTTTTTAATTAAATCATGAGAAACAGATGCTGAGATAACTAATAATAGACCGGCAGCTGTAGATAATGCTGCAGCTAATGCACCTGCTGCTACTAAAGCTATTACCCAGTCAGGTAATTTAGCTATTTCAGGATTAGCCAAAACCATGATATCATTATCTATTATCAATTCATTATTATTTTCGTCAGCGACGTACTGAATTAATCCATCTTTATTTTTATCTGTAAATTTAATAAGTCCTGTTGCTTCCCATTTTTTAAACCATTCAGGGACAGATCTGTAAGGTTGATTAGAAACAGTTTCAATCATATTAGTTCTTGCAAATACTGCTACTGCTGGTGCGGTAGTATATAGAATAACTATAAGTAGTAATGCAATACCTGCTGATTTTCGTGCATCTTTGACACGCTTGACTGTAAAAAAACGAACAATAACGTGTGGTAAACCTGCTGTACCAACCATTAATGCTAACGTAATTGCAAATACATCAATCAATGACTTTGAACCTTCTGTATACTCAGCAAAGCCTAAGTCTGTACTTAATCCATCTAACTTATCTAATAAATATATACCCGATCCATCTGCTAATTCACCACCAAAACCTAATTGTGGGATTGGATTACCTGTCATTTGAATGGAAATAAAAATTGCAGGAACCATGAATGCAAAAATAAGCACACAATACTGAGCTACTTGGGTGTAAGTAATTCCTTTCATTCCTCCTAAAACAGCATAAAATAAGACAATAATCATCCCTATTATAACACCAGTATTAATATCAACTTCTAAAAAGCGTGAGAAAACTAACCCGACTCCTCTCATCTGTCCTGCCACGTAGGTAAATGATACAAGAAGAGCACAAACTACTGCTACAAATCTTGCTGTATTAGAGTAATAACGATCTCCAATAAAATCTGGAACTGTAAATTTACCAAACTTCCTTAAATAGGGTGCTAATAATAAAGCTAAGAGAACATATCCACCTGTCCATCCCATCAAATAAACTGCTCCGTCATATCCTGCAAAAGATATGATACCAGCCATAGAAATGAACGATGCTGCGCTCATCCAGTCTGCAGCTGTAGCCATTCCATTAGCCAGTGGAGATACACCACCTCCAGCTACATAAAATTCTTTTGTTGAAGTAGCTCTTGACCAAATAGCTATTCCTATATACATTGTAAAAGTGATACCCACCAATATGTATGTCCAGTTTTGAACACCAATTCCTTCTAATAACAAACTATACATCATAACCATATTTTTTATCAAGCTTATTCATCAAACGTACATATACAAATATTAAAATAACAAACACATACATAGAGCCTTGTTGAGCAAACCAAAAGCCTAATTTAAAGCCTCCTATTTTAAATTCGTTTAAGTAATCTTTAAATAATATCCCTGCCCCAAAGGATACTAAAAACCAAATAAACATTAGTATTAGCACATATCGTATATTTTCTTTCCAATAAGATTTAGCATTACTATTACTCATAATTTTCTATATTTTATTATCACATTATACTTATAAATATATAAATCTTTATCTACACTAAAACTTATAACGTTTAAAAGCTTCAATAGCAGCATAATCTGCTAATCCTAATTTATTATATTTTTCAGCAGTTAATCTATTTCTATCCTCAGCACGCACCCAAAATTCTCTATTATCATCTCCTTGGAACATAACCCCATCTTTTTGAGATTGATGGCAAAAAATTGATTTTCTTTTTTTTAAAACTTGATCAGGACTCATAGGTACAGCCATTTCAATCTCATAAGTTTCCCATTCCTGCCAAGCACCTCTATATAACCATACCCAGCATTGTTTCATGAATTCTTTTGATTTTAATATCTCCAAGGATTCAAAAAGTGCATTTAAACAAACTTTATGAGTTCCGTGCGGATCGGCTAAATCTCCGGCGGCATAAATTTGATGAGGTTTTATATCCTCAATGATTTTTTTCATAATTAAAATATCGTTTTCAGAGAGTTCGTTTTTTTTAACTTTTCCTGTTTCATAAAATGGAAGATCTAAGAAATGAACTTTTTCATCTGGTAAATTTAAATATCTAGTTGCCGCTAAAGATTCACTTCTTCTTATAAGCCCTTTTAACTCTCTAATGTTTTTAGATGCTACAATATCATTTTGTTTATTAGATAGATTATTCAAAATATTGTTAATTGTGTTAGAGCTTCCATTAATTGAACTACAAACTTCTGCAAATTTTAGTGCTTCTTGGTTTGAGACTGCAATATTTCCTGATGTCTGATAAACTACGTGAACATCATGACCTTGGTCAATTAATCTATCTAAAGTACCACCCATAGAAATTACATCATCATCTGGATGAGGGCTAAAAACTACTACTCTTTTTTTAGAAGGTGTTGATCTTTCGGGTCTTTTTGAATCATCAGAATTAGCCTTGCCGCCAGGCCACCCTGTTATAGTATGTTGTAATTTGTTAAACATTTCAATATTTAGATTGTAAGACTCTCCTTGTTCAGCTAAAAGACTAGACATTCCATTGTCATTATAATCTTTATCTGTCAACTTTAATATTGATTTTTCTGTTAGCTCACACAACCATACTATAGCTTTACTTTTTAATTTCTCTTCCCAAATACATGGTTTTACTAGCCAGGGAGTTTTATTTCTAGTTAGCTCTGTACCCGCCTCTTTATCAATTATAAAAGTTGTGTTTTTGTGATTTTGAAGATAGGTAGCAGGTACTAGAGATGAAACAGTACCTTCAATAGTTTCTTTTATAATTTGCGCCTTGTGTTGTCCCCATCCTAATAAAATGATTCTTTTAGCAGATAAAACTGTTGCGATACCCATCGTTATTGCTTTTCTTGGCACATTTTCAATCCCTAAAAAAGAAGAGGCAGCATCAGCTCTTGTTAAATGATCTAATGTGATACGCCTAGTTCCAGAGTTTAGATGTGATCCAGGCTCATTAAACCCAACATGACCAGTTCTTCCTATGCCAAGTAGTTGAAAGTCTAACCCTCCAACATCTTTTATCATTAACTCATAATCAACACAATATTGATAAATTTCATCACTGGATATTGTGCCATCAGGAATATGTATATTTTGAGGCAATATGTCTATATGATTAAACAAATGCTCATGCATAAAATAATGATAACTTTCAATATCATTTTTTTCCATGGGTAGATATTCATCCAAATTAAAAGTAATAACATTAACAAAGCTTAGCCCATCTTCTTTATGCATCCTAACAAGCTCTTCATAAACTTTAACTGGTGAAGATCCTGTTGCTAATCCAAGAATACACTTTTTGTTTTCTTCTTGTTTTGAACGTATTAAAAATGCTATTTCTTTAGCAACAACAGTAGAAGCTAAATTTGAATTATCAAAGATTACATTATGAATTTTTTCAAACCTAGTTTCTTCAAATTCCCCTGGTTTTTTAAAAGTTATGTTATTAACATTCATTGATTGGCATTTAATATAAAATATTGATAATAAACTTAATTTTAATTGTCTGAGTTATGAAATTTAATATACCAACGACATTCTATCAAGCATGAATAGCAGGATTTTAAATAGAACTGAGAGGGAATAGTAAATAATTCTATTTACTGATTAAAAACCTGTAACTAAACTAAAAAATAATATCCAAAGTGTTTGTTGCGAAATGTAACAAATTTATAAGCTAGTAATTTGAAGAATATTTAAATAAATTATATAAAAAAAAGCCGTTTATTAAACGGCTTTTTTTAAATAGTTGTAATAAAATATTAAAGTTATGGTAATAATACTTTATCTATTACATGAATAACTCCATTATAGGCTTGTATATCAAAACCAATTATATTTGCAAATCTACCGTTTACATCCATTAGTTGAGGTCCAGCATCCATTGAAAAAGTTAAATTGTTGTCTGAAGCTGTATTAATTGTCATACCAATTGTTAAATCTGTAGATCTAACATTTGCCCCTACAACTACATGTGTACCTAATGTTGCCTCAAGTGTTTCGGGTTCGATGTCATTTAATGACTCAATTCCAAGTTCGGTCAATAAAGATCCAAAGGCATCATTGGTTGGTGCAAAAACTGTAAAGGGTGCGGGATCAGTTGTAATTGATAATAATGAGATAAAATCTACGGTTAAATCAGCAGCTGCTCCTGCTGCTAGTAATGTTTCAAATGCTGGATTAGTGGTAACGAATTCTGCAACAGTTGGAAGTCCAATTACCGCATCAACTATATGTATTACTCCATTGCTAGCAGTAACATCAGCTGCAATTACACTTGACCCACCATTGAAGACAACACCATTCTCAGTTGTAAAATACATACTAAGATTATCACCATCCATATTTGTAGCATTTGTAGTTGCGTAACCATTTCCTGCTGCTGCTAAATCACTAGAACTAACGGTTCCAGTAATAACATGATTTAAAAGTATTGTTTGTAAAAGGTCTGCTGGTACTTCGTCTAAAGAAGCAAATCCGTTGTCAGCTAAAAAAATGTCAAAAGCGAAATTATTAGGGGCTAATACAGTATACTGGCCTCCACTAAGAACACCTAGTAAATCTCCTTCAGCTGCTCCTAAGGCTGCAACCAGATTGCTCAAATCAGATTCGTTAGCTGCTGTTTCTACGATGTTTAGACTCTCTAATGGAGCATTACCATCATTTTCAGAATCTTCACATGCGATGAAAGAAAAACTTAAGGTTAATAATAAAATTAATTTGGGTAAATTAAGGGTAAATTTCATAGGTTTTTTTTAAATTAGATTACAAATAAAGTTTAAAGCTAGAGTTGTTAAGCTTAATATTTTGTTAAAAAATTAAGTTCACTACATCTTTTAACTTATTGTTAACTTTTTTACTATTTGAAATGTTGTCAGTGGCTGATAGTTAATACTTCTACCATAAGTGATGCCTCGATGTAGTGATAATATATTGTAGTGTTTAAAAATCACTTAAATTCGCATACAGATAAACTTATTATTATTTTTTAATTAAAAAAAACAAGATAATTGAAGAAGTTAAGTTCTTAAAAGATATAATATTTTGAATATAAGAGCTAAACAAAAAAAATTGAATTATGAAAACTGCTAAAAAATCAGAACTTACACTATACATCGATGGAAGCAAGATTATATGTGAACACTATGGCGATATAAATAATGCTAAAAAAATAGTGCTTTTCTGTCATGGTTTTCCTGGATCAAGTAGGCTTGTTCGTTTGTGTGATAATTTAAAAAATAGTTCTATTTCGGTAGTAGAAATTAATTACCGAGGTGATAAAAAAAGTGAAGGAAAATTTAGTTTTTTAGGTTCTATAAAAGATATAAAAACTGTTGCTAATCATCTAAAAGAAAAATACAAAGTGCCACTTTTTGCTTTGGGATATTCAATGGGCGGATTCTATGTAACCAATATCATAAAAAAAGAACCCTATATTTTCGATAAAGTAATTCTGTTAAACCCAGTGGTAGATTCTATGTCATTGTTCTCGAATAAAGAATTAATGAATGAATTATGGGAGTATGCAAAAAATATCTTATCTCTAAAACCAACTGAAAATTATGAAGAAGAGATAAGTAAGGTAATTAGTAAACTTAATCCTATAGTATTTGCAGAAAAACTAAAAAACAAAATTACCATCATTCAATCAACAAGAGATGAAATATTAGCACCGGAACTTGCAAAAAAGTTTTACAACTTATTAAAGTGTGAAAAAAAATATCGAGAGGTGGTAAATACAAAGCATGATTTAATGGGTGATGAAAAAGAGCTAATAGATGCAATTTTAGATACTTCTTTATGCGACAATTAAACCTTACCAATTAAAATATTAGCATAATATTTTTTATTAAGTTTCGAATGAAAACAAACTGCTTTCGCTAACCTTTGTTATTCATCACAAAACCATACTAATTAACACATTTTCTTTTTTCGAGTATTTTTTATCTTTAGTTTTGCCAAAAACAAAAATATGCGCAGGCACGATTTAGATTGGTTGAGAGTATTAGTATTTGCGTTACTTATTCTTTATCATGTAGGTATGTTCTTTGTCCCTTGGGGATTTCATCTAAAAAATAATGCCATTTATGAATGGTTAGTGTACCCAATGTTGTTTTTAAATCAATGGCGACTACCTATTCTATTTGTCATTTCTGGAATGGGAACTTTTTATGCTTTGCAAAAAAGAACAGGTGCTTACTTTGCTCTAGAACGTATTAAAAGATTAGGATTACCTCTAATATTTGGCATGTTATTTATCATCTCTCCACAAGTATATTTTGAAAGATTGAATAAAAATCAATTTGTAGGAAGCTACTTTGATTTTTGGCCAAATGAGGCACTTAACGGGATATATCCTGAAGGGAATTTTAGCTGGCATCATTTATGGTTTCTTCCATATTTATTGATCTTTTCATTAATATTAATCCCTATATTTTTATACTTTAAAAAGCATCCAAATAACAAATTTATTCTCTGGATAAAAGAGAAATCAAGAAAACCACTAGGATTATACATTTTTGTTATTCCGTTATATTTAGCCGAAGCATTTATCGAACCTTATTTCCCAATTACTCTTGCCCTAATTGACGATTGGTTTAACTTTATAAATTGTATGATGCTTTTCTTGTTTGGGTTTTTATTAATGTTGATAAAAGATGTTTTTTGGATAACAGTTGAAAAATACAGAAGCTATTTTTTAATAACTGGAATACTAAGTTTTACTATTATGTTAGTAATAATTCATACCTATGAAGACTCAACTATACGCCATTTTACACAAGCATTCATTAAAGTTGTAAATCTAT
>Ga0308021_10001607_pt1 | contig 10334 bp, 8 predicted proteins | sample Neamet351_FD_201296 | JGI IMG/M metagenome (GOLD analysis project Ga0308021, IMG submission 201296) | Marine microbial communities from water near the shore, Antarctic Ocean - #351 | ecosystem: Environmental > Aquatic > Marine > Unclassified | place: Southern Ocean | collected 2014-10-02
CAGGGCGATGCAAGTGGACCCCGCCATTGCTGCACACCACACAGAAGCCTCGGCTGCAACGCTTCCCTCGCGCGTCGGAGGACTGAAAACAGGTTTAGGACTGGAAAGACATCTGAAAGAGCGCGAAAGCAGAAAGCGATCTGAAAGATGTTTGAAACGCCTTCGCCCGCTGCGAAGCCGGGCCTCGACGAGCAGCGGCGCGCTTTTGCCGAGGAAGGCATCGTGCATCTGAGGCACGCGAGGCTATCGCCTCCGGCGCTGGAGCGCGCGCGCTCGCGCACGCAACGGGCGTTCGACGGCTGGTGGCGCACAGCCGCGCATCGCGGCCTGCTCGCCAAGGCGATGCGCCCGCGTGCCGAAGTGCTGCAGGGGTTCTACATGCGCCAGGGCGGGCGCATCGACTTCAGCCTGGATATCTGTGCCGCCGAGGGGGGTGCCGCCGCGCCATCGCCGTCATCGCCGCCGCCGCCGCCCTCGCCACCGCTGCTGAGGCCGCCGCAGCCGCACGCCGCGTTCGCTGCCGCTGCGGACGACGATGATAGCGGTGGTCCCAGCGATGGCGCCGCCTCGGCAGCAGCAGCAACAACATCGGCGGCGACAGCGGCGGTGGCGGCAGCGGCCCCGTCCCCAGGCGCACCCGCCGCGGCAGCCTGCGGCGGCGGCGGCGGCGGCGGCGGCGGCGGCGACGGCGGCGGCGGCGACGGCGAGGCGGTCGTGCCGCGGCGCGACCGCTTCTGGGAGCCCCTCGTGCGGCGCGTGCTGGGCGCCGACTGCGAGTTGGAGTACCTTGGCTGCGTCACGTCGCGCCCGGGCGACTGCGACCAGAACTGGCACATCGATGGCGCGCACCGCAGCGCGACGCAGCAGCTGCCCTGCGACCGCCTCAACGTGTTCGTGCCGCTCGTCGACCTCACGCCGCGCAACGGATGCACGGAGATGGTGCCACGGTCGCACGTGCGCGTGCCACGCCGGGCGGCGCGCGAAGGCGAGGGGCGGGAGGAGGAGGAGGGCGGTGGTGGTGGTGGTGGTGGTGGTGGTGGTGGTGGTGGTGGCGCTGCTGCCGCCGCCGCCGCGGGCGCGGCGGCACGGCCGTCCGCGGGCCTGCCCGCGGGCCTGTCCAGCACCTTCGAGGAGCACGCGTGCCGCCTGCCGCGTGCGAGGCTGCTGGCGGCGGCGGGCGAGGCGATCTTAATGGACTACCGCGTCTGGCACCGCGGCCTGGCGAACAGCGCGACGGAAGATCGGCCGCTGCTGTACTTCAAGTACCGGCAGAGCGCGGCGCGCGCCGCCGCGTTGCGGGAGCAGCAGGGGGCGCGCGGCGCGATGGCGGTGGAGCCGGCCGTGCCGGGAGCAGCGGTTGCCGCCGCGCCAGCGCCGGCTCAACGGCCGAAGAAGCGGAGGCGCATTGCACCGGTGCTCGTCGCCCAATGAACAATTGACACGTGTGACAACTGACAGCTCAATGCTCAATGAAAAATGCCCAAAGATGATTCAGATTCAGAGAGAGAGAGAGAGAGAGATGTCTCGTATTACGTTTCACTACAAGCTCTCACAAGAGATGAGATAAAGCTGTTGACACTGTGTGTGAGTCTGCGCCGCTCGGCTCCGCGTGTGTGTCGGATTGCTCTGTCGTCGCCGCCTACTCGGCGGTGAACTCGTCGTCGTTGCGCGCCTCGTACTGGCTCACGCGGTGCTCCTCGTCGAGGTTCGCGCAGCCCTGCGTGCACCCCGCGCGGTACGCCTCGCGGAAGTGTCCGAGGGCGTCGTGCCCCGTGAGCGCGTCGAGCAGCACCATGTCCCCGTCGGAGATGTCGAAGTCGAACAGAGCCGCGTTGTCCACGGCGTGCTCCCAGCGCTCCGCCTTGGCGACGAGGATGCAGCCGTGCTCGAGCACCCAGCGCCCCATCACCTGCGCCACGCTGCGGCCGTACTTGATGGCCGCGGAGGAGAGCGCGGGGCTCAGCTTGAGCATCCAGCCCTCCGGGTCCTGCAGCCGCATGCCCTTGTGCTGCCGCCCGCCGCACAGCGGCGAGTACGCCTGCACCGCCAGCCCCTCGCCCTTGAAGAAGTCGATGGTCTCGCGCCGGAAGAGCAGCGGGTTCACCTCGATCTGGTTCACCACGGGGCAGTGCTCGGGCGCGATGTGCGGCTTGAGCTGCAGGTAGTCCTCCACGGTGAAGTTGGACAGCCCGAGGCTGCGCACCTTGCCCTCCCCCGCCAGCTCCTCCAGCACCTGCCAGGCGGCCACGAACTTGCGCGGCACGGGCCAGTGCAGCAGCAGGCAGTCCAGGTACTCGCAGCCCAGGTCCGCGATCGTCTGCTCCACGGCCGCGCGGATGGCCCCCCTCCCGCGCGCGATGGTGCTGGTCCACACCTTGCTCTGCAGGAAGAGCTCCTCGCGCGGGAGGCCGCTGCTGCGCCAGGCGCGCCCCACCGCCGCCTCGTTGCCGTGGATCTCTGCGCAGTCGAAGAAGCGGTAGCCCACCTGCAGCGCGCCCTTGATCACGGCCTCCACGTAGGGGTGCTGCGCCTGCTGCGCCAGACGCATCGCCGCCAGCGTGCCCAGCTCCGCGGCGCGCCGCCGCGCGTCCACGACCGACTGCTGCTCGTGCTCCTGCCGCGGCAGCCAGCGGCAGCGCCGCTCGCCGGTCATCGACTCGGCGAACTCCACCTCGGCCGTGGGCTCGATGTGGTGCGGGAGCACGGCCTCGTACTCCTCCGTGGGCACGAACGGCGCGAGGCTGCAGCCGATGTCCGCCGTGCCGAAGCCGATCACCGGCTGCAGCCGCCCGTTCGACAGCTCCACCACACCGCGCCCCACGCCCTCGCACAGATCCGCCGATCCGGGGTGTTCGCCTTCATCCATCTCGGCTGTGGCGGCGGTGGTGGTTGCCGTGGCGGTGGCGGCGGCGCCTTGCTTGAGTCAATCACAATACGAGTGTTTATTTTCCTCCAAAGAGCCCACCCCAAACAGCACCTCTCCTCCTCCCTCCGAAGTGGTCCTCCGGCCCGTCATGGTCCTGAAGCTGCTGTGCGCATTAGCGCTGGCCGGCGCGGCGCGTGCCACCCGCAGCGGCGCGTGTCAGACGATCACGCTCGTGGGGCAGGACGTGGGGCAGGACGACGCCGAGCTGATGGGGCGCTACAGCCTGCAGTACGACGTCTTCGACCTGCGCCCCGTGTACCTGCAGAACCTCACGACCACGGAGGGCCTCTCGCCGGCATACCTGTACTACGACTCGTCCTCGATGGCGTGGAAGGTGGGCAGCCAGATGGGCGAGGGCAAGGCCGTGTACATGTACGCGCGCTCCACCGCCACGCGCCCGGACTTCGTGGATGCCGCGGCGGGCTGGAAGATCTTCCACAAGGAGGACGGCAAGTTCACGGCCGCGCCGAGCGTCAAGGCCACGTGCACGGACAACATCAAGCACCGGCCGGAGGCGCCGAAGGAGCCGCTGGCCGCCGACGTGGGCAGCGCCTGCGTGCGCTGGGTCGCCACCAAGGGCTGCGACCCGGACGGTGCGGAGCTGCCGGACAAGCGCAAGCCGTGCGCCGAGATCGTGTCCGACCACGACTCGGGCTACTGCCTCTGCGCCGCCGGCCGGCAGGTGAAGTTCGCGTGCGGGCACTCGCCCTTCACCTGCGCCGACAAGTGCAAGGTGAGCTTCCCCATGGTGCTGGCGCAGAGCGCGGAGCGCGTGTGGACCAACCAGATCGCCTCCAACCTCGTCGCGCCCGGCGGCGACTGGATGACCAGCAACGTCAAGAACCAGTGGGTCATCTTCGACCTGGGCATGGCGCACTCCATGAAGTCCGTCACGCTCATGCTGTGGGGCTCCAACGCCAACCCCAAGCACTGCGTGCTCTCGCAGTCCACGACGGGCCAGTTCGGCCCGTGGGCGGAGCTCGGCCGCTTCGAGACGGACGACGCCCGCGCCACCATCGCCAAGCACGTGCTGACCGGCCGCCCCAAGGCGCGCTTCTGGCGGCTGGGCTTCTCCGACAACTGGGGCGCCGCGTGGGGCATGGGCCTCAACCAGGTCGTCTTCGCGTACGGCGAGCCAGGCCCCACGCCCGCGCCCGCGCCCGACTCGTGCGGCTCGTACTCCACGTGCGACGACTGCGTCTACAAGTCCATGCTCAAGGACGAGGAGAACTGCGGCTGGTGCGGCGGCAGCAGCACGTGCAGCAGCGGCTACCCGCACCAGCCCAGCACGGGCACCTGCGGCAAGCAGTGGCGCTGGACCAGCTGCTCGCAGGTGGACCCCTGCTCCAAGTTCACCAACTGCAGCAGCTGCTCCGCGCGCGCCGAGTGCGGCTGGTGCGACTCGGACGCGCAGTGCAAGAGCGGCGACTGCAAGCGCTGGGGGCAGCGCAACTGCAAGTTCGACATGCTGGGGCACAAGCTGCAGCACCTGTACGCGGTGGCGGCGGGCGGCTCCACGGAGTTCTGGACGCCGGCGGTCAAGGGCAGCGCGGCGGGCGGGGGCATCCTCGCCGCGGCGTTCGGTGGGATGATGCTCTTCTCGTGGAAGAAGCGGCAGGCGCGCTTCCGCGCGCGGCTGGGCGAGGTGAAGGACGGCGGGTCGCAGTACGAGATGGAGGACACCAACCAGTACGAGGACTACAACAGCGGCGGCGGCAGCTACGGCTCCACAGTACCCGCCGTCGACGAGAGCGCCGGGCTGATCGGCGACGGGGTGGTGAGCTGAGCGGCGCCGCGCCGTCGCTTCGCTGATGAGCTCCGCCCGCGCGTGCGGGACAGCGCCCTCGCAGTAGAGGGGCTGAATGATCACTACTACTACTACCACCACCAGACCACCACCACGCCACCACCACCCACCGCCCACTGCCCAAGCACCGGTATGACTTGTTTGGCATGACTTGCTTGTGGGGACGCTGGTCGCCACACATCTTTGCGCATAACGCACACAAGTTAATGTCATTGCCGCTTTGTATATATTTTTACCGTTGGTTCATGGCAGGCTGACGCAAGGATACACAGACACTACCACAGCAGGTTGGATCGAGATCGAGACGCTACCACACCATGCCGGTGTTCGTGCTCTATTTGAAGGCGGAGCAGGAGGGCGTCGCAAAGTGGGGGAACACGCCCGGCAGCCCCTGGTGCGTGTCCCTCGAGGAGCAGGGCGAAGTGAAGGAAGACATGTTCATCGACCCGAGCAACGAGGAGGAGGTGAACGGCAACTTGTTCAACTTCGTCTTCCGCTTCGACGGCGCGCGCAAGCAGTCCACGGTGAACGTGCTGGCCCCGAACGACAAGAAGTGCAAGGGGGTGTTCAAGGACGCCGGTGAGGATGCGGGCTGGTGGAGCGCGGAGGCCGCGACCAAGTACGGCGATGACGGGTTCGTGCCCGTCGCGGCCTTCGAGATGCGCGGCTGCGAGCTCAAGAGCTGGTCCAAGGCGGGCACGCGCGCTGTGGTGGTCACCGAGGGGGGCACGGCATTTGAGGACGTGGAGCTGCACGAGGACTGGTGCGAGTACGACGAGGAGAACGACGCGAGCGTGCAGCTGCTCGAGGTCGAGTTCAAAGTGGACACGGTCTGATCTGGTGCCGCACGGTTCTGCGGTGATGTGGGCGGGCGCTCGCGGCGCGGCACGTTCGCCGTGAGTTTGAGCGCGGCCCACCCGCCATGCATGCGTGCGTTGCGCAGCTCTTCTGCCACCAACACCAACCACGGAGACCTTCCTTCATTGAAGCCCTCATCGTCGCCGCCGCCCTCGTGGGCTCCACCACCACCAATCATAAATCGGACTCTGCCCTTGCTCGCAGCTCTTCCTGTGCCCACATACGTCTGGCGAGTCATCGGCGGCTTGGGAATTTGCACCGAAAGCTCTGTCAACGAGTTTGGCGGGCACAACGGACAATCGGCTTCGCGTTCTCTTTCGGCAAGCGGCAAGCCCACCGAAACCACGATGTCCACTGGTTTTGTGCCGGCCGTGGGCGAAAAGGCTTGGCAGGAGCGCGACATTCGCACCGATGCCGAGCTGCGCGGCGCGCTCGCGGACCGCGCGGCCGCAGCCTTGGAGCAGCGCAGGGCAGAACGGCTCGCAGAGTCCGCCGCGGCCGCGGCGCTGCAGGAGCAGATTGCGGCCGCCGTGGCTGCCGGCGAGTACGAGGAGGCGGAGCGGCTGAAGGAGCGCAAGGACGAGCTCGTGGAGCAGGAGGCGGCAGAGGCGGCCGCGGTGGCGGCGCGCGAGGCGCCGACCAAGGCGCTGCTGGAACGCGCGGTGCGCACGGCTGTGCTGCCGCTGCGCTGGCTGCTGCTGTCCGAGGTGTGGGCCTTCTACCTGCTCGCGGCGGCCTTCGCGTACGGCGTGCTCAGCGGCGCCATCGGCCCCACCCTGGCATGGCGCGGCGGGTTGGTGCTGGCCTTCGTGGCGATGGTCACGTGGGTGTCGCGCCACACGCTGGAGACGCCGGACCGGGCCGTCTTCCTGGACGAGTGGCGCGAGCAGACCGGCCGGGGGCCTGGCGGTGGCGGCGGCGGCGGCGGCGGCACGGCTGCTTTGGGGGGAGGCGGGGCGCGTGCAGCAGCGAAGGGCCCGGGGCCGAAGAAGAACGACTGAGTGTGGCATCTGCTGGCTGCTGGCTGCTGGCTGCTGGCTGTTGGCTGTTGGCTGCTGCGCGGCGAGGAGGCGGCGGTGGTGCCGGCGGCTCAGCACCACCCGCCTAGACTCAGCTAGTGTGGTTATCTGTAATTAGCTTAGATAATTTATATGACAGAACCACCGCAATGCATGTACGCATATGTATGTCAACGAGACTCAATGCGTCACGAGTCACTCACCCGCGTTCACTATTCCGTTCACCCACACAAATCCCAGATTATGCGTATGAGTATTCGCTCCACGCTCCACACGGTCACACACAGCCTCACAGCTCACAATGACACAGGACACGTGACACACAGAGAGTAGAGATACCAGCAGGAGCAGGAGGTGTGGTTTCTGTCATCCCCACTGCAGGTCGTCGGCAATCTGCTCCGCCAGATCGAAGACGACGAAGACGTCATCCTTGGGCAGCTCGCACACCACGGTCGGCACACTGTTCGTGAGGAAGAACTGCCGGAAGACCGCGCGGTCGCCGCCGCGCGCGAAGCGGCGCCACGACTCATTGGGGAAGACGGCGTGCACCACGAAGGCGCTGACCGACAGCGCGCCGCGCTCCGACAGCGCGCGCCCGCACTCGAACAGCGTGCCGCCCGTCTGCACGAGGTCGTCCACCATGAGCACGTGCCTGCCCTCGGGCGCGCCGTCGAGCACCGTCACCACGCGCTCGTCGCCCACGCGGTGCTTGCCGCACACCACGATCTCGAACGGCACGGCCAGGCCCTCGAACATGTGCCGGAAGCGCTTCGCCGCGCCATCGTCGGGGAAGGCGATGGCGTTGATGGCGGGGTGAGGCGCGGCGGCGGCGGCGCCCTCGCCTTCGGCCGCACCGTCGGTCGCGGCGGCGGCGCCACCGCCGCCTCCGCCGCCGCCGCCGCCGCCGCCGCTGCTGCTGCTGCTGCTGCTGACCTCGCGCCCGTGCACGTCGCGCACGGCGGCCAGGCCCGGCGAAATGTAGCGCAGCATGAGCGGCACCGCCGTCTGCAGGCTGGCCACGGCGTGGTTGGAGAGGTAGAAGCGGTTCTGCAGCGTGTGCAGGTCGTAGAGCATGACACGCGTGGGGCGCCCGCAGGAGGGCAGGTGGCTGAACATCTGCGCCATCGTGTTGGCGGTGGCCACCTGCCCCTCCACCACCACGCGCTCCATGGTGGCGCACGGGTAGAAGGGCAGGATGATGGTGAGCGACTCGATGAAGCTCTGCAGCAGCATGATCACAACGTGAAGCTGCGAGAGCGTGGCGCCGTTCGAGTGGAAGGACGCGAGGAAGACCACGTGCTCGCCGCGCAGCAGGTTGCGGTTGTTCGCGAAGCCGCCCACCTGGATGTTGTCTGTGCCGTCGGGGAAGGAGGCCCAGGAGGTAGCGTGGTAGGTGAAGCGCGCGGCGTCAAGCTCCACGAGCCGCTGCGCCAGCGTCTCCTGCGCGCTGTGCGCCAGCACCTGGTATCTCTGCGGCGTGCTGGCCAGCCGCCGCGAGACGAGGCCGGCGGCGCTGGCCCAGCGCGCGCGCGGCTGCTTGGCACCGCCGCCGCCGCCGCCGCCGCCGCTCAGGTCGGTGTCCGAGGCGACGCGCTTCATGCAAGTTCACCCCGGATCCTGCAGCTTTTCTACTCGAAGACCAATTATTTGCTAGCGATCATCTCTCCATTTTGTTAGTTGTTTGATTAGACGTTTACGAGAAATCAATTCTATCCTCGGCTTCGTTTGAGATCAATTCTATCTTCGTGCCCTCTCAGAGCATGGCGAAGTCCAACATCAGCAGCAAGATCGGCAGGGGTAGCAAGAAGGCCGCCGCGCCGGGCATCGGGCGCTACGCGCTCGGCGCCGGCATGGTTGTGCTGCTGGGCCTCGCGCTCAGCAGCCTGCTCTCTTACCGCTACAGCCGCTTCCTCGATGGCTGGGAGCACAAGTGCTCCGCGTGCAAGGCGATGGCGGGCGCGTCGGTGGTGAGCTCGAACCGGCTGTGGAGCGCCGCGTGGGGCCGCACGCAGGCCCGCGGTGGGCACCCTGGCGACGTGCAGCTGGGCGCGGCGGACGTGCTGGAGCGCATGTGCGAGCCGCGCTACCTCCGTGCGTACTTCAAGGCGATGGACTTCAAGGTCGACGGGAAGAAGCCCGGCAAGGCGCTGGCGGCCGAGTTCGCGGCCGCGTGCCAGCACTGGACCACGTCGCACGACGCCGTGTACGAGACCTTCATGGTCGAGCTGGCGAACCCCAGCGACCAGCAGACGGGGGGCATCGGGCGCGCGGCCCTGGCGCGCGAGGGGCCGATCTGCTTCGAGACGGGCCTCTGCGGCAAGGACGAGATCCGCAAGAAGCTCGCCCTCATTGCGGCGCGGCGCAAGGCGGGCAAGGTCTCGCACCCCATGGCGCACAGCAAGAAGTAGCCAGCAGCAGCGGGTGCGGCGAGGAGAGGACAACGGCGGCTGTCTCTCCACTCTCTCCGCTCTCCACAAAGCTCCACACACACAGCGACAGCACACAGACGGCAGCTCATCGGTAGTAGGCGCAGTCCGCAGCGCAAGCGACTTTTGTGTTACAACTACATTTATTCATAATGGGGTCACTCCCCGCCTTGGCGGGACTGCCGCGCAACAAAGATAAGTGCGCGGTGTCTCCTGCTCAGGGCGTCGTGTGCTCGCGCCGAATACGGTTGGTGCGCTCAGACCGAATACAAAATTGCCCAAACCTCGGCGCCCAGGGAACTGGGCGCGGGCTTGGGGGCTTCGAGTGAGCGCTGGTTCACGTCGATTTAGACGTGGCCGTTGTGGGCGGCGTAGGCGGTGCCGTCGCGCACGGTGGCGGCGTGGGTGTAGTCCGTGTCCTGGGCCGAGAGGTTGTTGATGGCCTCGTGGGCGACCACGGCGGCGTCCTTGTCGGCGGCGGCGTCGTGCGAGGCCTCGGTGTCGGCGGCGTACGCGTTGGTCGGGGAGGCGAGCGCGCCGTTGGGGACGTCGACGGGGGCGGCGCCGTTCGGGTGGCTGCCGGCCTTGTGGCACTGGCACTCGGTGGTGCCGGTGAGGATGGCGCAGTGCTTGGTCACGCCGGCGACGTGCGGCACGTTCTGGGAGCCGTCGGAGTAGTCCTGGCCGTCGTGGCAGACGGTCTCGAAGTCGGTGTTCGTCGGGTGGATGACCTGGATGATCTTGTAGCCGGCGGTGGTCGTGGTGAGGCTGCAGGTGGTCTTGTCGCACTCGGTGGCGGCGGCGGTGGCCACGAGGGCGGCGATGCAGAAGGAGCGCATGGTGATAGACGAGATAGTCCTGATGAGCAAAGGTTGGGGGCAAGGAGCGTAGGGTCAGATGTGGTGCGCCGGCGGCGAGCAGCTTGCGCTGGACGATGCGCTCCCACGAGCTGGTGGCAGTGGCAAGGTTGGCGGCGGCGCGGGCGGGCGGACGCAAGCGGAGTGATGCGGCGCGAGCTCGTTGGCTGACACGCACTGGTGGCAAAAGTGCGATTTCTTGGCGGGGAAGAGTTAGCCAGAAGTGTTTTCTACCCTCGTCTCAAAATGTAGACAGTTTTCTGACACCCGAAGGTTCGGAGGGGGTGCCGACCGATCTGCGCATTTTACATGATATGATAGCCCTACTTCAGGAGAACAAAATAAGAAAACGAGAAGTTTCAATTTCAACGTATACTTGCTGATACGCCCAACCGCAAACGTCATTTTCGAGCGCGCCGCCGCCGCGGGAAGTCTATAGAC
>Ga0308021_10001611_pt1 | contig 10323 bp, 7 predicted proteins | sample Neamet351_FD_201296 | JGI IMG/M metagenome (GOLD analysis project Ga0308021, IMG submission 201296) | Marine microbial communities from water near the shore, Antarctic Ocean - #351 | ecosystem: Environmental > Aquatic > Marine > Unclassified | place: Southern Ocean | collected 2014-10-02
TGCTGTTAACACTACTCGTAGCTGGCTGTTCACACACGCCGGTAGAAACCCAATTTTATTTGCTGCGTCAGCAGGCAGCTATTGAATCTCGTGAGATGAAACCGTCACCTGACTTTTCTTTGGGTGATGTTTCTATCGCTTCTTATATAGATCAACCCGGTCTCATACTGGAAGTGAGCCCGGGGCAAGTGCGCCCTGCACGGCATCATGAGTGGGCGGAACCCATGCACAGAAGTGTGCGGATATTTTTGCAGCGGGAAATCTCAATAGAATTTGAGGCTGACTTGTTTTCTAGTCGGTTCTCGCCAGCTTCCACGGTAGTAGAAATACGCGTGGATCAACTGCATGGCACCAGTAGTGGTGAGGCAATCCTAACTGCCCACTGGTGGACTATACACAAGGGTGAGCTCAAGTCCTCCTATCAGTATACAAGTACGGAACCGCTGGAGCAGGACGGTTATGCAGCCCTGGCTAAAGCAGAAGCGGTACTTTTAAGCGGGCTTGCAGCAAGTATAGCTAACACGCTCAAGGCATTGCGCTAGGCGCTGATAGATGCGGGGGAAGTTTTACATCTGCATTAGCTGTTTCAGCTCTGGGTAGCTGAGCATAGAGGCGAGATACCACTAGAGGCTTTGTAATAGGGTGTCTTGGCGGTATTTGGGCCTTTAACGCTGATAATTTATTGTCCGGTAACGGGTATCCTGTGAAGCTAGAGTGCAGATACGTACGCTGAGTGCAGTAACTTTGTGACAAAGCCAAATTAATACATCTTTAGGGCGCTATTTAGGTTGACCACAATAGGGTCGGTACCTATAATGCACAGCCTCGAATTTGGGTCAGAAAGAAGAGAACGACCCAAGGTAAAGTGCCAAAAGGGGCCTTTACACCGAGAGTAAGTTTTTGATGCGGGGTGGAGCAGTCTGGTAGCTCGTCGGGCTCATAACCCGAAGGTCGTTGGTTCAAATCCAGCCCCCGCTACCAAATTTAGTGTGTGACGAAAAAGCCCCTTTTTAGGGGCTTTTTCGTACATGGAGAAAAATGGCAGTTAAAGGACAGCAGTTACAGGACATGCTGGAGCCCACCGTTAAGGCCATGGGCTTTGAGTTGTGGGGCATTGAGTATCTCTCTCAGGGTAGACATAGCGTGCTGTGTATCTACATTGAGTCCGACAATGGAATCACTGTTGAGGATTGTGCTAGCGTGAGCCACCAGGTGAGCAGTATGCTGGATGTTGAAGATACTATTAGCGGTGAGTATACGCTGGAAGTATCCTCGCCAGGCATGGACAGATTGTTGTTTAAGCTAGGACAATATCCCGCCTATGTAGGCGAAGGAATTGAACTGCGTTTGCGTAGCCCTTTTGATGGGCGGCGTAAATTTAAAGGTGTTTTAAAGGGTATCGAGGGCGAAGATGTCGTGGTTCATGTAGACGATCACGAATATCTATTGCCCTATAGCGCGGTAGAAAAGGCGCGTATTCAATCCCGTGGTTAGCACGGGTACGTATATACAGGCGAATTGGCGAGGCGTGAAATGACAAAGGAAATTCTGTTGGTCGCAGAGGCGGTATCGAACGAGAAAGGTGTGCCTGAGAGCATCATCTTCGAGGCGATTGAGTTGGCGTTGGCTACGGCCACTAAAAAGCGGTATGACGAAGACGCCGATATAGAGGTGATCATCGATAGGGAAACCGGCGACTATACTACGGTCCGCCGTTGGCTGGTCGTGCCCGATGACGAGATGGCACTACTGGGCACTCAGTTCACCACAGAAGAAGGGCTGGAAGTGAATCCAGACTTAAAACCGGGTGATATCCATGAAGAGGCCATAGAGAATGTTGGTTTTGGTCGCATTGCTGCGCAGACTGCAAAGCAAGTTATTGTGCAGCGCGTGCGTGAAGCTGAGCGTGAACAGGTTGTAGAGCAATATGTCGATCGCCTGGGCGAACTGATCGCTGGCACGGTGAAGAAAGTAACTCGTGACAATGTCATTGTCGACCTGGGTAATAATGCAGAGGGTCTTCTGTCTCGAGAACAGCTAGTAGGACGTGAAACATTTCGAATCAATGATAGGGTGCGGGCTATTCTGCAGGCTATATCTGAAGAGCCTCGTGGGCCACAGCTTATACTCAGCCGTTCCTGTCCTGAAATGTTGATTGAATTATTCAAAATTGAAGTGCCGGAAATAGCCGAGGAAGTTATACAAATTCGAGCCGCTGCTCGCGACCCCGGGTCCCGTGCAAAAATTGCCGTTAAAACAAACGACCAACGCATCGATCCAGTGGGAGCTTGCGTTGGTATGCGCGGTTCGCGAGTGCAGGCCGTGTCCAATGAACTGGATAACGAGCGAGTGGATATTGTGCTGTGGGATGATAATCCCGCTCAATTGGTGATTAATGCCATGGCACCAGCAGAGGTTGAGTCTATTGTTGTAGATGAAGACAATGAGACCATGGATGTTGCTGTCTCTGAAGATAATCTGGCTCAGGCTATTGGCCGTGGTGGTCAAAACGTACGCCTGGCGGGGGAGCTCACAGGTTGGACTATCAACGTTATGAGTACCGATGAGGCGACAGAGAAACACGAAGCGGAAGACGGTAAGGTTATTCAGGTATTCATCGACGGTTTGGATATCAGCGATGAAATTGCAGAAATTCTGGTAGAGGAGGGCTTTACCTCTATTGAAGAAGTTGCCTATGTGCCCTTAGAAGAGATGATGGGTATAGAAGGCTTTGACGAAGAAATTTCTGAAGAACTGCGATCTCGTGCCAAAGATTCCCTACTCACCAAGGCCATTGCCTCCGAGGAAGTGCTGGGTGAGAACGAGCCCGCAGCAGACCTTTTGGAAATGGAAGGTATGGATAAGCATCTAGCCTTTATACTGTCCAGTCGCGAGATCATTACGATGGAAGACCTTGCGGAACAGGCGGTTGACGACCTGATGGACATTCCGGATATGACAGAAGAACGTGCGGGCGAGTTAATTATGACCGCTCGAGCACCCTGGTTTGTCGAGGAAGGTGCATAGTACCTCTAGTTAGCAGCAACAGGCGATAAAACAGGGTACCAAGGAGAATATTGAATGGCGGAAGTGACAGTACAGCAACTCGCAGAAGTGGTGGGTGCAACTGCTGATCGTCTGTTAGCGCAGATGAAAGAGGCCGGACTGCCCCATATGGAGGCAGGTCAGGCTGTGTCTAATGAAGACAAGCAAACACTGCTCGCATTCCTGAAGCGTAGCCATGGTGAGTCGGAGTCTAGCGGCACGCCCAAACGTATTACCTTAAAGCGCAAGACGCTCAGTACTCTTAAAACACCAAGTTCACAGGGTAGAAAAACAGTTAACGTTGAGGTGCGTAAAAAGCGTACTTATGTCAAACGGGATCCAGCCGAGTTATTGGCTGAAGCGAAGAACGCAGAAGAACAGGGCGACACAGTAGAGCGTATCGGGTCGCCACTGGAAGAAGCGGTTTCATCTGAGGCTGCTGCACTGGACACGATAGAGGGTGCGGTTGAGGCATCGCCTGAAGCCGCTCCTGTTGTGAGGGAACTCGAAGAAGTCTTCGTTGAAGAAGAGGAGTCTGATGAAGACCCAGCTAGCCTGGACCCAGAAGTACTTCGCCAACGTGCAATACGGCGCAGGCTAAGTAAAGAAGCTGAAGACGCCGTAGCTAGAAAAGGTGTCGCTGAGGCACGCGCGACACAAGAGGCGGCGGAAAAATCCCAGCTAGACGAAAAAGAAAAAGAAACGGCAGAAAACGCTAAGCCGACAGAGAAAGTATCCAGACCCAAACGCCTGCACGCGGCGCCGGCCGCAGTCGATGAGCAAAAGCGCAAAACAACCCGTGGTCGTCTCGATCGCAACGCAGCACCTGGACGTGGTAAGAAGCGCCGTGGGCACAATCTGTCTCTGTCAGATTTGGAGGCCGTCGATGGAGGTGGTGGACGCAGACGTAGTCGCAAGAAAGCAAATCGCGTTCACGAAGAACACTCAAAACATGGCTTTGAAATGCCAACAGCAAGAATTGTGTACGAAGTTGAACTAGCTGACATGATTTCAGTGGCTGGCCTGGCGCAACAAATGTCGGTCAAGACAGGCGAAATTATCAAGCAGCTGATGAAGTTGGGTGTAATGGCCACTATCAATCAGATGATAGACCAGGACACCGCCATCTTGTTGATCGAGGAGCTGGGGCATAGCGTTAAGCTCGTCAGTGCCGATGCTATCGAAGATAAACTGGAAGAGACTTTGGCACAGCACGAAGGTGCTTTGGAAGCGCGTGCACCGGTAGTAACAGTGATGGGGCATGTTGATCACGGTAAAACATCTTTGCTGGATTATATCCGTAAGAGCAACGTTGCTTCAGGCGAGGCAGGTGGTATCACTCAGCATATCGGTGCTTACCATGTAACAACCGACCACGGCATGATTACTTTTCTCGATACCCCAGGGCACGCGGCGTTTACATCCATGCGAGCGCGTGGAGCTAAGAGTACCGATATTGTGATTTTGGTGGTCGCGGCCGATGACGGTGTTATGCCGCAAACGGTAGAAGCTGTTCAGCACGCCAGAGCAGCGGGAGTGCCGTTGATTATTGCCGTGAACAAAATGGATAAAGAGGGCGCTGACCCCGATAGGGTGAAAAATGAACTCGCTGCCAAAGATGTGATTCCTGAAGATTGGGGTGGCGACACACAGTTTGTCAATGTATCTGCTATCACAGGAGATGGTGTTGATGCGTTGCTGGATGCTGTGTTGCTACAGGCGGAGTTGCTGGAGTTGACTGCACCGGTAGACGTGCCCGGTCAAGGTGTAGTGATTGAGTCACGTTTGGATAAAGGTCGCGGGTCTATCGCCTCAATTCTTATCCAGAGCGGAACATTGCGTAAGGGCGATACGGTTGTAGCTGGCCTGCACTACGGCAAAGTTCGCGCCATGCTAGATGAAAATGGCAAGTCTATCGATGAGGCGGGCCCGAGTATCCCGGTTGAAATTCTTGGCCTGGATGGCACTCCCGATGCTGGCGACCAATTTGCGTCTGTTGAGAACGAGAAACGTGCGCGTGAAATTGTTGTCAACCGTCAAGAAAGAAGCCGTGAAGCCAAGATGCAGGGTCAGCAGGCGGCTAAACTCGACAATATGTTCGAAAGCATGACTGCAGGTGAGAAGAAAACCCTAAATGTGATAGTTAAGGCTGACGTGCGCGGCTCCCTTGAGGCGATTCAGTCTTCGTTGGTAGAGCTTGGCAATGACGAAGTTCAGGTCAATATCGTATCAGGTGGCGTAGGTGGAATTGCTGAATCTGACGTGACACTGGCTATGACTTCCTCCGCCGTTATGTTTGGTTTTAATGTGCGAGCTGATAACTCAGCGCGACGCCTGGTTGAGAGCGAATTAGTAGACCTGCGTTATTACAACGTGATTTACGATCTGATAGATGATGTTAAAGCCGCCTTGTCGGGAATGCTGGCACCGGAATTACGCGAAGAAATTGTTGGCATCGCGGAAGTTCGAGACGTGTTCAGTTCGCCCAAGTTTGGCCAGATTGCCGGCTGTATGGTTGTGGAAGGCACAGTTTATCGCGCCAAGCCGATTCGTGTGTTGCGCGATAACATTGTTATCTATGAGGGTGAGCTGGAATCTCTGCGCCGATTTAAAGACGACGCCAATGAAGTGCGCAATGGGACCGAGTGTGGAATTGGTGTAAAAAATTACACCGATGTAATGGCCGGTGACTCCATCGAAGTATTCCAAGTGAAGGAGATAGCCCGCACTCTGTAAAGAGAGTGGGTTTTTGTTGCTATGGCCAGAGAGTTTACACGCAGTCAGCGAGTGTCAGACTACTTGCAACGTGAGTTGGCGTCTCTCATTCAACGCGAGATTCGCGACCCCCGTGTCGGTATGGTCAGCATCACAGGTGTTGATGTGAGCAGGGATATTGGCCATGCCAAAATTCATTATACCGTATTGGGCTCAGACAGCAGGGAAGAGGCGAAAGAGTCAACCGAGGTGCTCAATAAGGCCGCGGGGTTTTTGCGTAGTCAGCTGGCACGCGACAGCAATATGCGCAGTGTGCCTCAATTGCGGTTTTATTTTGACAGCAGCGTGGGCCAGGGGCGGCATATGGAAGACCTTATTGGCCGTGCAGCCAAGGCTGACTTGGAGTTAAGCGGGTCTGAAGAGCACGATATAGGCTCAGAGTCCTCCAGTGAAAGTGAATAATTGCTGTGGCTCGACGTAAGCGCGGCCGCCTGATAAACGGAATATTATTGTTGGACAAGCCCCTAGGGGAGAGCTCCAACCGTGCGCTGCAACGCGCTAAACGCCTATTTGACGCTGCGAAGGCCGGCCATACAGGCAGCCTTGATCCTTTGGCCTCTGGTGTTTTACCGCTATGTTTCGGCGAGGCCACCAAGTTTTCTCAGTATTTGCTTGACGCAGATAAGGCCTACAAAAGCACTTTTATCTTGGGTGTTAGCACGCAGACAGGTGACGCTGAAGGCGCTGTGATTCAATCCTGCGACGCCAGTGACATCACTCAGGGCGATGTGGAAAAGGCTCTAGAGAGTTTTAGAGGTGAGATTGACCAGGTGCCGTCTATGTATTCTGCCATAAAGCATCAGGGCCAGCCGCTGTACAAGTTGGCGCGGAAAGGCCAGGAAGTGGAACGTAAGTCGCGCCAGGTTGTCATAAAACGACTGGACTTGTGTGAGTTTAGGGCAGGAGAGCATCTAGAAATTGATGTGTATATAGAGTGTACCAAGGGCACCTATGTACGTTCGATTGCCGAAGATTTGGGCGCGCAGCTGGGCTGTGGTGGTCATGTTAGTGCCCTGCGGCGCACCAAAGCGGGGCCATTTGGCATTGATAGCTGTATCACAATGGCTGCGTTGGAGGAATTACAGGCCAGCGGTGATTTGCCGGCAATGGATGTATTGTTACTCCCGGCCGATGCCGCTATAGATACTATGCCATTGGTGACACTTACTGAATCGGCGGGATTTTATCTGCGCCAGGGGCAGCCTGTATTAGTGTCAAATGCACCTCTTAGTGGTATGGTGCGCGTCGCGCTCGATGACGGAGAGTTTTTGGGCGTAGGAGAAATATTGGATGACGGGCGAATTGCGCCTCGTCGACTGATTGTCACCAACTGATTTCCATTCATTGAGAATCAATAAAAGGTGACACGAACCTGTCTGTAAATCTGCACGGACAGGCTCTTTTTTTAACGAAGGGCGAAAATGCCTGGGGCAGATTTAACTAAAGGAAAATGATCATGGCACTAAATGCACAAACTAAATCAGAAATTGTAAAAGATTATCAAACTGCTGAAGGCGACACCGGTTCCCCGGAAGTACAGGTAGCACTGCTGAGTGCAAATATTCAGGAGCTACAGGGGCACTTTAAGGAGCATACGCACGATCACCACTCCCGCCGCGGTCTTATCCGCATGGTAAACCAGCGTCGTAAATTGCTGGACTACTTGAAACGAAAAAATGTAGAGCGCTACACAAACCTGATTAAACGTCTGGGTCTGCGTCGATAAGCGACATCAATAATTTCGGGGCCCGGTCAATAGAGTGATTGGGCTTCGGTATATCTAAAAAAAATTGGAGAATAAATGTGAATCCAGTAACTAAAACATTCCAGTACGGTGGACAAACCGTAACGTTGGAGACCGGAAGAATCGCCAGGCAGGCGACCGGTTCGGTTCTTATCACTGTGGAAAACACATCGGTACTGTGTACCGTTGTAGCAGAGAAATCGGCGCGTGCAGGCCGTGACTTTTTCCCACTTGCCGTGCACTACATAGAAAAAACTTATTCCGTTGGTAAAATACCCGGTGGTTTCTTCAAGCGAGAAGCGCGTCCCAGTGAGAAAGAGACACTGACTTCCCGTCTCATCGACCGCCCAATCCGCCCACTGTTTCCCAATGGTTTTATGAATGAAGTACAGGTTATCTGTACTGTTGTGTCTGCGGACAAGCACATTGATCCCGATATTATTGCGATGATCGGTACCTCCGCTGCGCTGGCTATTTCCGGTGCGCCATTTAATGGCCCTATCGGTGGAGCTCGAGTCGGCTTCAATGAGAAAGACGGCTACATGCTTAACCCTACCTATGCCCAGCTGGAAGACAGCAAGCTGAACATGGTTGTCGCGGGTACTGAAGCGGCTGTGCTTATGGTTGAGTCTGAAGCTCAGGAGCTCAGTGAAGATCAGATGTTGGGTGCTGTTCTATTCGCTCATCAGGAGATGCAAGTAGTAGTACAGGCAATCAACGAGCTAGTTAAAGAAGCAGGCAAGCCTAGTTGGAATTGGCAGGCTGCTGTTGTTAATGAAGATCTGGTTGCCGCGGTCGAAGCTCAGGCTAAGGTTGAACTGGGCGAAGCTTATCGTATTACCGAAAAAGCAGATCGCTATGAGCGGGTTGGCGAAGTTCGCAAAGCTTGTATAGAAGCTCTGGCCGTTGAAAATGGCCCTTCTGCTGATGAAGTGAAAGACGTTTTCAAAAGCATTGAAAAAGACCTGGTTCGTAAACGTATTCTAGCGGGCGAGCCGCGCATAGATGGCCGTGATGGTCAGACTGTTCGTGCTATTGCCTGTGAAGTTGACGTATTAGCCAAAGCTCATGGTTCCGCCTTGTTTACCCGCGGCGAGACTCAGGCTATTGGTGCGGTAACTCTGGGCTCCTCACGTGACTCTCAGATTATCGATGCACTGGAAGGCGAGCGTCGCGATCCCTTTATGCTGCATTATAACTTCCCTCCTTACTCAGTGGGTGAGGCGGGACGTGTTGGTTTTACCAGCCGTCGTGAGATTGGTCACGGTCGTTTGGCCAAACGCGCACTGTTGGCTGTTATGCCTTCTTTGGATGAATTCCCTTACACCGTGCGTATTGTCTCTGAAATCACAGAATCCAATGGCTCCAGCTCTATGGCATCGGTTTGCGCCGGCTCCCTGGGCATGATGGCTGCAGGCGTACCTTTGAAAGCCCCTGTTGCCGGTATCGCTATGGGTCTGGTGAAGGAAGGCAACCAGTTTGCCATTCTCACCGATATCCTGGGTGATGAAGATCATCTAGGCGATATGGATTTTAAAGTTGCCGGTACTGCTGAGGGTGTTACTGCTCTGCAAATGGATATCAAGATTGAAGGTATCAATGAACAGATCATGGAGACTGCTTTGAGTCAGGCTCTGCAAGCTCGTTTGCACATTCTAGGTCAGATGAATGAAGTACTGTCCGAAGGTCGTCAAGTGACTTCAGATAATGCGCCCAGCATGCTTATCCTGAAAGTCGATTCTGACAAGATCCGTGACATCATTGGTAAGGGCGGTGCAATGATCCGCTCTATTACCGAAGAGTCCGGCGCCACAGTCGACATCGATGACGACGGTACAGTACGGGTCTTCGGTCAGGACAAGGCATCTCGCGATGCTGCGGTGAATATGATCGAAACTATTACCGCCGACGCTGAAATTGGCGCGACTTATACCGGTACGGTTGCACGAATCGTAGACTTCGGCGCGTTCATCAATATTTTGCCCGGCAAAGATGGTCTGGTTCATATTTCTCAAATCGCCAATGAGCGTGTTGAGAATGTGACTGATTACCTTAGCGAAGGACAGGAAGTACAGGTGAAAGTAATGGACGTCGATCAACGTGGTCGCATCAAGCTCTCTATTAAGGAATTGCTGGAAGATGAAGCGCCTGCGGAGCAAGCTGTAGAAGAAGAGTCTGCTGCTGAATAAGCTTTAGTACTCACGGGCTTACAGAGCCCGAACAAGAGGGATATACCGTAGGGTATATTCCTTTTTTTACGTCCAGAGAATTGCGAGTGTTTTAACGTGTAAGGTGCTGCTTAGCGGACATCGAAGAACGAGGCTAGTAAGTTTCATGCTGGCCAGCGACCCAGCTGTCCAGCACAGTATAATTGTGATCGAAATACACCAGGTCAGCACGAAAGCCCTCTGCAATTCGTCCCAAGCTGGTGCTTTTTTTCAAAAACTCTGCCGGATAGAGAGAAGCCATGCGCAAACTTTCTTCCAGCGAAATACCCACTAGGTCAGTGCTGATACGGACTGCGTCTATCATGCCGATAGCGCTACCGGCGAGTACACCCTCAGAATTGACCAGACGTCCCTCTTTTTCTTCAATTTTTTCGCCATATATTTCAAAAAATAATTCTGAGCTACCCACTGTCGCCATGGCATCAGATACCAGAAGCGTTTTCCCCTGGGGTTTTGATTTTTGCACAATACGTATGTTGGCCGGGTGGACATGATGACCATCAGCGATGATGCCAACCCATGTGCTGTCAC
>Ga0308021_10001615_pt1 | contig 10311 bp, 10 predicted proteins | sample Neamet351_FD_201296 | JGI IMG/M metagenome (GOLD analysis project Ga0308021, IMG submission 201296) | Marine microbial communities from water near the shore, Antarctic Ocean - #351 | ecosystem: Environmental > Aquatic > Marine > Unclassified | place: Southern Ocean | collected 2014-10-02
TGTCGGGATTCGTCGGATGCACACGGATACGACCGATGCGTCCGGAGTCGCCCAGCCCCATGCGCTCCCACGTGGCCCCAGCATCGACCGACTTGTAGATGCCATCGCCCATGGCATGAGCGGGCCGAATCAGGAACGTCTCACCCGTCCCTACCCACACCTGATTCGCGTCGGACGGGGCCATCGCCAGCGCCGACACGGAAGAGGCCTCCTGATCATCGAAAATCGGACGCCAACGAACACCGCCGTCTTCGGTCTTGAATAGACCTCCCGAGGCAGCACCCGCATACATCACGAGAGGATTGCCGGGTTCACCCATGACGGAGATGATCCGATTTCCGTCAGGACCGATGAAACGGTAGGAGAGACCCTGAAGCTGATCAGGGTCGACCGCCTGACCGGAGATTCGGCCGGCGGTCGTGAACGTGATCACGAAAAGCGTGAGCGCCACGAGCCCGGCCTTGAGAAGCCTGGCCGCCTGACCGAGCGAGCGGCAGGGTTCTACAGACGGAGTGTCTTCGAAGAGACCGGATACGGAGTTCAGGATGCTGCTCCTGGACGGATAAGTCGATGATTTCACGGAGGCCGACACATTGGCCGGAACCCATGCGCCCCGCCATCCCTCACCGCACGTCAACAATGGGCAGAACCCCACTCGGACCCCAGGCTCTGGCAATAAAGACCACACCGTCCAAGGGTCACCATCTCCTCAGCACCTCAGCGTGCGACGGCTAGCCGTTGCCCTACCCGCAGTCTCCGCTAGAGCCCTATCGCCCGAAGGGCATTCCCGGCATGCCACCCCCGCCCATGCCGCCCATCATGCCCTTCATCTGCTTCATCATCTTCTGCATCTCTTTGAACTGCTTCATGAGACGATTGACCTCGGAGACCGGTCGTCCGCTTCCCTTCGCGATTCGTGCGCGGCGTGATCCGTTCAGGACTTTCGGATTTTTCCGTTCTTCCAGGGTCATAGAGAGGATGATGGCCTCCACGTGCTTGAATCGCTTGGCGTCCATGTTGGCGGCAGGGATCTTCATCTTGCTCGCACCAGGAATCAGCTTCATGAGCTGATCCATGGGGCCCATCTTCTGGATCTGCTTCATGGCGACGAGGAAGTCCTCGAGCGTGAACCGACCCTGGCCGAGAACCTTCTTCGAAAGCTTCTCCTGCTCTTCTTGATCGAAAGAGACCTGCGCGCGCTCCACGAGCCCGACGACATCCCCCATCTGAAGGATGCGCCCGGCCAGTCGCTGTGGATCTGCAGTGTCGAGGTCGTCGAGTCCTTCGCCGACACCGATGAACTTGATCGGTTTTCCGGTCACACTATGAATGGAAAGTGCAGCTCCGCCTCGAGCGTCACCGTCCATCTTCGTCATGACGATACCGGTGATCCCCAGGGCATCGTCGAAACCTTTCGCGATCGTGACCGCCTCCTGGCCGGTCATCGCATCAGCGACGAGCAGGATTTCGGCGGGCTTCACTGCGTCCCGGATCTTGCCGAGCTCATCCATGAGCGTCTCGTCGATCTGGAGACGGCCAGCCGTATCTACGATGAGCAGCTGGTGCTTCAGTTCGATGGCGCGCTCGCGAGCCTCCAGAGCAGCAGCAACCGGATCGCACCCAAACTCTCCGGCGAAGACTTCGGCGCCGATCTGCTCACCGAGCGTCTGGAGCTGTTCGATCGCCGCGGGCCGCTGAAGATCGCAAGCGGCGAGCATCGGGGTCCGGCCCTCACGGCCGAGCCGCTTAGCGAGCTTCGCCGTCGTCGTGGTTTTTCCGGCTCCCTGTAGCCCGACCATGAGAATGACCGTTGGACTCGAAGGGGCTCGTTCCAGGGTGGGGCTGCCGTCCCCGAAGAGATTCGCGAGCTCGTCATGCACGATCTTCACAATCTGCTGTCCGGGCGATACAGACTTCAGAACCTGCTCGCCCAAGGCACGCTCCTGCACTCGACCCAGAAAATCGCGCGTGACCTGGAAGTTCACGTCAGCTTCGAGGAGGACGCGTCGGACCTCACGCAGCCCCTCCTTAATCATCGGTTCGGTGAGGACACCGCGCTGGCGCAGCTTTTTCAGCGCGCCATCGAGTTTGGTTCCGAGTTCGTCAAACATGGGGTTGGCTGCCTCCCGACCGCCCTTCACCGCTCTACCACCGTCTCTCCGGCGGACGATTCGGCCCGAAAACTAGTAAGGTCCAGCCGCGACAGGTAAGACTGGCATCAACTTTGCGACACAAAGTAGATTGTGACTATCAAAAAAGTGAGGCGTGCGAACGGAAAGCGGACGCCCAGTTAGAAAAGGTCAATAATGAGCGCGATTACCGAGTTCCTGTTCCCAGCGCCCGCAAAGAGAACCGCGGGCGCGATCGTGGGTTGGTGGGAGAAGCGACGCTTCGCCTATAACGTGGCGGTTGGGTCGAGTGGGCTCGTCTCGCTTGGCCTTACGTGGCTGCTCTGGGCCCTGCCACCGAACGGGGCATCGCCAGGAATCCCCTGGGTGGTGCCTGTCGTGTTCGGGGTCGCGGCGAACATCTGCTACACCCTGGGCCCGGCCGTCGAACTCGCGGTCGAGAAGATGTTTGGGCGCGACATACTCCCTACAGGGCCGGTCCTCTACAGGATGGGCTTGACCTTTTCCGTCGGCCTGACATTCCTGCCGATGCTCATGGCGCTCTGGTGGCTGGTCGTGCGTGGCGTCATGGCAATTTTCTGACCGCCCAGCACCCTACCCGACGGGAATGATCTGATCGCGCTTGGTTCCGACCGACACCCACCGGACCGGAGCGTCTGTCAGCTCTTCGATTCGATCAAGATACGCCCGGGCATTGGTGGGAAGGTCTTCGAGTTTCCGCACATCGCCAGTCGGAGCCTCCCAACCCGGCATCGTCTCGTAGACCGGTTCGATTTTCGTCAGCGATGACGTGTCCGCTGGGAAAAAATCCCGCACACTGCCGTCCGGCATGCGATATCCGATAGCGACCTGCAGCTCGGGCAGCGTGTCGAGGACATCGAGTTTCGTGACGGCGATCCCCGTCAGCCCGTTCACCTGAGACGCAAAGCGCGCGAGCACTGCGTCGAACCAGCCGCACCGACGAGGTCGACCGGTGGTGGCACCGAACTCGCCACCAAGCGCACGCACATGCGCGTCCATCTCGGGCTCGAACGCACTCGGGAGCGGGCCCTCACCGACACGCGTTGTATAGGCTTTCACCACGCCGATCACATCGGTGATCGCGGTCGGCCCGATTCCTGTCCCGGTCGCTGCGCCTCCTGCAGTCGTGTTCGAGGAGGTCACGAAGGGGTAGGTCCCGTGATCCAGGTCGAGCGCGGTGCCCTGAGCACCCTCGAGCAGCACCTTTCGGCCGCCCTTGAGGGCCGCGCTGATTTCCGGACCCACATCTGTCGCCAAGGAGAGTAGTCGATCGCTGAGCGCCAACGTGTCTTCCATCGCCTGTTCGAGTTCGTCGGAACTCACCCCAAGTGCGTCTAGGCGTCCAACCACCCGCGACATCGCGGCATCGAGCCGCCTGCCTAGGCGGTCACGGTCGAGGAGGTCTGCCACGCGCACCCCGCGGCGGCCCGCCTTGTCCTCATACGCAGGGCCAATCCCCCTGCCCGTCGTCCCGATCTTCACGGCGGCAGCCTTGTCGACGGCCTTGTCGAGAATCTTGTGGTACGGCATGAGAAGCTGAGCGCGGTAGCTCACGCCGACGCGTCCTTCGATGTCGATCCCTCGGGCCACGATCGCGTCGTACTCGGCAAAGAACTGACCGACGTCGAGGACGACTCCGTTTCCGAGCAAACACCGGCGGCCTTCGTGCAGAATCCCCGACGGGATCTGATGAAGAATGAACTCGGCATCGTCTACGTGGACGGTGTGGCCGGCGTTGGCGCCGCCCTGATAGCGGGCAACGATATCGACGTTCTCAGCGAGCACATCGACGATCTTGCCCTTGCCTTCATCACCCCACTGACAGCCGACGATGACGGTGCAGGAACCCTGAGCAGGCATGCGTACCTCAAAAAGAAACGGGTCCGTCCCCTGGAGGGACGGACCCATGACTAGTATACCCTTTGAAAAAAAATAGGCGGGCCTCACAGGAGTGTCAACGCATTTTGTCGGCCGTTGGCGCTCCGCTTGAGCTCGGGCGTCCGCTCCTCGCTAGACCTCCGCCCGCGTAAGGAGACCTGCTCCCACCAGGATGCCCTGGATCTCTTCGATCCGCTCTGCGGATGCGGACTCAAGCGGCGGCCTTGGTACTCCTCCATGCAGGCCGAGGAGGTCCGTCGCTGCCTTCACACCCGGCACGCCCATCCCACCAACGATCTGCTGATGGACCGGTGCGATCTGCTCCTGCAGACGGCCCGCATGTGCGGTCCGTCCCTCCGCAAAGGCAACCGAGATCTCAGCAGCCTCGGCTGCGGCCAGCAGGCCCACGGCAACAATCCCTCCGGTGGCGCCCAACTCGAGCGCCGGGTAGAGCAGTGCGCCACTACCCACAAGCACCTGGAAGTCGTCAGCGGTCGCGTCGACCAGCTCGCCCACGAGGTCGAGCTTCCCACGTGAGTCTTTGATCCCGGCGATGTTGGGGTGCAGGGAAAGCTCGGCGATCAGTCCGGTCGGCAAGTCGAGTGTGCTCATGCGAAGTGGAACCTGATAGATGAGCACAGGCACCGGAGACGCATCCGCCACGGCCTTGAAGTGACGAGCCAACACGGACGGTGACATCGCGCCCTTGAAGTACGCCGGGGGACTCACAAGGACCGCGTTCGCACCCGCCTCCGCAGCCTGTTTAGTCAGGTGAATCGTGTGGCGCGTCGACTCGGAACCCGTGCCGACGATGATGACCGCGTCCTCCGGTACGACCTCGACGGCGGCGGCAATGAGGGTCTGCACCTCGGCCTCGTCGAGGAATACAGACTCACCCGTCGACCCCGCGATGAGCAATCCGCTCACCGGATTGTCAAACCATGTCCGCAGATTCGACCGGAACGCGACCACGTCGATATCCTCAGTCACGGGGTCAAAGGGGGTCGTTACCGGAAGAAAGGTCCCGCTGAAATCCACTGTGCTATGTGACATACGGCTCCGTCAGCCTCCCATCAGTTTAGTCATTTCGTCTTGAGGTCCCTGCGTTTCCTGCGCCCCACTGCTGGCGGCCTCTTCCCCGAACATGTTCATCGTCAGGTCGAAGTCTGCGGGGTTGTTCGCGGCAGATTTCGCAAACTCGAAATCAACCTCTTTCGACTCGACAAGCTCCATCAGATGCTGATCGAAGGGTTGCGACCCGGAGTGGCTCTGTACTTCCTCGATCAGGTCGGAGATTACATCAATACGATCGGGGTCGCAGACACAGGCTGCAGCTTACCGTGAATACGGGCGCGCATAAAATCACCCGCCTTGATATGGATGTCGCTGGCCTCGCGTGTGACTTCAGCCTCGAACAGTTCCTGCATGACATGTCTCCCGGAGTGTTATGAGGCACTATGGCGAAGATACAGACCGCAGTCCGGGAATGAAATCGGATCTTCAGCCAACGGACGACCGCCAGTCGAGTCCCATCCGCTCCCGGACTTCAGACATCGTTTCCTGGGCGATCGCGCGGGCGCGCTTCGCACCATCATCTAGAATCTGCCGCACGAGATCGTGGTTAGCCTGATACTCCGCGGCGCGTTCGCGGAACGGCGCAAAGGCGTCGGCAATGTTCTCGGAGAGAATGCGCTTGCAGTCGACACACCCAATCTCGCCTGCCCGGCATTTCGTGTCGATATCGGCGCGTGTAGCCTCGCCGGTGAAAAAACCGTGTAGGGTGAACACGTTGCACACCTCAGGCCGGCCCGGATCCGTCTTGCGAATGCGCTGTGGATCAGTCACCGCTGTTCGAACCCGATTCCAGACTTCATCAGGCTCCGAAAGGATCGGAACCGTGTTGTTCAGCGACTTGCTCATCTTCGCGTCGCCATCCAGGCCGAGAATTCGGCCGACGTCCTTGTCGATGAGCGGCGCAGTCTCAGGGAAGGTCTCCCCGTACGCCGCGTTGAACTTCCGCGCCACATCTCGTGTCATCTCCAGATGCTGCTTCTGGTCCTCGCCCACCGGCACGCCGTCCGCCTTGTACAGCAGAATGTCGGCAGCCTGCAGGATCGGATAGTTGAGAATGCCCGCGGGGATCGATTCAAAACGCTGTGACTTGTCTTTGAACTGCGTCATGCGCTCCAGATCACCGATGGGGGTGACGGCATTGAAGAGCCATGCCAGTTCGGTGTGCTCCGGGACATCAGACTGCACAAAAATGATCGCCTTCTCGGGGTCGAGTCCGACCGCGAGATAGGAGATGGCGAGATCGAGTACATGACCCGGCAAATCGGCAGGATTCCCGCCCGCCGTAATCGCGTGCTGATCAACGATGCACCACAGGCAATCGTACTCTTCCTGCATTCCGACCCAGCGCCGGAGAGCACCGAGGTAGTTGCCGAGGTGGGCTTCGCCAGATGGCTGCATGCCGCTGAAGATGCGTTTCTTCGTACCGGAGGTCTCTTGAGTAGTCATTTGCTAAGTTACGCTGTGAACACACTTCTCAGAACTGCACGCGAGGCCGCCGAAGCGGCCGCACGTATTCATCGCCGCGACGCCGGTCGGGTGTTGCTGTCGGGCGCGACCCTGAAGGCGCGTGCCGACTACGTCTCTCAGACCGACCTCGACGCGCAGGCGGCCGTGCTCGAGATCATTGAGGCGAACCACCCCGACCATGTTGTGCTCGCGGAAGAGAGCGACGAGCCAGTCGAGGATCAACTGGCTCGCTGGGACGGTCGCCCGATGTGGATCGTCGACCCGCTGGACGGCACGGCGAACTTTCTGCACGAGCACCCGCAGTACTGCTCCTCCGTCGGCGTCGCCGTCGAGGGCCGCGTTGTGGCAGGTGCGGTCGTCGGCTCCACAGGAGAGCGCTGGTGGGCATCGGACAGAGAAGGAGCCTTCAAGAACGGGCGCCAGATCTCAGTCTCCACAACGCGGCCGCTCATCGAAGCTATGGTCGGGACGGGGTTCCCATTTAAACTGCTCGACGCGATGCCTACGTATCTTGGGCAACTCGATCGAGTGCTTCGCTCTGCATCAGGCGTCCGCAGAGCGGGTTCCGCGGCACTCGACCTGTGCTATCTCGCGCAGGGATCACTCGATGCATTCTGGGAGGAGATTCTGATGCCGTGGGATTTCGCGGCCGGCTTGGTGCTGGTCCGGGAAGCGGGAGGCGTGCTCGCTCGGCCGGATGGATCGGAGTTGGACATCGCGCCCGGCGCGGTGCGAGGGGCGAACAGCCGCGCATTGCTGGGCGAACTGGGGCGAGCCCTGGAGGACTGAGACTCAGGCACCAATCTGTTGAGCGAGACAGGTTGTGGGTGAACGACGAAAGAACAGATGATGCACCCTCCACGGAAGCTCTTCGACCTCATCGGCTTAGCGACCTCATCCCAGATCCAAGGTCGCTAATGGAGCCGTGACCGTCCCGTACTACCTACTAGGCCTTGAAGACGCGATCGACACGCCGACGATCAGTGTCGTCCAGCCGGACATCATCCTGGTCGACTCCATCGCCCGGCGGAAGCGTCACCATCGATGCCAACGCCACCCACTCCGTCACGGTCAATCCCTAGTTGTCCGAGTCGGTCCAGCTCCGACGGTCGTCTGTCCTCAGTCGCGTATAGTCGCCGCCAGCTCTCGCACGACGTTGACGAACTCGACGATGTCCTCGCTGCGAGTCCGCCAGTTCACCACGGTAGGCCGCAGGGCGATCTGACCACCGTACTCCGTAGTCCCTGCGGTCACACGGCCGTCCTCTAAGATCAGCCCACCGAGACGGTCGTTGAGCTCGTTCAACTCGGCCTCACTCCGCCCGCCGGGATTGAAACGTAAGCAGACCACGCTCAGAAGCGGGTCCGCCAAGCGCTCGAGCTCCGGAGCAGCGTCGACCAGGGCCACCATCTCACCGGCCAGGTCCAGATGCCGCTCGAACATCCGCCGGTATCCGACCCGACCGTAGGCTCGCAGGGTGGTCCAGACCGTGAGTGCTCGTGCTCGACGTGAACTCTCAGGGCCCAACCCACCCAGCACTGGGCGTGGATCCGCGGGGTCCGCCAGATAGCGAGCGGTGTAGGCGAACGCCTTCGCGAGGACATCCCGGTCCCGGACGAAAGCGTATCCGCTGTCGTAGGGCACGTTAAGCCACTTGTGGCCGTCAACCGCCACAGAGTCTGCGCGCTCGACCCCCCGCACCAGATGAGCCGTCCTGTCCGAGACGGCCGCGAAGAGGCCAAACGCACCATCTACATGAAGCCAGGCACCATACCGCTCGGCGAGGTCCGCCATCTCCTCTACCGGATCGAAGCCTCCAGCGTTCACCTCGCCGGCCACAGCCATCAGGACGGCCGGTGCCCCGTCGAGCGCCTGGAGAGAGGCTTCCATCGAAGTCAGATCCACGCGACCCACGGCATCCCTGGTATGGCGCTCGATGCTCGATCGCCCAACCCCGAGAAGTGACAGAACCTTCACTCCACTCGCGTGCACATACCCGCTAGTCAGAACGGGCATGGCGGGAAGCCCCACGAGGCCGTTCTCCGACACGTCGACACCGTGGCGTTCACCCCACCACTGACGGGCCGCAGCCATTCCGACAAAGTTCGCCATGCTCCCGCCGGTCACCATGATGCCGGCCATGTCGTCGTGTAGCCCAAAGAGATCCTTCAGCCAATCGAGCGAGAGTAGCTCGAGCTCGACAGTGAGCGGAGAGCCCACCCACGCGTCCGAAGGGTTGTCGAGGAGGCTCGTTAGCCAGTCCGCTCCCATCGCAGCCGGTGTCGATCCTCCGGTCACCCTATGAAAGAAACGAGGTCCCGAGGTGGTACCGGTCGCCGGCAAGCCTTTTTTATATAGCTCGCGCAGGGCGGCTTCCGCGCCGATGCCGTCGTTGGGGAGACTTTGTTGAAATCCGGCCAGCGCGTCCCGGGCTGCGTCGTAATTCACCGCGGGAAGGTCATCAATGCGATCAAGATAGTCGGCGGCGATATCGTTGAAGGCGGACCGCACCCCGTCTAGTTCGTTCCGGTCAGGATCTGTCATCAGGAACTGCTCAGCAAGGGACATATGGACACGAGGACTGTGGCGACCATGCACACGATGTTCACACTTCACGCATTTATTTCACCAATAACGGGCCACAATGGATCTACCTGACAAGGATCTTCAGATATTACGTGAATTGTCGCATAATGCGCGTATTACGAATAAGAATCTGGCCGAAAAGGTGGGACTATCGCAGTCCGGGTGCCTCGAGCGGGTACGACGGCTTGAGGAGAGAGGCGTACTCCTGGGCGCATACGCCGCGATCGCCCCGGAAGCGGTGGACGTGGGGGTCCAAGCCCTGATTGCGGTCCGCCTGAAGCGGCACACGCGAAGAGCAGTCGCCTGTCCCCCCGACCTCCCCGCGCTCCCCGTGACTCAAGGCAGCCAGGAAAGCGCGATCCGTGCGGCACCCATGGGTGGGTCAAGGCTGAGCTTTGGGACCGTGTAACCCTTCGCATTCAGATCCTGGAGCAGCCTCGACCGGAGGGGGCCACCGAGATCCACGAGACCTCCCCAGAGCGCGACAGAAAGCGCAGTGTCCTCCGTCTCCAGCACCTCACGCATGGTCTCGACATGTTCGAGCAACTCGTAGACAGCATCGCTCACCACGCGCTGCGCGATCAAGCAGTTGTCCCATTGTCCGATCACGAGTGGGGCCAGTGCGGCGACCTGCGCCTTGGTGGCCGAGGCTGCCCACGGCACGAGTTCCTCGACGGAAGCACAACCCGTTGCCTCGAGAACCACCGGGGTCACCCGCGCTTCGGCCGAGCGGCCATCCTTCGCGCGAACGACAGCTCGAAGCGTGTCCATCCCTATGGAGTAGCCGCTGCCATCATCTCCAAGATGTTTCCCCCATCCGCCAACGCGGTGAACGTCTCCGGCGGCATTCCGACCCCAGGCGACCGAACCCGTCCCAGCAATGACCATCAGGCCCGGTCCGGCTGGGAATGCGTCCTCAAACGCTGCTTCTACATCCGTGCCCACCTCGACCACCTCGGCGAGCCCGCGGCCGTCGAGCGCAGCGGTGACACCGCTGCGAGCGGCCGAGCCACCGCCGCCGGCCAGACCCGCAAAAAGCACAGCCGCGGGAAGCTCGATTCCAGCCACCTCCGCCACCCCGTGCACAGCCCTCTCCACGGCGTCGGCGGCCCGCCCCGGGTCCAGTGCCGTTGCCACAGCTCCGTCGGTCGAGTAG
>Ga0308021_10001619_pt1 | contig 10294 bp, 7 predicted proteins | sample Neamet351_FD_201296 | JGI IMG/M metagenome (GOLD analysis project Ga0308021, IMG submission 201296) | Marine microbial communities from water near the shore, Antarctic Ocean - #351 | ecosystem: Environmental > Aquatic > Marine > Unclassified | place: Southern Ocean | collected 2014-10-02
GCAGGTAAGATTACCTATATGAGAACTGATAGTGTTAATTTATCTCAAGATGCTCTAGCAGCAGCAGAATTAGAAATTACTAATCTTTATGGTGAGGAATTTGCTCAAAGAAGAGTTTATACTAGTAAAGCAAAGGGGGCGCAGGAAGCGCATGAGGCAATCCGTCCTTCTTACATGAACAATAAAACAGTGGATGGTGATAGTTCACATCAAAGGTTATATGATTTGATCTGGAAAAGAACAATATCTTCTCAGATGGCTGATGCTCAGTTTGACAGAACAACAGTAAAAATTAGTATTTCAAATACAACAGAGCAATTTGTTGCAAAAGGGGAGGTAATTACTTTTGAAGGTTTTATGAAAGTTTATTTGGAAGGAAAGGATGATGAGAATGAGGAGCAAAAAGGAATGTTACCTAAGCTTGAAGTTGGGGAAGCTTTAGGGCTCTCTGAAGCAATTGCTTCTGAACAATTTTCTCGTCCACCAGCAAGATATGCTGAGGCAAGTTTAGTGAAAAAGATGGAGGAGTTAGGAATTGGAAGGCCTTCAACTTATGCGGCTACAATTACGACTATTCAGAAAAGAGGGTATGTTGAAAAAGAAAATAGAGATGGATTTGAGCGCGTATCTCAACTAATAGAATTAAAAGATGGGAATCTTACAAAATCAGAACATACATCAATTACTGGTGCTGAGAATAAAAAATTATTCCCAACTGATGTAGGGATTGTAGTTACTGATTTTTTAGTTGAACATTTCTCGGATGTAATGGAATATAGCTTTACGGCTTCAGTTGAGACTGAGTTTGATGAGATAGCTGAAGGTAAAAAAGTTTGGAATGAAATGATAGCCTCTTTTTATGGAGAATTTCATGCCAAAGTAGAGGATGTAATTGGTAATGTTGGGAAGGCTTCTGGCGAAAGAGAACTTGGAAATGATCCAGTAAATGGGGAAAAAGTGTTTGCAAGAATTGGTCCATTTGGTCCTATGGTGCAGATGGGTGAAAAGCAAGAGGATGAAAATGCTCCAAAACCTAAGTTTGCTTCTTTAATGAAAGGACAAACGATACAGACAATAACTCTAGAACAAGCAATGGATTTGTTTAAATTACCAAGAACAGTTGGTGTGTGGGACGAAAAAGAAATTGTAGCTTCAGTAGGTAGGTTTGGTCCGTATTTGCGTTATGATGGGAAATTCACTTCTATTAAAAAAGATGATGATGAAGATCCTTTAACTATTTATTTAGAAAGGTCAATAGAATTGATCAAAATTAAAATTCAAGCTGATAAAGATAGATTAATTGCTAATTTTGATGGAGATCCCTTAATTCAGGTGTTGAATGGAAGATATGGTCCTTTTATTCAGGTGTCCCCACCAAAAGGTAAAAAGATAAATGTTAAAATACCAAAAGGAACTGAACCTAAGGATTTAAATAGAGAAGAATGTATTACGCTTTGGGAAAATCAACCAGAGAAAAAATCGAGAGGTAAAAAGAAATAATGATTGAATTAAACGCCTATTTTGAATCCCTAAATTCTGAAGAGTATGCTTCAAAGGATAGTTGGGGTATTACACAAGTAGGGCGTTTAATTGATTTTCATACTGAAGGTAGCTTCCCTGAAGTAAAATTTACTGAGATTGCAATTTTTAATGTTCCTGAATATGAAGGTTCAAAAAACAGATCAATTTCTAATGATTGTAAAATAAGAGCTTCTTTTTATCAATTGCATCAGGACAAGATGCCTAGAGTAGTTGATTTAGGTACATTGAAGTTAATGCCAACTCGTAAGGAGTCATTTAAATTAATTCAGGATGTTTGTAGGGCTTTACTTCATGATGGAATTATCCCTATTATTATTGGGGGTGGACATGATGTTAGTTATGCTGTTTATAAGGCCTTTGCTTCTTTAGAAAAATACATTACCCTTACCTCAGTTGATAAAAGTTTTGATATTGGTATGGAAAAAGATAATTTAGCTTCCTATTCTCATCTAGGAAAGATGATAAGTCATAAGCCAAGTCACCTTTTTCATTATGTTAATTTAGGATATCAGTCTTACTTTGTTTCTCCTATAGCTGCTGAAATGCTACAAAGCATGAATTTTGATGTTGTCAGATTGGGTGATTTGAAAGCTAATTTTCAGGAAGTAGAACCAATAATGAGAAATACTGACTTTTTAAGTTTTGATATTTCGGCAATTCAAAATGCATATGCTCAGGCTAATGTTTATAGCTCCCCTAATGGATTAAATGGAGAAGAAGCCTGTAAAATCATGCGTTATGCTGGTGTGAGTGACAAACTAACAGCTGTCGGTTTGTTTGAATATAATCAGCAATTAGATGAAAACAATCAGACTGCTCAGTTAATGGCTCAAATGCTTTGGTATTTTATTGATGGGTATAAAATAAGAAAGCAAGAATTGAATCCTAATTTAAAAAACTGCATAAAATTCACAGTTGCTTTTGAAGATGGTAAGAATGAAATTGTATTTTACAAAAGTCAAAGCAGTGGTAGGTGGTGGATGGGCGTTCCTTTTAAGAAAGAAGGTAAAAAACAACTTCAAAATTACTTTGTTGCATGCTCTTACAGGGACTATGAAGTGGCAAATCAGGGAGAAGTGCCTGAAAGATGGCTAAAAACTTACAATAAGTTTATTTAATTAAACGCCTTGATAGTTAAGTTGCTAGGTTCTCAATCTAATTTTATTTTAACTTGAATGCATAAGTTAGTCGATAGTAATTAGTACGATTAATTAAAATTTGTTTATTTTAGCGCAAAATTTTCAATAGATAAATAAATATGAAGAAAATAATTATACTAATCTTAGCTGTTATATCAGTAATTACAGTTTCTGCGCAACAAGCTCCACAATTCAGTCAGAATATGTTTAATAAATTAGCTAATAACCCTGGTTTTGCAGGAAGTAGAGGAGTTATAGCTACTTCTATTTTGCATAGATCTCAATACATGGGTTTTGGTGATCAAGGAGGTGCTGCAGCTTCAACACAGAACTTTAGTATTGACGCTGAATTACCGTTTTTGTATGGTGGTGTTGGTTTAAATGTAGTGAAAGATAATATTGCGCAATTTAGTAATTTAGGATTACAAGCCTCTTATGCGTATCGTACTGAATTAGGTGTAGGGCAAATTGGAATGGGTATGTCAGTTGGTATGTTCCAGAGTGGTTTAGATGGTAAAGCATTGAAATCTGCTCAGAACGGAGATCCTGCAATTCCTACTAGTAGTGTGAGTGGTTCAAAATTAGATATAGGGGCAGGTATTTATTATAACACTCAAGATGTATATGTAGGTCTTTCTTCTTCACATATGACTGAACCTATTGTAGAATGGAGTGATGGCAATCAATACCCTTTAGCTAGACATTACTTCTTAATTTCAGGTTATTATCATCAGCTTAGCTCGTTACTTTCATTAAACCCGTCAATATATTTAAAATCAGATGGAGCAACTTCACAATTGGATATTAATACAAATTTAATATACAATAATAAGATGTGGGGTGGCGTTAGTTATAGGTTAGATGAGGGGATAAGTTTATTAGCTGGTATGAATGTGAATGAGGATTTAAGGTTTGGATTAGCTTATGATGTTACAATGATGAATGCAATGTCAAATTCCTTAGAATTTATGTTGGGGTATAATTTTAAGATTAAAACAAACAAAGCAATCTCAAAATACAAAAATCCAAGATTTTTATAAAATAGATTTAATTCACGAAAGTGATAAATAAATATGAATATGAAAAAAATAATATTATTAAGTTCAATAGTAGCGCTATTAAGTGCTTGTGGTAGTTCAGGTAATGGTGAATTAATTGGGTCACAAAACAGACAGATTTGGAATCCAACTGATCCTTACGGAATGGTATTTATTCCTCAAGGAAGTTTCAATATGGGTCCTTCGGATCAGGATGTTCCTTTTGCAAATGTAACAGCTTCAAAAACTGTTTCTGTTGGAGCATTCTATATGGATGAAACTGAAATAACTAATAATGAATATCGCCAGTTTGTAACTTGGGTTAGAGATTCTTTAGCGCATACTATTTTAGGTGAAGCAGGAATTGAAGGGCATATAATTGAGGAAGATAATTATGGTAACTTCTTAGAGCCTGCAAAAATTAACTGGAATATGAGAATTAGGTGGGATGATCAAGAGGTTAGAGAAATACTTGAAGAAGAAATGTATTTGCCAGAACATGAAAGATTGAATGGTAGAAGAGAATTTGATACTAGAAAGTATGTGTATAAATATCAAATTTTAGATGTTCAGGTGGCTTCAAGTAAATCAAAAAGAGAAGGTGATGCTACTGGTAAGAGAGATAGAAGTGAATTTTTATCTGAAGTTGAAGTTTCAATCTTCCCTGACACATTAACGTGGATTCACGATTATGCCTATTCTTTTAATGATCCGTTTACTAAGAATTATTTCTTTCATCCTGCTTTTGATGACTACCCTGTGGTTGGAATTAACTGGAAACAAGCTACTGCATTTACTAAATGGAGAACACAAATGATGAATGCTTTCTTAAGAAAGATTAAACGGCCGGTATTGCCAGAATTTAGATTGCCTACAGAATCAGAATGGGAATATGCTTCAAGAGGAGGATTGGACTTTTCTCCTTACCCTTGGGGCGGTCCATACACTCGTAATATTAAAGGATGTTTTTTAGCAAACTTTAAGCCATTAAGAGGTGATTATGTTGCCGATGGAGGTCTTAAAACGATTAAAACAGCTTCATATAATCCGAATGGTTTTGGGCTTTATGACATGGCCGGAAATGTTGCTGAATGGACGTCAAATGCTTATGATGAATCTGCTTTTTCATATTCTCATGATATGAATATGGATTACCATTATAATGCAAGTGAAGCTGATCATGCTGTACTAAAAAGAAAATCTATAAGAGGAGGTTCTTGGAAAGATATAGCTTATTTTATACAAACAAGCACAAGAACTTTTGAATATCAAGATACTGCGAAATGTTATATTGGTTTTAGATGTGCAGTTGATTTTCTTGGAAGGGATAAAAAAGATTTTGAATAGAATATTAAAATTAATATTAAATAATTAAAAATTAAAAAATGGGTTTAGGGAATGTTATAGCATCAATAGGCAGTATTACAGAAGCAAAATGGTATAAAGCAATGATGCCAAAATTATACGGTTGGGGTGCTGCGGTAGTGATTTTAGGTGCGTTATTTAAGATTGAACACCTTCCGGGAGCTTCTGAGATGTTAATTGTTGGACTAAGTTTAGAGGCTATAATTTTCTTTTTCTCTGCTTTTGAAAAACCGCCTACGGAAACAGATTGGTCGTTAGTTTATCCTGAACTTGCTCATATGGAAGACCCAAATAGTGCTAAGCGTCCATCCCAACAGTTAGATGATGCTTTAGCTAAAGCAAAAATTGATAATGTGTTGATAGAAAGCTTGAATGAGGGGTTGAGATCATTTGGGGATTCAGCAAGACAATTGAATGAAACAGTTACTGCTGCTTCTGGTATTTCAGAATATAATTCCCAAATTCAGGAAGGAGTAAAGAATATGAATGCTTTGAATTCCTTATATGAATTGCAATTGCAAACTTCTAATCATCAGATGGAGGCGACAACTTTATTTTTACAAAATTTACAGTCTTCAGTAGATGATTCTAAAAGATTCCAAGAGCAAGTTAGTAGTTTGGCTGATAACTTAGAACAATTAAATAAAGTGTATGGAAACATGCTAACTGCAATGAATCCAAATAAATAATCATTATTCATTACTAAAATAATATAAAATAATATGGCTGGAGGTATTATGTCGCCAAGACAGAAGATGATTAACATGATGTATTTAGTGCTTACCGCGCTACTTGCTTTAAATGTATCAAAGGAAGTATTAAATTCATTTTTTGAAGTTAATAAAGGTATTACTAGATCAACTGTAAATTTTAATGCAAAAAATGTAGATACTTATGCTGCTTTTGATGCTGCTGCTGAGGTGAATCCTGTTAAAGCAGGTCCTTTTAGAGAGCAAGCTTATGGAGTTAAAGTGGAAGCTGATAAATTAGTAACTTCATTGCAGGAAATGAAGTATAATCTTGTTTTTAAAGCTGATAAGGAAAAAGTTTATCTAGGTCCAGAGAGTGGATTTAAAGATGAAGATGGAAAATTAATTGAGGAAAAGGCTATAACTGTCTCATGGGAAAAACTTACTGAAGATCAGAAAATTTTGAGTATAGGAGAGTTAAATGCTAAAGATGATAGAAATTCCTCTGGCTTTTTATTTTATAGCGATAAAAGAAATAATAATGTTGCTACAGATTTGAAATCTGATTTGAATGCATATAAAATGTTACTTCTTGATATTGCTTATGGAAATGAATCTTTAATTACATCAATAAGTGAGACTTGTAATTATGAAGATAAGAAAGTAAAAGGTAAAAAACAGTCATGGGAAGAATATAATTTTTATGATATGCCTGCTGTTGGTGCATTAACGTTACTTTCAAAAATGCAATCTGATGTTAGAAATACTGAATCTGATATTATTAATATGCTAAGGGAAAATATTGATGCTGGATCGTTGAAATTTACTTCTGCTGAAGGTATTCAAATTCCAAATTCTAATTTTGTATTAAAAGGAGATTCTTTTAGAGCTCAAATATTTATTGCTGCAAAGGATACTACTCAAGCACCAATTATTTATGTTGGAGAATACGATTCATTAGGAGACGGAAAATATGAGATGATTGGTGATGATTATGAAACCGTAAAAGTGATTAATGGTAAAGGAATGTTTTCTCGACGTGCATCTACTGAAGGTAGCCAGAAGTGGGGAGGTCTAATAGCTATGAAAACTGATAATGGAACTAAAATGTATCCTTTTAAAGGTCAGTATTTAGTTGCTGCTAAAACTGCTGTTGTTTCTCCAACTAACATGAATATTTTATATTTAGAAGTTGATAATCCTCTGAAAATTTCTGTCCCTGGATATACAGCTGGAGTAATTACAGCAGTGATAAATAATGGGAAAGTTTCTCCAGTTAAGAAGTATTTAGGCGAGTATTCAGCAAGACCATCTAAAAAAGGGAAAGCAACGGTATCTCTTTTTGCTGAAGTAGATGGAAAGAGAATTAAAATGGGTGAAATGGAATTTAGAGTTAAGGAAGTTCCTCCGCCAAAGCCAGAAGTGAAATTTGCATTGAATGTAAAGGGTGAATTGTTTATTGAAAAAGCTAAAATGGTAACTGCAGGTGGTTTGTCAGCAAAATTAAAAGATTTTGATTTTAAAGGTGTGCGTTACATGATTACATCATTTAAACTTACTGGAATGTATAAGGGAGAACAGCAATTTGATATCGCAAAAAATCCTAAATTCACTTCTAAGATGGAAGGAATTATCAAAAACACAAGATCTGGTAATAGTATAACTATATCAGCTATAAAAGCAAGAAGGGTAGACGCGAAGGGTACTTCAGAGAAGAATCTTGATCCTTTAGTATTAACAATTAAATAATATACAATTATGAAAAAGATTATCTTTTTACTTTTAACAATTACCCTATGCTTGGTAGGTGTAAATGCTCAAGATATTTTAAATACAGAAGAAATGAACTCTGTATATAAAAAGGCTAAACACCATAATAAAAGAGTGCAGCAATATGCTCCTTTACGTCAAGCAGATGTAATGTGGTCACGAAAAATTTGGAGAGAAATTGATTTACGTCAGAAAATTAATCATCCTTTTTATTACCCTGAAAATGATGGTGATGCTCATACTATTTTAGATAGAATGAGTTTAATTGACGTAGTCTATTCAGCAATACAGGAAGGTACCATAACTGCATACGGTAATGCTATTATGGATGATGAGTTTAGAGAAGAGATGTCTCAAGATGCTATTAAAAAAATTGGAGGAGCTAAAGAAGAAATGGTTGAAACAATTGATTTTGAAAAGCTTGCTGAGGGTTATTCAGAAGAAGAATCAACTAAAATGGTATTAGAAAAAAATCCTTTTAATAGGAATTCTGTTAAAAAATGGAGATTAAAAGAAGAGTGGTTTTTTGATAAACAAAGATCAGTTATGGATGTGCGTATTCTAGGAATAGCTCCACTTCAAGAAGATAAAGATGAGGTTACTGGAAAACTTACTGGAGGTTTTTCCCCTTTATTTTGGGTGTATTTTCCTGAAGCTAGAGAGGTTTTGATTAATGCTGAGGTTTTTAATCTAGTAAAGAATAATGCTGAGAGAAGAACTTATGATGATATTTTCTGGAAAAGAATGTTTGGGAGTACTATTACAAAGGAATCAAGTGTCATGAATAGAAATGTAAATGAATACATGGTTGGCCTTGATGCTTTATTAGAAGCAGAAAGAATCAAAACAGAAATATTTAATATGGAACATGATCTTTGGGAATATTAATTTTTTAAAGAATGTATAACTAAAAGCCCCAATGGGGCTTTTTTAATTTGGAAAAAGAATACAGAATATCAATTATCGGTTTGGGTTATGTAGGTGTAACCTTCTCTTTTTCCGAATATTATAAAGTGCTGGTTTATGATGTTAATGAAAGCGGATATCAGATTTAAGTAAAGGTATAGATAGTAATCCTGCTTTCACATTGAAATCTATAGTACTCCTATTTTTTTTGATATCTAAGGGAAAACTTGTATTTTTGGATCTGAAAGATAATTATGATAGTGCAACTTGGAGATTTTAAAATAAATTAAAAATGAAAGAAGAATTAAGTTTAAGAGAAATAATAAATGATGTAATTTTATTTTTTATTAAATTCAAGATACTAATTATTTCTATTACCTTCATAGGATTTCTTAGTATGGTTATATTTGAAAAAACTAAACCTGAATATTTTTCAACAACTGCAATTGCTACTTCAGGTGTCTCTGAGTTTGAAAGAATTTATGATTCTAAGGAAGAAATGAATCAAAGAACAGCAATTAATTTAATCAATAATTTACAGCTAGATATATTAAAAGAAGACTTTATAGTTGTTTCTGAAAAATTGAATATCTTAGAAGATGAAGCTTCCTTAATTAAAAGTATAATTGCTGCTCAGATTATTAATGAGGATCAAGATGGAAAAGAACACAATACTCCTAAGTTTAGTATTGAACTTATTGTTAAAGATAATGAAATTATTTCTAGAGTACAAAAAGGCCTTATTTACCTCTTTAATACTAATAAATATATTAGTAAATATAATGACAAATATCAGGAAACCAGTAAGATAGAGGTTGAGTCTATTGATAAAGAAGTTGTAGAATTAAAAAGACTAAGAGGGTTAGATAATTCTGATTTAGACATGAGTACTATGAATATTTATTCTAAAAATAGGGTTAACGAATCACAAAATCAGATCATTGAGTTAATTCAACATAGAACTTTAAATTTAACTCATCAATTACTTTTAAAACCATTAAGCTTTGTACAAGGTTTTAGTAAGACCCAGGTTCCGGATAGAGCTAGTTTATTCTTAACCTTAGTTGCTTTTCTGATATCTTTTTTAATTTCAATACTGATTGCAATTTTTGTAAATGTCAATCAAACATTTAATAAGAATTAATTTATGAATATAGGGGTAATAGGGTCAGGTTATGTTGGATTGGTTGCTGCAGCTTGTTTTGCTGAAATGGGTAATAATGTAGTTTGTATTGATATCGATCAAACCAAAATAGATAATTTAAAAGCAGGTGTTATTCCAATTTATGAGCCTGGATTATCCACTTTAGTAAAAGAAAATTTTAGCAGAAATTCTTTGAGTTTTTCTACTGATATTAATGATGTTTTATTTGTTGCAGAAGTTGTTTTTATTGCTGTAGGAACCCCTATGGGAAATGACGGGTCGGCTGATCTAAAATATGTACTACAGGTTGCTCAATCAATTGGAGAAAATATGCAACATCATTTAGTGATAGTTGATAAATCAACTGTACCTATAGGTACAGCTGATAAGGTTAAACAAAAAATCCAATCTGCATTAGATGTAAGATCTTCAAATTTAACTTTTAATGTAGTTTCTAATCCTGAATTTTTAAAGGAGGGGGCTGCTATTAAAGATTTTATGCATCCTGATAGAGTAGTGGTAGGTGCTGATAATGAAAAGGCAATGCAACTTATGCGTAACTTATATGCTCCTTTTACTTTGAGTAATGATAGGTTTATAGGTATGGATATTCGTTCAGCAGAGATGACGAAATATGCCGCTAATGCTATGTTGGCTACAAAAATTTCATTTATTAATGAGATAGCAAATATTTGTGAGAGT
>Ga0308021_10001624_pt1 | contig 10288 bp, 1 predicted proteins | sample Neamet351_FD_201296 | JGI IMG/M metagenome (GOLD analysis project Ga0308021, IMG submission 201296) | Marine microbial communities from water near the shore, Antarctic Ocean - #351 | ecosystem: Environmental > Aquatic > Marine > Unclassified | place: Southern Ocean | collected 2014-10-02
CGCGCGCGCTGTAGACGGGCACCTCGCCGGGCAGCGTGCAGCAGCGGCCGCAGCTGTCGTTGTAGCTCGCGGCGGGGCGGAAGCAGCGCGGCGCAAAGCGCTGCTGCTTGATCGCCCAGCTCGTGCTGCCCGAGTTCAGCCGGCGCCACTCGAGCTGCGACGGCGCGAGCAGCCACGCGTCCGCAGAAGCGCGCTTCTCGTACGCGCGCGCGAACATGGCGCTGTCGCCGCCCTCGCCGCGGCGCAGCAGCACGTAGAACCCATTCACGCTCTGCTCTCCGGCGCCGAAGACCTCGTACACCGGCGAGGGATCGTACGCGGCTGCACCCACGCACGCTGCGAGCAAAAACCGCAGCATCGATTAAAAGTTTTTTTGCGGCCGCCTCAGGCCTCGGCCACTTTTACAAGCTGCTTGTACGCCTAGCCGCTCAGCCCTCCCGTCGGTCTTATTCGCCATCAAGATGATTCGTTCGCTCGTGGTGTTCCTCGTAATCGCGGGAGCTGCAGCCATGGAGGCTGCTGACGACGCCCTGCTGGAACTCGCACTACACTCCCGCGTCGGCGCGTCCACCATCGAGCAGAGCCAAACCGATCTCGAAGAGGAAATCGACGCCTGGGGCCGCCGCCGCCGCCGCCACGGCCACAACCCGCACAGCCACAACCCGTTCGCCGACAGCCGCCGCCGCCGTACGCATTACGAGCGCCGCCGCCGCTGCAGCGCGGGCGAGTACAAGGACACAGGCAACGATACCTGCAAGGGCTGCAGCGAGGGCCGCTTCCAGCCGGCGCCTACCAGCTCTGACGGGAAGCACGACCAGACGAGCTGCCCGGCGTGCGCCGCTGGCCGGCACCAGCCCGCCGCCAAGGCGACTGGCTGCTCTGACTGCGCGGCCAGCAGCTTCCAGGACCAGTCCTCGGCTGCCTCGTGCAAGGCCTGCAACTACCACTGCGCCGCCGGCCAGGACCACCACGACTGCGGTCTGTCCATGTCAGGCTCGTGCCAAAACTGCGCGGCGGGCAAGTTCAAGGGCGCGGCTGGCACTTCTGGTTGCACCGTCTGCGGCACGGGCACGGCCTCCGGGTCGGCCGGCGCCCTGGGCTGCCCGAGCTGCGCCGCGCACACGTTCGCGGACCAGCTGGGCCTCACCGCGTGCAAGAGCTGCAACTACCACTGCCCCATCGCGCAGGAGCACACGGGCTGCGGCGGCGGCAGCCCCGGCACGTGCGTCGCCTGCGCCGCGGGCACGGCCAAGAGCACCGCCGGCACGCACAGCTGCACCGGCTGCGCCGCCGGCAAGTTCCACGACGCCGCCGGCGCCGCCACCTGCAAGGACTGCGCTTCCGGCACGTTCCACGAGCACACCGGCCAGACGAGCTGCAAGACCTGCACCTACGTCTGCCCCGCCGGGCAGCAGGTCTTTGGCTGCGGTGGCGCCGCGCCGGGCGCGTGCCAGGCGTGCGTCGCCGGGCGCTCCAAGGGCGCCGCTGGCACCGGCGGCTGCGCCGACTGCCTGACCGGCCGGTACCAGAGCGCGGCCGGCCAGCTGAGCTGCAAGGTCTGCGCGCTGCACGAGTACCAGCACCTGAGCGCGCAAGCGTCGTGCCATCCCTGCGACTACCACTGCCCCGACGGCCAGGAGCACACGGCGTGCGGTGCCTCTAACGCCGGCGTGTGCCAGGCCTGCGCGCCCGGGCGCTTTATCGCCGCGAGTGCGCTGTCGCACGGCCACAACCCCGTGTGCGGCATGTGTGCGGCCGGCACCTTCGCGGGCAGCGCGGGCCAGACGGCGTGCACGGCTTGCAACGGCGTGACGCTGTGGCAGGATCAGTCGGGGCAGGTGGCGGGCAAGGCTGTGACCGCCTGCACCGCCGCGCAATTCGAGACTGCCGCCCCCACGCGCACGAGCGATCGTGTCTGCCAGGCCCTGACGCAGTGCAGCAGCACGCAGTGGATGACGACGCCCCCCAGCACCCACGCGGACCGCGTGTGCACGAATTGCTCGACGCTGCCCGCTTGCAAGCCGTGGGAGCACCGCGTGGGGTGTGGTGGCGTCAGCACGGGCAAGTGCACCTTCGACTGCCAGAGCGGCAACTGCTACGTCGGCCCCGGCGGCGGCACGTGGTTTGCGGCTACCAGCAGCTGGAGCCTCGACGCCTTCCCCAAGTACCCGGTCGACGTGGGCGTGACAGAGCGCAGTGTGGTTCTGACCAAGCGCGCCCGTGGCACCTCGGCGAGCGTGCTGATCGGCCCTAACAGCTCCATCGAGGTCGGCAAGGACGGCTCGCTCGAGATCGGCTCTACCTCCTGCGATGCATCCGAGTACGAGCAAAAGCCCGCCACGGCAACCTCCGACCGCGTGTGCGGCGAGAAGGTGATTTGCGGCGCCACGCAGTGGGAGGTGTCGGCACAAACGCCGGACCGTGTGCGCGTCTGCGCTGACTGGACCGTGTGCAAGGCGGTTGAGTTCCAGACTGTCGCTCCTGGTACGCACAACGACCGCGAGTGTCGCGCCTGCGCTGCGGTGCTTCCTGCGTGCACCGGCTTCGAGAGGCGCGTCGGCTGCGGCCCCGCCACCGGCGCGGGCCACTGCATCTTCGACTGCACGAAGGGCAACTGCTACATCGGCAAGGACAGCGGCTTCTGGCTGGCCTCCACCTCGAGCTGGAGTCTGACGTCGTTCCCCGCGTTTCCCGGCGACGCGGCGGTCGATCGCCCCGTGACGACCGTGCTGGAGGGGCGCGCGCGCGGAGCTGCCGATGACATGTTCCTGGCGCCTGATGCCGCCATCTTCCTCGGCGATGAGGGTGATCTGGAGATCGGCCCGACGACGTGCGACATCACGGAGAAGGAGACCAGTGCCGCGACAGACACCGCAGACCGCGTCTGCACCGAAAAAGTCATTTGCGCCAGCAACGAGTTCGAAACCACGCCGCACACGCCGACGGCGGTCCGCACGTGCCAAGCCCACACTATGTGCGACTTCGACAACGAGTGGGAGTCCAAGGCGGCGGGGGCGCACCACGATCGCGAGTGCACGGCGCTGACGGTGTGCGTTGCCAAGGAGTGGGAAGATGTCGCGAAGACCAACACGAGCGACCGCCACTGCAAGCCGCACACAGTCTGCCTTGGCGACGAGTACGAGACGAAAGCGGCCGGGGTCCGCCACGACCGCATTTGCGCCACTCACACCAAGTGCGTGGCCAATCAGTGGCGGTCCAAGGCAGCGGGGACGCACCATGATCGCGAGTGCACCGTGTTGACGACGTGCTCGACCACCGAGTGGGAGACGAAGGAGGAGACCGCCACGAGCGATCGCATCTGCAAAGCGCACACCATCTGCACCTTCCCGCCCACGCTGCACGCAGCTGGTCAATACATCTCGGTCGCGGCTGGCACGCACAACGATCGTGAGTGCGCCGCCGCGACAATGTGCGACTACAGCACGCAGTGGGAGACGGTGTCCAAGACCGACAGCAGCGATCGCCAGTGCCACGGGCTCACGGTGTGCGATCGCGAAGAGTGGCAAACTGTTTTCAAGACGCTCACCTCTGACCGTCAGTGCGTCTCGCTCACAACGTGCACGCTGGCAACACAGTGGGTCTCCACGAAGGCTGGCGCCTTCGTGGACCGCGTCTGCTCGCCGCTCACGACGTGCGACTTCAACAACCAGTACATCACCGTGCAGCCCACTGAGTTCTCGAACCGCCAGTGCGCTGCGCTCACCGTGTGCGGCCTGAAGCAGTGGGAGACGCTCGCTAAGACGGACACCTCGGACCGCGCCTGCAAGGATCACACGACATGCACCTATCCGCTCGCTGCGCACGCCGCTGGCGAGCACCAGACGGTCGCATCTGGCACACACAACGACCGCGAGTGTGCGACCTTGCGCATGTGCGACTACGCCCACCAGTGGGAGTCGGTGCAGCCTGGCCTTGCCCACAACCGCGAGTGCACTGCGCTCACGACGTGCACGGCCACGCAGTGGGAGACCGTTGCCAAGACGCATCTGTCTGATCGGACTTGCGTGGACCACACGGTGTGCCCCGTCGATGCAGAGTGGCAGACGAAGGCGTCTGGCACGCACCATGATCGTGAGTGCAAAGCGCTGACGAAGTGCACGGGCACGCAGTGGGAGACCGTCGAGGAGACCGCCGTCAGCGATCGCGAGTGCGACGAGCACCTGGTCTGCACCTCCACGCAGTGGGAGACGAAGGTCTCGGGCACGCACCACAACCGTAAGTGCAAAGATCACACGACATGCACCTATCCGCTCGCTGCGCACGCCGCTGGCGAGCACCAGACGGTCGCATCTGGCACACACAACGACCGCGAGTGTGCGACCTTGCGCATGTGCGACTACGCCCACCAGTGGGAGTCGGTGCAGCCTGGCCTTGCCCACAACCGCGAGTGCACTGCGCTCACGACGTGCACGGCCACGCAGTGGGAGACCGTTGCCAAGACGCATCTGTCTGATCGGACTTGCGTGGACCACACGGTGTGCCCCGTCGATGCAGAGTGGCAGACGAAGGCGTCTGGCACGCACCATGATCGTGAGTGCAAAGCGCTGACGAAGTGCACGGGCACGCAGTGGGAGACCGTCGAGGAGACCGCCGTCAGCGATCGCGAGTGCGACGAGCACCTGGTCTGCACCTCCACGCAGTGGGAGACGAAGGTCTCGGGCACGCACCACAACCGTGAGTGCAAAGCGTGCTCTAGCGAGCCGGCGTGCGAGCGGTGGGAAACGCGCGACGGCTGCGGCGGTGTGAGCCCCGGCAGGTGTATCTTCGATTGTGCGCGCGGAAACTGTTACGTCGGCCCTGGCGGTGGCACATGGTTCAAAGCACCGGGCTCTTGGTCGCAAGGTAGCTTCCCCGCCTTCCCAGAGGATGTGAGCGTCCACAAAAAGGTGCTGCTGACGAAGCGTGCGCGTGGCTCATCGGTACTGGTCGAGATCGGGGAGCATGGCGACATCGTGCTGGGCGAGGACAGCGAACTCGAGATCGGTCCCACCACGTGCGATGCGGATGAGTACGAGCGCACGGATGCCACGGCCACCACTGACCGCACGTGCGGTGCGCTCGTCATATGTGGCGCCACGCAGTGGGAGACGTCGCCGCAGACCTCCGTGCAATCGCGCGTCTGCGCTGACTGGACTACCTGCACCGCCACGCAGTGGCAGACGCTCGCTCCTGGCACGCACCGCGATCGCCAGTGCAAAGATCTCACCAAGTGTGAAAGCAAGGAGTACGAAAGCGTGGCGTCCACCACGACCAGCGACCGCATCTGCGCTTCGCACACCATTTGCGACTACGATACGCAGTGGGAGTCGCTCGAAGAGGGCACGCATAACGATCGCGAGTGCACCGCCCTCACGGAGTGCTCGAAGACGCAGTGGCAGACCACGGCGAAGACGAACACCTCCGATCGCACGTGCGCGGCTCATACCACGTGTGCGCCGAACAGCACCCCCCACGGCACTGGCCAGTTCACGTCTACGCGCGCTGGCGCCTTCCACGACCGGGTGTGCACGGCGCTCACCATGTGCAGCTTTGACACGCACTGGGAGTCGCGGAGCGCTACGACCTACCACGATCGCGAGTGCCAGCCGCTGACAACGTGCAGCGTCACGCAGTGGGAGGATGTGGCGAAGACGAAGACATCCAACCGCCACTGCAAGGCTTTGACGGTGTGCGAGGGCGATGAATACGAGACGAGCGCGCCAGCGGGCACCTCTGATCGCATCTGCGCGACGCACACCACGTGCGCTACCGACCAGTGGCAGTCTAAGGCGGCCGGGACGCACCACGATCGAGAGTGCACCGCCCTCACGGAATGCTCCAAGACGGATTGGGAGACGAAGGAGGAGACCGCCACTGCCGACCGCGTGTGCGTGCCGCACACTACGTGCGCTGCGTGGGAGTGGGAGACCACGGCGCCCGGCACGCATAGCGACCGCGCCTGCATCGCACTCACGACATGCGAGTACGATAACCAGTACCAGCTGACCGCTCCTACGTACAACAGCGACCGCGTCTGCAAGCAGCTCACCGTGTGCAGCAGCACCGAGTGGCAAACGGTGGCAAAGACACAGACGTCCGATCGCACGTGCAAGGCGCATACCACGTGCACCATGCCCGCAACGCCCCACGCGAGCGGCGATTGGGTGACGACGCGTGCAGGCGAGTTCAATGACCGCGTGTGCACTGCGCTCACAACGTGCGACTACGACGTCGAGTGGATGAGCGCCGCACCGCTGCGCCACACCGACCGTGCTTGCTCCACGCTGACCGTCTGCAGCGCCACGCAGTGGGAAACGGTCGCAAAGACCCTCACCTCCAACCGCACCTGCAAGGACCACACCAAGTGCGAGGGTGCCGAGTACGAGACCAAGAGCGGTGCGTACGCTCACGACCGCGTGTGTGCGTCGCACACGACGTGCAGGGCAGACCAGTGGGAGTCCAAGTCCGCCGGCACGCACCACGACCGCCAGTGCACTGCGCTCACGACGTGCGTCGACACGCAGTGGGAGACTGTCGCCAAGACGCTCACCTCCGATCGCACATGCAAGAGCCATGTGATCTGCACTGCCAACACGGTGGCGCACGGCCCGGGCCAGTGGACATCAAAGAAGAAGGGCACTCATCACGATCGCGAGTGCAGCGCGCTGACCGTGTGCGACTTCGACAACCAGTACGAGGCCCAGCTGCCGTCGACGTTTGCCGATCGCGTGTGCACGCCGCTCACGACGTGCACGGACAGCCAGTGGCAGTCCACCGCGAAGACGCTCACCACCGATCGCGTGTGCACAGACCACACTACGTGCGCGTTCCCGAGCGCACCTCACACCGCTGGCGAGTGGGTCTCCACGGAGGGCGCGTATGGCAACGATCGTGTGTGCAGCGCCCTGGTCACGTGTGACTACGTCAACCAGTACGAGACGGTCGCTCCCACCACACACAGCAACCGTGCGTGCGGTGCGCTCACCACTTGCGATTTCGTAAACCAGTGGGAGTCGACAGCGAAGACGCAGACTACCAATCGCATTTGCTCTGCACTGACCGTGTGCACGAGCACGCAGTGGGAGTCTGTGGAGGAGACACAGACCTCGGATCGCGTGTGCAAGGCCCACACGGTATGTGCCGCAAACGCGGTCCTGCATGGTCCTGGCCTGTGGATCTCGAAGAAGGCTGGCACTCACCACGACCGCGAGTGCAGCAAGCTTACGGTGTGCGACTTCGAAAATCAGTTCGAGAGCCAGGCGCCGACGACCGCGCTGGTGTCGCATGGCTACTCTGCCGATCAGGACCCGGCCGTCATGCCGCTCGAAAACTGCCACGGCGATTGCGATCACGACGGTCACTGCAAGGCCGGGTACACGTGCCACCAGCAAGACCAGCAGAGCCCCATCCCGGGCTGCACGGGCACGCCCGACGAGGCGATGGACTATTGCGTCGGCCCGGTTGCCCCCGCTGTGAACGCCGACCGCGTGTGCACTGCACTGACGACGTGCACGGCGACGCAGTGGCTGTCCACCGCGAAGACGCTCACCACCGACCGCGTGTGCACGCACCACACTACGTGCACGTTCCCTGCGGACACGCACGCGGCAGGTGAGTACGTCACCAAGGACCATGGCACGCACCACGACCGCGAATGCGCGGCGCTGACGCTGTGCGACTACCCCAACCAGTACATGAGCTCTGCACCGGATACGCACGTCAATCGCAGGTGCACCGCGCTCACGACGTGCATCATCACGGAGTGGGAGACCGTCGCGAAGACCGGCACGTCCGACCGCACCTGCCAGGCGCACACGATCTGCCAGGAAGGCGAACACGAGGCCACGGCCGCCACTGGCTTCGTTGACCGCACTTGCAAGGATTGCCTGCCTGGCAAGTTCCAGCCCGCGGAGGCACAGCTGAGCTGTGACTTGTGCGACCGAGGCAAGTTCCAACAGGACGAGGGCAAAACGTCCTGCGAGGCGTGCGCCGCCGACTCTTACCAGCCCGACAAGGGGCAAGACGGTTGCGACATGTGCGACTACAACTGCCCTGCCGGCCAGTTTCACTCGACGTGCGGCGGCTTCGTCTCAGGCAAGTGCCTGGCATGCCCCGCAGGTCAATTCAAGGAGGACCCAGGCACGGGCGCATGCAGCGCCTGCCCCGCGGGGAAGTTCACCGCCACCGTGGGCCACGCCAACTGCGAATCGTGCGACGGCTTTCACAACTTCCAGCCGAGCGAAGATCAGCGCGGCTGCCTGCCAGCAACCACGTGCAAGGGGGACGAATGGCAGACCAAGGGCACCACTGACACCTCTGACCGCGAATGCACGGCGCACACGGTGTGCTCGGGCGTGCAGTGGGAGACCAAGGCGTCGGGCACGCACCACGACCGCGAGTGCACCGAGCACACGATTTGCACCTTGCACAAGCAGTGGGAGACCAAGGCGTCGGGCACGCACCACGACCGCGAGTGCAAGGACCACAAGATCTGCAAGGACCAAGAGTGGGAGGTCACCTATGCCGGCACGCACAACGATCGTGCATGCACGATGCAGCAGCTCTGCCACCACACGACCTGCCGGATGCACAACGGCCGCGTACTGGTGCACCACAACAAGGCGGACCACATCTTTGGCTTCACGCACCACCGCTGCCGCTACTTCAGGGACACCGACAAATGCCGCTGCCTCTGCCACAACAAGAAGCTGGACGACGACGTCCTCTTCTACGCCTACAACGATCACAAGCGTTTCTTCTGGAAGAAGAGCATGGCGACCGTCAACATCAAGGTGGGCAGCGGCTGCGGTGGTGGCGTGCAGTACTCGCCCAGCGGCGGCGCGGCGCCGTCGGAGCTGTCCCAGTGCCGCGCCGACACGCTCGGTCGCACGGTGAGCGTTGCCAAGGACGCCGCTTTCGTGGGCGGCAGCGGCGCGCAGGCGAACGAGCTCGTCGAGTTCCGCAACGATCGCTTGTCCTTCATGGGCCTCGACAGCTCCTGCGCGGGGCACAAGTGGACGGGCACCCAGGCGGTGCAGGCGGAGGTGTACACGTGCGTCGAGGCCACTTGCGCACACCCGAGCTGCTGCGACTGCGGCAACCACAAGTGCAACACTGGCAAAGCGCAAAACATGTGTGCGACGAGGCATTGCTCCACGCACGTGCACGAGACGCCGATGGCGCTGCCGTGGATTGAGGCGCGCGACTTGTGTCGCGCCAACGACCAGGAGCTGGTCCAGTCGAAGCAGTTGTGCCCCGCGCCGCACGACCCGCCGATTGGCGGCTCGCTGGAGGCCACGGGCGACCACGGCTGGATCCCTGTCGCGGACAAAAGCAATGGCGAATACATGTACATCGGCAAGCCGGTGCCCGACTACGAGGGCCGCGGCCACACGCTGCGCCCGTGCTCGCTGCACCACAAGCTGCCGGGCAACGAGCACTGCTGCCGCGGCGGCGTCGGCCTGCCGACCTGGGCGTACGACCACTCCGCCGACTCCAACAAGGCGAAGCAGGTGTTCTGCCGCAGCTGCAGCACGACGAAGAAGACGGCGTGCCCGGTGCCTAAGTGCGCCGCGCCGGCCGCGGGGTGCCGCTACGTGCCGTCGACGGAGAAGGACTCCACCGGCTGCCCTGCGCACCCGTGCGGCCGCCTCGAATGCCGCATCGAGGCGCCACCCGGCCAGTCGTGCTGGACGCAGCGCTACATCACGGTCGGCACAAAGACGTGGTCGGAGTCCCGGGCAATTTGCCGCACCCACGGCGAGACAATTGTCACCGCGGAGGAGCTCTGCCCGAACGGCTACCAATCGACCCCGCCCGTCGGCGTGATCACGCGCAGCGGCAAGGCAACGCCGCTCGACCAGAGCAACGGCTGGAAGCACGGGTCGAAGGCATGGGTGCCCGTCGCGGGCGAAGATCAGGGCGATTACGTCTACATGGGCCCGGACGTGCCGGATGCCGAGGGCGACGGCCGCACGCTCAAGGCGTGCACGCGCCACACGCAGTTCCCGGCCTACAATGGCGCGGTGCCCGCGTGGGCCGAGACGCACGACCACGACCTGAGCAAGGGTGACGTCGTCTACTGCCGCAAGTGCCGCGTCACCTCTTTCGGGTCGCAGTGATCGCATTTCATAGTTCATAGTAACTTGTACACTCCTATTGTTTCATGAACAAAAAACGATTTCTTTAATCTTATTGGTATGCGTAAGACGGCGGGTGCGTAAAAACTAGAGCTGAGAGCACAGATTTGGCAACTTGGCCATTTTCCCATAAGCCCATAAGGTTGATC
>Ga0308021_10001625_pt1 | contig 10287 bp, 7 predicted proteins | sample Neamet351_FD_201296 | JGI IMG/M metagenome (GOLD analysis project Ga0308021, IMG submission 201296) | Marine microbial communities from water near the shore, Antarctic Ocean - #351 | ecosystem: Environmental > Aquatic > Marine > Unclassified | place: Southern Ocean | collected 2014-10-02
GAAACAAAAGTTGATAAATCTACAGAAGTAACGGGCGATTTTAAAGTATCTCGTTTAGAAAATGATTTACCTAACCATAGAGCTACGTTTACGTGGAATCAAGGTTGGGAAAATATGAGTCTATTTACACGTGTAAACTACTACGGTGAATATCAAGGTGTTCATGTTGATTATGATGCAACCATTAATGATGGTTCTGCAGCTGTAACGGTAGATGCTGAAGTAAGTTATTTTGTAAATGACGATATAACAGTTTCAGTTGGTGCTCAAAATTTATTTGACCAAGAAGCAGAAAGAATAGACTGGTCTGGTGATAACAACAACTGGGGTGGTGTATATTATGAAACATCTCCATTTGGATTTAATGGTGGTTTTTACTACGTAAAAGCAACGTATAACTTTTAAGTTAAAGCATGTTTTTGTTAAAAACCACATCATTTGATGTGGTTTTTTTTTAGCTAACCTTAGTGACCTTTATATATGACGATAATTAAAGCAGAACAATATTTACAATGTAAAGACTATAGTGCGGCTGAGCTTACGTACAAAAATTTATTAAGAGTTAATATTAATAATGTTGAGGCTCTGTGGGGGCTAGGTAAGATTGCTCTGATTAAAAACAGTTACCAAAGAGCTTATGACTTATTTGTTAGGTGTTTACATATTAATGCAAACATACCCGGTGTTTTTTTATCTTTAGCGCAAGCATGTTCAGCACTAACCCTTTTTGATAAATCTGAACAAGCATTACTTAGCGCTTATCAGTTAAATAATAATTCAGTACACGCGTTATACGCTTTGAGCGTTTATTATTGCGAAAGTGGACAGTTTGATAAAAGTGAACAATTTTTAACACAATTATTAGAAATTGATAAAGATAATGTACCTGCTTTTTCTTTGTTAGTAAGAATGAAAAAAGTGACTTTAGATGATTCATATAAGCTTTTAATTACACAATTCGAATCTACTTTTAAAACAAAAAATTTATCGTTAAATGATAGTGTATTACTCAATTATAGTTTTGCAGATTTATATCACTCAAATAAAGAACACATACGAGCGTATAAATATTACGAAGAAGCTAATCGATTACAAAGGCAGTCTGTTGAGTTTTCAGTGAGTGATATGCTGCCCTCTATTGAATTATTGAAAAGATCTTTTGGTACTTCTTTTATTCAGTCTTTTTCTGACATGTCATCTAACAAAGCGGAGCTGGCTGCTAATATAAATATCACGCCTATTTTTATTGTAGGTCAACCTAGATCGGGTTCTACTTTACTCGAGCAAATGCTTATTGGACATAAAGAAATAGTGAGCGCAGGCGAACTTCCCCATTTGGGTGATGATATTGTTGATGGCATTACACAAATGACGGAGAAAGGGTTTCCATTAGGTTGCCAATCTTTAACTCAACAACAATGTTTATCTTTAGCTTTGCATTACCTGAATAATTTGAAGCAAATATCGGGTGGAAAGCACCGATTTGTTATTGACAAAATGCCAGCTAACTTTCAGTTTATTGGCCTCATTAAATTAATATTACCTCAGGCTAAAATTTTTCATATAAAAAGAAACCCACGAGATGTTTCATGGTCTATTTATCGTAATAATTTTCAAGCATTAGAGCCTCATTTTTGTTCTCAACGTGATATTGGAGAATATCATCATATATACAAAGCGTTAATGGATCATTGGGGAACTGTTTTACCTGACGCAGCATATGATGTGGAGTATGAAGAACTTGTTAATTCGCCTAAAGAAGAATTAACAAACGCATTGGCTTTTTGTGGACTTTCATTTGATGATGAATGTTTAAATTTTGCGTCTAAAAAGAGAGTGATAAAAACGTTGAGTGATACCCAATTACGGCAAGGGATATTTAAACGAAAAACACCTGATTGGCTGCCTTATGAAAATGAACTAAAACAAATATTTGATTTATTAAACAAAAAATAAAAAAATAAAAAATTATTAATCTTCCTGTTTATCCAAGCTATGTTTAATCGTATCTATAGCACGTAATTTTGCTTTATCAATCGCTTCTTTAATTGCAATTCCTTTCAAACCTTGCTCAACAAAAGGTTTAGGTGAAATACTGCTAGCTGCTTGCGCACATTGTGTTAAATAAGCTGCTTGCGGATATTCTTTGTTTTCAAAACCTGTTCTACCTTTCATATCAGCTGTACAAGTGAGAATGAAATCGTTAAATTCATCAGGTTTTCGCCATACATCCAACGCATTAAATAAGCGTAAAATAGTACTCGCTTTTAATTCAAACGCTTTATGGCAATGCAAATGATACTCACAAACTTTGAGTGCTAATACTTGATAGCTATTAGGCACTTTTAGGCGTTTACATAAATTTTCAATAAGTGGTAGTCCTATCTCTTCATGGCCTCGATGGCTTGGCCATTCAGCCTCTGGAGTTATTCCTTTTCCTAAATCGTGACACAGTGCAGCAAATCTAATTTCAGGCTTGTTAGAAAGCCTTACAGCTTGCTGTAATACCATCATGGTATGTAAACCTGAACAAATTTCAGGATGCCACTTAGCCGGATTGGGTATTCCCCAAAGCACGTCAATCTCAGGTAATAAAACACTAAGGGCTTTACACGATTTGAGTACATTAAAAAAAACGTCAGGATGATCTTCTTGTAGGCTTTTGTCTATTTCAGTAAATACACGTTCACTACTTAACGACTGCAGTTCGTTATTGAGAGATATTTGGGTCATTAATACGAGTGTTTCTTCTGCAATGGTGAATCCATAGCTATGGTAGCGAGCAGCAAAACGAGCAACTCTTAGTACGCGTAGAGGATCTTCAATAAAGGCATCCGAAACATGACGTAACACTCTGTTGTTAAGATCTGCTTGTCCGTTATAGGGATCAATAATTTCACCATCGGGCTTTAGTGCCATGGCGTTAATGGTTAAATCTCGCCTAAGTAAGTCTTCTTCAATAGTAACCTGTTCAGAAGCGTTACAAGTAAAACCAGTATAACCAGAGCTTACTTTTTTTTCTGTGCGTGCTAATGCGTATTCTTCTTTCGTTTGTGGATGTAAAAATACAGGGAAGTCTTTACCTACTTGAGAAAAACCCAGTGTTAACATTTGCTCTACGGTTGAACCAATTACTACATAATCATTATCGTCGCTTTTTCTATTGAGTAATTTATCTCTTACGGCACCACCAACTAAGTAGCTTGTTATGTTTAATACTTCGTTTTTCATTCAACTATCCAATTGATTTCATTAACCGATTACCCGTGGAGTTTATCATAAAATAAAATAGTGTTTTGACATCTGCTGAGCTAAAGGGTAGTTTCATGAGGTTAATTTTTATGATGTTGTTGATATGTATACAGCTTACTTTGGCTTAAAAGAAAAACCGTTTTCCATTGCTCCAGACCCGCAATATTTATTTATGAGCGATCGTCACCGAGAAGCATTAGCGCATTTAACTTATGGGTTAGGTGATGCTGGTGGTTTTGTCTTATTAACCGGAGAGGTTGGCACGGGTAAAACAACCGTGAGCCGTTGTTTAATGGAGCGGTTACCCGACAATACTCAAGCGGCTTGTATTTTAAATCCTACACTTTCTAGCCATGAATTATTGGCGACCCTTTGCGATGAGCTAAAAATACGGTATCGAAAAACAGGCGCAACCTTAAAAACGTTAACGGATAAAATTCAAGAAAAATTGCTGAATAATCATAAAGAAAATATTAATACATTACTGATCATTGATGAAGCACAGCACCTACAGCCTGAAGTATTAGAGCAACTCAGATTACTCACTAATTTAGAAACAAATACTAAAAAACTATTACAAGTAATTTTAATTGGTCAACCTGAATTACAAGTGCTGTTAAAGCGAAGGGATCTTCGCCAATTAGCGCAACGTATTACCGCTAGGTATCATCTTTTACCTTTAAACCAGCAAGAAGTTGCACAATATATTAAGCACAGACTTTCGATTGCTGAAGGTGTTAGATCTCTCTTTTCAATTCAAGCGATGAATACCATACATAGCATTTGCGGAGGCATACCTCGTTTAATTAATTTGGTTTGTGAACGGTCACTTATAAATGCTTATAGTAGCAATGTCGCCACGGTGAATAAAAGTATCGTACTTTTATCTGCGCAAGAAGCTTTAGGTGATGATTATGAAGTGACTTACTGGTGGCAAAGTCGTGTATTTAAAATAGCGTTATTGTGTATTGCTATCGCCTGTATTTCTGTGGGTGCGTATTATATTGGCAGTAAACAAGTCGTTTTTGTTACGGCAACAGAGCCAACTATTAATATAGATAAAGAGGTATTAGTTGACAAAACTACTGTGATTGAAAATTCCAAGACAACTTTAGACAATGCTCCTCAAGTAATCATTGAACCTAACGCTGAAGATCCTATTGAAATAAGTACTACCACTATCGAAAATTCCCAGTCTGAAATTATTGCTAAGCCAAGCAATAAAACAGAAGACGTGAAAAATACACTGACTAAAGTTAGTCATCAGCAAAAGACAGTAGAGAATAAGGTTATACACAAAGATGTAGTGTTAGCTGATAAATCAGTAGATAAAAATATTGAATTTGAAGCGGTGGAAGGCGTATCTGAAGAGTTATTAAACCGATTTAAAGCCGTGGTTGATTCAAATGAAGATGATTTTGACGGATCAGAAAACTCAGCTAGCGATAACATTGATCCCCTAGAAAAAATGCCGTTATGGGTACAAAATGGTGTACCTACATTAAAGTTTACTATGCACATTTACGCGAGTGATGGAAAAGGTTGGGTGAAAGTAAATGATAGAGACAGATACGAAGGAGATAGCATAGCGCGCGAACTTATCTTGGTAAATATTCTTCCTCAAAAAGTAGTATTAAATTTTAGAGGTGAAAAATTTACCATGCCAGCTTTATCTTCTTGGTAGTATTTTCCGGTAAATATTTAATTTTGATTAATAAAAAAAGGCAAAGTAAATTAATTTACTTTGCCTTTTTTTTGAGCTTTAAGTATACATTTTAGAAATGTATTTTATGTCTGTGCTTTAAGCGTTATGCCCAGCTAGGACGCTTCGCTTCATAAGCTTCAATTAAATCCATTTTATTTAATGTCCAACCAACACTATCAACACCTTCGGCTAAACAGTATTTGTGGAAATCGTTTAACGGAAAGTTAAAGCTTAATTCACCACAAGTTACTGTTTGAGCTTCTAAATCTAAAGATATGTTGATGTCAGTTTTTGCTGACGCTTCAAATAACTGTTGAATTTCATCGTCAGTTAATCGAACGGGCACAACACCGATATTTATACAGTTACCGTAGAATATATCAGCAAAGCTTGATGAGATAATGACATCAAAACCAAATTCTTGTAAAGACCAAGGAGCATGTTCACGGCTTGAACCACAACCAAAGTTTTCGCGAGTTAATAACACGCTAGCACCTTTGTACTGTGGGAAGTTTAAAACAAATTCAGGGTTTTCTTTAGTCCCTTCAAAATCAAGGTAGCGCCAATCGTGAAACAAATGAGGAGCAAAACCCGTACGTGTAGTTTTTTGCAAAAACTGCTTTGGAATGATTTGGTCGGTATCAACGTTGGCCATATCTAACGGAGCAACTAAACCAGATAATGTCGTAATTTTTTCCATGATGGAGCTCCTAATCTTTTGTATTTAATGCAGCGTTTAAGTCAACAAAGCGAGCTTCAATTGCAGCTGCAGCAGCAACTTCAGGGCTTACTAAGTGAGTACGGCTACCACGACCTTGACGGCCTTCAAAGTTACGGTTGGAGGTAGATGCACAACGGTCGCCTTCCTCTAAACGGTCATCGTTCATGCCTAAACACATTGAACAACCCGGTAAACGCCATTCAAAACCAGCATCTATAAATATTTGTGATAAACCTTCTTCTTCAGCTTGTGCTTTTACGCGGTATGAACCAGGAACAATAATAGCAGCAACTTTATCTGATACTGTTTTACCTTGTTCAGCGTAATGGCTAACAACACTTGCCGCAGCACGTAAATCTTCGATACGTGAATTAGTACAAGAGCCGATAAATACTTTGTTAACCGTTACTTCGGTTAATTTAGTACCAGCCGTTAAGCCCATATATTTTAACGCGTTTACACATGATTCTTTTTCAACAGGGTCAGAAAAGTCGTCAGGAGAGGGGACAACTGAATCAATAGACGTTACTTGACCAGGTGTTGTTCCCCAAGTCATTTGAGATTTGATGTCTTCACCTTTTAGGGTCAAGTAGGTATCAAATGTTGCGTCGTCGTCAGTTTTTAATGTTTTCCATTGAGCAACAGCAGCATCCCAATCGTCTAATTTAGGTGCGTATTCTTTATGCTGTAAGTAATCGAATGTGATTTGGTCAGGAGCGACTAAACCTGCTTTAGCGCCAAATTCAATACTCATGTTACAAATGGTCATGCGTTCTTCCATGGTTAATGCGGTAATTACATCTCCACAATATTCAACCACATAACCTGTTGCACCAGCAGAACCTGTTTTACCGATAATAGCTAAAATAATATCTTTAGCGCTAATACCTTTGCCTACCTTACCGCTTACTTCAATTCTCATGCTTTTTGCACGGCTTTGACGTAAAGTTTGGGTTGCTAAAACATGTTCAACTTCAGAGGTACCAATACCAAAGGCTAAAGCACCAAAAGCACCGTGGGTAGCTGTATGAGAATCACCACATACAATAACTTGACCTGGTTGAGTAATACCTAACTCAGGACCCATTACATGCACAATACCTTGGTTTTTATGACCCATTCCAAATAACTTAACGCCAAACTCTTCACAGTTTTTTTCTAAGGTGCGTAATTGATTTTCAGCCGCTTTACCGGCAGCAGCAATATCAACAGATTGTGTTGATACGTTGTGATCCATCACACCTATTGTTTGTGCAGGCTTGCGTACTGGGCGATTAAAATGCTTTAAACTCGCAAAAGCTTGTGGTGATGTTACTTCATGAATTAAGTGACGATCAACGTATATAAGCGGAGTTTCGCTCGCTTTTTCTTCAACTAAATGCTGTGAATATAATTTTTCATATAAGGTGGTAGACATCTTATAATTCCTTATTTATTTTACTTATTGAGCGCTAATGTTCGCGCAAATAATGTCGCCCATTTCACTGGTCGATTTAGCGATAACTGTACTACCAGGTGTTAATAAATCACCCGTTAAGTGACCGTCGTCTAATGCTTTAGATACTGCAGCTTCAATAGCTTGTGCTGCATCACCTTGGTTGAGGCTATAACGTAACATTAACGCTGTAGAAAGAATTTGAGCTATAGGATTAGCAATACCTTTACCGGCGATATCGGGTGCACTACCACCTGCAGGCTCATACATACCAAAGCCATCTTGGTTTAAGCTTGCTGATGGTAATAAGCCCATAGAACCTGTGATCATTGCACAGATGTCAGATAAAATATCACCAAATAGGTTTGAACATAACATCACATCAAACTGTGCCGGATTTTTAACTAACTGCATTGCCGCGTTATCAACGTACAAATGGTCTAATTCAACATCGGGGTATTCTTTAGCCACATCAAGTACTACTTCACGCCATAATACTGAAGCTTGTAATACGTTAGATTTATCAATAGAAGTTAACTTGCCACGACGTTTCTGCGCCGCTTTAAAACCTAAGTGCGCTATACGACGGATCTCTTTACGAGAATAAACCATTGTATCGTAGCCATATTCATCTTCGCTACCCGGTTCGCCAGCACGACCTTTAGGTTCACCAAAGTAAATACCACCCGTTAGCTCTCGCATAACTAGAATGTCGAAGCCTGTACCTGAAATATCGGCACGTAAAGGAGAAAGGTGAGACATGGCTGAAATTAAGCTAGCGGGGCGCATATTACAAAATAAGCCGAAATGACCACGTAAACCTAATAATGAAGCACGTTCAGGTTGTTCTGCAGAAGGTAAATTAGCCCATTTAGGACCTCCAACAGAGCCAAATAAAATAGCATCTGCTTGTTCACAACCTTCAAGGGTACTTTTTGGAAGGGCAATACCGTCGTTGTCGATTGCACAACCACCTACATTAAAATCATTTAATGTAAGGTCGAAATTAAATTTTTCAGCAACAGTTGCTAAAACTTTTTTAGCTTCTGCCATTACTTCTGGCCCGATACCGTCACCGGCTAATATTGCTATGTTAGACATTGTTTACCTACTTTATTTTTACTTAATTTGTTGAATTTATATTTACAATTTCGATGTGCTGAACGTAAATGATAAATCCGCCTTAAAATTGATTATTTGTTCGCTTTACGTTCTTCACGAAGTGTCGCTATATGTTTTGCACGTTGTATAGCATTAAGTGCTGATACGAAGGCTTGGCCTGATGCTTCAATAACATCAGTTGCTATACCGTAACCGTGAAAATTTCGTTCTTGCCATTTTACCACTAAATTAGCGACACCTAATCCATCTTCACCAGCGCCTTTATTTGATATTTTATAGTCAGCTACTTGAATATCATCATCAACAGCCTTTTTAATCGCTTGATATAGCGCGTCTACAGGACCATTACCTGTTGCAGATTCTGTTTGAATATTATCACCAACACTTAATTTAACGCCGGCTGTAGCAAATTCACCACTACCTGATTGAACGTTTATATCCAATATTTGATAGTGTTCTTGGCTGTCTTGTTGTTGAATATTAAATAATAAAGCTTCTAAGTCATCATCAAAAACTTGGCCTTTTTTATCGGCTAACTTTAAGAAGTCTTCGTATAACGCTTCAATATCAAAATCATTTTCGTTATAGCCTAATGTTCCCATGCGATGCTTGATTACATGACGACCACTACGAGACGTTAAGTTTAATTTTGTTTTACTGATACCGACACTTTCAGGCGTCATTATTTCGTATGTGTTTGACGCTTTTAACATACCGTCTTGATGAATACCTGAAGAATGGCTAAAGGCATTACTGCCCACAATTGCTTTGTTAGGTTGAACAGGCATGTTACATAAGTGGCTTACTAACTTAGAAGTACGCGCTATTTCTTGGTGATTAATACCCGTATTAACGCCCATTAAGTCTTGGCGTGTTTTTAATATCATCGCGATTTCTTCTAATGAACAATTTCCCGCGCGTTCACCAATACCGTTAATTGTACATTCAACTTGGCGTGCACCAGCTTGTACCGCTGAAATTGAGTTAGCTACCGCTAAACCTAAATCGTTATGGCAATGTACTGAAATTACCGCTTGGTCAATATTTGGAACACGGTTGAACAATTGCGTGATAATACCGCCGAATTCGTTCGGTAATGTGTAACCTACTGTATCTGGAATGTTGATGGTTGAAGCACCGGCTTTAATTGCGTTTTCAACCATACGACATAAGTTATCGATAGGTGTACGACCAGCATCTTCACAAGAAAACTCAACGTCATCCGTAAGGTTACGTGCGAATTTTATTGCATGCAGTGCCATCGCTTCAACATCATCAAAGCCTTTACGTAATTTTTGTTGAACGTGAATGTCTGACGTAGAAATAAAGGTATGAATACGAAATTGTTCAGCAACATTCATCGAGTCAGCACAGGCTTGAATATCGGCTTCTACAGCACGTGATAAACCACATACAATAGAGTCTTTTACCGTACGAGCAATCTCTTGTACTGAATGAAAATCGCCCGGTGAAGATACTGGAAAGCCAGCCTCAATAACATCTACACCTAAACGTTCAATTGCTTGAGCAATTTGAATTTTTTCATTTACAGATAAACTAGCCGTTAATGCCTGCTCACCGTCTCTTAAGGTGGTATCAAATATAATTACTTTGTCGTTCATGGTTATGTCCTTAGCGGTTTTACACTTTTATAAGCAGGCAAAAAAAAACCCACGAATTATAGCGCGGGTTTAAGTTTTATTCTTTATAAATTTTAAATAATAAAAAAGCATCCGCGTATTTTGTATACGAGGAGGAGGAGAGCTTTTAATGAAAAGTTTTTATTTTGCATATAGTTTGTATAAAAAGTCTTAAAATTAATAAAGTTAACGTTTATTTTCGTTTTGATGAAGTTATTAATATCAAATTTATACGTATATAGTCAAACAATAAATTATAGAGAATAGTTACAATAAGTATGTAAATAACAATTTATTTTACCAATTACTGACTTACCCTAGGTTTTAGTTGAATAAGTTGGGTAGGTAAATATTATGCTTTCGGGTAATATAATATGTAATTCGTATTTATTAAGTGTATTTCTGTGTATCG
>Ga0308021_10001627_pt1 | contig 10283 bp, 8 predicted proteins | sample Neamet351_FD_201296 | JGI IMG/M metagenome (GOLD analysis project Ga0308021, IMG submission 201296) | Marine microbial communities from water near the shore, Antarctic Ocean - #351 | ecosystem: Environmental > Aquatic > Marine > Unclassified | place: Southern Ocean | collected 2014-10-02
CGATACTCCGGCACCAGCAGTTGCAGCATGCTACGTACCATCATCACATCGCCATTCGCCGCTGCAATTCGTAATGTAGTTACCATGGGTTGCAACTCACTCCATGGTAAAAACTTTTCATTAGCCTTCATAATTCGGGGATGTAGAGTGGATTGAGGATTATTACCTATCAGCAGTTCTTCATAGAGCTTTTCACCCGGACGCAAACCAACCACTTCAATTGCAATATCGCCTTCTGGTGAATTCTCATCTTTCACTCGGAAGCCAGAAAGCTCAATCATCCTACGTGCGAGGTCAATTATTTTAACCGGGGCACCCATATCTAGCACATACACGCCGGCTTCATTACTAACCCTATAATCACTCGCGTCTCCGCCAATGCCTTTGATAAGGCCGCCTGCCATCGCACCAGCTTGCATAACTAACTGAGCGGCTTCGGGAATAGTCATGAAATAACGAATAATATCTTGGTGAGTTACGGTGACTGGGCCGCCCTGGGCAATTTGTTGCCTGAAGTAAGGTACCACAGAACCAGAAGAACCTAATACATTACCAAAACGAACCATTGAAAATCGGGTAATACGGGAAACTTGTACAGAAGGCTTTCCATCCCACATCGGTTCGAATGAAGGTTTTTCTTCCACCGCCAAAGCTTGTAAAATCAGCTCACAGCAACGCTTACTAGCACCCATGGCATTAGTAGGATTAACCGCTTTATCCGTACTAACCAGTATAAATCGCTCTACCTGTCGCTCTATAGACACCTTGGCCATCACCATGGTGCCTAACACATTCTGTTTTACACATTCGGCTACATTGTGCTCGACAATGGGCACATGCTTTATCGCAGCGGCATGGTAAATAATATTGGGTTTCCACGTTAATATAACATCGCTGACACGGCTTTCATCCGCCACGGAACCCAGCAACGGTATTATAGTTGGCACTAGCCCAATAGCACTGTTCTCACTGTTCTCATCGAGAAGGTAATGCATAGCATTGAGTAATTCGTTGTGCAAGATATAGAGAGAAAATTCACTTAACTCAAATAATAACAATACCTTTGGTTTACGCTGCAATATTTGCCTACACAGCTCGCTACCAATACTGCCGCCTGCGCCAGTCACCATAACGGTTTTATTCGTGACTTGCTCTTGTAGCATTACTTCGATTGGTTCTGCAGGTTCCCGCGCTAACAGGTCGTTGATATCCAAATCGTGCAGATCTGAGAAGTCCGCTTTCCCTTGGGCCATAGCAATCAACCCTGGCAAAGTACGAATGCGTATATTCAAGGGGTGCAGGTGCTCTATAATCTCACTACGCTGCTTGCGGGTAATAGATGGCATTGCCAGTAATATGTCATCAACCTGGTGGCTAACCACAAAATCCTGTAGTTTTTCTCTAGAGATAATGGGCACGCCCATCAAGTCTCGTCCGTGTAGATCAAAGCTATCATCCACAAAACCCAGCAAGATACATTCACGGCTTTGCCCCAAACCAACGGCCAATTGCCGACCTGCAGCGCCAGCACCAAAAATCAGCACCCGCGATTGGCGAGACCTTTTCACACCACCTCCCGAATGTCTGACATGAACTGAATCTTCAATTTTACGCAGCAACCAACGTGCAAACATACGAGATCCACCAACAACCAGCACGGCCACCATGGCATTAATTAGCACAACAGACCTCGGAACCCCCTGCACACCGCTTAAAAAAACAACCAATCCCCAAAGTATTGCATACACTACAATGGACCTCACAATGGACCATACGGCCTTCATACTTAAGTGCCTAATGATAGCTCTATAAAGCCCAAAGTAATAAAACACAGGCACGGCAACCACAGGAGCACACAACACCAACAAAACTATTGGATTATTAACGCCTCCACGGGGCCAGTACCAATTATCTAAGCGTAGTGAAAACGACAGCCAGAGTGCGCCTATGATCAATAGAGAGTCCATAGCAATGAGAATTCTGCGCTTTGCTGAGCGTGGTATCGCAAGGATCTGTTTTAAAAAAATGTACATGAAATAGTCTCACTGAAATGTAAAGTCAAACAGCTATTTTCTACAAAGAAACGCTTTTCGGACTTTCGATAAAACTAATAAAAATTTTAAGGTGTCTAAGGGTAACCCCCCTATTAATAACCAGGTTTTTAATAGGGGGGTTACCTAAATATTGGAGGAGTTTTCTATACTACTCTTTGATTGAAACTGCCAAGGCTAATAGAGCCATATACGAACATACTCGTATGTTCGCAACCGCATTGGTCAGCGAATACGTTAAAAAAAACAGAGGTATTATTGCTTTGGAATGTACCACTTGGCATTACGCAAAAATAGGTACTAATTTAAGGGCGCTTACCTTTCATCGTTATCAATGAGACACGCCATCACACCGTAATACCTTCAAAAAAGTAAGCCACAATATTTTAATATCAAACCAAAACGACTGTTTCTGAAGGTACTCAATATCCAAAATCACCTTCTCAGGAGTAGCTAGGTCATCTCGCCCATTAACCTGAGCCCATCCAGTCAAACCCGGCACTAAGTCATGGATACCATTTTCAGTTCGTAAGGTGATCAAATCTTCTTGATTAAACAAGGCCGGACGAGGCCCGACAAAACTCATATCTCCCTTGATGATAGACAATAATTGAGGTAATTCATCCAAACTCGATTTGCGTAACAAATCACCAATTGGCGTCAACACACTTTTGGGATCCGACAACAAATGAGTTGCAACGGCAGGTGTATCCATTTTCATACTACGAAATTTAGGCATTTTGAAAATAGTATTATTCTTGCCCGCTCGATCTGACCAATACAGAATAGGGCCTTCTGAAGTCCACTTAATCCAAATTGTCACCAAAATAATCGGCAACAATAATATCGACCCCGCAACAGTTGCCAAAACCAAATCAAATATTCTTTTCACTTACCTATTCCCACAGTTCTTACCCAATCAAACTTGCAGGTAGAAATTTTAACCCAAAATGTGATGCACATAAAGGCTCGTAGTTGAATAAATTCAAACCTACAGCCACATGCTTTCGAAAACTGCCCATCCACAGTAATAACCGGTTGCTAGCGTAATAAATTTCGCTCTTTCGAACTGTAATATATGAAGAGCCTCAAACAAATGGCTCACCACTTCCCGCCCTATTTCTTCCCATGAATTAAGCCGTTAGTTCCAGTTATTTAAACAGCCACTTTAGTTAATTTTTACTCAAAAGGAAAAATTAATTAAATAAATTCAACTCTCGAGAAATAGCTGAACTTTTAAATTAAACTTACTTCAGTTTCTCTAAGATAAAACATGCATTTTGTTCGCAGCTACCCTTACCATTACCTAAAGAGTTAAGCAAGCTGTTCGCAGAAATTCGTTCTTTTTTATAATAATTAATATTAAAAAGTAGTTTTTTTAATTCTGATTCAAACTCAACTTGACTTTTAGGCTTAGGGCCTGGAGTGTATTCGTCATAAGGAATAGTAAAGCCAATTTTCTCTTTATATTCTGAATAATCATAAGGCAAAAAAAGTATAGGCTTATGCGTAACTAAATAATCAATATATATACTAGAGTAGTCCGTGATCAACAAATCAAAAGAGCCTAATATATCATTTATTTCAGAAACTTCGGAACTAAAAATAGTAGAAATTCGAGTGGAATTAGCAAACTTTTTTGGGATCGCATCTTCAAAGTTAGGGTGCAACCTTAAAAATATATTTATATTATTTTCTTCTAAAAAATCTGATAATCGGAAAAAGTCGAAAGACTCAAAAGGAAAAAGTCTAACCTTACAGAACGGCCTCCATGTTGGAGCATAGAGGATGCTCTTGGATGAAGATGCCTTGTTGATAATTTTTTTTACAAGCGCCTGATTAGGCTCATATAAAGCATCGTTTCGTGCCTGCCCCATTATCACCACTTGATTTGGTTTAACACCGATAAAACCTGACCACGTAGATCGAAATAATTCTGACGTTGAAAAAAAGTAAGAAAAATTAAAACGTATCAATTTTAAGTAGATTTTTTTCTTAAAGTTAGTATATTTTTCAAGTAGGCCAATACTCTTTAGTGGCGAGCCATGGCCGAGGTGGTAAACATGGCGGCCCACACTCAAAAAAATTCCGCCCACAGGTGTTTCTAATGACGACACAATCCAAGTTTTAGCCCGTAGCACATAAAACATTCCAGCCAGAGTTCCACTTTCTATAAAATAATGGCCAACTTTTTCAGACAAATCCTTCCTTAATATTTCATCATTAATAACAAACTTAATTTCCTTTTCCGGATGTTTATTTATAAAATATTCAAATAAAAACCTTGAATTCTGCTTATAAGTTGAATTGAACTCTGACGAGAAAATTATTCTTTCTTTGACCTTAGGAATCAACAAAAAAAATAACGAAGGAAAAATCCCTTTTAAAAAGAAAATTAACCTTAGAGTCACGTATTTATCTTTGTTCATTATTTTTAAAAATACTCATATAAATAAAATCACTATAAAGGGCTGTGGTAGCTACTAACCAACACTTATAGTTAAATATTTTTGGCAATTTCAATTATTTCGGTTGTTGAAATAGAAGGCGTTCTTGGAAAATAAATAACTTCACAGATATCTTTGAACATATCAAACTTACCTTCCCAATCGTTCCCCATTGCTAAAATATCGGATTTGTAGTACTCAATATACTCACGTTTTTTTTCTAAAGAATGCTCAATAAAAACCTCATCAACAAAAGACAACGATTGGACAATTTTAAGCCTATCTTCCTCAGAATATATAGGGAACTTTTTCTTTTTACTAAAATTTAATTCATCACTAGAAACACCAACAATTAAAGTATCTCCAAGAGACTTAGCACGTTCCAATATGTTTATATGCCCAATATGAAACACATCGAATGTTCCGAAAGTAATTATTCGCTTAGAGCTTGGCATCTATATTCCTTTGATTAATAATGGCGTTAGTAACGCGTTGAGCTGAAAAACCATCTTCATGAGGGTTAAATATTTTATTAAAATCGCTTAAGTCAATTCTTTGGTTTAGAGCGTTCGATATATCGTCTGCCAATGCAGATAGCAACGAGCTTATTTTTCCGGGCAACACATCATCAAGGTCTATATACACCCCTCGTATTTTTGATTCATATTCATCACGATCATACATAAAAAATAATATTGGCTTATTTAAAAGTGCATAATCAAAAAAAACACTAGAATAGTCAGTAATAAGAAGATCAGATATTAAAAATAAATCATTAATATTATTATAATTTGACACATCAATAAATCTCGAGGATTCATTTTGTAAATCTGTAAAATAATGCCCTCTATATATAAAAATAACATCATTATCAAATTTATTTAAAAAGCTTTCATTTTCTAAAGGGTTATGAAACACATGCGATTGCTTTTCATTATTGAAGGAGTTATCACGCCAAGTAGGTGCATAAAGAATAACGGTTGCATCCACCGCTATATTGAGTGAACGCTTTATTTTTTCGATTAAATAAATATCTGAGGAGCCTTGAATTAAAGCATCATTTCTTGGGTAACCACACTCCAAAATTTGATCTTTTCTTAGGCCAAATCCAGAAATGAAACACCTTGATGCGTACGGGCTTGGCGATATGAAATAGTCCATTTTCTTGGCATCAATAGAATACGCATACCTTAAACTAGATTTACTAACTTTAGAATTCTCATCCATTTGTATATCAAAACCCAGTTTTTTCAAGGGTGTCCCATGCCAGCACTGAACAAACACCTGCCCTATTTTTTTGACAACTCTATACGGAATTCTGCAATTCACAACCCAATATTTACTCGTAGCGTAGGCTTGGAAATATTCATCAGTTCCGTATATAACAACTGATGTATTCTTATTTTCCGTGAGCATCAAAAGCATTGGGTGCATAGGTGAAGAGACAACCCACGTGAATTTAGCCAGTGGAAAGTTAGTGAGTAAATTTTGATAAATAGCAAAAGGCGAGTCATTAACCATTTTCCCTTTAAAACATTCAAATAAAAATGCCTCTTCAACAATATTCTGACGGTTATATTTAAACCAAAAAATAGTTTTGTATAAATTTATATACGTGATTCTGAATAGTCCGTCAAAGAATGGGGACTTAGCAAGTAAACGCTTTACCAAAATTGTAAACTGTTTCGTAAAGCTAGACATAATTAGGCCTGGTAATAAATACGAATAACAACCTAAAGATAATGCTTACGTAGGTTGATTTGAGAGGAGAAAAAAGAATTTAATGCCCCATGACCCAACCTCACTAATATAATAATTAGCACAGCAATAAGAATAGTCATATCCTCAGTCAAAACCACGACTATGAGCCCCAAAAAAAGCATTAAATAAAGAAGAACCCCCGTTACGTGAATAAATATTTTAGCATCAATATTGAGTTTTTCCATCAATTTAGTCTGATGAATTGGAAAAGCCCATTGTTCTAGGATAACAAAATACACAAGGACCATACTTGAATAAAATATTGCGTAATGGACATTAAGCAGAAGAAGAGCAATGAAAACAAACAGAACTAGCATTATATCGCCCAGCACTTGACAAAATGATACATAAGTCTTAGAGATCACTTTATGTGACTTAACCATGCCTCTAAATTCATATTTATTTTTCTCAATCATAATTTTTTGCCTTTTAACAATCCTTGTTTTATATATCTGCAAAACCACATTCAAAAGATATAAAACAATAACAATCGCAATAATTGTGCCAATATAAAAATCACGGCCAATGCGCTTTTCGATGTCATAAAAAAATGAAATGTTTTTTGATCCTGATAGCAAAAACAATACTTTTAAAGGAAGGAACATAACAATCATATTGATAAATTTAGTTAAAAAAACCAAGATTGATATTTTTATAATCTCTAATTTAGCTTGCTTTTTAAACATCATATACAATTGCGGTAACAATCTAAAAAAGTAAACCGTTCTCCAAGAATTCCCCTTAAGTCGATTAAAAACACCCATCTAAAGCCTCTATCTTCTTAGCTATTTTATCGACAAGTTCAACTTTATTTAAGTGAGTCATATCATCGATATATTCTATACTCGGAAACCATAAATCATGATTATCTTTTTGTACCCGTGATTTAAAGTGAGGAACATTTGTTAATGCAAACGTTTTTATTCCTGACAGACCCGCTAGCTCCAATACTGTAGAACCCGTTGAAACGATTATATCAAGGTGCTGCATAACATCGTAAACACCTGAGAAGTCATTAAGCAGGCTGGTGTCCACATTATAATTAGTTTTTATGCGCTCAACTTCCTTACTGTAATCACCGTATTGCAAAATAACGAAGGCCACATTTTCCAACTTAAAAAGAGGCTCTAACTCCTGCAGTTGAAAACAGTGCTCATTTCGAACTATAGTTTCTATCGAGCTTCGCCAACTGAGCCCTATTATTGTCTTATTTTTTTCCCTTATTTTCTTAACTTCATCAATGAAAGACGAGCTTAGGACCGATGAGGGATGCCTAACATCAATGGTTTTACGGTTCTGCAGATAGTCATCAAATAACTGTGAAGTAAGATCAGTTACAATAGTCACCTTATCGAATTGTTCAAGTTCGTATAATAAGGCATTATCCATCAAATGATGCAACTTATCATGAGGAAGCTTATTGTATGCTTCCGAATCATTCTCAGTCACTCTATAAGTCCGACCGGTCGAAATGAATTTTACTTCGGGGAAACGCAGACTTAACAGCTCATACAACCTAGGCTCACAACTAATTGTGATAGATGGATTCAATTTAGTTAACAAATTATACAAGCGGGAAAACCGAATTTCATCTCCTAGCCCCCAACTTGCTAGAACTAGTGGTGATTTAGCATTGATAATATCTTCAAGTTCCTGAGTGTACTTATCCTCAAATGACACATATAGGACTTGTGATAATTGCTGACGCTTATAAGCGTGAAAGGCCCTAACGAAATCCCCTTTTGCAAACCAATACTGCCTCTCCAACTTATTATTAATAGCATTCGGATTAATCTCGGCTGAGATTACATTCTTTAGTGGCGCATATAACTCATCAGCTTCTAAAAATACTCCTTCAGCAAACTTTAACTGGCCAAGCCTCGTATAAGCATCATAAATTCGTTCATAGCACTGGAGGGTAAATACCTTATCTTTATTGTTCTCATACAACAAAACGACTTGCTGAGCATTATTAACTAAATAATACAGTTCAAGCTGCTCTTTATAGTTTAATTGAGTTAAGAAACTGGGTTTACAGAAGAGCGTCGCCAAAGCCTCTACGCCATAAAATTTGGCGACAACATAACAAAGAGCAAGCGGAGTCATATTTTCCGATGAGAACGCCTTTTTCTTCAGGTGTTTTTTAATTTTAGATCCCTGAGGGGCGTCAGAAATTATAATTGACGTAATGATGTCATTAATAGCGATAGGATTAATACTTACAGCATTACCGATATACACCTTTGATTCTCGCGTTCCGTTTGTAATAAGAGCCGCCCAGCCAAAATATTTACTTTCCCGCTCTTCTAATATCCAGAGTTTATGGGTATCAAAGAAATTAATATACTGAGCATGTTTATGTGTATTATACAAAAAATCTAATTTTTTAAATATTTGTTTTTTTCTTTATCATCATGGAACTTAATTTCAACACCTGAAGAAGCCTGATTATCACCTATGTCCATCAAAATAAGATTTCGCAACCACGCACTCTTATAAAATAGGTAATGAACTGATTTAACCGCATAGTTCCTAATGAATTTATTCATTGTCATCCATAATATACTCAATAAATCGTTGCGTATTCGCGTTATCCCTATATTTAAAGAATAATTTAGAAGGCTCGAAGACAGTATTCTCATCACGATTAATCATGGTATTAAGGGAGACCAATAATTGTTCAAAGTTTTTGGTAATTTCACCAGATAAAACTTCATCCAAGGGGTATATCATTCCCCTTTCATCTCCATACTTTTCTTCATCAAACAGATACAAGCACGTATTTGACGAAATCAAAGAGAAATCTAACCATACACTTGAATAATCAGTAATTAGCGTATGTGTATGCTTAAGTAATGTATTGGTTAGTTCATATTCTTCAAGATTAAGTAGCAAGCCACAGGCCTCTATAAGAGGTAAAGGTTGTAACTTACTAAACTTATGTGGGCGAATACCAAGTACAGCATTGTTTTTTTGTAAAAAATCACAGAGCAACACCTCCTCATCATTAGAAAATGCAACTATCCTATTCTTCTGTTTCCATGTTCCTCTGTAGGTAGGCATCCATGATACCAATTTTCTTCCATTCAAGGCCTCAATCAACCCCTTTTCTTGAGCGTCAATAAGCCAATCAAGTCCTTTTTCATCTAGTAAATCAGCACGGGGCAACCCCGACAAAATACATTTTGAAAGCGGTATATTAAAACAAGCAGCCATAACGGCTTGGTCTAAAACTGAACTACAAACAAGCCCACTTAAATTTTTAGATTCAAAATCTAAGAATTTATCGGTAAAGCGGTTTTTATCAAAATGCCTGATTGTCTTTAGTGAAATGCCATGCCAAACATTAAATATTTTTCTTTTTCTATTCGTCAAAAAACGAGGAATAGCATGATCGACAATAATATAATAACTGCTGAAAAACGCATACAGAAACTGAAGGGAGGCTTTAAGCGATCGCTTAACCTTCCCATTCAACACCACAAGTTTTAACTCAGGGTGATAGGAAACCAAATACTCTTTCACACACACTAAATTCGCATCCAACATACCTGTTGATGAATATAAAACTATTTGATTTTTGTTTTTAGTAAACCATGGGTCTATGAGATTTCTTAAAATAAAGAAAATCCTGTTTTTATTCTTTTTGTTCAAAAGTAGCCTATGTAAGTGTAATCTCTTCATTATTAACCTGCGTTAATAAATAGAGAGTTTCTACGGTATAGCAATTGTCAAGGCGGGAACCCAACCAATCGCAGAATGTGGACGAATTATATTATTAAGTCAATTGCCATTGAGCTTCTAGTAATTGTGCATGCTCGATATCCTCGAACAAGTTTAACTCAAGCCACTCCAGCCTTACTGTTCGATTAAACCGATCTATATGGGCACTTTGAGTGGGTTTTGTAGTGGTACAGTGAATTTGGCCACCTAACAAGAGATGTTATGATCATCTCTGATCAATTAGGTGAACCAATGAAAAAACGTACAAGACCCACTTTTAGCCCTGAATTTAGACTAGAAG
>Ga0308021_10001628_pt1 | contig 10281 bp, 6 predicted proteins | sample Neamet351_FD_201296 | JGI IMG/M metagenome (GOLD analysis project Ga0308021, IMG submission 201296) | Marine microbial communities from water near the shore, Antarctic Ocean - #351 | ecosystem: Environmental > Aquatic > Marine > Unclassified | place: Southern Ocean | collected 2014-10-02
CGTCCAACCAGGTGGCCGTTTTCGGTTTCATCAGCGTAGAACAGGTGCAACGGTAACCCGAAGCATCGGTCAGCAGGTGGGGCGCCATGATCAGCGAGTTCTGGGTAGTCAACGAATGATAACATGGGCCCAGTGAAGTGAAAGTGAATGAACATCAGTATTCGGTCTTTTACCTGAAGCCTCGCCCCCCGCACGCCTGAGCGCAAGGCGCTAGAGCACAAGGAAGGCCACGGCCGTGTTGGCAACAGGGAACGCCATGAGGGCGGGGCGGTCCTCGTTGTCGCTAAGCTTTAGCAAAAGTGATTGGAGAATCCGCGTTTACGATTACAGCTGAATTGGAGAAGGAGAATCCGCTCGTTGCCCCTGCTGCGCCACTGCTGCTGCAGCTATGGTTCTCGCCTGCTTCGCTGACACTGAGCACAGGATGCTGGCCGCCGAGGCGCGCCTCCCACCACTCTCACTGCTCGTCGTCTTCGCCGTGCCACAAGGCGACGTAGTGCCGCGCCTGGAAGTACAACACGCCCGCACACCCTGTCCTTATGCTGCGGATGCCGGCGCCGAAGAAGAGCCTGCGCCATCCCTGCCACACGTTCAGCTGCGGCGCTGCCACCGCTCCGATTGATGGGTAGAACATGCTCCGCATGTGCTGCGGCACGCTGACGCCGTGGTTCACGTCGTGCTTCATGAGTGCGGAGAGCGTCTGAAAGGGCGCTGTGATCCATCCTGCCGCCCATCCCACGCCGAACGCGCTCGCAACCGCCGCGCCCCTGCCGCCGCCGCTGCCGCCGTTGTCTGCTCGGCTGCCGCCGCCCCACCGCGCTGCCACAGCACCCGTCACCAGCGGGTTCACGACCACGATGGCGGCAATGTAGCACAGCTCGCGCGCAAAGAATGGCACGAACCCGTCGAAGAGCCGCGCTGCGCCGTGCTGGGCGGCGTATGCGCGGATCTGCCGCACGGGGGCGGCAAGCGGGGCCAGCGCGTGCCGCAGCCCACGCTCCGCGCCCGCGCCCGCGCCCGCGCCCGCGCCCGCGCCCGCGCCCGCGCCCGCGCCCGCGCCCGCGCCCGCGCCCGCGCCCGCGCCCGCGCCCGCGCCCGCGCCCGCGCCCGCACCCCCCCTCGCGCCGTGGCTCGCGCGGGAAGAGCTGGAGCTCGAGCTAGAACTGGGGCGCGCGGAAGCGGCGGCGGCGGCGGCGGCGGCGGCGGCGGCACGGGGCTGCTCCTGCAGCATCTGGTCCATGACGAGCTTCTTTTCGATCACCTGGAAGGCGGGTGCCGTCACGCACGTGGTGAGCAGCGCCGCGGCCCACGGGTTGTCGAGGCTGACGGCATGGCTCACGCTCTCGACCGCCATGGAGTAGGGCACAAGCAGCGTGCCGGCCGTCGCGCCGCCGCTCCAGAACCGGCCCTGCCGCACCGCGCTGCGCAGCGCCAGCCCGCACTCGCGGCGCGTCGCCAGCACGGCGAGCGGGTAAACCAGCGCAACGTCCAGGATCCCCACGGCGCCGCCGGTCAGCGCGTGACGCAGAGCGGACGGTGGTTTCTGCGCGGCGGGCGGCTGGTGCTGCTGCGGAGGCCCCCTGTTGTCCTCCATCTTCAGGCTGCAGGCCGGTCCATCACCTGCCGCGTCCGCAGTGGGGTCAGCCCGACCTGTTCAAGAAATTGATTTTGTTGGATCGACACAAGAGTAATAGTTTGGGGGCGTGAGCCCCGACGCACAAACGCGGGCTTGGCAGCGCACCAGCAGCGCACACTGCGCAGCTAAGCTGGTCGCGCAGACCACGCACAGCATGGACGAGGAGCGAACGCGAGGGAGGGAGGAAGTTACGTGTGTTGTGTTCCCGAATGATAAGGAGCTGAGTGAGTCAACGCGAAAAGGACCTCTCGTTCGGGGGCTTCAATCCGTGGAGCTTCTATATAGATCGGCAAGGACCAAGATGCTGTCGGCGATGAGCGACGGGACGACGGATGGCGCAGACGGCGCGCCGATGAAGGCGGCGACTGGCCGCTGGACCAAGGAGGAGCACGCGATTTTCGTCGAGGGCATGCGCAAGCACCCGCGCCAGTGGAAGTCCATCTCGCTCATCGTCAAGACGCGCACGCTCGTGCAAGTGCGCACGCACGCGCAGAAGTGCTGGACCGAGGAGATGGCCAACGGAGGCTGCGCGGACCTCGAGGACTCCTCCTTCGCCACCCCCAAGAAGAGCACCGCCGCCGCTGCCAAGCAGGCTAAGGCCGCCGCCGCGGCGGCGGCGCCCGCGACCGGCGCGGCGGCGGCGGCCAAGGGGACCGCGCGGAAGGCAGGCGGCAGCGCTGCCGCGCGGGCGCTGGGCAAGGACAGCGCGTCGTTTTGCTCCGCCGCGGGCGGTGCTTCGCCCCTCGCCGCTGCCGCCGCCGCGGGCAGCGCGGCCGGCGCTTGCGCCGCGGGCGCTGCCTCCCGCGCCGCTGCCACGGCGGTCGGCGGCCGCGGCAGCGGCGCGGCCGCGTCGGCGGCGCTCGGCGGCGGCAAGAAGGACGTCGTGCCAACTCGGCCGCGCCTGAGCGTGCACGTGCTGGCGACGAGCAGCGGCGTGGGCAAGAGGGGCGCCAGCAGCTCGAGCAGCGACGACGGCGAGGAGCTCGGCCTCTGCACCACACCCACCCCGGCGCAGCGCCGCCGCCCGGCCGCGGCGCGGCAGCACGGCGAGGACGGGGACCGCGCCTCGCCGCAGGGTGAGCGCACGGCCAGTTCCGGCGCCCAGGAGGTGGCGCGTCGGCACGTCTCTGTCGCGGTGAAGGGCGCCGCGGCGGCGACGCCCAACAAGGTGCCAGTCGGGCGTGCGGCGGTGGTGGGATCCGCGTCGCCACCGACGACGGTGCGGCAGTGCGGCAGCTCCGAGGGGTTGGCGGAGGGCGAGCCCACGTCGCCGGCGCCGGTCTCTTCGGCTCTGCCGCAGCAGCTGGCTGCCGGGCTGAACGGCGCGAGCGGCAAGAGCAGCCCACGCGCGCAGATGCGGGTAGAGGCGCGGGCCCGCGCTCGCGCGCGCCACAAGGCCAACGCGCAGGCCAAGGCCTTGAAGCGCGAGAACGAAGACGGCACCGCCAGCCAGCACGACGGCGGGGCGCCGTCGTTCTCGAACACGTCGTCGTTCTCGTCGTTTTCGGCGGCCGCGGCAGCCGCGGCAGCGGCGCGCGGTGGCCCCGAGGGCGCAGAGGGGCGGGGGCTGCATGGTGCGCAGCAATGTGGGCAGCAGGCGCACCGGGCCGCGCTGCTGCAGCAGCAGCAGCAGGGTGGTGGTGGTGTGCCGTTGCAACAGAAGCAGGGCGGGGCGCACCAGGCGCAGGGGTCGCAGGGGTCGCAGGAGCGGCAGCAGGATGCGAGGGCGAGCAACGGCGCCCCCGCGGCCAAGCGTGCGCGGCTAGCGCACTTCAGCGGCATGGCGCCGGGAGGTGGCAGCGGTGGCACCCAACAGTCGGGGCCGTTCTCGTGCGTCGAATCGCTGCCGTCTGGCTTCGGCCGGGGCGTCGACGACATGGACGATTCGGACATGTGCGCTTTCTTCGGGACGGAGTCGCCGCTGGGCTTCTCGCCCACATCCACGCCGTCGCCTCCACTCTCGCCGAGCATTGGGCGGTCTATGGACTTGCCGGAGAAGCGTATGCCCCTCGTGACGGACTCGTGGCACGGCATGCTCTCGTTGTCGGGTTTGCTGTAAGCTGGAGCGCTGGGCAGATAAGAGGTATACACCGGACAGCAGATAGTGTCACAGGCACCAGAGAAGTGCAAGCCTTCGCTTTGAGCGACTGGCCCGCCGAGCAGCGCGCGCGCGGGTGCTGCCGGCACTTGCGACGCATGCGACAGGTAGCAGGTAGACTTTGCCCGCAGCAGCATGCAGGAATCAGCGCTGAGAAATACACTCGTACATGACAGAAAGTGACTGTGAGCTTACGGGTCAAACACTCACTGATGACATCATCGCATCATAGTGGATGCCAGATCAGGAGTCCGGTAACGGGCTGCCTTGAAACGATACCCATTGTTTCTTCTACTCCGAACACACTGAACACACAACTCCGATCTCCATCCAAAGCTCAACACCGCGCGCACCAAAAATAACCTCGAAGATCGCCAAGGATCGGGAAGATGGAAGCACCTGGTGCTACAGGTGTTGTGGGTAGCCAAGAAGGTGCGCCGTGCATGAGATTTTGGGCGAGCGTCCCCAGCGCCGTCGTGTGCAAGCATGCAGCTGCCGAAATCACGGCCGCCATCGCGCCGCGCGAGCTGATCATGCAGCCCAACGCCATCGCTTTCACCGTGGACACGAGCCGGGTCGATGCCGCGCTGGCCGCGGCGCTGGGCTCGCTGACCCTCGTGGAGTATGTGTATCTCTCGCTGGTTGCGTGCAGCGCTCCTTCGCCAGGGTCGGTGATCTGCATGCAGGAAATCATGGGTGCTTGTGCAGCGGTGCCGTGGACGGCTTTCGGTGCTGCATTGTCCTTCTGGAGGCTATTTGAGCGGCAGAAGGCGGGCGACACCGATGCAACGGCATTGGGGGCCATGGCGCAGAAGGCGGGCGACACCGATGCAACGGCATTGGGGACTATGGCACCGACCAAGTTTCGTGTTCTGAGCAAGCGTGGCGGCGGGACGCACACGTTTACAAGCCGTGATCTGAAGCGCGAGGTTGCCAGCGTTCTCGGCGCGGCGCATCCGGGCAAGCTGGAGGGCTGCTTCAAGGACCACGAATTCGATTTGACGGCGCGTGTGCACGGCTCCGATTTCTTCTTGGGGCTGCTGCTGAACTCGGCGCCGCTCTTTTCGGCGCTGGGGCGCGTGTTTCCGCCCGTTGACATCCGCGGGGAGCAATGCTCGCGGTACTCCCTGACCTTAGCTTATGATGGCGCCTATTTCCACGGCTGGCAGAAACAGCCGCCGCGCAATGGTGCAATGCACCGCACAATTGAAGAAGAGCTCGAATTGAAGTTGCGGCCGGTAGTGCGCCAGCAACTTCGCTTTGTGGCGAGCGGGCGCACGGATGCGGGCGTCTCGGCGCGGGGTCAGGTGTGCCAGTTTGACGCGGTCAGCGGCCCGGCACAGGAGCTGACGCTGTACCTATCAGGCACCCAGGAGCCCGCCATCGTCCCTGTGACGTCGCTCGCCGCAGCATTGAACGAGGCGCTGCCGGCCGACTTGCGCGTGCTGGAGGCAGCCGCCGTACCGAAAGGCTTCTGCGCGATGAATCCGCTGTGGAAACAGTACACGTACACGCTGCCAACAGGCGCGGCGCTCGCGCAGTTCTGCTCCGATGCGCTGCGCGAGGAGATCCTGGTGGAGGATCTGCCCTACCCAGACATGGACCTCATGAACGAAGCGGCAAGCTTCCTCGTTGGCACACATGATTTTGCGGGATTCCAGAGCAAGGGTGGTCAGGTAATTTTTGCCGCCGCCACGCGTGATGCTCCTGCCGCCACGGCGTATTCCACGCGTTTCGCTTATACCACTCCCCATCCCACGCGCATCTCCCTTTTTCAGAAAACCACAGTTCGCACAATTTTCAAGTGTGCGTTCGCTCCTGCCACCGCCACAACGCCGCAGAGTGATAGAGACAGCGAGCCCCACCAAACTGCGCTTGAGCCGGCCCTGGTATTGACGGTAGAGGGTGACGGCTTTCTGATGCATATGGTGCGGATTATCGTTGGCACTCTCCTCCAGGTCGGTTGCCTGCTACGGCCGCCGAGCGCCGCGCAGGAAGCGTTGCACAGCCTGTGCCGGTCGAGCGCGGGGCCCACTGTGCCACCTGCCGGGCTGTGCCTCGAGCATGCAGAGTACGAAATTGCGCCGTCATTCCAGGCATATCGGCAACACTGTGGCAGCGCAGCTGCCCGTGGCGCTGTGGGCACCGGTCCGCCGTTGATCGCAGCCCTGTGGGCACGTTTGAACGAGGTGGGGCGTCGCCACGGGGGCGGCGTGGAAGGCAACCTATCGAACAAGAAATTCGCCCGCAAACGCCGCAACCTCAGCAAGATGGCTGCTGGGGCACACAGTGTTCTCGAAATTGGATTCAACGCTGGGCACTCGTGTGCTCTTTTCTGGGCAGCCGGTGTCAAACGCGTGCTCGCGTTTGACATCGGCTGCCATTCATACGTCGAACCGTGCCACCAAATGCTCGTGGAGGCAGGGCTGCGAAGCGAGCTGGTCCTCGGTGACAGCCGGCAGTCCGTGCCCGCGCGCGCGCAGCAGGATCCGGCCACGAAGTACGACTTAATTCACATCGACGGTGGGCACATCCTTGACGTCCCCGCGTGTGATCTGCTGAACTGCGGCAAGTTCGCACACCGCTCAACGCTCGTCATCGTTGATGACACTGGCCCGCACTGGACCACACCTGCCATAGAAACAGCAATTGAGGAGGCGCTCCATTCCAAGCTTATCGAGGAAGTAGATTATGGTTTGTTGGGGCTTGAGGTTGAGTCGGATCACCGTGTTTTTCGCTACCTACAAGCGCCAGAGCTCGCACCACATCTTGCGGCCGACAGCACCACCTCGTGATGCATGAGAAAAGTGATGGGAGCATGGTGTCTTTCAGGGTGGAATTGCGTTTGGGCGCCTGGTGGAATGGGCGCTGCCTCGGTGGAATGGAGAATGAGAACAATAGTGCCCTGGCGCCTGGTGCCTGGTGCCCTTCATTGATTTTTTTAACGCGTCAGTTATTGTGAAAGACGCGCCTGTTGGGCGCGCTCCGCGGTCGACGGGGGAGGCGATAAACCAAAATCATCGATGTGATTGTGATTGCTCGAGTTTATGTTTATGTGAGCTCAATCGACACAATTTGACGTCTCGTGCACCTGCGCCCGCGCGAGGGCTTCCTCGAAGCCGGGCACGATCGATCGGAATGTCAGTGAGATGCGGTGGTTTGAATCATCGCGAGGTTCGGGCAAAGGTAAGCTGTGAAGCCAGTGCGACTGAACCTCTCCCGCCATGACGAGCAGCGACCCTGGTTTCAAGCGCACAGAGATGCTGCTGTCGCGCGCCGCACAGACGCTCTCGACCCCGCCGCCGCCACCGCCGACGAGCAGCTGGTCGTCGCCATCACCGGTCCAGGTGGCAGGGCCCCCGTCCTCTTGCCGCACGCGGCGCCTGAGCTCGAAGGTACGCTCGCTGCCGAGCGACACTGTGGCAATCAACTTCACTTCGCCGTGCGCGCGAATCTCATCATAGTGCCATGGGATAAATCCCTCGCCTCGCTCGTAATTGTTGATCAGGCACGCGCTGAGCAGTGGCTGCCTCTCCTGCCCGGTCTGGCGCTGCACGGCGCGCACGAGCTTCGCGCCTGGCGTGCCAGCGTCCGCCTCCCCGCCCAGCCAGGCTCGCGTGCAGTGCCCCGCCAAGGCAGCACGCGCCGCGGTATTGGCCGCCGCCCGCGCGCTCGCCAACACTGGCACCCAACCGCCGGCGAAGCCGACCTGCCCCGCCGTTGGGGGGGGCAAAGTCAGCCCCACGTAGCGAAATGTGCACCCCTCGTCCGCAGCGAAGAAGCTTCGGCGATCTTGCTCGCCAAAGTCATCCTTTTCGCGCTGCCACGGCAAGGAGTCGCGCAGTGCGACAAATGTTCGCGCCGCGTCGTCGTCCGGCAGCACCCCGTCGTACAGCGCAACAAAACACCCAGTCTCTGGGCAGCTGACCAGCACGCGCTCAGTGCACACACTGCGCTCCCGCCGCCGCAAGCTGCGCCAAAACGCGCGACCCAGCATTGAATGTTTGAAGCCCCCGCGGCGCCGCGCACAGTTTTTTTGTGTGCCGCGGCCTGTGCCTGGCCAAAACCGGATCACACAGAGGCCAAAATATGGCGTTCGCGGGGCTTGACAAACTGCGACTGCCCGAGGTTGCGGGTGAGGCGGCACCGGCGGCGGAGTCGACTGGATTTCTCTCCTCTTTCTTTGGCAGCGCGGAAGCTGCTGCGCCAGCCGCTGCGCCTGCGCCGGCTGCCGCGGCGATCGCACCTGCGTCCTCGTCGTGGAGCTTGCCCTGGGGGAGCGGTGCCGCCGCTATCGCAGACGTTGAGGCAGGCGGCAGCGGTGCTGCCGCCGAGGCATCCACGGAGGAAGGCGGCGAGCAGACTGGCTTCCTGTCGGCGTTCAGGGCGATGGCTGGCACGACGCCGGCGGAGGACGAGGGCATGTTCGCCATGGGGGCCGGGCTGCGCTTTCAGCTGTTCGTCGGGCTCATGATGATGTCAATGCTGTTCCTAGGGCTGGCGTTCACCTTCCTGCCTCTTGTGGTGCTGCGCCCTGCCAAGTTTGGTTTCGCTTTCACGATGGGATCTGTGCTCTTCATGCTGGCCTTCGCCATGCTCAAGGGGCCCAAGGCGTACTGCCGCGCGCAGTGCGAACGCAAGGCGCTGCCGGCGACTGCCGCGTATTGGTCGAGCATGCTGCTGACGCTGTACAGCTGCGTGGTGGCGCAGAGCTACGTGATGGTGGTGCTGTCGTCGGGCCTGATGGTGGGCGTGATGCTGTGGTTCAGCGTGGGGAATTTGCCCGGCGGGAAGGACGGGCTGAAGCTCGTGGGGATGATGTTCGTGAAGACTGCGAAGCTTATCTTCGCCGCGGCGAAGAAGATGATCACGTCGTGAGGAACGGGGCGCGCAAGCGCCCGGGGAACTCCCCCCTTCCAATAACTGTTTACGAATTACGAATGTTCATGCCTTTCCCTTTATTTCAATCCTCGTCGCTCAATCCGCAGCGCGCCCTCCGAGCTGGAAAAGCGCAGCTGGTCATGGCGGACATCTTCGGCTCGAGCGACGACAGCAGCGACGACGAGGCGCCGCCGTCAGTCGCCCCGTCCTCGTCGTCTGTGCCCAAGGCGAAGGCGGCGCTGTCCTCCTCGGACAGCGATTCGGACTCGTCGTCCTCGTCGGGCAGCGACAGCGACTCGGACGCTTCGCCGAGCCCGCAGAACAAGCGCCGGCGGCTGCAGCAGGGCAAGAAGGGCAAGAAGGGCAAGCTCGCGGCCAAAAAGCGCCTGCAGCGGAAGCCGGGGGCGGGGGGGGCGGGGGCGAAGAAGGAGAAGGCGCCGAAGCGCGACGGCGAGTCCAGCGATGAGTATGACTCCGACGAGGTGACGGAGACGGCGCAGGACCGCACGTTCATCGACAACGACCTGGACTCGGACGACGAACTTGGCCTGAAGGAGGCGTACGGCGGGAAGCAGAAGTTCGACGACGAGCGCCCCGACGACTTCCGCAAGGCCTCGAAGCGCGATGACCGCGAGGAGGTGGTGGACGAGGCGAAGAAGAACGCCATGGACCGCGCGCTGGATGCGCTCAAGGTGGGGCGCGCGCGTAAGAAGGGCAGCTCGGGGCTGACCAGCGCGGAGGTCGAGGAGGCGGTGCAGAACTTCCTCTCCGGCATGGACGGCGCGTACAAGGCTGATCAGCGCGCGCGCAAGGAGGGCAAGGTGGCCCTCGAGAAGGTGAAGTTCCTCCCCACCGTCGTGAAGATGCTGGGCCGGCGCGACACGTTCATCAAGCAGCTTCTGGAGTGCGACTTCCTCGGGCTGATCCGCAAGTGGCTGCACCCGCTCTCCGACGGTGCGCTGCCCAGCTTCCAGGTGCGCTCGCAGGTGCTTGCGGCCCTGCACAAGATGCCCGACCTGGCAGGCGAGGAGATGGTGGGCTACCTGCGGCGCTCTGAGATCGGCAAGACGCTCATGTTGCTGTGGAAGCACAAGGACGAGCACACGCAGAACAAGACCTTGATCCGCGAGCTGGTCGAGCGCTGGTCGCGTCCCGTGCTGCACAAGACGGCGGATTACCGGATGGCCACCAAGCGCAAGCGCGCGCAGCAAGCCGACGAGGAGCCGCGGGCGCAGCAGCGCCAGCAGGCATCCTCGTCCGTCACCAGCGGGCGCGTCGACCTGGAGCGCCGCAAGGCCGTGGATAACTCCGCAGTCGAGACCGTCTATGGCGCCGTGGTGTCCGATCGCGTCGTCATTCCCAAGCCCATGGCGTTCGACTTCAAGCGCCGCGTCAGCCAGTCTGAGGTGAGTGCCAAGGCCCCGATGTATGCGTCCAACTCAGGGCGCGACAAGATGTCTAAGCGCATGAAAGACCTGCGACGCCCCAAGATGGGTGGCGCTGGCGCTATCAAGATGAGCGTCGAGGGCCGTGGCCTGTGAGGGGAAGCCTTGGTTGGGGCTGATGCCATCTCGATCATCTGTGCTGTGTGTGCGCCGCGCCGCGCGCTCTGTGACTGTGACTGTGGCATAAGCTTTGTACTACATTCTCCCATTTTCCATTTTCA
>Ga0308021_10001630_pt1 | contig 10278 bp, 1 predicted proteins | sample Neamet351_FD_201296 | JGI IMG/M metagenome (GOLD analysis project Ga0308021, IMG submission 201296) | Marine microbial communities from water near the shore, Antarctic Ocean - #351 | ecosystem: Environmental > Aquatic > Marine > Unclassified | place: Southern Ocean | collected 2014-10-02
CCAAACGCAGCGTCACACTGCGAGCACGCGTGGTCTCTGTGCTGCTCGTGCACCACGCGCACATGCGTCCTCAGAGAGCTCGCATCCCCGAACTCAGCGTCGCACTGCGGGCACGCGTGGTCTCTGCGCTGCTCGTGCACCGTGCGCACATGCGCCCTCAGATGGCTCGCCCGCCCAAACGCAGCGTCGCACTGCGAGCACGCGTGGTCTCTGCGCTGCTCGTGCACCGTGCGCACATGCGTCTTCAGATGGCCCGCCTGCCCAAACGCAGCGGCACACTTCGGGCACGCGTGGTCTCTGCGCTGCTCGTGCACCGTGCGCACATGCGTCTTAAGACTGCCCGCTGCAGTAAATGCAACGTCACAATGCGAGCACGCGTGGTGTCCCTGGGTCCGCTTGATCTCCTTCATCTCTTGGCTTTTTGGCCCAGCCGTGAACGCCTTTGTGCTTTGTGTGGAGGACGGATATTTTTCAAAGTGTGACATTATCTCCGTGAACCAGATCAGCTTTTATTCGACCTCGTTCTTGCTCGAACTTAGCGCTTCTCGAAAGCCACGAAAAACGCCTGGAAGTCCTCGAAGTCGACGCAGCCGCGACCGCTGCGGTCTCGTTCTTTGATCCACACCTTCAGCTCTGTATCGCTCGCCGAACGGCCGAGCTGCTCAAACACCGACCGCAGCTCTTCAAACGAAATCACTGAGCAAACAAAACAAAAGGGGTGGGCGTTTCGCGTGAGTTGTGTTGGTGGTGATTATGCTGCAGGCCGTGGACGGGGCAAACTGACCGCCATCGCGGTTCAGGTCGAAGCGATCGAACGCGCGTCGGCACATAGCCTCGCGCCGCTGCTGCGAGGCGAGCGCGCCCTTGCTGCGGCCGTGCCGGCGACTGTGGTGGCGCCGGCGGCTCCCGCTCCCGCGCTCCTCCTCCTCCTCCTCTTCCTCTTCGACACCGTCGAAATTCCACTTCGGCTGCGCCTTGGTGCGCACGCGATCGGGAACCGGTTGCACGCTGAGAGAACACACGATTGCGCGAGGCGTTAGAAGACAAGCAAGGCGACGAGGCAAAGCGCGCGCGAGGATGACTTACGCAACAACCAGCGCCGGCGCTGAGAAGCCCGAAGGATGCAGCCGCGCGAAGGCAGCGATGAACTCGTGCAGGCTGGCGCCACTGCTCGAGCGCGTGTTGCTCGACACGTGCTCGAGCACGCGCGCAACGGGAACGTCGCAGCCGACAGCGGCCAGCGCGGCCGACACGGCGCTGGGGCGGAGCCGGCCGGTGCCGCCGGAGAGCTGCCGCGGTTGGTGCACGAGGTAGCCGCAGGGAGCAAGGGCTGTGAGTGATCTGCAGGCGCATGGATGCAAGCAAGGGGCCAAAGGCAGCTCGTGTCCGCCACTTACCTCCTCAAAGACTGTCTTGAGCCTAGCCACCGTCGTGCCGCCGATCGGTACCCAACGCGTCGCCTTCACCACCTCCACCCACACCGCCCCCGCCTCGCCCTCGCCGTCCAGCCCCGTCAGCCCCGCGTAGAAGGACACAAATTCGGCCAGCGTCACCGCATCGCCCGCGCTGCTGCCCGCAGCGACGGCACCCCGAGCGGCGAGGCGGCGCGCCAGCGCCCGCAGAATCGAGCCCGGCTCTTCCGTGCTGCCCAGATCCCACATGGCTTTGGGCACGTCGGATACGACCAGCTGGACGCCGTCGCCGCCGCCATCCGCGGAGGCATGCCGCTCGAAGGCCATCTTTAGCGTGGAGAGCGCCGGCCCCAGGCGGTCGAGCACTTCTGCGAGCTCAGCAGCTGCACTGCTGGCAGCCATGGCCGCAGCCGCAGCGCCGTCGCGGCCATCCTCCTCCTCTGCCGCAGCGCCATTGGCCAGTGGCGCAACCGCCGCCGCGCCTTCGCTGAGCTCCACACCCTGGCCGTTCAGAGCCGGGTGACCATCCACGCGCAGAACCTCCAAATGCATACCGCACAGCGGGTGCTGGTGCTCTGCGATGGCACCTCCACTGCCGAGCTCCTGCCGCCTGCATGCGCCCCACAACGCGTGCGCTGCGCCTGTCGCCGCCTCAAGCCCGAGCAGTAGCCTTTGCCCGCCCTGGCGCCCGCCAGACTGCCGCACCTCCAGCAGATGCAGCGCGCTCGCCTGCGCCGCGCCGCCAGCGATACCGAGGTGCGCCGCGAGGGAGGCGACGATGGCCGCTGGGGACGCGCGCACGGAGGACACCGCGGCGGAGCTGCCCGCAGAAGGGCGGCGGAGCGCCAGCGTGACAGAGCAGCGGGCGCCACCACCAGAGCGCTGCGCTGCCTTGCTGCGGGCCGCAGGCGCTGCGGCTGCCGGGGCCTGCGCCGCGGCTGAAGCGGCTTTCTCGGGCCGAGCGGCTGTCGCCACAGCAGCACTTTGCGCTGTCGCGTTGCCGGCGCCGAAATCATTCTCTTGGCCGAAGTCGTCATCGTCACCGCCGTCATCTTCCACTCCTTCCAGCATCGCCACGGTGCCGGCGCCCAGCGTGCCATGGCCCAGCGCGTACTGCTCCTCTTCCTCCTCCTCGCGCGCCATGCGCTGCATCTCTCTCTCGTGCTCCTCGCTCTCCAGCTGGTGCTTCTCGGCCTGATGGTCGAGCCGCCGCCGCATGGCCGCCGCCGCCGCGCTGCCGCCACCCCCCGTCTGCGACTTGCCCCACTGCCGCCACATTGCATTGGCCTCCGCATGCTGCTCGCCGCCGCCGTCGCCCTCTTGCCCGGCCGCCTGGGCGCTGGCAGCATCCTGCGCGAGCGCAGTCTGCGGCACGCCAGCTTCGCGCAGCGAGCGCCACACGGCAGGGTCACCCATGGCGGATAGCACGCGCAGCAGCTCCAGCACGCTGCCGCACATCCACTTGCCGCCATCGTGCGCAGCGTCATCGTCGTCGTCATCCTGGTCATCGCCGTTGCCCGCCGCCGCCGCCCAGAGCCGCTCCCTCTCCGCGTTGATCAGGCCATGCCGCCGCACCTGAACACTCAGCTCGGACAGCACTAGGCCGCCCAGATCGCCAACGCCACCAAATGCGTTCTTGCCGCCGCCATTTCCACCATCACACGCCCCAGATTGGCACGCCACCACCAGTGCCCGCAGCATCGACACCGCCTCATCGCGCAGCGGCCGGAAGCCCCGCGCGGCGAAGGGGGCAAAGACGGCCGGCACCGAGTTCTCGCTGCCAAGGCGGAACGTTGTGCGGTCTGACAGCATGTCCAGCAACAGCACCTCCAGCGTGCCTGAACGGAGCATCTGTTCGAGCAGGGCCCGGCGTCCCGACCGAAGCAACGCGGACCAAAGTGCGGCGCGCGAGGTGACGGCGGCACTGTGCGTGTGCGTAAGGTGTAGGTGCGAGGTGCGCGCCTCCGAGCACGCGCGGACGAGGCGGCAGGCGTGACCAAGGGCCTCAGCGATGCGGAAGCCCGCGCCGGCGTCGGTGAGCCGCGCCGCGAGCTCCTCCGCAGCCGCCGCGCTCGCACTGCTGCTGCCACTGCCAAGGTGCGCCGCCGACAGCGCGTCGGCGAGTGTGTGCGCGGCGGCGGCGTGCAGCGGGAGGAGTGGCGAGGCTAGGTAGGGCGAGAAGGTGACGCTGCCGCCAACACGCTGGGCAATGATAGAGAGACCGTCAGAGTCCTCCTCTTCCGGCGCGCTGCATTTCGCCTCATCTTCCTCTTCAAGCCCATCATCATCGTCGCTAGCCCCATCGCCACGGCGCTGCTCCCAGTCATCCTCGCCATCCCATTCTAGCTCACGGCGGCGCCGGCGCCGGCCGGCGCGGCCACCCCGGCTGGCAACGGCGATCGACGCGCTCGCATCGAAGAGCGCAGAAATGCCACTGCCACTGCCACCGCTGGACAGCAGCGCCTGCAGCAGCCATCGCGCGAGCCGCAGCACACAGCGCACGACGGCTGCACGGCGCATCGCCGACGGGTGGTCTGGAGGGTCCACCGACAGACTGTCCCAGCAGCGCCGCAGCCACAGCCACGAGAAGCCCGTCGCCAGCCGCGCCCCGCCGCCATCGCCCTGGCCAGCACCAAGCGACGCAAGCGCCGACGAATCCAGAAGCGAGGCTGACTGCAGACTGGCTAGCAGCTGCCGCACTAGCACCTCCTGCTCTACGAGCGTGCCGCCGCCCAGCTCAAGCTCGCTCGCTGCCGCGCCCAGCTCAGCGAGCGTCTTCGGCGCGTAGAATTCAAGGCCGTACTTCTCGCGCAGGAGCGAGCACATGGCGGAGTTGTGCGTCACAAGGTGCAGCAGGCGAGGAGGCGCTAGGAGCAGCAAGCGCTCAAACAGCCGCCAGACGGGTGTGCGCGAGGAGGCTGGGACGCTGGCGCGTGCGAAGTCGGCGCTGCCCATGTCATCGCATTCTTCATCCTCGAACTCGTCGTCGCCATGCCTCGGGCGCGCCCGCACGGCGCCCGTCCTGCCGCCGCCCGCCAGGACCCCCTTTGCCGCACCTGGCAGAACTTTCTCCTCAATGTGCTGCACGAGCGCGTCCAGCACGCCGGTCTGCTGCCACGCGGCGGCACAGGCGTCGCCCGCATCGAGCATGCCAGTGAGCGCAGCGACGGCGGCCAGGCGGTTCTCGAAGCTCTCGCCATCCGCGCTAGCGGCCGCAGCCGCAGCTCCGGTGCCGGAACCAGGGATTGCTGCCGCCGCGGTGATGAGACGCCGCGCAAGGGCCGCCACCACGGGCGTCGTGCAAAACGACTCGCCAAGTGCGCGCCGCGCAGCGCAGCTGTATCCGGCGCCACTGTCGCTGCCGCCGATGAGCGCCGTCGCATCGGCCACAAATCGCAACGCCTGTGCCCGGGTCGCTTCGTCCCGATCGTCCAGCAGCAGAAGCACCTTCTCTGCCGCGCGACAGTCAAGCAGTAGTTGTGCGCGCTGCTCCTCTGCGGCCGCCGCCGCCGCGCAGCTGCTGCCTTCGCTGTTCTCTTTCCGCAGCAGCGCAGCCAGCGACAGCACGCCAGCGCGGCGGCCGGCGGACCGACGCTCGCCGCGGCGGCCGCTGAACACCTGCGCGAGCGCCGCCCCGCAGGACGCGACCTCTGCGAGGTACTGCGGCGAGCGACAGAAATGGGCGGACCCCCCGCCCCCGCCCGTGCCCATGATCGCAGCTCGGAGTCCCGGATACCGGAAGTTGCCTTCGCCGGCCTCTGTGAACGCCTCTACGACGATGTCACGCGTCATGCCCGGGAGGGCGCGCGACCAGCAGCTCGGTAGCACGCGAGCGCGCGACAGCTTGCCGGTCGGCACGGCCCCGGCAAACGGCGGCAGTGGCGAGGGTTCACCGAGCGTGAGCTGTACAACAGCGGCGACAACTGCGCTGCCATGGGGCGCCAGGCCCGCCGCCGCGGACGCGCCGTCGCTTTTGGACGCGCCCGTGGCGCCATTCGGGCTGTCATCGGCCATCGCCGCGAGCAGTTTCCTCATTAAGGCCAGCACTCGCTTGAGAAGCCGCGTGCCACCGCCCTCTTTGCCCTCGGCTGTGTCAGCGCTGTACGCAACGAGGGCATAGCGCACCATCCCCGCCAGCAGGTTGCAGCGGAACACCTCGTCAACAACCGCCGAATGCCGTCGCTGCTGCTCGGGCGTGGCAGTGGGGGAGCACGTGCACACGTTCTGCTCAAATGCCCCGGCAACATCGTCGAAACTGCCAGGATCACCCTGTATGTGCTCCTCGCCCTCTGCGTTCTCCTGCGCACGCAGGAGCGCGCTCAGCGGCTTAGCCATAGCCCGATCGACCAGTGCACCTGGAACTTCCGTGTTCATGAATGCTGAGGCACAGCGCCTCGCGTCGTCGAGCGCCGCACCCCGGAGCGTGAAGAATCCGGTGGACAGGAGCTGGCTGATCGTTGCGCGGCCGCCGGCAGCACCACCACCAGCGTTACCACCGGCCGCCGTCGCTGCAGCACCAGCACCTGGTTCGAGGCACATTGCCAGCACATCGAGCAGCTGAGATGGCGCGGTATCCACCTGAGCCGCTGCCTTCGCTTGTGCCGCTGCCTTCGCCACGATACTGCCTGCGCCACCACTCGCCGCCGCAACTGCGGCGGCGGCCGCTTCCTCAGCATTGCGCCCCTCGAAATCGAAAAACATACGCAGCTCGTTGAAATCGATGTGGCCGTCGCCATTAGCGTCGCAGTGGTTTAGCAGCGTGGCCACCTCTGGCTCTTCGAGCGGGAATTGCAGAACGTTCAGCACCGTGTTGCGGAACTCAGCGCGCGAGATACTTCCATCGCCGTCCGTGTCGAACTGCTGGAATGTCGCCATGATGTCGTAGTGGTGATCCTCCTCGTGCGCCAACTCCTCGCCAGCTCCAGTGTCGTCCGCTTCGGCGTCATCAAATGCCGCCTCAATGCGCTGCCGCCGCACGAGCTTGCGCACCAGGTGTCGTACTTTGTGCACTAGGAGTGGCAGCGACACCGCACCCTCGTTGTTGCCTTCGCCAGCGGCGTGCGCTGCGAGCTGCCTGGCTAGCCACGCATCCCGCCCCCCACCCTTGCCGCCGCGCGACATGAGCTGGGAGGATGGGAGCAACAGCTGCGGCAAGAGCGTGGACAACGACTGGCCGCCCAGTCCGCGCAGCAGAGAGCCGTGCCCCGTGTCATGCGCGTCGCTGCTACCGGCGGCGGGCCGTTCTCCCTGCAGTTGCAGCTCGCCCTTGATCCCTGCCGAGTCGCTCACGAGCAGATCGCCGCCGAGTACCGTGGCGTGCGCTGCCGACCGCATGACTGCCGACAGCCACTCGTAAGCAAACCCATCGGCCGCCGCGCGCACATCAGCAGTGCCGCTCTCGAAGCCCGACTGCCCCCGCAGCTGCATGGTCACGTGGGTTTGCAGCCCTGCCGCATACGAGGGTGGCCCCCGAGAGTTAGGCCCGGCGCCGCATGTCATTTCAAACAGCAGCGCGCCAAACTGCCACACATCCCAGGCAGTGGTGGGCGACTGCGAGCTGCCAAGAGGAGGGAGGCCCACACGGATGGCAGCCGCGGCTGCGGCTGCGGCCGCGTCGTCCTCGCTAGCCACAGCGTCACCAGCGTCGTCGCCACCGGCATCAGCGTCGTTGCCGTCCATAGCGACACGAATGCGGACCGCCTCCGGCGGTGTGTAGCCGCTGTCCCGCCGCAAAGCCCCTGGGGGTAACTCACGCGCACACTCCAGCCGCCGCTTGTCGCCGCGACCTTCCGCCAGCTTGCCCACGCACCCAAGGGAAGCGATCTTCACCCTGGCGCCGTCTGCGCTGACCAGCACATCCGCTGGTGTGAGCCGAAGCAACAGGTAGCCGCGCGCATGCAGCGCCCGCAGCGCCCGCAGCAGCTGGCTGCCCCACAAGCGCGCAACCGCAACGCCCTCGCGGCACCCACCGAGAAAACCACGCCGCCCGAGCGCTTCGGACAACGGCACCCAAGCAGGCAACCGTTCCAGCACCAGGCGCTCGCCAGGGCGGCCGCCGAGGGGCGGGCGGCCGGGATCGGCAGAAAGGACCACGTGCTCCACGCGACGCACAAAGAACTCGTTGGCCGCCGACCGATCGGTTTCGCTATTGCCATCCGCAACGTCAAGCAGTGGCTCCTGCAGTGCCTTGTAAGCCTTCATTTCTTGCGCCCAGTGCGCCGAGAGCGGCTTGCCATCCGTCGACTGCACAGCTTCCAGCGCCTCGGCAGAAATTTCGAGCACGGTAACTGCCGTCTCGCCCACGTGACCGCGGCGCGCCCCACCGCCACCACCCATGTCGTCGCCAGCCACAGCCCAGCCCTCGTAGGCGAGACGTCCCTCCTCGCTGCGATCCACGAGCATGTCGCGGTAGTCAAATCGGTACGAGGAAAAGGCCGGCATCTCCTCAGTCTCCTCTTCGTCTTCGGCACCCGCACTACCAATCGCCTCGCATTCGCCGCCCGCGTCTACCGTCAGTCGGTCCATCGCGCACTGCCGCATGCGCTGCGTAATGCGCGACAGCGAAGCACCGACGCACTCCATGGCTGCGTGCGCCCTGCCCCGGGCACACAGTTCCGCATAGTGCGCCATAGAGCTCTTCGAGCTGCTGTTTCCCGCAGGGGTGGTAAACTCCTCCGGCCCTTCCCCGTTGAGCCGGGAAGTCACGCGCGACAACAAACACCGGAGCCGGCGCAGCGGCTCCATGTGCAGCACCAAAGCGGCGAACGCTTCCGCGTCTGCCTTGGGTGTGTATGCCTGCCGCTGCGCTGCCCACACACCATCCTTCGGCGTTAGCGGCGACGGATTACCACCCTCCATCTCCAGGGCAATGTCGACGGACGCATGCGAGTGGAGCGGGAGCACGCGCGCGCACACAGCGCCAAAACGCGCGGCCGACGCGCCCGGCGGGTGCAGCTGGTGTAGATCGCGCAGCGTTGCATAGAGCTCTGTCGGGCAAAGGAAACGCTGGCACGAGCGAGTCACGTGCGACGCTGTGTTTGCCCAGGAAAGCCCCGCAGTGCGGTCCTCTGGCGCGGTGGAAGCGCGAGAGCCGTGCAGCCGCGTCAGGATCTCCCGGAGCCCGTTGTCGAGGAGTGGGGCGATAAGGTGACGCCCGAGGCTGGGCGCGTGGAAGCGTGGATCTGCTCGCAACGGCACGCAGTTGGCACAGCGCGCTTCGAGCGCCCGCAGCAGCACAACGGGCTCGAGGTACCCGCGAACCTCATCGCCGTCGTTGCTGCCGCTACCCGCGACAAGAGCGAATGTATCGCGCACGGCTCGCATCATCGCCGTGAGCAGCTCCGACGCACGCAGCAGCGGGTGCATGCATACGCCAAAGCAGTGGCGTTGCTGCTGTCCCGACGCTGCGCTGCTCTTGCTCCCAGTGGTGCCGGAAGTGCCCCCTGCCCCACTGAGCGCCTCGTGGCGCAGCAAGCGGGATGCCGCATTGCGGTGTGCGGCGACGAGCGCCTGGCGCGCGCCTCGCTGCGCCCGTAGCGCCGGGAGCTGGGCGCGGTACAGGTGCAGAAGCGCTGTCCAGTGCGACTGGAACGCCTGAGTGGCAGCGACGGCTATCTCGCGGCCTGCGCAAGCCTGCAAGGTGGGAGTCTTCGGCGCCGAGACAAGTGTGTCCACCTGGCACGCCGGGATCTCGACGTTAGTGCGCCCGACGGACCAACAAACCAGCTGCTGCTGCATACCGTCTTGTCCCTGCTGCACGACCACACCGCAAAGCACTTCGGTGCGCTGCAGCTGTCCGCCACACTGGCCAGTGCCCAGGTCAGCATCGGTGTCGACAGCGCGGCGCACAAACACGGAGCTGCCGACCTTGAAGACTGTCTTTGCCGGCGCGGTAGTGGCGGCAGCAGGCGTCGCCGCCACTGCCGCCGCCGCCACACCGCCGCCGCCACGCACAGCAGCGTGCACCTTGTCGTACGCAACCTTGCATATCGCACGACTGCCCTCCAGCACAACCTCCACGTCGCCATTTCGCTCCAGGCGCGTGACGATTGCGGGCAACAGCACCTCTGCGCCCGCGTGGTGGTGGTTGGTGGCGCCAGTGCCCGCCGCCGCTCCCGCCGCGGATTTGGCAGCAGCAGCAAAGCGCATGGTGATGTCGTTTTCGGCGCTATCACCAGGCCTGCTGAACAGCACAAATTCCGCAGGGAATGTCTCCAGCTGCGAGCTGGGGAGCCCCGTGGCATGGCTCGTGGCGAGCGTCTCACGCAGAGCGAGCAGCGACGAGGAAGCGTACGACACGACGAAATGCACACGAAGGATACGGTGCCGAGAGGCGTAGATTCGCTGGGTATTGTCCCACACATGGCGCAGTTGCTGCTCCTCGAGACTGTGGTTGGTTGCATTGCCGGATGCCCCACTTTGCTCCTCACCACTGCTGGCTTGGTATCCGACCGCCCATTTCTCAAGGAACGAGCGATCGAGCAGGTGCACGAAGCGCGCGTCGAAGCGCGGACCAGTCGGCAGCTCCAGTAGATCTCCGCTGTCTAGCAGATAAAGGAAGCCGGCGGCGGAAGGCCTACCCTTCGAACGCGCCGCCTTGTCCAACGCTGTCGCAGCAGACAGCGCCTCAGGGGTGAGCTGAATGGCACTTGCACGCTGGTCAATTGTAACAGGCATAGTGGACAGCTTCGTGCACAAGGGTGCCACAGCCTGCTGATGCTGCTGCTGCTGCTGCTCATGTGGGTGGATGGGCTGGATACGGATGCGGTGACATTCAGAGTACGGTTGCCCTGCCTGTGTCCACTGGTCCGGGGGTGCGCTATAGTAGCCGGGCCACATCTGGATGTGTGCACGCCGCGCAGGATGT
>Ga0308021_10001633_pt1 | contig 10274 bp, 4 predicted proteins | sample Neamet351_FD_201296 | JGI IMG/M metagenome (GOLD analysis project Ga0308021, IMG submission 201296) | Marine microbial communities from water near the shore, Antarctic Ocean - #351 | ecosystem: Environmental > Aquatic > Marine > Unclassified | place: Southern Ocean | collected 2014-10-02
ATCGGTGTACAACGAAATCTTTCTTCAAAATTATTCGACCCATATTTACATTGTCTTTGTGTGGGTTTGTTTGGGATGGATGATGTGTTTGATTGCCGCCATTGGTTTCGACCTCCTCCCCTTAATCCATGGCTCAGCTCCGTTTCATGAAAATGCGTTGAGGCAATTTTCAATCACAAACTTGGCAGGACAAGTATTCTTGACCATATCCACCTTCATGCCAACATCGCAACGCATTGAAGAATTTTCGACCGTTGGTATCGCCTTTTTGGCCCTCTCGGTCTTGTCGCTTGGTGGACCAGGGCGCCGATTGTACCTTGAGTCAAAAAGGGCTGGGAAAGAAGATGAGGTCGGTGTATTTTCACTTGTCCCCGGATTGATCCTGCCATTGCTCGGCATGACGGTGTTGGCTTGCTGGCTTTGGAGGGACGTAGCAGGATTGCTCGAGTTGGGACATAGCGTCATTGTCATGGTCTTTCTTTTGCTTACGCTCGTGATCATCATTAGCCATTTTAATCGCCGCCTTAATTGGAACATCATCAATCCTGAAAAAATAAAAAACCGAGCTACTTTATTTTTTATCCTGATGGCCCTGCATGTCTTGTTTGCATTCCTTGCAGGGCGCGATGATGGGGGTTCTGCTCCGTTGCTCATGCAGATGAAGTACTCGACTTTGGGTCTGTCCATTCTGGGTGCTTTTTTGTTATGCAATCCTCTTAAGGTTGCCAAAAAAGCATTGTTTGGTGAAAAGATGGCGCATAACCGATTGATTTTTGCTGCGCTTTGGATGTTGCCGTTTTGCTCATTTCACGCCTTCAACGGTTCCGCCTACTCAGAACAACCAGGCATTCCGGGGTACAACACCCTCGTTGCCACCTCAATCTTGCTCGCGCTTTGGGGGTATTCGTTGTACCTCCATGAGGACCATTTGCACATTAACATTCACAAGAGGAAATCAAACATGCCGTTCCTCTTGTGCTTTCTTGTTGGCTTTCTTGCGATGCAGATGTTTTACCTCAAGGTTTGGTTTGAATTTGGGACCACAACGAATGAAGAAATCATCTACGTGTTCTCCACTGGGATTTGTTCAGTCCTCACAATCTCGAACTTTTTGCGGCAAACACTGCTGAGTTTCAACACCTGGCATCGTATTCCAATGTTCTATGGCCGCTACATTCAGATTGAATCAACGGAGTAATTCAAGCGCTTCCATTGCGGCTTGAGGTATGCCCAACACCGTTGCTTCTGAACCATCGACAAGACGAGCATGCCCTCCCATTTGTCCAGCCAAGTCATAGCCACCTGCCTTTCCTTTCCAAGAGCCATTGAGAACCAATTCAACGAGTTTGTCATCCGGAAGTGGATCGATTTCAACGACGGAATGTTCGACGAAAAAGCGCCATGTACCCTGAAGGCACAAGCCGGCGGCCGACCACACTTGGTGACGGCGCCCTGAAAGACGGTGGAGCATTGTCGCAGCGTGGACAGCATCCCTTGGTTTTCCGAGAAGTAAATTCACTTCATCAGGATCTGCAAGAACCGTATCGCAGACTAAAACCACATCGTAGCCGTGATTCGAAGGGACAGCATCTGCTTTGCTTTTACAAATCGAAGTGATTTTTTCGGCAATGGAACCGGCTGAAGGTGGTGTTTCATCGACGCCGTCGAGTCCTTTGCAATGCACTTCTGGGAACAGTGCCTGAACCATTGAAGCGCGACGAGGGGATTGCGATGCCAACCAGAGAGATACCATGTGCTTCAAACGCTGTGAGAGGGTCCATTCCATTTACTGTTTTCACTGGAATTGAACCGCTCTTGGCGAAAGTGGAGAGGGGAGAGGTTGAAGAATCGACCCGTCTTCCAGCAAACGGTGCCGGCATGAGCGATGTTGAAAGAATCCCTACTCACATTGAAGGATTGGATGAAAATATGCAGGGTGGAATCCCACAAGGACACATCTGTATTGTCGCTGGCGCATCAGGTGCCATGAAGTCCAGTTTGACCTTCTCCGTGCTCTACAACGCCGTCCTCTATGGCGAAACGAGCGGTATCTATGTCACCCTTGAACAAGGTAAGGATTCACTGCGTTCGCACATGGCCAACATGGGCATGAATGTGGATGATGCACGGGTTCGAAACCGGATCGCCATCATCGACCTGTCGGACTTGCGTGTTGAGCTCGATAAGCAAGGGATGAGCGACCGCATCGATTGGATGGGCCAACTGATCAAGCAACTCACTTCATACCGAGAAGCAATCGGGTTTGAACTTCTGGTGTTCGATTCCCTTGGTGCCTTCTTCACACTCACCAAAATGGAAAACCCTCGTGATGAGATCTTCCGTCTCTTTGAAGCTGTTCGTCGACTCGGTTTGACGGCCTACTTCATCTGTGAAATGACCGGTGAAGATAACAAGCAATTCGGCGAATATGGCGTTGAAGACTATCTTTCCGACGGTGTGCTTCACCTTGTCATGGAACGTTCTGGTGATGACGTCAACCGAAAGTTAGGCATTGTCAAAATGCGTCATACACGCCACAGCCTTGGTTACAAGCCCTTCAATTGGAAGGAAGATGAACAGCGCTTCACCATTCTGTGAACATCATCACTCGACGGTGACTGATTTCGCCAAGTTACGAGGACGATCAACATCGCATCCGAGTTCAAGCGCAGTGTGGTATGCGATCAGTTGCAATGGTACAACGGTCAGCAAAGGCGAGAGAAGGTTGTGAACTGGAGGCACTGGAATGCAGACATCGCCTTCTTCTGCAATCTCGTCACCTTCTTCGTGAATCAGAATAATCTTAGCACCACGTGCACGGCATTCATGAATCGCAGAAACCGTCTTGGTCTTGACGTGATCATTTGGAGCAATGAAAATCACTGGACTCCCTTCTTCTAACAGCGCAATCGGCCCGTGCTTCATTTCACCAGCAGGGTAAGCAAGGCAAGGAATGTAAGCGATCTCCATCAGTTTGAGGGCACCTTCTTTTGCAACTGGAGCAGAGATTCCACGCCCAAGGAAAAGAACGCTTTTGGCATTTTTAACCAATTCGACGGCTTCGAGGATCGGGCCTTGGTTCTCGAGGTAGGCTTCGACGAGGTGCGGCACTTGTTGAAGGCCATGAATCAATTCGATGCCTCGCTCCTTGCTGATGTTTCGAGACCGACCAACTTGAAGAGCAAACATGGACAAAGCTGCGACCATGTTTGAGAACGCCTTAGTTGAGGCAACTGCTTGCTCGGGACCAGAGTGAATGTACACGCCCCGTCCGCACAAGCGAGCGATGGAAGAGCCAACCACATTGACGACACCGTGGACGTTCCCACCTTTGAGTTGGATTTCTTTGATCGCAGAAAGAGTGTCTGCGGTTTCACCGGACTGAGTGACGGCAAAATGCAAGGCGCTTGGATTAATCACAGGATCGTTATGCCTGAATTCACTGGATATATGGGCGACTGTTGGAATCCTAGCCAATTTCTCAATCAAGAGTTGACCGATTTCTGCAGCATTGTAGGATGTCCCGCAACCAAGCAAGCGTACATGAGGTACCTTTGCTAATGCAGCAGGTGAGAGTTTCAGCCCCCCGAGTTTCCCACTGCCACGTGCTCGGTCCAAACGGCCGTTGATGCAGTGGCGAAGTGCGTCGGGTTGTTCATAGATTTCTTTGAGCATAAAGTGAGGGTAGTCACCGAGTTCCGATTCGCCCCAGTCGTCTTCCAGCGTTGTGCCTTTTGTCGCACTGTCGCCACCGGTCAGCGTTGACAATTTGACAGAGGTTGCTGTGAGCGTTGCCAAATCTCCATCTTCCAAATAAATCACTTGCTGGGTATGGGCAGTCAAGGCGTGCGGGTCACTTGAAATGAACATTTCATCAATGCCTTGACCGATGATCAACGGTGAACCGTTTCGGGCACAGATAATCATGTCATGGTCTTTGAAAATAGCACAAATACCCCATGTGCCACGGGCTTGTCTGAGGGTTCGACGAACTGCCTCTTCTGGGTTGTCATCGATTGATAACTCACGCTCGATGATGTGGGCGAGGACCTCTGAATCTGTTTCACTGACCACGTTGACACCCTGGACTTTGAGGGATGTGCGCAACATTCGAGCGTTTTCGATGATGCCATTGTGGACGATGACCACCTTGCCATGCGCTGAAGGATGAGGGTGGGCGTTTTCATCGGTCACTCCGCCGTGTGTGGCCCATCTGGTGTGAGCAATTCCCATGTTGCCCTCAATGGTTTGAGGAAGAATGCTGCGCAATTGTTGAACCTTGCCCACTTTTTTGTAAATGCTGATGTCTCCGTTTTTCACGGCAATTCCTGTCGAATCGTACCCTCGATATTCCAATCGGCGCAAGCCTTCAAGCAAAATTGGGGAGGCCTGATGTGGCCCAATGTATCCAAAAATTCCACACATAACAATCACTTCAACATTGAATTTGGTTTGAGCAAATCGGACAGGTCACCTTTCGAAGGGTCATGTCCTTGACAACGAACCCAGCTTGGCATTCGTTGCAGACCACATCACGTTGTGGAGGAGCAATCCCCGGCAAAGGTGGCAAGCCACCCAACAGAGGCAATCCTCCGAGCGCAGGAAGCGGTGGAAGTTCACCGGGTGCTGGGAGAGGTGGGAGTTTACCAGATGCTGGAAGCGGTGGAAGTTCGAGGGTTCCAGAGCCGATTGCACCAACTGCAGGCAGAGGCGGCAAAGGTTGCAGTGTTTGTGTGATTTCAGCAAATTCCCTTTGTTGCTTGCGTTGCATTCGACGGTTGAGCCGTGCATTTCCTTCACCGGAGTCTGCCTTTGCTTCGAGGCTCTCCGATAGTGTTGGCGATTCGTCATCCATCATGACAACTGCAGCGCTTGAAGAGATGACCAGATCTTCGGCATCGGTATCAATGGCAAGGAGGGGTCCAACATCGTCTTTGGGTTGAATCATGAGTTCGATGGAATCTTCACCTTCGCCTACGATTTCTGTGGCCACGAGCACCTTGTGTTCATCTGTTCGTGCTCGACGGATTGAAACGACGATGGTGACCAAGAAGAGCGTCATGACAAGTCCAACAACCCCGAGAATGGTCAGCTTCATTTGTTGTGATCCCGGCAACGGCGCAAGCAGAGCATCCAGCAATGAGCTGTCGTCAATGAGTGGTGAATCGTCGCCTGAAAGGGAAGCAAGTGTACGTAATTTGAGGGAACCTGAGGCGGTCGAGAGCATCACGATGCCATCCGATTCCATCCCAGCATACCCTTCAAGGAAGCCTTGAGCCATCAAATCAGACATCCCAGAAATGGCTTCATGATCACCGTTGGTGAGCAGCCCATACCGGGTGGTTGGCCCGTAGGTATTGATTTCATCATACAGTGCTTGGACACCTTGAGAAGAAGCGTGGAGTTCGAGGTTCAGCACACCTGGTGCTTCAATCCTCGATGCATCGTCAATGCTCCAAGCATTGTCGGTCACGACATGGGCAACCATAGCATCTCGGCCGCGCCCTTCGATCCACGCTGCAATCAACACGTCATCGCTCTTGGATTGCTTCACAATCATTCGAGCGTTCGAGGCGTCATCACCAACGGAGGATTGGAAACTCCAAGAAGACAGTGTTGGGTCACCGTGCGTGTACATCAAGCCAACTCGGTTGATACCAGTGATGTCATCTCGCATTTCCTGATAGAGAATGTGAAGGTTTTCCTCACCAAAGCCAACGGCCAGAGGGTCACCCTTTGAAGGGCGAATATCGATGTCGGAAAGGACATTGATTGGGTTGCCCCAACTTGTTGGGCTGTCTGGATTGTTTGAGACGAGCGTGAAGATTGAAGTCACATCTTGCCATGAACCTGAAGTGGCGATGTCTCGATGGTACCCAGCAAGCACCACAGTGCCGTCATATTCAGCCATCGTGAGGCCCCAATACGATCCTTCCGACAATTTTTGAGCCGGCATTTGGTAATGCACAGGCGTGATCATTTCGACCTTCGAAAGCGAGGTCATCCCAATGTTGGTGAGGGTGTAACCATCGGTGCTGACGCTTTTTCGAGTCCACGAGGCATGAATTGCTCCATCTTCTCGTTCAAGAACTGCGAGTTCTCCGCCCCAGTTGTCTTCGAGCAATAAATCGGTTTGCACCGACATGGATTTCGTGATGCTTCGAACATGGAGTTCACCATCAACGGTTGTGAACAGCAAAGCTCCATCTTCAAGTCCGATAAATTCGACAGGGACTTCGCCGCTCGACAGGTCGATGTTCACTTGAGAACCGAGTGAGACATCGTCGATGACCAAGGTGAAACGCTGGTCACTGAATGCGGTTTCAACTCCATTGCCCTCCAAAAGGGCTCGGAATTGAACGGCTCCCCTCGTTTCGCTGGCGTTGATGGCGAAACTGACAACATTGTAACCTGAACTGGTGTCAGAACCAGGGACAACTTCGATGCTTTTGCTGCCGAGTTGAAGCCATCCGTCTTCGCTCCAGCGCTCTAACTTCATCGTCAGGTCAATCGCATCGGTCTTACCAAGGTTATCGATTCGAAGCCGAAGGGTGTAGGGTTCTTCTGGAATAGGGATGTTAGGGAGGGTTGTGACCGCACCTGGCAAGAAGCGAAGCATGGCTTCCAATGGTCGTTCTTCAACGTCGAACGAGAAGGTGTATACGTTGTTTTCAGGTGTCGGATCTGCATGTTGGCCAGTTGGGTCAACGGTGATCGATACATCTTGCACCCCGGCTTCTGTAGCCCACCAATAGAGCGTAACTTGATGGCTTTCACCTTCGTTGAGGATCGGAATACTGGTTTCCGAAGGGTAGGTTTCTGAAGCGGAACCTTGAGCGCTCAGACTGACATAGACCTCGTTTGCGTCCAAATCACCGATGTTGGCAATTGTGAAATCAATCTCAAGCACGGTCCCAGCGACTGCCGAGTAAACTGGCAAGCCTTGGTCCATAATTTCAACCGAACCTTGGAACACAAAGTCTGGTGCTGCAGGCTGATTGTCCACCGTGTAGGTGCGGCGGATGGTGTCGGTAGCAACGCCACTGTCATTGAGCATACGGAAATTAAGACGGTGGGAGCCGTCTTCGACCGTGTTTGAACTCCAGGTAAAAGACCAATCTTGCGAGCCCACTTCCATGAACTCAAGTTCTTCGCCAAGCGTCCATTCACCGCTGTCGACCTTGTACTCTAAGCGGTCGTGTTCGAGGCCTTCGACGGTGCCTGTAAAGTCAACAGAACCTGCGAGAAGAGTACCCACTGAAGGTCCTGCCAACGTGACTGCCATGCGGGCGAGGTTGACAAAGCGTGCTTCGATTGAAGATTCTTGACCTTCATCGTTGATGGCTCGGGAAAGAATGAGGACATAGTCTTCATCTTGACGGATCCAATCGGATTTCACTGAAACGTCGAGGTACCAATTGTTCACATCGCCACCTGCATCGACCCAGCCCTGCAGTTCTCGCACGGTGCCAGATTCAAGGTGTTGCTCGATGCGAATCTGAACCGCATCATACGCACCGTCATCGCCGTCGATTGAGGTGCCTGAAATTCGAGTGCGATCATCTTCGATCCACCACGAGCCATTGGTTGGTTGTTCCATTGTTACGTGGTCGCCAGACCCGTTACCTGTCGGAGGTGGAGCGACAACATCGCCGCCTCCATCAAGGGCTGTGCATGACCGATCCAAGACGGTGTCGATGGCACATGATGCATCGATTAGGCCGAAGCCCCAATCTGCATTCCACCGGTTGGAAATTGAAGGTTCGGTTGCTGTACCACGTTGTTCTGAAGAGTTCCGGAGGATGTCCTTGACTTCTTGTGGGGTCAGCGAAGGTTCTGCTTGAAGCATTGTTGCTACAACGCCTGCTGCGATTGGTGTGGCCATGCTTGTCCCGTCCTTCTCATCGTACTCATTGCTCGCCAATGGGCGGCCGGGCTGGCCTGGGAACGAAGAACCGGTTTGAGCTGTAGCTGACATGATGCCTGAACCGAATGAGGTGATGTCTGGCTTCAACTCGTCCCATTCATCTTCGTCACCGTCATCAAGGCGTGGGCCTGTGTTTGAGTAATCGGCCACGTTGTCATTGGATCGGTTGACTGTTCCACGGTCGGTGGCTGCACCGACTGAAATTGCTGCATCTGCACTGGCGGGGGATGGCACGCGATTGGTGCCGTCGTTGCCCATGGCAACCACGCATACGATCGAGGCATTGACTGCATCGTTGACGAGGCGTGCTTCAGCACCTGAACCATTGTCACCTTGATCACCGGGATTCAGCGGTGATGATGCTGAACCAAAGGACATGGAAGCGACTTGAATACCGCGACTGGAGGCGTTGTTCCCCCAATCTGTGTTGACGTTGTTGATGATCCATTGGATGCCGTTCAAAGAAGCCTGTGAATTGGTGCCACCTGTGTCTGTGAGGACCTTTACGTCCACAAGGTAGGCGCCTGGTGCTGTCCCCATGTGAACCCTCGTCGAATCTCCAGTGCCCACAACTGACCCAGCAACGTGCGTGCCGTGCCCATTGCCGTCATCAGGATCTTGGGTTCCGTCGGTTGCACCTGCGGATGAGGTAGCATCGTACCCGGCCACCCATTTTTGATCGTCGTAGGAAGTTGCATCTTCTGTCGGTTCGTCGTCTTCGTCATCGAAGTCGTTGAGGGCTTCATGTTCGTTATCTACGCCGGTGTCCAAGACCGCTACAACGACATCTACGCCAATGTAATCTCGCTCGTATGCTGACTGAGAGTAGACTTCTGAAGGGCGAGCACGTGCTGCTTTGGCTGCGACATCGTTGAACGGAATCATCACGTTCTGCATCTCGATAACAACGACACCGTACGAGGCATAGATGTCCATCAATGCGCTGATTGGCACCTTGTCCACTGCGATGGAATCAATGTCATCCAGCACCTGGAACCACGCACCTTGCTCTTCGCCAATCCATCCGTGAACTTCGAGCATGGTTCGTAGGGTCTCGATTTCGCTTTCACCAGGGTGCCAAGCATAATCGACCACAATGGCGACTGTTTTGCGTCCATCGTTGCCGATGATCGCCGTAGGAGAGACGGATTCTGCCCCGGCAAGAACGCGCTGTAGGCGATCGTCCATTCCATTCCAATCAAGGTCGGGGCCGTAACTTTGCCACCATTCGATGCCCTCAGAAGAAGGGCGTTCACCCCGATCAATGTCTCGGAGAGGGCGCATGCACAGGTCATCACCACACATCAACGGAGGGAGTCCGTCAACGAGGATGGGGTCGGCAAAAACCTCAGGCACATCAGCTGATTGAACCGTCGATTCAGTCGCCATTGCGCCCAGGTCAGCGATCAAGAAAACCGCTACCAACATGAGGGAGATGAGGGGTGTTTTCCGGGAAGATTCGTCACTCATCGTCATCCACTCGCCCTTTGGTGGCGGCGGATGCCTTTGAGGGTATCCGTGGAATGTCCCCTCCCCAGCCCCTTAGGGGCTAGGGGAGTTAGAGATCAGGGCCAACAGAGATGCTCGTGGTTCTTGGAGCATTGCAATTGAGGGCCACCCTTTCGCTCAACCACGCCCAGCGACCCTTCGCATTCTGGACACGTGGCCAGTTCGGCAAGATGCTCCATCCATGCGAGGCGGGTTTCAGGTTCATCGGCAGAAGCGAGCAAGTTTCGAAGCGGTTCTCGGATTGAACGGGGCATTGGAAGGCCTTTTGCAGTCCATGGATCGTCGATACCAGCAAGGTCGACCATGTTGGCTTTCACTTGGTTCAAACGAGCGCGCACATCGCTGGAAGAACTTGGCCCGTCGTCTTGGACCCCAAGCGCATATGGGCCGCCTTTTGCAATAAAGGGCAGCAGGAAATAAGCAGCCAAGAAACCGCCGAGGTGGGCCATGTGAGCAACGTCGCTGGCTTGGTTCAAACCAAGGGTTTGGTAGGCACGGGCGACTTCGAGTGCGAAGTAAATCAAGGCGATGACATACACGGGCCACTTGCGAATCAAAATCAAAGGAAACGCTATTTCATCGCGTGGCCACCCTGCGAGGTAGGCTCCAAACAGGCCAAACGCTGCCCCGGATGCACCTAGAGACGGAGTGTTGGAATCGAGGTTCATGATCCACCAGGCAATCGAGCCACCGAGCAAACCAACAACATACACTGCCGCAAAACGTTTCATGCCCAACCGTTGCTCAAGTGGAACACCAACGAGCACAATGACGAGGATGTTGCCGAGCACGTGGGTGGCGTCAAAGGGGCTGTGGAGGAAACCTGCCGTAACCAGCG
>Ga0308021_10001634_pt1 | contig 10270 bp, 2 predicted proteins | sample Neamet351_FD_201296 | JGI IMG/M metagenome (GOLD analysis project Ga0308021, IMG submission 201296) | Marine microbial communities from water near the shore, Antarctic Ocean - #351 | ecosystem: Environmental > Aquatic > Marine > Unclassified | place: Southern Ocean | collected 2014-10-02
AGAAAGGAGAAACTAAAGCTAAAGTACATCTAGAAGAGACTGCAGAAAATACAGTTAGAGATGCTATTATTAAGAAGGCTCGTATAGATACTCTAGCTGCTGAAGGTATGGCTGCAGCTTCTAAAGAACTAGCTGAAGAAATTAAAGAGAGGGACGATCATATTACTAGAGTTCAAGAAGGTATGGATAAACATGACGTAGAAGCTACCATTCCTAAAGCAGATAAGTTAAATACTGACTCCCTATTCCGATGACTAAAAGAAATGAGCCTATCAATATAGCAACTAAGCTTAGAGAGAAATACGCACAAGAATTTATCCAGCCACCTACCAAGAAGCAAGAAATGTGGGTTAACTTTAAAAGCATACTGTATACGGCTATTATTGGTGTGAGTATATCTATTCTAATCTTAGGAGCAGCAGTTATTATACCTTTAGTAATTCTAGTACTTACTGGAGCTGTAATTTTTATTATAGTAAAAGGTACGTTATCCTATAACTCTCGACAGAATAATAATAAAGACGAAGAAGACTCTATCAAATAAATGGATCTACATAGTATAAAAATAGCCCTAGTACAAGGGCTTATTGTATTAGTACCTACCTATATCATGGCATTCCTAACAGATAAGATGGTATGGACTATTCCTATGCTAGCTGCAGCAAGTTTTGTTGCAGCGAGTATTAAGAAGGACCTTACTGAACGTAAGATCGACGAGGATGGAATGCGAAAAGATAATGAATCAGGGCATCACCCTGACCTAGAAGATGGGTAAGGGTAGACCTAATCTAGTACTTCTTCCAATATATCACTAAAATATCGTACTACTTCAAATCCAGTAGCACTTGTAGCCTCATCTAATAGATCATCAAACTGCCATAAATTAGGAGTGATATCTCCAGTAACCCATGCAGCATTTAGATTAGCTAATGTTGGTATACCAGTTGCATCCTGTACAACTGCTGAAATTGCAACAGATGTTGGACTAGACTTAACTAGCTGTGTGGCTCCACGTTGATTTCTTAGAAAATAAGATATAAATGATGTTGCTCCTATAGCTTCAAATTGTTCTAGCAATGGAGTTAAAGCTTCATCAAATAATACTAATGCATCAATAGCTTTATGTTTAGCTTCTTCAAATGGCAGTCCTTTTACTTCGACATCATGTTCTATCATTACATATCTAGCTAAAAAGTCTGTCAGCTGAACAATAGTTCGCATTGTTTGATATGGTTTAATACCCCGTGTCCAATAGATATAACTAGCAGCTTCAAATAACTTAGGAGGAACTTTACTTACATATCGTTCAGCAGCATCTGATTTAAACATTCTTTTAGCTTTATTAAGAAATCCATCAATTTGTGCTTCATTTAGATCTTCAACAATTAATGAATCTAATCCCGCTTCTGCTAGTCTATGAACTCTATTTTGTTTTAGTTGAACTTTAATTCTAGTTAATTGTTTAGCTTCAGGACTAGCTGTTTTATGCAGTCGCCGTGATTTAATTAGATTATTTAATTTAAATTCTTCTTTCTTTAAATCTCTATACCTGAAATACTCTGCTTTTCCTTCAGCAACTTTAAGAATAATATATGATGGAGGAATCTTCCCCATACTTAATCTAAATATATTAGATATTAAGTTACTTATAATTACTTCAGGCATCGCAACAACTACTCTATCCTTCCCAAACCCTACTGTTTCTCTAACTAACCCATGAACAGTATTGACTGCATATTTGGCCATTTTGGTATTTTCATGTTCCCCTTGTAAGAATGCGACATCTCCCCAATTATGCGGCTTATACCCAAATACTTTATCAATAATATCTTCTCTTACTTTAAATTTTCCATCAACAGTATGCGCTAAAATATATTGGCGTAATGGTCTTGGGAGTTTTCGAAATCTGTCTATGTAGCTAGTAGTTGGATCAATAAGATCTACCCACTGTTTATCAGTTTCTTTAGTCCATAATTTATTATAATCATCAATAACTACATCAACAGATTTCTTACCCTCATCCATAAAGTGCTGACGATCAGATAAACTAGATCTCATATGCCCTAATACATTTTGTATTTCTAGATCAGGTTTAAGAATAGCTCTCATCTGTTTATGATTAAACATTACACGGTAATCACTAATATTACCTGAGTCATCCATTAGTGGGGCAAGTACAATCTTATTTGATTCTTTAATTGGTTTACGAGATTCTTGTTTTTTTACCTCGTTGATTGCTGCTTTAATTAGCTTGTAATTAGGACGACCATCAATTTGAAATTTAGGATTTTCAGATAGTATTTCAGTTAATGTTGTACCCATATTTCTCTGGTTACGAGTGGGTACTATTCCTGATTGATCTTTTGCATCACTCATACTATATGAGATGTATAGAGTGTCATTTAAATTTTCAATACCAGGAATTTTGATTAATGGAACATGGTGTCTGAATCCCTTTTTCTTCATTTTTCTAATATTGTCAAGACCAGATTTTCCTGCTTCTATCATAGTTAAATCATCTACACGTTCAACAATGTATCCTTTAACCATTTGGTTTTGGTTATTTTTAAATACAGTCTCACGAGATTCTGTTACATAATCCAGATGAGTATCTAATAGATCAATAATAGCATTTTCAGAGGGGTCAGCATTAAATTCAGCATCAATCAGATCTTTTACTAAACTTAAAGCTACACTTTCTCCTACTTCTTCTGTTGCTAATGCTTGTAATGCAGATAAGGATGCATACGCATCCAGTAGCCTAATATGTTGCTCATCAGTAATGCCATATTTCTTTGCGATAATTTGGATATTAGTAGGAGCATTTGGTAATTTGTGATTGCCTGATGCTGCCCAATACCCCAAATCTTTTACATAACTAACCATCTCAGTTGTTCTTAGATTTTTTGGAATCTGCCGAAGTATTTTTATTTTTTCTTTCTGAATCCCTGTATTGTTGTTAACTAATTTTGAAATTTGAGTTGCAGTAAACCCAGCAACTAAAAGACTTGAAAGATCTGTACGTAACAATACTGTAGTTAGTGCTACACGTTTTTCTACATTCATAGCATGAGGTTTAGTCATGTCTATAGATTTCCAAATTCCTGCAGATTCTTTAGGTTTTCTCTTATCTCCATTAAACCAATCTTGTGTTAGACGCTCTATTTGGCGTTGTAATTTGTGCAAATTAAAGCGTATGGTTAGAAGCCGATCAACCATTGCTTTAGTCATTGTTCCAGTCTCACTCATTTCATGTACTAGAGATCTAAGACCTTTACCTATATAGTGAAGAGTTTTTATTCTAGCCGCTAAAACTATAGAATTCTGACTTACTAATAAATAAATAGGTTGTACAATTCCTATTGCAATTTTAGTTAATCTTGAATTTTGAACAGTATCATTTTTTAATGTATTTAAAATAATGTCTTCTACAGTTTTGGCTAATTTAAATAAAATTTGATCACTTCGATCTACAGCTTCATAAATTTTACGCTCGTTTTTAATAAACACACTTTCATGTTTATTTTGAATAGCAATAAGTCTTTCTGCAATAGCAAACATTTCTGCGTAAACAGTATCTTGTGTTGAAGAAACAGCCTTTGCTCCCATAGCGTTTTGAAAATTAGCCATTACTCGTGAAAAGAAATCTACTAATCGTCCCCATAGTCCTAACCGTTTAGGAATTGGAGCATTTTTTATATGCTCTATTAGTTGAGGATTTGTGAGGGCATAAGCTAAAAATTCATCTAATTTATTTGCTTCATTATCTTCATTTCTAAAAATAAAGTTATAAATATCTTTAGCTTGTGCAACATCATCACTTGTTGCAGTACGATCTTTAGGTAAGAAAATTTTATATGTTGCTGTCTTATCTACTAACTTATACATTGCATTAATCCTAGATCGTAATTCTGGATTGTCTCTTAATGCAAAATAAGTTAAAGCATGTACAAGTTCATGTACATACGCTTCTTGCGGGGATTGTGCGTTATTTGAATGTGGGCCCTGTCTACTTAACGATACACGTATTTTTTTACTTTCAGCATAAAATTTACCTTGAGTTACACCATCTATTTCTTCCCACTTTAAATTAATCTTTTCGACACCAGCAAGACCAGTTTCAATAATGCCGATAACATCAATTAATAAATCAGTATGATTAGTTTGTTCACTGGAACTATTATAGTAATTTTCAGAATATTCATGTAACTGTTTAAATAGTTTTTTAACACTCCCAGATGTAATTTTTCCATGCTTTAATGTTTTAGGATTTTCTCTTGGTAAACCAGGTAATGTTGTTAACTCGTTATCAATTATCTTTTCTATTTTAGGTGTTAGGAACTTCTCGTCTGCTGCTTGAATTTCATCTTGTTCTTTTGTAGTACGATGAGTTTCTTTAAATTTAAAATTCTTCCAACGTTTCAACTCATCAGTTAATGATTCTTTGATTCTTCCTGTAGCATCTTTAATTTCAGCTTCAATTGATTTAATTTTTCTTTGTACAATGTCTTTAATTTCAGCCATAGATTTAGTAGCTAAATACATATGACTACCGGCTTGCATTTTTCCATCCATATACTTGTGAAGCCGTTCTCTATCAGCGTTATTTGCATCTTTAGCATCTTGAATTTTCTGTAAAGCCGCTCTAAAAGTTTCTTTTTTCTCTGGATCTGTTTCTAATTTATTCTCGTAACCATTATTACGAAACCATAAATTAACGTCTTTTTGAGTATCTGATGCAGTTCCATCCTCATTAGCTAATAAGTCCCAATTACGTTGAGCTAATAAAACCATATTTTCTAAAAGATTATTTTTAAGACTCAACTGTATTAGGGCTTCTCCGTATGTTTCATTCGCTTTAGTTAATTCAATTGGATTCCCCATAACTCCGTCATGTAATCCAAGTAAATTAGCTTGAGCATCTAATAACATAGTCATAGCTGATGCATCTATATTCATAATAGTGCGTGTAAGTGCTGCGGGCCCTGGTAATACAAATTTAATGGTTCGAGGAGTTGATGAATGCTTTTTATTATCACCGTTTTTATCAGTGTACCAAAATTGTACTTCACTAGCGGTATCAGGTACAGCAGTCAGTTCACGACTCGTTAAATCAATACTCCCTTTTTTTGAGTCATTAATTTGTTTAGGAATAAGGTATACAGGGTAGATAGCATTTAATACTTTATTGCCTTGAATAAAATCATGTATTTCTTTTTCTGGTAAATAGTCTCTATTGAAATATTTAGATTTTACTCCATTTTCATCAAATTCAACTGTAAGAGCTTTTTTATATTCTTTGTCAAATACGGCGATAAACATAGCATTTAAAAGTTCACCAGCTTTAATAACTGCTTTTCTACTAGTTTCTGTAGCTCCTAAACTTTTAGTTAATGCAAGATCTAATCTAGGACGAACAATGCGTCCAATTTTAACTACAGCTTTATCAGTGTTAAAACTCCATACTTGAGTATCATTTGAAAGTAGTGCACTAACTGGGTATTCGTAACTTACCTTGCCAGTTTTATCTGTCTCTTTACCTATAGCGCCAATAGTTGCAAGATCATCTACGAATTGCTTAAACTCTTCATATAGTTCATTTGCGTGTGTTTGGTCTTTTTTCTTTCTATTAAAGTTAATACTACCATTGTTATTTTTTTCATATGCTGCACTATTGTATGCTTTTTGCTGTCTATCTAATTGCTTAATCATAGCCTTCATAATGTTTGTGCCTACGCCTTCAGAAATAGACAATATCCCACCACCATATAAATATATTAAGAAAGGATATTTAACTAAAGTACGTAGTTCTTCAAGATTGCCAGAATTATCTTCTAATTGTGGGTACAACCTATGAAGCGCTGCTTGTGCATCTGTTGTAGTAGCTGTTAAATCATTATCTTTATTGTATTGTTCAACATCTTTATGATTAAGATCAGTGTACTCGCTCATTAATTTAGCTAAATTTTGATAGCTATCGGGAGCATATACGTTATGAACAGTATCTTTAGTCTCGTCACCTTTATATATACCTACTCGTTCTAGTATTTCTATTAGTTCACTTATACTATTAGTATTTTGAAAATTAGGAAATTGAAGAACATTTACTGCAAGCCCATTAGAAGTACCATCTATATCTAGCGGTATGTCAGATTTAAATGTAGAATTTAATTTCTTATTGAGTCCTTGTTGAGGTCTAGGAGATTTAGTATCTCTTGACCCACTAACACTCATGTATCTAGATAATGCTGTTATTGCTCCAACAAGAGCAATATTAGCGTCTTTATATCTATCTCTGCTATGGACTTCTTGGAGAGATGCTGCAAATCTATCTAATAAACCATCTTTATTTAGTTCTTCTGAAGTAATATCAGGGTTAGCATCTTTAAGTTTATTAATTTGATTCATTAATTGTACAGATGCTAGTACAGCAGGATCTGTCAATATGGCTTTAAATTGATTAATAGCATAAGGAAGATTGTGTTTATCAACTTTAACGCCAAAGTTATACGCAACAGCTAGTTGAAATAAATGAATATTATTTTCAGAATATTCAGTAGCATCTGATGATTTAACTAAGAAACGAACATTCTTATCCTGCTGGGGATTAACAGGACCTTCCATTAGATACCGTAATTGATTCTGCAATCTATAGGTAACAAAGAAATTTCTTAATGTTCCGTTATTAAATGCTCGTAATGTATTATTAAAATTAGCTAATGTAGTTCTATTTGAAGATTGGAGAGATTGTCGATATTCCAGATTTGTATTAGGATCATCTGCTGCAGGATCTACTCCTAAGATGCTTTCAACAACACTTCTGTTATTGCTTCCGGTATTAGTAAGCAGGCCTACAATGCCCATAGATTCGCTTTTAGACCATACAATTTTTTGTTTCTGTTTTATTACGTCTATAATTTCTTGAGAAATTACGCCTAATGAGTTTCGAATAAATGTGTTAATTTCATTTATTGGACTTTGATTTGGATTATCTTCATTTAAATTTAATTTAAGAACACTGTTAGCTTCAGCTATTGCATCAATAAATGATTGTGCCCAAGCTCCTGCATTAGGATTAATCCGAATATGTTGATACTCGCCCCGTGTATTAATGCTACCTTTTGCTAAATTATTATTTTTTTCAAGACTTGCTGCTATTTTTTCATCTAATTTATTATTGTATTTTCTTCCTTTTCTCCATGGAACGTTAAAATTAAATGTGTACATACTTATTTGATATGGAGCATCGGCTGTAAATTCAGCTGAATTAAATTCTGAATTAGGTATAGGTTTGCCGGTTTTATCAGGAACTGGTTTACCATCTGTACCTATCCGAGGTTTAGGATCTCCATTATTTTTACTAAAAATGCCATGATCTACTTGCAATGCTTGCATACCTAAAGCAAGTTTTAACTTATCGTAATATTCATCAGAAAATTCTGATTTAAGATTTGAAGCCATTGCAATTTGATTGCCTATTTGAAGAGCTGCTTCTCGATAATTAAATCCAAGAGCATTTAATTGCTGCTGTTCATCTGAATTTACAGGTGAATTGCCGTCATATAAAAAGTCATCTTGTTGATGCCCACTCATAAATGGCTGAGTACCTGTACCTCTACGCTGCCAAATAAAATTTGTATTAGTTAACATCGATATAAAGAGAATTTGATTAGGTAATCGATGATTAAATCTTTTAGCACCATTAATCTCAACTTCTTCACTACTACTTGTTATTAGGTGCAATAAATTTAGCGGCTGTGACGATGCAAAAATAGGCCCAATAAACTTTTCTTCACTAACACGAATTATTTCATATTTAGCTCTATAATTTACCCAACGTCTTACTAGCATCTCGGCAGATGCATCAGTAATACCTGCGTCTTTAAACGCTTGGATAAGATATTTTTTGTTTCCGGAATCAAATACAAATCCAGGAATTTTATTTAAAGCATTCTTTTCGTCTCTAATAGAAATGAGGTCAGATGCTTTTTTACCTAAAATATCAAGAACACGTTCAGCACGGTTTGCTATTCTAGAAGCAATACTTTTAGAGTTTTTACCATCTTTTTCATGAGAATCTGAAGCTTGTTTCTTTAATTGTGTTTCCGTTAATGTTCTTAACTGCCCTTCTGAGTTCTCTGCAAGGAAATCCGTAGATCCAGGTAACTCAGCTAAAGTATCAAACACTGCTTGATAGTTAGCAGCAACTCCTAGTTCTTCTGCTAACTCTTCAAATATTTTTTGATATTGATTTACTACTTCTTTATCTTGTACCAGGAGTCCTTCTTTGGTAACAATTTCAGGGAAGACAATCCGGAATGCGAGTTTACTTCGTGAGCTGGCGGGTATTTTGGAAGTAGATCCTTCTTGTCCAGTATCCCCATCTTGTATAGTACCTGTAGCAGATAACTTAGCAGCTGGAGGAGCTTTTTTAGATGCTGGAGTTGGTCCTTCAGATTCTTGATCTTCGGCTGTAATGTCTGATTCGTTTTCCACTGTAGGAACTTCATTGGTTTCTTCCGTAGGTTTAAGTTCTACTTCTTCAATAGGTATGTATGCATTTGGGCTATCTTTAAAAGCAACTACTTTTGTTCCATCTTCATTAGTTATAATGTCAACAATTTCGGTATATTTTTTTGATACCTGCCCTACACTAGATACTTTAGCTACACCTAAGTAGGTCTTCCCGTCAGTGGTTCTAGTCATATCTGGTTCTTTCTGACGAGCTAAATCACCTTTCTTGGGTTCTTTAGTAGTAGTTAAATCTACTTCACTTTGAGCTTCTTTTAAATCATTAGCTAATGCTGGATCTCTTTTAAGTACATTTTGTATTTTTGTTTCAATTTCTGATATTTCAGCTGTTAATTTAGAATGTTCTTTGCTGCCTTCCTGAGTTTCACTTAATTTTTTCTTTGTTTTATCTAGCATTACGGTCATGAACCGTACAGCTTCTGGAGAATCTACATCCTCTCCCTCTTCTAATCTTTCTAAATACTTAATTTGTAATTTAGCAGCAACAAGATTGATTTGAAATCTAGTCATTTGTTCCGCCACTGTTCCTCGCTTATCATCTTTAATTTTTTTGCCCGTTGTTGTTTCCCCATTAGCTATTAAATACTCAAGAGCAACAATTTTTTCTTGAAGCATTTCAATAGTATTTTTACCTGGATCAAGTATAGTTTTTAAAGCTGAATGATCAGCATGTAAAACATCTTCAATAGATGCGGGTTTGCCCACTTCTTCTTGAGTTTCCTCTACTTCAGTAGGAGTAGTTTCTTCAGCCGTAGCACCTTCTCGCCCTTCGGGCGACGGTGCTACTGGTGTAGTAGGAGTAGAGGATGTTTCTATTGATGTATTGGCAAGAGCAGCTTGAATGTTTCTTTTTTGTTCAATAAGTACTCCTAGCTCAATATCTTCTTCATTACTTAATGCAGTTGATTTCTTATTGAGTACTAGTATACGGATATCTATAGTAGCTAACCTATCTAGTAAAGCTTGTACTCCTTCTTTTGACTTTGCTTGATTAGCATACTCAGGAGATACAAAACCAGCAGGTGCTGTACCAGGGGACTTACTTTTAGTAGGGTCTCCCAAGTCTTCAAGATCTGCATCAGTAAAGTCTTCAACAGAGTTCTCTGTACGCTCTTGAATTTGAAGAATTTGATCAGCTAATACTTGATCTTGTGAAATCTGATTTTCACGTAGTTCAAGATTTTTAAAAAAAGAAGTTTTATTGTGATTCTCAACTATGTATACAGCTTCTGTTCCATAATTAATTTCTTCTTGAATTTTATTAAGTAATGAATCAGAACCTTCATGGATATGATTAAAGAATCTATTACTATCTCGCAATTCTTCATATTCAGTTGCAGTTACTTTTTTAAGCGTATACTCCATTTCCCTTGAAGTTCTATCATCAGGAAACTTTTTTGTACCTTCTACAACCCAAAATGTTTTACTACCTTTTGGTAACCGATTGTTGTCATTTTTTGCTTTATTGAAAGCTACATGTTTAGCTCGTAAATTAGCTAAATGTTGTTTCATGCCTCTTAGCTGATTTGTAAGAGCTATATTATTACGTCCTTGAAGATCAGAGCTAGCAGTCCTATTTGAATTTAATAATTTAAGGATCTCATCTCGATAAGTTGAAAATCCTAAATATCCTGGAGCTGTACCAGAAACACTCTCCTCATTAACCTGCCCCATATCTTTTACAGATCTAGGTATACTTCTTAATTTATTGTAGTATTGTCTTAATTTTTTAATGCGA
>Ga0308021_10001642_pt1 | contig 10251 bp, 9 predicted proteins | sample Neamet351_FD_201296 | JGI IMG/M metagenome (GOLD analysis project Ga0308021, IMG submission 201296) | Marine microbial communities from water near the shore, Antarctic Ocean - #351 | ecosystem: Environmental > Aquatic > Marine > Unclassified | place: Southern Ocean | collected 2014-10-02
TCCTCAATAACTGTTTAGCAGAACTCCCGTGCCCATCTTTTGTTTCGCTTAATAGCATTGGCCACGTATCCAACTTAGTTAAAATACTTTCTGACATGAGTGAATTCCTTAGAAGAGTTGTTAGCTGAGTGCTTGTCGTTAATGGTTTATATAAGCAGAAATGATCGGCCTATTGCAATACATAAGCCACCCCAAGGTAGTTGATACCTTTTAGTTAGTAGTTCTTAAACAATTTAGTAGTTTTTAAGCAGTTAGTAGTTCTTATACAGTAGCTCTTGAATCACTTATGCTGGTTAGTCAGGTGGCTCAGGTGTGAGCAGAGCGTAGCTATCTTACAAAAAACTACCCGAAGGTAGGATTAGATGCTTACGCTCTAGATCTACGAAGAGTGATACCTTGTAGATGCTCCATACGTTCTTCATGGGTACTGGGTAGTTTACCGATGGATGTCATAGCTGAGTCAATGCTCTCTTGTATGGCTTCGTCGAGGTTGATGTCCACTAACTTCAAGATGTCAGTGATGGTATCGGTGGTACTGCCTACTGTGTTGCTAATAAATTTTAACATGGGCATTCCTTAAGTAAGTGGGTCTAGGTCTGGTTGACCTTAAGCATCCCTTACCTTATGGGAACATGGCTAAGAACTAGCCAACTGTGCGAGTGTGTCTAGTGTCTAAGTGTTGGTAGGGGGGGTGTCTTGGTTTGAGGTGTACGTGAGCCTTAGAACTTCAATTGTAGGCAAATGTTATGTTTTTCGTAATACCTGATAATTATCCAGTATTGGTGAAATGACAATGGAAATTGTTGAGACCTGAGGATGGATTAGACGTAACCTGCGAAATTGGCTCTTATGCTGTTAAGGTCTAGTTGTCCGTTATATCTCTATGGCTAATAGTTGGCGCGTGCCATCATAATATGAAGTCATTCAGCGCAGAATTGTGGAATCTGCGCTATATTGAATTAAAGCATTCAAAGTGACCAGGTTGACTTGAAGCTTACAACAAATCGTTCATCGCACATTGGACATGATTAAACATACCTCCGTCACATGCGATGTTGGTACCGCGAATCCAGGCACTGTCACCCGATGCCAAAAAGATGATAACTGGGGCAATATCCTCAGGGGTACCTGCACGGTCCATAACTTTCATATCCTCGGCAGCTCGTTCGCCTAGGGTCTCTAGGAAATCTTTCAGTATTGGAGTTTCAACAGGGCCAGGACTGACGCAATTCATGCGTATACCACGGTTGCGCCAGGTCCAGCGGTTTTGCATTGTCCATACAACTAACGCTTCTTTTGTAAAGAAATAGCTGCGGGCGTCGTCAATATTATGTTTATTACAGAAGGTTTCTGTGTCTTCAAAGTTTGTGATCTTATCTACGGCCTTAATAGCGGGAATTGCATCCTGCCAACCCAGAGCTGCAAGAGAGGCAACGTTTACGATTGCGGCGCCATCGGCCAGCTTATCGACATATCCTAGAGTTAAGCGCTTAAGGCCAAGAAGGTTTACCTGAACCACTGAAACAGCGCCAGATGTGGGTGGCAGACCAGCCACGTTTAGCAGTCCGTCAGTACCTGCAGGTAATGCGGCAATAAGCGCATCAATAGATTTTGGGTCAGATAGGTCTGCCTGAAAAAATTCATCAACATTGAGGCTGGTGGTGTTGCGGTCAACTCCGATGACAATAGCTCCTTGTTGCTTAAGAAGCTCACAAGTTTTAGCGCCAATGCCAGAAGAACAGCCTGTTACTACTATTTTTTTACCTAAAAAATTCATTCATCTCTCCTTTTAACAGATATATGCGGTGGTACCTGTTTTTTGCTGCGTTGTATTATTTACTGTAGAGTCATAGGTAACTTTGTCGTAATTACGAGACTGTTAAGCTCCCCAGAGACGCATGGTCGCACTACCTTAACATCAGAAAGGGTAGTGCTGGTTAGGATTTTCAATAGTGATCCAGCGTAAATCGGTAAATGCGGCAATAGCCGACTTACCACCAAAGCGGCCGTAACCACTTTCTTTAACACCGCCAAATGGCATATGTGGCTCATCAGCCAGAGTTGGACCGTTAATGTGGCACATGCCGCTTTCAATCTGATCGGCGACCCTCAAGCCCCGTTGAATATCCCGCGTGAATACAGCAGAGGACAGACCGTACTCGGTATCATTTGCAACTCGAATAGCTTCCGCCTCACCCTTTACTCGGATAACCGATTTTACTGGGCCGAATGATTCTTCCTTATAGATACGCATGTCGGCGTTGACATGGTCAAGGATGGTGGCTTCAAAAATCGTACCATTTCTTGACCCTCCTGCAGTAAGAACTGCGCCTTTGGCTGTGGCATCCTCAATAAGCTGATCCATCTTTTCGGCTGCGGCTATGTTGACTAGTGAACCAAGTACAACCGTATCTCTTGGGTTTCCTGCTGGTAATTGCGCCGCGCGTATTGCTAATTTTTTACTGAATTCGTCAGCTATTTTTTCATCTACAATTAGGCGTTCAGTCGACATGCAAATTTGTCCCTGATTCATAAAGGCTCCAAAGATAGCCGCGTTAACAGCGCAATCGATATCTGCATCATCCAGAACGATTAACGGTGCTTTACCTCCTAATTCCAGTAGTACAGGTTTTATATGTTCAGCTGCTAACTTGCCAATGATACGACCAACACGAGTAGAGCCAGTAAAATTAATGTGCTTAACCGCTGGGTTTGAAATCAGGGTTTGAACTATCTCAGGAGCATCGTCAGGTGCATTGGTTAGTACATTTAATACCCCAGCAGGGAAGCCTGCTTCCTTGAATACTCTACCAATCAACGAGTGTGTTGCAGGGCAAAGCTCCGAGGCTTTAAGAATAACTGTATTGCCACAGGCAATTGCGGTGGCGACTGCTCGGGTGCCCAGAATTATCGGTGCATTCCAGGGTGCAATGCCGACACAAACACCCTTAGGTTTGTTTATACCCATTGCCAGGGTACCTGGCTTATTGGACGGAATTATTTCTCCACCAACCTGGGTTGTGATAGCTGCAGCTTCTCTCAGAATACCTGCTGACAGCATGACGTTGAATCCAGCCCAGGGGCCAGTCGAACCAATTTCTGCAATCATTGTTTGAATAAATTCATCAGTTTTTGATTCCATTATATCAGCTGCTTTCAATAGCAGTGTCCTACGTTCGGTTGGCCCAGTTTTTGACCAACTCTTGAACGCAGTGTTTGCTGATGCAACGGCTATAACAACATCGCTGATGGTTGCTGCTGCCGCTGTTGTTGCGACATCACCTGTTACCGGATCGATACGGGTAAAAGTTGTCTTGTTTGATGCTTGAACATATTCAGCATCTATAAGTAGATTGATATCCATTGTAATTATGCTCCTAAAGTAAAATGTTAGCTATTTTAAAAATCTAGTACCCTTGAAGAGGCTTAGTCCTCAGAGCTGTACGTGCGTTTATTCCAATTTATTATTTTTAGGTTCAACGCGATACCCGATCGGGAGGAACTGCCAGTTGAAGCGACGTTCAAGTTCTCCCCAGAGGCCCTTAGGTAAAAATAGAGAAAAGATGATGGCTATTGCACCGAGCCCAATTAAATACCAAACGCCAGAGCTGCTAAACCAGGTCTCAACTAAGAAAAACAGCAGAGCACCAAGTATTGCACCTTCAAATCTACCAATACCACCAACAAGAACCATGAAAATCATGTAGGCGGTCCACTGCACACTAAAGTAAGTTTTGGGTTGAAAAGAAGTTGCTGTTGTTAACCAAATTGCTCCAGCTGCACCAATACCAAAAGCTGCTAGCACGAATAATAAACGCTTAGTTTTTTCTGGGTTCACTCCGATTGAGCGTGCGGCGTCTTCATTATCACGGATCGCCTGAATAGCTGACCCTACTCTACTTCTGAGCACTAAGAACAGCATCATCAGCAGGCTGGTCATCGTGAATAGTGCAAGTAGATAGATAGTAGTTAAGCGGGTATCAGCTTCATACTGGTTCAGGCTGATTAGCGAGATGCCAGTTTCGCCCTGAATCAGTCCATCCAAATTAACCAGTAAATGGATAATTGAAGCGATAACCCACATGCCAATGGCAAATTCTCCTCCACGCAGGCGGAGCATGATCAAGGAAATTGGATAGGAGATAATACCCACCACTATCGCTGATAAAGCTACTGCTATAAAAGGGTCTAATCCCAGGTGAGCAATCCGGATAGTGAAGTAAGCTCCCAGGCCAAAAAAAGCCTGCTGGCCGACAGAAATCAAACCACCATAACCGGCAAGGGCATTCCACATCGCTGCTAGAATGACGTAAACAAACAAAGCTGTGAGCCTGTCCAATACTCCGTTAGAAGCGAACAGTGGTGCAAAAGCTAGGGCAAGGATGACCAATCCTGCAATGATAACCGCACGGCGGGATGATGGAGTCCATCGTTCTATATAAACATTTTTTGACCAGTTGCTCATTTTGAAATACCCAAAACAGATTTTATGCGTTGACTCATGCCACCTTTTGACAGAAATATCCGTATAAAGAGCACTGCAAAGAAGATTGCGTGGCCTCCGATCAGGAAGCCCTGTGGATGAATATTAGCCCCTATTGTTTGTGCCAGAGCTAATATAATGCCACCGATTAATGTGCCCCAAAGAGATGCTGGACCACCAATAATGGTTGCCTCAAATGCAAACAGCAGTTGTGGGCCTCCAGAATACGCATTGAAAACACCCCTGATACCGAGCGCCAGTCCTGACACGGCAACAGTACCCATTGCTAAGGCTACTGCTATTACACTGGCTTTTCGGGCATTAACTCCAACCAAACCGGCAGTTTCGGGATCATGGGCAGTGGCTCGAATTTGTCGACCTAACGCGGTTTTCTTCATGAAAAGGTGGAGTCCGCCAAGAATTATGATTGCTGCTATTAAGATGTAAACAGATGTTTTACCAACATAAATATCTTCAAATATTTCCCAAGATGCCCATGACAGATCCCCTATATAGGGAGCTAACGAACGAGTGTCTGCTCCAAACTGCTGAAACAGTAAGTTCTCAATAACAATGGCTAGACCAAAAGTGGTCAGGATTGGCAGCAGCTCTCCAGCTTTGGCACTTTTCTGAAGTAGAAAAACCTGTAGACCCCATCCAACAAGCATCATAATAGGTACAATAATGAAAATGCCATAAAAGGGCGAAATGCCATAGTTATCTGCTAGGAGCCAAAACATATAAGCAGACAGAACAAGTAAACTGCCATGGGCCAGATTTATAATTTTCATAATAGAAAACATAAATGACAGGCCGCATGCTAGTAACGCATAGTATCCGCCCAATAAAATGGCCTGAATGATTTGGTTTGTCACGTCATAACTCCGCTACCTATCTTTAACTTTATGAAGGCCGAAGTAAGCGTCAGTAATCTCTTCACGACTAACTTCAGACATTTGCTTATTCAAAATAATTTCACCTTCGAGCATACAGACTGCGCGACTAGCAACTTTCATTGCCCGAGTAAGGTCCTGCTCTACCAGAATAATTGTGGTATCTGTCTCTAATAGTCTCTTCAGTGAGTCGTAAACTTGATTAACTACCAGAGGAGACAGACCAAGGGAAACCTCATCAAGAATAAGGATTTCGGGGTTACTCATCAGTGCCCGACCAATGGCGGTTGCCTGTTGTTCACCTCCTGATAACAACCCAGTTTTAGAATGACGCCTTTTAATTAGATTGGGGAATGCCTCCAAAACACTGTCAACAGTCCAGTACCCTGGTCTTGCTGAGGTGCTGCCCAGTCGAAGGTTTTCCTCGATCGTCATCTCGGTAAATAGTTTTCTACCCTCGGGGACTAGGGCCAGACCAGCCTGGACTCGTTTATGAGATGGTAGGTCTGTGATATCTTGACCATTTAAAAGAATGCTGCCACTAGTAGTCCTAAGGACTCCAGCAATTGATCCAAGTAGGGTGGTTTTACCAGCTCCATTAGCCCCAATAAGTGCGACTACTTCACCTTTTTGAACTGTTAGACTCAGATTACGAACCGCTTTTAGTTGTCCGTGCTGTACATCGAGGTTCTGAATTTTAAGACTTGTCACTCGGATGCTCCCCCTAGATAAGCACTGACCACTTGTGAATTATTAAGCACTGTCTTAGGATCGCCATCAGCGATAATTTCACCGGCATTCATACAGATTAATCGGTCAACAACCTGTAGCAATACACGCACTATATGTTCTATCCAGATAATGCCAATGTTGCGATTATGTAGTTCTTTTATTGTGAATATCAGCTCGTCTGCCTCTGCGTCAGTTAAACCCCCTGCGATTTCATCTAGTAAGAGGATCTTGGGTTGAGTGGCCAAGGCTCTAGCGAGTTCCAATCGCTTTCGGTCCAGCAGACCAAGGTTTTCAGCGTGGCGATTGGCAATTTCTGTCATACCGCTAAGACTTAAAGAGTCCAACGCATATTGGTAAGCAGTTTCCTGATCTACATTCACGCCATATGACGCAGCAACCAGAACGTTTTCGAACACTGTCATTCCACCAAAAGGTTTAGGGATCTGGTGAGTTCGGACTACACCCAGTTTGCATCGTTCTGATGCGTCTTTAGCTGTCACATCCTCTCCATAGAGTGAAATGACACCCGAGTCAGGCACAAAGGCTCCAGCCAATGCGCTTAAAAATGTCGTTTTACCAGCACCATTGGGACCTACTATCCCAATGGCTTCATTCGATCGCATCTCGAAGTTGACATTTTTTAATACTGAGACTGCTCCAAAATTTTTGATAATCCCTTCGGCAAGCAAGCCTTCTGATCTATTGGGTGCCATCAGTTTTTCTCACTCTTTTTATGAGTTGTATAGACGTAAAACGCTTTCTACCGGTACGTTCTTATCGGTAGCATTTTCCGTAATTACATAATCATATTTGAACGGCCCTTTCTTTGCTTTAACCCACTGCGTCCCAATTATTGGCCCGAAGGCTACATTCGGTACTGGGCCGCTGGTGAAGTCGAGTCTGCCGCCTATTGTAGTAGTCTTGAGCTGACTAATCGCAGTTGCAAGTGCCGCTTTATCTTTAGGGTTAGTAGTTGCGCGCATGGCTTCTACACCAGCATCGATCAGTGACAACGATGCACCTAGTTGTTGGGTCCACTGCTCACCTGACTCTGCTTCATAACTATCACAGAGTTCTACACCATTCTGACCCGTCAATGGAGACCGATAAGGGAATGCTTTATGCCAGTATGCTGCGCTAGCAATGTTTTCGCCGAGGCCACCTAGTGCTTCAATATCAGAAGGAAATAGACCTGTTTTAGCCACCTGGCAGATTTTTATCTGGCGGGTTAGACCCTGCTGTGCTGCTTGACGCCAGAATGCTGCAAAATCAGGCGGGATTGGAAATGAATTAAAAATTTCAATACCTTCTCGCTTAAATAATGCGATTTGGGAAGAGAAATCAGATGTGCCTGTTTCATATGCACCAGGGTCAATGATCGTATAACCAGCGGCTTCAAGTTGAGGTGCTAATACTGCTCGGATAGCATTGCCGTCAGCGTCGTTAGGATACATAACACCGACTTTTTTATTGGTTTCAACTAGACTCCACTGGGAAATATATGACTCATAAAACTCATTAACACCAAAACCGAAGTGATAGGTCCACTTAAACGGCGATGGCTCGCCAGGCTTGGCACCGCGACCAAAATACCAAGCTTCCCATGGCATTACAGTAGAAATACATGGAATACCAGCCGCTTCACATGCATCAGATACTGGATTAATGGTTTCAGGAGTGGAAACTGCCAACATCAGGTCGATGTTTTCATTATTGATCAGGTCTTTAGCCAATTGGCCGGCACGGGAGGGGTCAGACTGAGTGTCTCGATCAAAAATTTCAACTTCATAAACGACGTTTTTAATAGTCAATCCAGTTTTCAGTGCGTTACGGGCCTGAGTAAGTATATAAGGATCGGTTTTACCAAACCCTGCTAGCGGGCCAGTGCGTGGGCTGATAAATCCGATACGTAGTTTTTTATTAGATTCTTCTGATGCAAAAATTGAATTTGACCCAAGCAAGGCGGTACCTGCTAACGCAGAGAATGTAAATTGACGTCTTGAAATTCCATTTTGACTTATTTTTGGTTCTTTCATGGTAAAACTCCTGTTGAGATATTGCCCCAAAGGGCTAGTTATTATTGTGGTACAGTTTAAAAAAATTCATTTTAATAGAGATTAAATTGGAGGGGAGGCACTGCCGTCTTGGACTATTGTTATCCAGCGAAGTTCTGTGAACTCATCAATGGATGATTTGCCACCAAACCGCCCATAACCACTAGATTTCATGCCGCCAAATGGGGCTTGTGCTTCATCAGCAACTGTAGATGAGTTAATATGACAGATACCAGATTCTATCTTGCGGGCTATATTTAATGCTCGGCTGGTATTTTTACTGAAAACCGCTGCAGATAAGCCGTATTCGGTATCATTTGCTATGGTTAAGGCGTCTTCATCTGAGTAACAGCGAACGATCTGAGCCAGTGGCCCGAAACATTCTTCTGAATAGATTCGCATTGATGGGGTGACGTTATCAATGATAGTTGCATCTAAAAATAGCCCGTTTACTTTGCCACCACAGAGTAATTCAGCACCTTTTTCAATAGCGTCATCGATTAGTGCTTGTATCCGTTTTCCTGACTCAATGTTGATCAGAGGCCCAAGTTTGTGATGAGGGTCTGCTGTGACACTGCTTTTAAGTACTTTTGCTTTGGTAACAAAGCAGGTAATGAACGCATCGGCAATCGAATCTTGAACAATAACCTTTTCTGTTGCCATACATAGCTGGCCCTGATTGACAAAAGATCCATATATCGCCGCATCAACTGCTGCATCGACGTTAGCGTCATCTAGCACAATAAGCGGCGATTTACCGCTAAGCTCCAATAAACAACGCTTAAGATACCGTGCAGATAACTCTGCAATTACCCGTCCAACACGGGTTGACCCGGTAAAATTAATTCTGCGGACAGCTGGATGGGCTATCAGAGCTTCAACTACTTGGTCAGCTTCTTCTAACTCATTAGTTACTACAGTTAAAACGTTATCAGGTAGGCCAGCTTCAGTGATCACCCTGCCAATCATTTTGTGGGTCTCAGGACAAAGCTCTGAAGCCTTCAGAATAACTGTATTGCCGCAGGCTAGAGGCATAGCAATCGCACGAACAGCCAGAATGATAGGTGCATTCCAGGATGCCATTCCAAGACAGACCCCAACGGGTTGCCTACAGGCCATAGATGTTTTTTGCGGGCAGTCAGTGGCTAATATTTCACCATCAATCTGCGTTGTTAAACTAGCGGCATAGCGGAGTAACTTAGCAGCTGTCTCAATATTAATATCTAGCCAGCTACCTTTTGAACCAACCTCTTCTGCGGCGATTTTTTTTAGCTCTAGGCTATGTCGTTCAATATTATCAGCAGCTTTCAACAGCAGAGACCTGCGCTCAGTTGGTAATGTTGATGACCAGCCATAGTATGCCTTTGCAGCTTTGTTCGCTGCAGAAATGGCCCTGTCTCTATCTGTTAATTCAGATGGCTTGTTGAGACTTGCAAGAGAAAATGAGCTGCTCAAATTCTGTGTCACTTGGTGAGCTTTAACCATGAAATTTACCTTTTCTGATCCCGTTATCATGGGGTTTCAGTTAAGAGTTATGAGCTGTTTCATTTTAATGAAGGTACAACTCCGGCACTTATGAATTATAGTATCAATGAAAACATTAGATAGGTAAATGTCATTATTTGGTCTATAGTTGTTAAAATTGGGATTTTCTGCTTTGTGGCTACAGAGATTAGGCTATTTATTTTGGGTTTATCAGCTCTATGCAAAATATTAAAACTGTAAATATCCATGTGCATGCTCGTTGCGAGTTTATTGAAGCCGCTCTGCTCAATAAAAAACTCGATCCTAAGCGGGGTAATTATTCTGATTTTGTCTATGTTTTTTTCCTAGTCACTGGAACAGGGCACCTGTCTACGGCTAATCAGGATTTAGGTCTTGTTGTAGGGTCTGTAGTATATATACCTGTTCCTGAGAACTTTTCTGTTTCTATAAATGCAGGTAGCTCTGGGTATCTGCTTGGAGTCTCTCAGGATCTTTTGATTGAATCTTTGGGTTTTAGTGCTGAGTCGGTTCTACTTCGTGAATTTTCAGAGCGAAATACTGTCATCCATGAAACTGAAATGAATTATGTTGAAGAGCTCTATAG